>Ga0302319_10011511_pt1 | contig 16782 bp, 19 predicted proteins | sample Bog_T0_2_FD_203319 | JGI IMG/M metagenome (GOLD analysis project Ga0302319, IMG submission 203319) | Peat permafrost microbial communities from Stordalen Mire near Abisko, Sweden - Bog_T0_2 | ecosystem: Environmental > Terrestrial > Soil > Wetlands > Peat | place: Sweden: Abisko, Stordalen Mire...
ATCTCAACGCAGTACATATCCCAACCGTTGAGGAAGCCAAACACCGCCTGGCGCATCGCCGAGCACGGTCCCAGCCCGTTTGCCTTCACCTTCAAGTCGGTGGTCCCGCCGGAAGACGAGTTGCCGAGCGGCATCGCTTTCCCCTCCCGCAAGTCCTGTACGACCTAAATCAGGGTGTCGTTAGGGCATCGTGTTGGTAGGGAATCTTTGCGGGTTTTGTCGACATTTGTTTCGGGGCCACTCGTGATCGCTCAATCGATGCCGATCCATAGACGTGATGGCGCCCGACGCTTCATGACCTGAGCGACGGGTGGTGAGGAGCCTGTCGATGGAATTGTCGCACTTGATCTATTGCAGCGCAGCGGTCAAACGGGACTTCGGCCAGGAAGAACTCGCGGAACTCCTGGCGTCATGTCGCACCAAGAATGCAGCCGCAGACGTCACCGGGATGCTTCTATTCCAAGAAGGGTCTTTCTTCCAAGTCCTTGAGGGCGAATCGACGGTTTTGGAAGACCTCTTCGCCAAGATCTCCCGCGACCCCCGCCACCGCCGGGTGACCAAACTTGCATTAGAGCCCATTGCGAATCGCGCCTTCGGCGCGTGGTCCATGGGCCACCCGGAGGTCACCTGCAGGCAGCTTGCGACCATTCCCGGCCTCAACGACTTCTTTTCAAGCGGGAATTCGTACCTTAAGCTGGGCGAGGGTAGGGCCAAAGCGCTCCTGTCTGCATTCAAATCGGGACGCTGGCGGGCGTCGATTTCGTAGCAACAAGCCCGGTGTGCGGCGGGTCAACAATATGCAATATTGGCCCCCACGACCCTCGTCGAGTTTGTCCTCGACGGAGCGCCGGATGGAGTTCTACTGATCATCACCGAGTCGGGTTTCGACGGCTTGCCGCTCGACCGGCGCGCATCGGCCTTTTCTTCCAATGAGGTCGGTTGGACTCTTGTATTGGGGCTCATCGAGAAGTGCTTAGCCCATGCCGAATAGCACTCAGCACGAGTCCGCCAAGCTCCTTGCCGCCCTCGGTGACGACACCCGCCTGCGGCTAATCGGATCGTTCTGCCAGCACGGCCCCGCGTCCATCACGCGGCTAAGCCCGGACTTTGATGTCACGCGTCAGGCGATTCCCAACACCTCCGCGTGATGGAGGCGGCGGGGTTGGTGCTTTGCACCAAGCAGGGGAGAGAATGCACCTGCACCCTAGATCGAACCAGAATCGAAGTGGCCCAAAGCTATACGGCCGAGATTTCGGAGCCGTGGGATGACGCTGTCCAACGGCTGCGCCTGCTCGTGGAGGACCCGGGGTTCGACGCCTCGGGCTCCGACCCCCGGGTACCATGAGGGCTCATGCTCCCAACTGCGGGGAAGGACACCCGATTTCGTCTATCCGAAGCGCGGGCCTTGGAGCTTGCGGCGGCATTTGGCACGCCCCTCTATGTGGTGGATGAGGCCCACTTTCGCGAGCGGATTAGGCGATTCAAGCGGGCGTTTGCCGCCGCCTCGCCTGACCATGAGATTTCCTACGCCTCTAAGGCGAATAGTGCGCTCGCCGTTCTCGCCATCGCCCATCGAATGGGACTCGCGATCGACGTCGCCAGCGAGGGTGAATTTCGCGCCGCCCTTGCCGCTCGGGTCCCGGCCGCCCATTGTCACTTCCACGGCAGCAACAAGACCTGCGAGGAACTGGGTTTTGCCCTTTCCCAGGGGATCGGCCAGATCATCATCGACAACTTCCACGAGATCGACCTGATCGCCAGCCTTACCAATGAAGAGAGTCAATTTCTCCTCCGCCTGGCCCCCGGCGTGGACCCCAAGACTCATGTGAAGATCGCGACGGGGCGAGTAGACACCAAATTCGGCTTCAGTATCGCCGACGGATCCGCCGAAGGCGCCCTGCAGAAGTGCCTTGCACTCGGACTGCCGGTCATCGGCTTTCACTTCCATGTCGGTTCACAGCTTACGGATGCAACCGCACAGTCGGAGGCGGCTCGGATGCTAGGCACGTTTGCGCGTGAGGTGGATGCCCGCCATAACTTTCGCGCCCAGTTGATCAACTTTGGCGGTGGGCTCGGGGCCGCCTACCAGACCGTGGACGACATCCAGCCCGTTGAGGAGTATTGCTACGCCGTCGTGAAGGCCTTTCGAGAAGGGTATGGGGATGGTCCACCCGTCCGCCTGGCTCAAGAGCCCGGTCGGTGGCTGATCGCCGAATCTGGAGTCACCCTCTACGAAGTGGGCGCCCTCAAGACCCTGAAGCTCTCAGGCGGCGAGAAGATCTATGTCTCGGTGGACGGAGGGCTTAGCGACAATCCCCGGCCCCTTCTCTACGGAAGCCACTATGAGGTGGAGTGCCTACGGAATAGTTCTGTACCGAACGTCCGTATGACGGTGGCGGGTCGCCACTGCGAGACCGACACCCTCTTCGAAGATGTGCGGCTGCCTCGCGACTTGGCATCGGGCGATCTGCTTCAAGTGCTGGCAACAGGCGCCTACAACGCCTCAATGGCCAGCAATTACAACCGCTTCGTGCGGCCCGCGATGGTTCTCCTCCGAGAGAGCGGGACCGCGGATGTCATCCAAACGCGTGAGACCTGGAGGCAACTTCTCGAACGGGAAGTTTTGCCCGACGACCTTATCGGGAGTTCGCAATGAACGGCGTGAATCTGGAAGACATGGTTTTGGTGATTCTCGTGATCATCCCTGCCATTGCCCTACATGAGTTTGGCCACGCCAAGTTCGCGGACCTTGCGGGCGACCCGACTCCCCGGGCAATGGGACGGGTGACCCTGAATCCCGTCGCTCACTTTGACCCTCTTGGGTTTGTCATGATCATCATTACCTCCCTTTCCGGCTTTGGCATCGGTTGGGGACGCCCGGTGATCGTCGATCCCCGGCGCATGAACAACCCGCGTTGGGACCACTTTGTGTCGGTGCTTGCGGGCCCGATGATGAATATTCTCCAGGCTGTGGTCTATGGACTAGGCGCCCGGGTTGCCCTGCGGTTCGGAGGCAGCGACCTGCTGATCGATTGGCTTTTCCTGGGCGTCGAGATCAATCTCAGTCTCTGCTTCTTCAATTTGATCCCATTCGGTCCACTTGATGGCCACTGGCTGGTCGGCACCTTTCTGCCGGACAAGCAGCGCTTGGTGTGGAATCGGTTTAGCCAGTCAACGGGAGCCATCATTCTCTTTGGGCTCATTGTGATTGGTCAGTTCAGTCCCCAGTATTCGATCATCACGCTCCTGATCCGCCCGCCCGTCGAGGCGTTGTCGCACAAGATTCTGCCTCCGCTCCCTTAAACGCCAACCATGGATAAAAAGCGCCTTCTCAGCGGCATGCAGCCCACCAAGCCCCGGCTTCACCTTGGAAACCTCGAGGGAGCCCTTCGGAACTGGGTGAAGCTCCAGGACGAATACACGATGTACAGTTGCATCGTGGACTGGCATGCCCTGACCACAATGGCCGAGGACCCAAGCGAAATCGCTCGGAACTGCCGGGAGGTCGCCAAGGACTATATTGCCGTTGGCATCGACCCCGATCGCTCTCCCATCTTCATTCAGAGCCACGTCAAGGAGCATGCCGAGCTTCACTTGTTGCTCAGCATGGTCACCCCGCTGGGCTGGCTGGAGAGGGTGCCCACTTACAAAGAAAAGCGCGAGTTGCATACCGCGACCCGGGAACCCTACGGTCTATTGGGCTATCCGGTGCTGCAAGCGGCCGATATCCTGCTTTACAAGCCATATGGAGTGCCGGTTGGCCAGGATCAGGCCCCTCACCTTGAGTTGAGCCGGGAGATCGGGCGCCGCTTCAACAATTTGTATGGCAAAGAAGTGTTTCCGGAGTTCGTCAACATCATCGGCGACGTTCCTGTGATGCTGGGTACCGATGGGCGCAAGATGAGCAAGAGCACCGATAACGGCATCTACATCACCGACACGGAAGACGAAACCGCCGCCAAGATCAAAGGCGCCTTCACGACTCCTACAAAGATCAAGAAGACCGACCCGGGCGTGCCCGAGAACTGCGCGGTCTGCCAATTGCTCAAGGTCTACTCGCCTAACTGGCGCGTTCAATGGGATGAGGACCGCACCGGTGTTCGCGGGTGCATGCAAAACAAGAAGGAATGCATCGAGTGCGTAAACGAGTCGCTCAGACCGATTCGCGAGCGGCGGAACGCGCTTCAGGAAGGCGAGGTCGAGGAGATCCTTCAGGCTGGCGCCGTTCACGCCCGAGCGTTTGCCGCCAAGACGATGGATGAGGTTCGGGAGGCCATGGGGCTCAGATGACGTCACCGGATCTGACCGGCGTGCGGGCGGTTTATTTCGACTTGGACGACACGCTCTGTCCCTACTGGGAGGCGAGCAAGTTTGGACTTTACCGGGCCTTTGAAAGGTGCGGCCCGGTCGGTTGTAGCCCCGACGACATGATGCACTTCTGGGCCGCGGCCTTTAAAGAGTTTGCACCGAAGCTTAAGGAAACCGCGTGGTACGAGCGGTACCTCAAGAGTGGCAACCCCACGAGGGTGGAGCAGATGCGCCGTGCGCTCCTCCACGCGGAGATTGCGGACCTTGAACTCGCCCAGAAGCTGGCCGACACCTACGCCGAGGAACGCGATAAAGCGTTGCGACTTTTCGACGATGCGGCTGCCGTTTTGAAGACCCTCCATGGCAAATTGCCCCTCGGTTTGATCACGAACGGGCCGGCCGACGTGCAGCGTCAGGAGATCGCCACTATCGGGGTTGAAAAGTATTTCGACCACATCTTCATTGAGGGCGAACTCGGTTTCGGCAAACCCAACCCTGAAGTCTTGCATCGAGCCGAATTGGCGGTCGGCCTGAAGCCGGAGGAACTGCTCTTCGTCGGCAATTCCTACGCCCAGGACATGCGACCGTCGATACTGCGCGGTTGGCGCACCGCCTGGGTCCGCCGCCCCAGCGATCTCCCACCCACCCTCAACATGCCCGAACACAAACCCGAAGAAGCCCCAGACCCTGACATGGTGGTGGCGGACCTTCGAGAAATTCTCCCCAGCCTGGGATTGGGGTCTCTTTAGAGGGGAAGTTCCCCGCATCGGTGGGGCGCGATCCCCTACGGGTTAGATTCCCTCACTGGTAGGGCTGCCGTCCCGCCCGTTGCAGCTGCCGGCTCCGTGTAGTCTGTGGCGGTGCATTCCTAGGCCGTCAATCTGCCATATTCACCTCAGCGCATGGAAGTCTCCAAGACGTTCACGATCGAAGCCGCCCATTGGCTGCCAAATGTTCCCCCCGGTCATAAGTGCGGGCGCATGCACGGTCATTCCTTTCAGATCGAATTGGTCGTTGCCGGAGAGGTAGGCGCCGAGTCCGGCTGGGTCAGGGACTTCGCCGACATCAAGGAAGCATTTGAGCCGCTTTTCAACCAAATCGATCACAACTGCCTCAATAACATTTTAGGGCTAGAGAATCCGACTTCCGAGAACCTGGCGATCTGGATTTGGCGCGGGGTCATTGGCGCCCTTCCCGACCTTTGCCGAGTGGTGGTCAAGGAGACCTGCACAAGCGGGTGCACCTACGAGGGTTAACGAACTGGGACCCAATTCTCCAAGTTATATAGCCACATCACTCGCGCGTCCTCGCCGTTGTCAGGGTAGTAGCCTTTGCGGGTGGCGGCGACGGAGAATCCGAGGCCCTCGTACAGGGTGATCGCCGCCTGATTGCTTGCGCGAACCTCCAGCGTTGCGCATAACATGCCCTTCTCTTTGGCTTGGGTAAGAAGCCGCGTCACGAGCTGTCGGCCAATGCCCCGGCGTCGATACGCTTCCTCGACGGTGACGGTCGTGATGTGCGCCTCGTCAACCACGAGCCAAACCCCACCGTATGCGATGGGTCGGCCCTCAAGGAGGGCAACGTAGAAGATGCTGTGAGGGTTGGTGAGCTCATTGGCAAACGCCCGCTCCGACCATGGCGCTGCGTTGGTGGTCCGCTCAATGGAAGTGATGGTGGCAAGATGAGCGGAGCTGAGAGGTTCGAACCGAAGCGGTGAGCCGTCAATGAGCATGGACTAGCCGCCCAAATAGGCCTCTTTGACCTTTGGATTGTTGAGGAGGGATTTTCCGGTGTCGCTGAGTACCACCTGGCCGGTTTCCAATACGTAGGCGCGCTTGGCAATTTCCAGCGCCTTGTGGGCGTTCTGTTCCACAAGCAGAACGGTCACTCCAGCCAGATTCACATCAAGGGTAATGCGGAAGATCTCCTGGACCAAGTTCGGCGCCAGGCCAAGGCTTGGCTCATCGAGGAGAAGCAGGCTGGGGCGCGACATCAGGGCTCGGCCGATGGCCAGCATCTGCTGTTCGCCGCCGCTCAGAGTGCCCGCACTCTGGCGAAGACGCTCGCGCAGACGGGGGAAACGCCTCATCACCATGTCCATGTCCTTTTCGACCTCATCGCGGTCTCGCCGGACATAGGCCCCCAACTGAAGGTTTTCCAGGACCGACATATTGGTGAAGATCTTGCGACCTTCCGGGGATTGGCTGATGCCCTTCCGGAGAATCAGATGGGCGTGGGTGTTTTGAATCGGTTCGCCACGAAAGGTGATGCTGCCGTTTCGAGGGTGAAGGAGGCCGCTGATCGTGCGAAGGAGGGTGCTTTTGCCGGCCCCGTTGGAACCAATGATGGCAACGATCTCGCCCTCCTTGACTTCGATGCTGACGCCTTTGAGGGCATGGATCGCCCCGTAATACACATCGATCCCTTTGATCTCCAGCATGGCCCTTTCGGTTCTACCCGATACCCTCGGGCCAACCCCGCAAATCAGCCCTCCATGCGGCAAGGAAACACTGGTGGGTATGGTGATTGAGACCGATATTCTTAACAGGTTCCTTTATGAAGCATCCGAAATTCAGCCGTTCGTTCGAAGTTGTCTCGGAGCTGCCAGAGCCGCTGAAGCCTCTCAAAACGCTCGCTCAAAACTACTACTGGACCTGGCGCCATGAACTACGCGACCAGTTCCGCACCATTGACCGCGACCTCTGGAACGAGGTCAACCACAATCCGGTGGAGTTCCTTGCCCGGTTAAGCGAGGATCGTATTCGCCGCCTTTGTTCGGATGATAACTTTCTGCTTCGATTGGCCGCTTGTGAAAAGGAACTTGCCGATTATCTGAGCAGTCCGACGTGGTTCGACGCCACTTATCCCGGGGCCCGCGAAAAGACGACGATCGCCTACTTCTGCGCCGAGTTCGGGATCAGCGAATCGCTTCCCATCTACAGCGGCGGTCTCGGAATCCTGGCCGGAGACCATTTGAAGGCAGCGAGCGACCTCGGCCTGCCCCTCGTCGCGGTTGGGTTGCTTTACAATCGCGGTTATTTCAAGCAGCGTTTGACCCACGACGGCTGGCAAGAGGAACGCTATCCCCAGTACGACTTTTTCAAGATGCCCCTGCAGTTGGTGCGGGGCAAAGACGAAGAGCCCATTCGGGTAGAGATTGAGTTGCCCGACCGCACGATTTCTTGCCAGATATGGAAGGCGATGGTCGGCCGCATTCCGCTGTTTCTGCTGGACAGCAATGTGTTTGAAAACGCGCCTAGCGACCAGGGCATCACCGACACCCTCTATGGAGGCGATGAGGAGATGCGCATTCGCCAAGAGATGATTCTTGGCATCGGTGGACTGCGAGCGTTGCACGCCATGGGCATCCCGCCCACCGTTTGCCATATGAACGAGGGCCACGCCGCATTCCTGTCCGTGGAGCGCATTCGGCACTTCATGCAGGAGCGCGGATGCGACTTCAAAACGGCCCGTCAGGTGATCGTGGCCGGCAACGTCTTCACCACTCATACACCGGTACCCGCCGGGTTCGACGTGTTTACCCCCGCGATGATGGAACGCTACATGGGAAAGAGCGTCCAGGCGGTTGGCGTTGATTTTAAGGCCTTTCTGAAACTCGGCCGCATCGATGCCGATAACGAAGGCGAAGCGTTCAACATGGCGGTTTTGGCGATGGAAACCGCAAACCATGTCAATGGCGTGGCAAAACTGCACGCCAGCGTAACCCGCGAGATGTTCCAAGCTCGCTGGCCGGACTATCCCCAAGACGAAGTGCCGGTCGAGGCCATCACCAACGGCATCCACACCTCCACATGGATCAGCCGCGGCATGGCCGCCATTTTTGATCGTCACCTCGGCGGCGCTTGGCGTCGCGCGCCAAGTGACCCGGAGAACTGGGCATGCATTGACGAGATCCCCGACGACGAACTGTGGCGCGTGCGCGAGGATCTTCGTGGAGACTTTGTCCGATTCGTAAGGTCGCGTCTTCAGCGCGAAATGGAGCGCCGCTCGATGGGGCGGGCCGACTTCTCAACGATAGGCCAGATCCTCGACCCGAGAATCCTGACCATCGGCTTTGCGCGGCGCTTTGCAACCTATAAGCGGGGCTCACTGATCCTTCAGGACAGGGAGAGGCTGTTGAAGATCCTCCACCACCCGGAGCGTCCCGTTCAAATTGTCCTCGCCGGCAAGAGCCACCCCCGCGATGAGGCGGGCAAGAAGATCATTCAGGAGATTTATCGATTCATCGAGGAAGGCGGCGCCAAGGGACGCATGGTGTTCCTTGAAGACTACGATATGGAAGTTGCCCGCAACATGGTTTCCGGCGTCGACGTGTGGTTGAACAACCCCCGGCGCCCGATGGAAGCCAGCGGCACCAGTGGCATGAAGGTCGTTCCAAACGGGGGTTTGAACTGTTCGGTGCTCGATGGCTGGTGGGATGAGGGCTATGCCCCCGAGTACGGGTGGGCGATCGGCGAGCGCGAGACCTACTGGGACCAGGGCTATCAGGATTGGCTCGACAGCAGGGCGATCTACGCGCTGCTGGAAACGAACATCAGCCCTAAGTTCTACCATCGGATGGAGCATGGCGTACCCAAAGAGTGGGTTCAGATGATCAAGAATTCGATCCGAACGATGGCGCCCACTTTCTCCACCGGCCGAATGGTCCGCGAGTACGCCACTCGGTTCTACATGCCGGCTGCCGAGGCTTATCAGCGTTTGAGCGCCGATGGTCTGGCGCGCGCCAGGGATGCACGAGAGTGGCGCGAGAAGATTCGGCGTGAGTGGTCAAGCGTCAAGGTCGGCAAAGTAGAGGACACCGCCAAAGTGGTCAATGCGGTCGGCGCAAAGGTCACGATTTCGGCGATGGTGCATCTGGGCGGGCTCAAGGAAAGCGACGTGGAGGTTCAAGCCGTCATCGGCAAAATCGGCCCGAATCGCGACCTGCTGCAGACCCATATGAAAACCCTCAAGCACAAGAAGCACACTGCGGACGGGGACCTGTTCGAAGGGGAAACCCTCCTGCCGGAAACCGGACATCAAGGGTACACAATACGCGTGTTACCTTCGCATCCAGACGTCCATGTTGCGAGCGAATTGGGACTGGTGTCCTGGCAAGCGGAGTAACGGTGGGTCAGAATTCTTGAACTAGAAGTAGGCTTCTTGCGACTCTTTGCACAACTCGCAACGTCGTGATCTACGCCAGTATCAATCATGATGGGGACGTGGAGAGCAAGGGTTACGTCTTACTGGTTGCCAGCGATGGCGATGAAATTGAATTAACGCGGCGCGTTTATCGTGAGGTTGGCATCCGCCAGCCTCTGTTCGTCGCTGGTAAAGGCGAGGATGCCCTTAGGCTATTGGAGGACCATCCCAACATTGCGCTGGTGCTCCTTGACTTGAGGCTGCCCGGAGTCTCCGGTCTTGAGGTCCTTGAAGGCATTCGCGCTCGCCCTAACTTTCGCACTGTCCCCATCGTTGTCTTTGCTTCCGACGAGGGGCCCGACATCGTAGAAAAGGCCTACAAGCTCGGCGCCAATTCATGCTTGAACATACCGGTCGCCTACGAGGAATTCACCGTGACCTTGGCCAAGGCCTTCGAGTATTGGCTTGTCGTCAACCACGCCCCCGCCCCAGACCTCTACGTCTCCTAGCGGGATGGCCCGATCACATCTTCACGGGCTTGCCGTCGATCAGGAACTTCTGCGGTCCCTCGGTCATCAATGAGGCTTTCCACTTACCGCCAACCTTTCGGTACTCCTCGGTGAACTCACCGGTCCAGTTGATCGTGTGGATTTTCCCCTTGGGGCTTTTCATGGTTCCGGTCATGTGATGCTCGATCTTGCCGGAGGCGGCATCTCCGCTTTCCTTGAGGCTGATAATCCGGATGGTTGAGGAGGTGATCTTGTTGAGCATGGCAAGGCTCGCCGTGAAATTGCCGAGGAAGGTCTTGAAGTCCTGAGGCGTACCTTCCTTCACGTACTTGAAGTCGGGCGTCACCGACGCCTTGTAGGCAGCTTCCACCCCTTTGATGTCTTTGGCCATGGCAGCCTTTTCCACCTTTCTGTCCGCAGCCTTTATCTCGTACCTCAGGTCGGCATGGGATATCCCGGCAACGGCGATCAGCGAAAGCATGAGGGGAAACTTAATCATTACAAGACCCAGTTTAACCCCATGAATGGAGTCGCCGAAAGATCGGGGGATTGGGTGGGCATTTTGGTCGACGCCGCCCTCGGCTTCCTAAGGGTCTTGGGTTTGCTAGCTCCCGTCGAGGCGATGGATTCCAACACGGGCGCTCCCAAGTACTCTAAGGCCGTGAGGCACACCTTGCCTACCATGAACCGACTTCACTCGGTCGTTGGCTGTAGAATGATTCAGTGGGTGAACGCGTGTTTGGCCGAGGGGTGATCCTTGGAGTTTTGGCGATTTTGGTAGCGAACGCTTATGCCAATCCGGCGAGCCGCAAGGCAGATAGAAAGACTGCCGCCGAGCCGTTTAAGCCAACGTGGGAGTCTCTAACCCAATACCAAACTCCGGAATGGTTTCGGGACGCAAAGTTTGGCATTTGGGCGCATTGGGGACCGCAGTGTGAGCCGGAGAAGGGCGACTGGTACGCCCATGGCATGTACCAACAAGGTTCGTACCAATACAACGACCATCTGAAGCGCTACGGACCCGATTCCCAGACCGGCTTCATGGACATCATCCACCAGTGGAAGGCCGAGCACTGGGACCCCGACAAGCTCGTGGCCCTTTACAAGCGGGCGGGCGCCCAATACTTCGTGGCCCTAGCCAACCACCACGACAACTTTGACAACTACGATAGCAAGTATCAGCCTTGGAACTCGGTGAACATGGGTCCCCGGAAGGACATCATCGGCGGCTGGGCGAAGGCGGCGCACAAGGCCGGTCTCCGATTCGGGGTCAGCGTTCACGCCGCCCACGCGTGGCAATTTTATGAGCCCGCTCAAGGCGCCGACACCACCGGGCCCTACGCCGGAATACCTTATGACGGCACCTGGACCAAGGCCGATGGCAAGGGCAAATGGTGGGATGGCCTTGATCCTCAGGATCTCTACGCTCAGAACCACGCCCCCAGCCCTCCCGATCCGACGTATCGACTCAATCGCTGGGACTGGGGCAACGGAGCAAGCGTTCCCGACGCCGCCTATTGCGAAAAGTTCTACAACCGCACAGTCGATTTGGTCGATAAGTATAAGCCTGACCTCCTCTATTTCGACGATACCGCGCTCCCACTTTGGCCAATCAGCGATGTTGGCCTAAAGCTTGCTGCCCACTATTACAACCAAAACATCAAGGACCACCATGGGCGCCTTGAGGGCGTCATCAACGGAAAAGTGCTCGATGAGCAGCAGCGGAAGTGCATGGTGTGGGACATTGAACGGGGTCAGAGCAATACGATTGAGCCGCTGCCTTGGCAGACCGATACGTGCATCGGCGACTGGCACTACAACGTCGACGTGTTCAATCAGCACCGGTACAAGACTGCCAAGCGAGTGATCCAGACCCTGGCCGACGTGGTCAGCAAGAACGGCAACCTGCTGCTCAGCATTCCCGTCAAGGGCGACGGCACCCTGGATTCCGACGAACTGGCGATCGTCGTAGGGATCGCCTCCTGGATGGACGTCAACAAGGAGTCCCTGCTCGGCACGCGGCCTTGGAAAGTCTTTGGCGAGGGGCCTGCCTCCGATAGTGCCAAGCCCCTTGCCGCCCAAGGCTTCAATGAAGGCACCGGCCGTCCCTTCGGTCCGCAAGACGTCCGCTTCACCCAGAAGGGCAATGCGATCTACGCGATCGTCCTCGGCATGCCCACCGGCACCTTAAACATTCACTCGCTGATTCCCCCCAACCTGGACCGCCCGATCAAGGGAATCCGGCTACTCGGTAGCCGCAGCAAAATCCGTTGGGCGGAAACCGCCGACGGCCTCGAAATCAGCGCACCGACTTCTGGGGAATCGGATGTGGCCACCGTGTTCAAGATTTCGTTGGGATAGTCGCTCTGCTCCCAGGAACTGATCGTTCGTTCAAACTATAATATGAACGGACGAACAACATGCGCAAGCGACTTGACCCAGCCAAAACGCGAGAACATATCCTCTCGGCCGCCGCTCACTGCTTTGCTGCCGAGGGGTTTGCCGCGTCAATCGGCGACATTGCCAACAAGGCCGGCGTACCTAAGAGTCTGGTGCAGTATCACTTCGGCACCAAGGAAGACCTTTGGAGCGAAGTCTGCGGCCAAGAGTCAGGCCCCTTGATGGAGACGTTGGAAAAGGTGGCAAGTGGCGAGGCGAATGTTGCCGACCTCCTCGCCGTTCGTTTCAAGCACTTCGCGCGCGACGCTTCGGCCGTTCGTATGATCGGATGGGCGGCCCTCCAGGAGTCGCCAATGCCGAAACATATCAAAGCTAAGGCGCATCTTTTCAAACAAATGGTGGCCGACCACCCCGAACATGCCTTGACCCCTCTGATGCTCGTCTTCGCGATGGACGGATTCTTTCAGAACCGGAGAATCTTTGCCCGGGCCGTCGGGGAACATATATTGACGAAGGAATACGAGGTCTCTATGCGTGAGAACATGCTGCGGATCTGCCGGCGATGGCAGGAGGAGCAAGCGTTTCTCGATGTGCTGTCGGAAGCCGTCAGGTGTGAATCGAATTGAAAAAGAAGTTTCCGATCATTCCGCTCGTGATCATCGCGGCAATCGTAGCCATCGGCCTCTACATCGATCGTCAGCGAGCGGCCAGCAACAGCCAGATGACGGGGTATTTCGAAAATCAACCCACCAACGTAGCGTCGCGGGTTTCTGGCCGAGTCGGCGAGATCCTTGTCAATGAGGGGGACGTCGTCAAAAAGGGTCAGCCCTTGCTTCGCCTGGAGGCGAAGCCTTCCAACACGGATGAAATGGCGCGAATTGCCCAAGCTGAGCAGGCGGAAGCAGCCTTTCAAGAAGCTGTCGACGGCCCCCGGCCCGAAGACATCGCCAAGCAAGAAGCAGTGGTCGCCGCAGCGCGGGCCAATTTTCAGAAACTGCTCGATGGCCCCTTGCCGGAGGAGATCGCCGCCGCCAAAGCGCACTATGTGGCCGCCCAAGCCAATTACTCGAAGGTTTTGAGCGGGTCGCGGCCCCAAGAGATTGCCGCCGCCAAGGCAGCGGCCGATCAGGCCAAGGAGCGGTTGCGGATCGCCCAACGGGGCGACACTCCAGAGGAACGAGAGGCCGCTAAGGCGCGGGTGGCAGATGCTGAGGCATCTGAGGATTACGCCCTGAAACTCTATGATCGGTACCTGATTCTTTGCAAGGCCGAGGCCATCTCGCAGACGGAACTTGACCAAGCGAAATCTGCGTATGAGTCGGCGCACGCCCACACGGTGGAGATGCAAGAGGCCGAACTTCGATCCGAAGAGGGCACCCCACCTGAGGAATTGGCCGAGGCCCAGGCTGGCTATCACCAACTTAGCGAACAGGAAAGGCTCGCGATGGCCGGTAGCAGATCGCAAGACATCGCTGCCGCGCGGGCCGCCGCCGACGAAGCCCTTGAAGACTACAAACTAGTCCAGCGTGGCACGCGTCAAGAGGACATCGAAGCGGGGCGTGCGCAGCTTGAGCAGGCGGAGGCCGAGCTGGCGGAGCTGAAAGCGGGCACTCGCAAAGAGGACGTGGCCCAGGCCCGCGCCAGCGCTCTTGCCGCCGAGCTGAACGCGGCCGGCGCCAAGGTGGATCTGAATGAGAGCACGGTTTACGCACCGATGGACGGCATCGTGGAGCGTGTTCTTGTCTCCAAAGGAGACTTGCTAGCCGCCGATACCGCAATCATTCGCATGTCGGACCCTACCGATATCTGGCTGCGCGTTTACCTGCCCGAGGAGCAGCTATCGAAGGTGAAGGTGGGCGATTCCGTCGACCTGATAATCGATGGGATCAGCGGCCTCGTGCCAGCAAGGGTCGAGACCATTGCCACCACCGGCGAGTTCACCCCTGAGAATCTGCAGACCCCCGAAGAGCGCGCCAAGCAGGTCTATTCGATTCGCGTGCGCCTGAACCCGCCCGATGCCCGCGTGAAGGCAGGCATGGCGGCAAGCGTCAAGCGCATGGGGAATTGGCCTTGAACACCATTGAGACCCGCGATCTCACCAAGAAGTTTGGCGACCTCGTCGCGGTCGACAAGCTCGACCTTGATGTGAGCAAGGGAAGCATCTTCGGCTTCCTCGGACCCAACGGCAGCGGCAAGAGCACGGTGATCCGCATGCTCTGTGGAGTCTTGGAACCCACCTCGGGAACCGCGACGGTCAACGGATTCGATGTCCGTACCCAATCTGAAGATGTGAAGCGCACGATCGGTTACATGAGCCAGGCATTCAGCCTCTACAAGGACCTCACCGTCGACGAGAACCTCACGTTCTTCGGTGGCATCTATGGCCTTAAAGGGGCGCGTTTGAAGCAGCGTAAGGCCGATGTGATCAACCTTGTGGGGCTTGGCCCTTATGTAGAGCGGCCGAGTGGGCTCCTTTCCGGCGGTTGGAAGCAACGCCTGGCGCTAGCCGCCGCCCTCATTCACGAACCTGAGTTGGTCTTCCTTGATGAGCCGACCGCCGGCATCGACCCGGTGGCGCGTCGCGACCTTTGGGATCTCTTGTTCCAACTTGCCGGAGAAGGGAAGACCCTCTTTGTCACCACACACTACATGGATGAGGCCGAGCGGTGCAGCCAGATTGCTTACATCTATCTTTCGAAGCTCATGGTGAAGGGCACCCCCCACGAACTCAAGCTACTCAAGGAAGTGACGCCCCCCGGTACTCGGCGGATTTCCGTCGAGACCGAGTGGCCGGCCGCCGCCCTCAAGGTGGTCAAGGCCATTCCATGCGTGCATGACGCCACCCTCATGGAGGCGGAAATTCACCTGCTCATCGATGTGGACGCGAAGGACTCACAAATCTTGGATCCTCTCGCGGCTGCCGGCTTCCCATCGAAGGGCGCCCGGGCGATTGAACCGTCTCTTGAAGACGTTTTTGTCACCCTCACAAGGAGTCTCGCAAGGGTATGAACGCCTGGTCAACCACGATGAGAGGCTATTGGGCCATCACCATGAAGGAATTCATGCACCTTCGACGGGACCGTTCCGCCCTCATTCTTGCGCTGGTGCTTCCGGTGATTCAGTTGATCATCTTTGGGTACGCGATCGACTTCGACGTGCGGCATATCGCGACGGTCGTGGTTGACCAGGATCAAAGCAGCGAGAGCCGCCAGTACATTCAAAAGCTGGTCGCCACCGAATACATCAATGTGGTCAAGTATGTGAATGACCCCCAAGTGGCGTTTGAGATGATTCGCCGGAATGATGCTCGGGTCGGCGTGGTGATTCCTGCCAATTACTCGCGCATTCTCGATGGCGGCGGTCATCCGCAGGTGAGTGTGATGCTGGATGGTTCCGACAGCCAGGTTTCGCTCCGGGCAAGGCTCGCGATCGTAAGCTTGGCGGGCAACGGCGCGGGGTCTCCGCCTGGCACTGCCGATGATCGTATTCTGACCCTCTTCAATCCAACGAGCCGTACCCAAACGTACATGATTCCCGCCCTCATCGCGGTGATTCTGCAAATCGTGACGGTGGCACTCACCGCGTTCAGCATCGTGAAGGAACGTGAGCAGGGATCCCTGGAACAGCTCATGGTGACCCCCGTCGGGCGCATGGGTCTGATGCTCGGGAAGCTGACGCCCTACTTGGTATTGGCGATGGCGGAGATGGCGGTGGTGGTCTTCTTGGGCAAAGTGGTGTTCAATGTCCAACCGGCCGGAAATCTTTGGACCCTCTTCATCTGTTCGTTCCCCTTCTTGTTCGGCACCCTGGCTCTTGGCCTGCTCATCAGCACCTTCGCCAAAACCCAAGCGCAGGCCCTCCAGTACAGTCAGCTCACCTTGCTGCCCTCGATTCTTCTGTCAGGTTACATCGGCCCTCGCGACACCATGCCCGGCATCCTCTACGTGATCTCAAGCTGCCTCCCCGCGACCTACTTCATTAACATCTGCCGAGGCATCATCGTCCGCGGCGCCTCGTTCGCGGATATCTGGCCCAGCTTCGCCGCCCTCGTCATCATCGCCGCCCTGCTCGTCACCATCTCGGCCCGGCGTTTCAAGAAGAGCCTGGCTTGACGTCGGCTGGGGAGTCCAAGTGGGGAGCGGTTTGTGGAACGCCCAGGCCCGGACCCTATCCACCACCCAAACCGGAAAATGGTTCGCGAACAAACGATGGGGTCGCGTCCGGCGGCTGGGCTTGCTCCGACGGGGACCCTATCCGGGGCCTCGGCTACCGCTAAGCCCTAGCTTTCTGCTTGCCGCCCCTTTGAGGCTTTGGTAGCATGGGCTACCCGGGTCTGGCGCACTCCGCACTCGAATGGAGCGCGGCGGTTCAGCCCCTACCGCTTCGAGCGCCAGACGATTAGCGCACAGACGACCGCCGC
>Ga0302319_10011512_pt1 | contig 16781 bp, 18 predicted proteins | sample Bog_T0_2_FD_203319 | JGI IMG/M metagenome (GOLD analysis project Ga0302319, IMG submission 203319) | Peat permafrost microbial communities from Stordalen Mire near Abisko, Sweden - Bog_T0_2 | ecosystem: Environmental > Terrestrial > Soil > Wetlands > Peat | place: Sweden: Abisko, Stordalen Mire...
CGACATGGCGAACATCTCGCCCTGATAATACTCGCTCTTGAATTCGGCCTTGCGCTCGATTTCGAGGTACTGCTCGGGTGTCAAATATGGTTTCGACAGCGTGGACATGGCCGTGTCTTCACCTTACCATGTCCACGCCGCCGTGGATCGTTACGCGGTCCGCTGCGTCTCGGACTTATCGCCCGAGATCGCGGCCTGCGCCGCCGCCAGCCGCGCGATCGGCACGCGGTAGGGGGAGCAGGAAACGTAGTTCATGCCCACGCGATAGCAGAACTGCACCGAACTCGGCTCGCCGCCATGCTCGCCGCAGATACCGATTTCGAGCTTGGGGTTGGTCTTGCGGCCCAGTTCCACCGCAATCTTCACCAGCTTGCCTACGCCTTCCTGGTCCAGAACGGCGAACGGGTCGTTAGCGAAGATCTTGTGCGCTTCGTAGTCCTTCTGGAACTTCGTATAGTCGTCGCGCGAGAGGCCCATGCACGTCTGGGTCAGATCGTTGGTGCCGAAGCTGAAGAAATCCGCCTCGGTGGCAACCTGGTCGGCAGTAAGAGCGGCCCGCGGAATTTCAATCATGGTGCCGACCATGTAATGCTGGTCCTTCATGTCGGCCTTGGCGAGTACCTCGTCAGCCACTCGCACCACAATGTCCTTCTGGTTCTTCAGTTCCTTGACGCCGCCGATGAGCGGAATCATGACTTCCGGCATCACCTTGACGCCCTTCTTGGCTACCTTGACGACAGCTTCGAAGATGGCGCGCGCCTGCATCTCCGTGATTTCCGGATAAGTGACGCCCAGGCGGCAGCCGCGATGGCCCAGCATGGGGTTGAACTCGTGCAGTTCTTCCACCCGCTTGAGCAATTCCGGCAGCACCGTCTTGAGATTCTTGACTTCCGCGCCGAACTTGGAGTAAGTCGCGGCGAATTCCCGCTTCTTCTTGATATCGGCGTACGGCAGCACGGCGATGTCCACCATCAGGTCCTCGCGCTTCGGCAGGAATTCGTGCAGCGGCGGATCGAGAGTGCGGATCACCACCGGGAATCCGTCCATGGCTTTGAACAGACCGGCGAAATCGTCGCGCTGCATGGGCAACAGTTTTTGCAGGGCCTTGCGGCGGGTCTTTTCGTCGCGCGCCAGAATCATGGCCTGCATGTGCTCGATGCGGCCCTCGGCGAAGAACATGTGCTCGGTGCGGCACAGGCCGATGCCTTCCGCGCCGAACTTGCGGGCTGCCTGCGCGTCGCGCGGGATATCGGCATTGGCGCGCACGCCAAAGCTGCCGCGGAACTCGTCGGTCCAGCTCATGAACGTCTTCAGGACTCCCGAAGACGGGTCGGCATCCAGGGTGTTGGCCTTGCCGGCAAACACTTCACCGGTCGATCCGTCGAGCGACAGCCAGTCCCCTTCCGTCATGCTGATTGTCTTGCCATTAATGGTGACGCTGACTTCCTTACGGGCTTCACTGACCGTGATCTCCTCGGCGCCGGCCACGCAGGGCGTGCCCATGCCGCGGCAGACCACCGCCGCGTGGCTGGTCATGCCGCCGCGCGAGGTGAGAATGCCCTTGGCCACTTCCATCCCGTGAATATCGTCCGGCACGGTCTCTTTGCGCACCAGGATGACCGGAGCCGTGGCGGACTTCTCCACGGCATCGTTGGCGTTGAATACGATGGTTCCCACCGAAGCTCCAGGCGATGCCGGCAGGCCCTTGGCCAACAGCGTAAGTTCCTTCTTGGATTTCGGATCGAGCACCGGGTGCAGCAGTTGATCGAGCTGTTGCGGATCGACGCGCAGCACCGCTTCCTTCTTATCGATCAAGCCTTCTTCCACCATCTCGACGGCGATGCGGACCGCCGCCGGACCCGTGCGCTTGCCGTTGCGGGTCTGCAGCATGAACAGCTTGCCGTCCTGAATGGTGAATTCGAAATCCTGAATGTCACGATAGTGATTTTCCAGCATCGTGGTGATGTCGCGAAGCTGGGTGTAGACCGCGGCATTCCACGCTTCCAGTTCGGAGATGGGGTGCGGCGTACGAATGCCGGCCACCACGTCTTCGCCCTGCGCATTTTCCAGGAACTCGCCGTAGAATTTCTTTTCGCCGGTGGCGGGGTTGCGCGTGAAGCCCACACCCGTGGCCGACGTCTCGCCCATATTGCCGAATACCATGGCCTGCACGTTGACGGCGGTGCCCAGGTCCTCGGAAATCTGGTTCATCTTGCGATAGTGCTTGGCGCGGTCGTTAAACCAGGACCGGAACACGGCATCGCGTGCGCCCTGGAGTTGCTCCATGGCGTCCTGCGGAAACGCTTTACCGGTTTTCTTCTGCACCAGCTTCTGGTAACCCGCGATGACCTGTTGCAGGTCTTCCGCCGTCAGGTCGGTGTCGAGCTTGGCCTTGGCCTTTTTCTTCTGGCCGTCGAACACCTCGTCGAAATCGTGCTTGCCGACTTCCAGCACCACGTTGCCGTACATCTGTATGAAGCGGCGGTAGCAATCGTAGGCGAAGCGCGGGTTGTTGCTCTTCGTGGCCAGAGACTTCACCGTCTTGTCGTTCAGCCCCAGGTTGAGGATGGTGTCCATCATGCCCGGCATGGAAAACTTGGCGCCCGAGCGGACGCTCACCAGCAGGGGATCGTCGGCGTTCCCGAGTTGCTGCCCCATGCGCTCTTCCAGCGTCTTCAGGGCGGCGAGCATCTGCTCATGGACATCGGCCGGTACGGTGTAGTTGTTGTGGAAGTAAATATTGCAGACTTCCGTCGAAATCGTAAAGCCGGGTGGCACCGGCAGCTTGGCGCGGGACATTTCCGCGAGTCCGGCGCCCTTGCCGCCGAGTATGTCCTTCATCTTTCCATCGCCGTCGGCGGTTTGGTTGCCGAACGAGTATACGTACTTCTGCATTCTTTGCTCCTATGAGTGAGTAACAATTTCCGAAAAATCCGCTATGGTCGAAAACTCCGATAATAGCGTGTGAAGCAATGTCAAACGGTTCAACCGGACCCGAACGTCCGGCACATTCACCAGCACCTTGTCGAAAAACAGATCGACCTTGGGGCGCAGCCTGGAGATCACGCTTTCGATCGGCTGTCCCGCGATGTGCCGGTATTCCTCGTACAATTCCATCTCCGGCCCGGCTTCGAGGAGGCTCTCGTCAGTCGCTCCGCCACCGGTGAATTTCGCCTGTTCCAGAATATTGCGGATGCGCTTGAAGCTGGCCGCCAGCGGTTCGAAATCGGGCGTCGGCCGCAGGCCCTCGACGCGCACCAGCCGCGTTTCCAGGTCCACCAGGTTGCTCCAGCCGGCCGCCATGCAGGCATTCACTTCGTCGTACGCGAAGCCGCGATGATCTTTGAAATAGAACTTCACGCGGTCGGCGAAGAATGCCTTCAGGTCTTCATTGCCCTCCAGGAAATCGAGCAACGGCAGTTCGATCCCGCCCTCCACCAGAATCTTCACCACGCCTTGCGCCGCGCGCCGCAGCGCGAATGGATCGCGCGAACCTGAGGGAATCATGCCCACACGGAAGCAGCCGCGCAAGGTATCCAGCTTATCGGCCAGAGAGACAAGCTGCCCGGTGCGATTCCGCGGGATGTGGTCCTCCATGCTCTCGGGCTTGTACTGATCGTAGATGGCCTGCCACACCGGTTCCGGCTCGCCTTGCACGCGCGCGTAAAGGCCGCCCACCACGCCCTGCAATTCGGTGAATTCCTTCACTAGTTCGGTGGTGAGGTCGCACTTGGAAAGCTCCGCCGCGCGGATGGCGTGATCGTCGCCGCCCAGTTCCTTCACCAGGTCTTTCATGCGCCCGGTCTTTTCGAGGTAAGAGCCCAGTTTGGCCTGGAATGTGACGTTGGCGAGGTCCGGGATGCGGCCCGCCAGAGTCTTCTTTTGGTCCGTCTCCCAGAAGAAGCGCGCGTCGTTGAAGCGGGCCCGCAGTACGCGCTCGTTGCCGCGCTGCACGAAGCCTTCCGGGTCGGAATCGATATTCATCACCGCGACGAAGCGCGGCGCCAGCCTTCCGTGGCCGTCTTCCACCGAGAAATATTTCTGATGATGGCGCATCACCGTGATGAGGACCTCTTCGGGCAGCGCCAGGAATTGCGCATCGAAGCCGCCCGAGATGGCAGTGGGATATTCGGTGATGTAGACCAGCGTTTCGAGTAGCGCCGGGTCGGCCTTCACCGCCACGCCGGCGAGTTCCTTCCGGATCTTTTCGCGCCGCTGTTCCGCCGAGAGAATCACGTAATGATCGCGCAGCCGCTGCTCGTAATCGGCGGTCGTGACGACGATCTCGCGCGCTCCCAAGCGCCGGTGTCCGCTGGTGAGCGCTCCGGAATGGACCCCGGCCAGTTCGAAGGGCACGATTTCTTCGCCCAGCAGCGCCACGATCCAGCGGATCGGCCGGATGAAACGCGGCCCGCCCTTGACGGTCCAATACATCGTCTTGGGGAAATAGATCTGCAGGATGATGCCGGGCAGCGCGTCCGCCAGAATGTCTTTGGTCCGGCGCCCCGCCACCTTGCGGGTGAAGCAGTAGTATTCGCCCCTCGGCGTGGTCTCCACCGCCAGGTCTCCCGGCGCAATGCCCTGCTTCCGCGCGAACCCCGCCACCGCCTGCGCGGGCGCCGATTTCGGCGGTCCCATGACCCGCTCTTCGCTGTCGGCCTGCCGTGCCGGAAGCCCGTCGGCGCGCAGTACCAGGCGGCGCGGTGTCGCGTCCATGGTGATCGATTCGTGGGGAATCTCGAGCTTTTCGAACAGCAGCCGGAGATTCTCCAGCGCGCTCGGAATCATCCAATCGGGAATCTCTTCGGTGCCGATTTCGAGCAGGAAAGGAAGACTCACTGGGCCACCTCCACCACCGCGGGGCTCTGTTGATCGGCCCATGCCTGCGCCACGGTGGGCAGAACCCGCTCCGTAACTGTCGCGGCTCGGAACGGTCGCGGCCCGGAGGGCGCCCCGTAAGCAAGCCGGGGCGTACCCCGTTCGGTGACGCTGATGGCGCCACTCGAATCGAACGCATTAAAGAGGAAGTTGGAGCATTCGAGCAGGAAAGGAAGACTCACTGGGCCACCTCCACCACTGCGGGGCTCTGTTGATCGGCCCAGGCTTGCGCCACTCCCACGGCGATCTTGCGCACCCGCTGGATCATGCCCACGCGTTCGGTGACGCTGATGGCGCCGCGCGAATCGAGCGTATTAAAGAGGTTGGAGCATTGGAGCACGTGGTCGTAAGTGGGCAGCAGCGGAAACCGCTTCTTATCGGCGTCCTTGGGATCGTAGAGTTTCAACAGCCGCGCCGCTTCCCCTTCATGCAGCTCGAACAGCTTCCACAGCGTGGCGATGTCGGCCATCTCGAAGTTGTAGACCGAATACTGCAGCTCGTCGCGGTAGCGCACATCGCCGTAGGAGAAGTCCTTGGTCCACTCGATATCGTAGACGCTGTCCTTCATCTGCAGGAAGGCGGTCAGCCGCTCCAGCCCGTAAGTGATCTCGGCGGGCACCAGGTCGAGATCGATGCCGCCGCATTGCTGGAAGTAGGTGAACTGCGTGACCTCCAGACCATCCAGCATCACCTGCCAGCCGATGCCCCAGGCGCCCAGCGTGGGCGCTTCCCAGTTGTCCTCTTCGAACTTGATGTCGTGCTGCCGCAGGTCGATCCCGATGGCCTCCAGGCTGCCGAGGTACTGCTCGATCACGTCCGCGGGAGCGGGCTTGAGGATCACCTGTAACTGCGAGTGTTTAAAAAGGCGGTTGGGGTTGTCGCCGTATCGGCCGTCGGCCGGCCGTCGGCTGGGCTGCACGTACGCGACGCTATAGGGAGACGGACCGAGAACGCGCAGGAAGGTTTCCGGGCACATGGTGCCGGCCCCTACTTCCACGTCATACGGCTCCTGGATAATGCAGCCCCGTTCGGCCCAATACTGTTTCAGCTTGAAAATGATCTCTTGAAAAGATGGCATTCGGTAACCCGTCGGTCAGGGAGCGGCTACTTCCCAGAACATTTGCGCCGTGTACAACTTTCGTTCCGCATGGGCCTCAATCTGCTGTATCAGGAACCTTCTCAAATCCGCCGCCGTCCCCTGGCTCCACTCCATGGCCGGCAGTCCGGCGACCGGCTTCCGCAACATCTCCGCGGCCAGCGCGCGCGACGCGGCGCTCAAATCCCAACTGCTGGCGGCGCCCGCCGGGGTGCCCTTTGAGCCCCGGCAATGGCTGCACATCAATCCCGCTTGCCCGCGGGTGAAAAAGGCCCGCTGGGGATTCTCCGGATCTTCCAGCAGGCTGCCACAGCCCAGGCAGACATCGAGTTCCGGCAGCCAGCCCGATAACCGTAGCGACCATAGTGAAAAATACGTTACAGCCCGCCACGCCTTGCTTGCCGACGGCGCCTGGAGCGACTCCAGAACTGCCAGCAGCAAGCGGAAAAACCGTTCGCTCGGTTCCGCGGAAGGCAGTAACTGTTCTGAAACTTCCGCGAAGTAATCCAACGCCACGCTGGTCCAGTAATCGGAAACCAGTGCGAATTGAGAATGAATCATCTCGCAGGAATCCAGATTTACCAGTTCGCGTGTCTCGCGCTGGAAATACGCCATGCGCACGTGCGATAACCGCTCCAGCCCCGCGCCGAAACTGCTCTTCGGCCGCCGCGCCCGTTTGGCCACGCCCCGCAACTTACCCTGATCCCTGGTGAGGAAGCTAACGATGAGGTCGGCTTCTTTCAGTGGGTAGGTCCGCAGAACGAGAGCTTCACTGACACACGCTGGCACACGTGGAAATTTCAGAGTATCACAGATGAAAAGGGGAAGAGGCTTTTGGCTGTTAGCTTTTGGCTTTCAGCTCCGCGCGGCCTGTAGCGGCCCATGCCATCGGGCGCCCCGGTGAGCCAAAAAGCCGGGAGCCCATCGCCGACAACTGAAAGCCCGCATTTGACCCCTTTCCTTTCAGTCGATTAGAATAGGAACAGGGGAGAACTCATTCCGGGACATCATGCCCAACGTTCCGCCGATCAAAACGCGCCACATGGAAATCCTCAGCTCCATCGTGCGCGAGTACATCGAAACCGGGGAGCCTGTGGGTTCACGCACCATTTCCCGGCATCGCAGCCATTCGCTCAGCCCGGCTACCATCCGCAACGCCATGGCCGACCTGGCCGATGAGGGCTACCTCTCACAGCCGCACACCTCCGCCGGCCGGGTGCCCACCGAGAAGGCCTTCCGCTATTATGTGAGTTCCCTCACAGCCTCGCGCCTGGCGGCCGCGGACTCCGACCGCCTGCGTAGCGAGTTCAGCGGTTTGGATACCGTGGGCGCGCACATGGAGCGGTCCAGCCATATCCTGGTGGAATTGACCCGCAACGTGGGGATCGCGGCGGCCATACCGGCGCTGGCGCAGGAACTGGACCAGATCGAACTGGTGCCGCTGGCCGACCAGCGCGTGCTGATCATCCTGGTGACGCGCGATCACATGGTGCGCAACCGCGTGGTGGCCCTCGATCAACCCTCGCCGCCCGATGAGCTGATGTCCATCCGCAACTATGTGAATCGGAATTTCAGCGGCTGGCAACTGGGCGCGGCGCGCCGCGAATTGCTGCGGCGCATGCTTCAGGAGCGGGCGCTGTACGACGCGGCGCAGGCGCAATTGCAGGCGCTGTGCCGCAATGGTCTATTGGAAGTGGACACCTCGCCCGAAGTGCATATGGAAGGCGCTTCCAACCTGCTGGCCCTGGACCTCCGGCTCACCCGCGAGAAAATGCGCGAGCTGCTGCGCGCGCTGGAAGAGAAGAGCCGGCTGATGGAGCTGCTGGACCGTTTCCTGGACCTGCCGCCCGGGGAACTGGACGTGCGCGTGGGTCTCGAAGAGATCCACCCGGCCATGAAAGATCTGGCGCTCATCGGCGTGAACGTGCGGATCGGCGGATTGCCCGCCAAGGTGGCAGTGCTCGGCCCCATGCGCATGCATTACGAGCGCGTCATGGCGGCCGTATTGCAGACCAGCCGGGCGCTGGAAAATGCCCGGTTTTGAAGTTGAGTCGACCGCTTTGATAAGCTAAGAGTAGTGGACACCCCGAAACCCGATACCAATATTTCCGACGTGTCTCCCGACGCCGGCCTTCCCTCCGAGACTTTGGAGGGGCAGTTCGCCGCCGTCTCCGCCGAGCGCGACCGGCTGGCGGCGGAAAAGGGGGAGTTGGGCGACCGCCTGTTGCGCGCCCGCGCCGAGTTCGACAATGCGCGCCGCCGCGCCGAACGCGAGCGCTCCGACTTCCTGCAGTTTGCCGCCATGGACCTGGTGAAAGAGGTGCTTCCGGTGCTGGACGATTTCGAGCGGGCCTTGAAAGTGGAAACCGCCGACCGGAACTACGCCAAGGGAGTGGAACTGATCTACCAACGGTTGTACGATACGCTCAAGAAGCTGGGGCTGGAGCCGATCGAGACGGCTGGCCGTCCGTTCGACCCTAACCTCCATCAGGCCGTGGAACGCGTGGAAACCGACGAGGCCGAGGACCAGGCCGTTCTGGGCGAGTTCCAGAGAGGCTATAATTTCAAGGGCAAGCTCCTCAGACCCGCGATGGTAAAGGTCGCTGTAAAACCGTAAACGCTGGAGAACCCGTGGCAAAGAGAGACTACTACGAAGTTCTGGGTGTGGGCAAGGATGCCGGCGACGCGGACATCAAGGGGGCCTACCGAAGACTGGCCTTGAAGCATCATCCCGACCGCAATCCTGAAGATCCCGAGGCGGAGGACAGGTTTAAGGAAGCCTCCGAGGCTTACAGTGTGCTGAGCGACGCGCAGAAGCGCGCAGCTTACGACCGCTTCGGTTTTGCCGGATTGCAGGGCGCCTCGGGACAGCCCAATCCCGAGGCCTTCGCCGATTTTGGCGACATATTGGGAGATTTCTTCGGTTTCGGCGATCTGTTCGGAGGAGGAGGCGGCGGCCGGCGGCGCACCCGGGCGCAGCGCGGGGAAGACGTCCGTTACGATCTGGAACTTTCGTTTGAAGAGGCTGTATTCGGCATGAACGCCGACATTCAGGTACCGCGCATGGAGCGCTGCGATCACTGTAGCGGCGCCGGTTCGGAACCCGGCACTTCGGCCAGCACCTGCCCCACCTGCCACGGCCGCGGCGAGGTGCTTTATCAGCAGAGTTTCCTCTCTATCCGGCGGACCTGCGCCACCTGCAATGGGTCCGGGAAGATCATTCGAAACCCCTGCAGTCAATGCCGCGGGCAAGGCTACCGGCAGGTGCAGCGCAAGCTCAAGGTCACCATTCCGGCGGGTGTGGATGAAGCGACGCGCATCCGGCTGGCCAACGAAGGGCAGCCCGGCGGCAACGGCGGTCCGGCGGGAGACCTTTACGTGTTCCTGAAAGTGCGGGAGCACCCCTTTTTCGAGCGCCACGAACAGGATCTGCACTGCACCATTCCGGTGAATATCGCGCAGGCGGCGCTCGGCGCGGAGCTCGAGGTTCCTACACTCGAACAGCCCTACAAAGTGAAGATTCCGGAGGGCACGCAGAGCGGCGGGCAGATCCGCATCCGGCACCGGGGAGTCCCGGTGGTAAACGGAAGCGGCCGCGGTGATCTGTATGTGCACATCGAAGTGAGAACCCCGTCGCGGCTGACGCGCGAGCAACGGAAACTGCTGGAGCAACTTCGCGACACGCTGCCGGTGGACAACGCGCCCTCGGAGAAGGGGCTTTTCGAGAAGGTCAAGAACTACTTCATGTAGCGCTCGCGACCGGGCGCCGGACCGTCAGGATGCCTTCGGGAATCGCGAGCAGCGGCAGAATCTGTTCGGCTGCTCCCAAGTTGATGGCTTCGCGCGGCATACCGAACACCACACAGGTGGCTTCGTTTTGTGCGATGGTGCGGGCCCCCGCCTGACGCATTTTGAGCAATCCCTGGGATCCATCCGCCCCCATCCCGGTGAGCAATATGCCAACCGCCCGGCTGCCGGCCGCCTCGGCGACGGAAGAGAACAGCACATCTACCGAAGGGCGTTGGTAACACACTCGGGGACCGGTCTTGATGTTCACCGAATACCGGCCGCCAGCTTTGCGCAGCAGCATGTGGAAGTCTCCCGGAGCGACCAATGCCAGGCCTGGCCGGAGCACATCTCCCTCTTCGGCCTCTTTTACCTCTATGGCGCAGATCTCGTTCAGGCGATTGGCGAAGGCGCGGGAGAATATCGGCGGAATGTGCTGGGCTATCACCATCCCGGGTGTGGATGCGGGCAACTTGGTGAGCACTGAGGCAATGGCTTCGGTGCCGCCGGTGGAAGCGCCAATGGCGATCACCATGTCGCCGGGAAGCGGCGGACGAACGGCCGCGGTTGCCGGTGGCGCGCTCGGTTCCGCCGGTCGGGCCGGGGGCTCCGACCGGCGCACGCGGGACGACGCCGCCGCGCGGATTTTGGACGCCAGCGAGTGGCGCAATTCTCCCACCGAGTAGGGACCGCCCGGTTTGGCCAGAACTTCTACCGCTCCGAATTCCAGCGCCTTTATGGCGGCCCGGCAGGAAGGCTGTGCCAGGGAACTGATGACCACCGCCGGCATAGGGTGGAAATGCATCAATTTTTTCAGAAAGGTCAACCCGTCCATGCGCGGCATTTCGATATCCAGCGTCAGCACGTCCGGCCGCAGCGAGAGAATCTTGTCCCGGGCCACGTAAGGGTCCGGGGCGGAGCCCACTACCTCCAGGTCCGGCTCTCCCGCCAGAGCCTCCGTGAGGATCTTGCGGACGATCGCCGAATCGTCGACTATCAATACGCGGATTCGGCGGGTTGGGAGCATGTTGGGCTTTCCGTCGTGATGTTCACGGTGAGTCTGCCGTTGGACAGCTCTACCGCATAGCGGGTGTTCCAGAGGCTCCCCGTGTCTTCTTCCGAAGGCGGCACGATTTGCGGCGCCGACAGGTTGAAAGCCGTGGAGCTTTCCACCCGGCTGAGTACCGAGCCGCAAGTCATGTTGGCCAGTTCGCGGATCACTTCGGACACTTGGAGGTCCGAAACGTCCGCTGCGTCAATTCCCAGAAAGTCCGCGGCGATCTGCTTTGCCGCGACGGATGTCAAGCGCAGCCTGAGGGAACCGGCGGGTTCGCCCTGGAAATCGAGCCGGGCGGCCATTTCGTCCTCCGGCGGGTGCCCGGCAACTTCCAGATCCGAGAACTCTCCCAGTGTCTGGACGAAGAACATTTTTTCCAGGACTTCGTTGACGGAATCTCGTAAGGCCTGACGGATCACGGTGTCAATCACAAGGCACCCCCAGTGTGCGTTCTAACTCGGCTCGCAGGGCTTCCGGGAGGAACGGCTTGGTCACATAGCCGCGCGCCCCCAGGGAGGCCATGGATGCCATGCGGTGGGAGGTGGCGTCGGTTGAGATTACGATGGCCGGAATCGAGCGCAACAGTTCGTCCTGCGAGAGGCGCCGGAGGAATTCCTGGCCATCCATGCCGGGCATGTTGATGTCCGTGAGAATGGCGTCCACCCACTCGTGGTTCAATATTTCCAGCGCTTCCTGGCCGTTGGATGCCTCGAAGCACTCCGATAATTCGAACCCCGACAAGTCGATGACGCGGCGGACAAACGTCCGCATCGCCGGCGAATCGTCGACAATTAACACGCGATATGCCATCAGGCAACCCCCACTTTCGGAAAACCGGCCGCTAATTCCCGTACTTCGCCGGCTTCCTGTATCAAGAATTTTCCACTACCGATTTCCAGCCGTACCGTGCGCGAACGGACGCCACCCACGGCCTCTCCATGCACCATCACTCCGGCCTTCCAGAGAATCTTGCGCATGGCCAGGTAATTGCGCCGGCCGATGTCGAATACATTCTCCGGGTCCATCATGCTGGCCCCGCCTGCGGCGCGCACCGTCAGACGCCGTTTCGACGCTCCGCGCGCGCATATGCGGTCCAGCATCATCGGAATTCCGGTGTCGGCGAACATCCACGGGTTGTCGCGGCTGCGGGCGCGATCGATGGTGGAGTCGGGCAGCATGAAGTGCAGCAGACCGCCTACCCCGGCCTTGGCGTCGTGAACCGCCAGTCCAATACACGACCCTAAGGCGTATGTGGCGAGTACCTGGCTGGGCGCATCGCCGATGCGACAGTCGGCCATCCCTACAACTATTTGCTCCACCGGCCCTCCTTTTTCACGGGTTTCCGATAGACGGCCGGGCGCACGTAGTCGAGCGAGTGCGGGATTCTGGTCAGGCTCTCGGCATGGCCTACAAACAGATAACCACCCGGTTCCAGCATTGCCGCCAGCCGTCCGACCACTTGCTCTTGTGTCTGGCGGTCGAAGTAAATCATGACGTTGCGGCAGAAGATCACCGGAAACAGACGCCCCCAGGAGAAGGTCTCGACCAGGTTGATGCGGCGAAAACTTGCTTGCGTCCGGATGCGGGGCGCCACGCAGTAGGTCTTGGCCGGACCTTTTCCCGGCACAAAGTAACGCGATAACCAGGCTGCCGGGATGCCCTGGCACCTGTCGGGCGTATATTCGGCTGCCTGGGCGGCATGCAGCGCTTTGTTCGAGATATCGGTGGCGGCAATCGAAATCCGCCGCTGGGGACAGGCTTCGTTGAGGAACATGGCCAGGGTCCAGACCTCTTCACCAGTGGAACAGGCGGCGCACCAGACCTCCAACGGGTCGCGGTTGGCGAGCGAGGGCAGCACTTCCTCACGCAGAAACGTGAAGTGATCGGGCTCGCGCAGGAAGGCTGTATGGTTGGTGGCCAGGGCGTCGATCATGGCGGCCAGAGCCACGCCGGAACGATCGGCCAGGACGTGCCGGTAGTATTCCTGAAACGACCGGAACCCGCCCTTCCGCAGCAGTCGCCTCAGTCGCGCGGAGACCAGTTCCTCCTTGCCTGGTTTGAGATCCAGTCCGAACGTGCCGTGCGCCAGTTGACGAATTTGATCGAAATCCCTGCTCCCCAGAGCCGGTACGGTCTCCTGCTCCAGCCAATCAGCGGGCGGCTTCATGCTCACCGTCCTTGAGAAGGCGGTCCAAATCTAAAATGAGCCCTACCCGGCCATCGCCCATGATCGCTCCGCCGGCGATAGCTGTGACGCTGCTAAAGGTTGCGCCCAGCGACTTGATCACGACTTCCTGCTTGCCGATGAGATCATCCACCAACAGACAGTAACTGGCGCCTTCTACTTCCGCCACCACCAAAACCGATTGGGTGGGGTCTTCCGACCGGGGTTTCACGCCAAACCGGCGGTACAGGCGGAATACCGGCAGCAGGTTGCCGCGCACCAGCGCCATTTCGGCGCGCCCCTGCACGGTCCAAATGGTTTCGGCCGTCGGCCGGAACATCTCCCGCACCGCGAACAAAGGCACTATGTAGCGTTCGCTCCCCACGCCTACCACCAAACCATCGATGATTGCCAGGGTCAGCGGCAGCTTGAGGAAAAACGCGGCGCCGTGTCCTACGCTGGACCGGATTTCGATTCTTCCGCGCAGCTTCTCGATGTGCCGCCGGACCACGTCCATGCCCACACCCCGCCCGGAAACGTTGGTTACCTGGGCCGCGGTCGTGAAGCCCGGTTCAAAAATCAAGTTGAAGGTCTCATTTTCCGAAAGCTCTTTTTCGGCCGCGATCATTCCCTTCTGAACGGCTTTGGCCTTGATTTTGGCGGCATCCAACCCGCGGCCGTCGTCGCTGATTTCGATCACCACCTGGCCGGCCTGGTGTTGGGCTTTCAACAACAGATGGCCAGCAGGACTTTTGCCGCAGGCGATGCGATCCTGCGGCAGCTCCAGACCGTGATCCATGGCGTTGCGTACCATGTGCATAAGCGGATCGGCCAGTTCTTCGACGATCGTGCGGTCCAGTTCGATCTCGTCGCCCTCGGTCTCCATCTGCACCTGTTTGCCGAACTGCCGCGACAGATCGCGCACCAGTCGCGACATGCGGCGGAACACCGGTCCGATGGGAACCAACCGCATGGCCATGGCGGTCTTCTGCAGTTCCGCGGTGATGCGCGTCATTTGCGCCAACTTGCGTTGCAGCGCCTGGCTCTTGATCGCGGAAAGCTCGGGATCGTGGCGGACGAGGGATTCCGCAATCACCATTTCGCCGGCCATGTCTGCCAGGTAATCGAGCTTGGCGGTATCGACCTTCACCGCCATGGTTTCGTTCTTGTGGCGCGCCGGTTCGGCGGCTGGCGCCGCTTCGGCGGCCGGTACCGCTACGTCGGAGGATGCTGCGTCGACCGCAGCCGCCATTTGTGCCAATTCGACCGTCCCCTGGCTGGGTTCGGATGAATCGGCAGTCAGGGCGCGAATCCGCAGAATCAGCGGTTCGTTGGGGGGTGGCGCGTCCGACGGCCGGCCCTGCATGGTCGACTCCAGATGGGCCATCCAACGCCGCAGATAATCGGCGCTTTCGAGGATTACGTCAAACGCGTCGGGAGTCAGTGCCCATTGCGAGCTGCGCGCGCGATCAAGCACTGTCTCGGTCTCGTGGGCAAGCTTCTGCACGTCCCACAGCTCCAAGAAGCCGGCCAGACCTTTGATGGTGTGAAAGCCCCGGAAGACCGAATTGAGAGCCTCGGAAGCGCCAGGGTCGCCTTCGAGGGTCAGTAGCTGGGATTCGATGGCGGCGAGGTGCTCCCGGCTCTCCAGGATGAAATCGCCGAGAAGTTCCGGGTCCTGCGCCAAAGAGAGAGACGAGCCGGTAGCGGGTTCGCGGGCTTCGTCGTCGAGGATCTGCTGCAAACGTACAATGCCCGCCTGCAGCACGTCCGCAATGGCAACGCCGTCGGCCGCCGCTTGTTCCGGATCCGGCAACGATTGGATCAAGGCCGTGGCGGCAGCGGCTACCTGGCTGGCCTGGTCCTCGGCGGCACGGTCGCGGATGCTTTCGAGGGCAGGCACCCATTTGGATGCGGCCTCTGCGTTCCCCGGTTCAGCTACCACGAGCTGAAGAGCCAAATCTTCGATTTGTTGGTGTAACTCGGCCGAATGGGACAAGGGATTGTTCCTTAGAGACTGTGTTCCTGTTGGATGTTTCCTGCGATCGGGGCCGCTTCCTGGGCAGCCCTGACACTGCGGTGGGCCAGCGCGCGGACTTCGTCTGCCGCCACTGCGAATCCCATGTCAGCCTCACCCGCCGCCACGGCCGCGTTGAGAGCCAGGATACTGGTCTGGAAGGCGATCTCGTCGATGACCTTGGCGATTTCCGGGATGTTCCCGCTGGAACCGTTGATTTTTCTCATGGATGAAACCTAGTGGACAATGGAGGCCAGCCCGCGCAGATCCTGAGTGGACAGGACTCGGTCGATATCCAACAGGATTTTGACTTTTCCCTTCACCTTGGCCATACCCAGGAGGTACTGGCCCGTGACGGCTTCGCCGAAGTCCGGCGTGTCCTCGATCTCCTGGCCGGACAGGTTGAGGACTTCGGAGACGCCGTCAACTACGATTCCCATCAGGACCGACCCGGACTCGCCCTGTACCTGGGTCACGATAATACATGTTCGTTGCGTGTATTCGGCCGCGTCCAGTCCGAATTTCAGGCGGAGATCGATCACCGGCACTACTTTCCCGCGCAGGTTGATCACGCCTTTGATGTGCATGGGCGTTTGAGGGACAGCGGTGATCTCCTGCAGCCCCATGATCTCGCGCACTTTCAGGACTCGGATGCCGAACTCTTCATTGGCCAGTTGGAAGGTGAGGTACTTTCCGGCGCGGGCGTCGGTTTGCGCGGCCGTAGACGGTTCGTTTGCAGTCAACATGCTGGGTGGCATAGGTATTTTCTCCCGATAATTCTCTTTAGACTTCCAAGGAACACGACAGCGTCGGCGAAGTGTGGAACAGGACGTGCGCAGCCTGCTCTTTGGGCTCCAGACAGAGCTTGACGACCAACGTTTCGTCGTCCCACAAGAAACGCACGACAATCCATTCCGTGTTGCCGGCGCTCTTGGTTTTGAAATTCCGGCCGTAGACTACGGTTGGAATACTCAAGCCTAGGGGGCCGAGATGTTGTTCCAGGTCGGTTTTGACGCTGCCGACGATCATATTGGTGAGCTCGGCGACGGTGTCCAGGACTTCCTCGTTGACCGACGTGGCCTCGCACATCAGCATCTGGGCGCAGATCCGGCACGCCAACGCAGGCGAACAGCTTACGCTGCCCGTGCCGGCCCAGGAACCTGCCAGGCCGATGAAAGAGACTACTCCCTCGCTGGCCTCCGGCATGCTGGTCTCGACCGCAGATTGGTTGCAAACGATATCGACACCGAGCATGGTCGTAAACACCTGCAGGGTGGACTCGCTCACGGATTTCAGGATGATAGAGTTAAGGTTCATAAGGGCAGCGCTGGTGCCAGAAGGCCGGCCAGCTTCTCCTTGATCTGATCTGCGGTGAAGGGCTTACGGACGTAACCGGCGGCGCCCAGTTTGACCGCTTCGCCGACTTTGGTTTCACCGCCCTCGGTAGTAATCATTACTACCGGGATCTGCCGCCATTGCGCGGAGGCCTTTATGGAAGCAAGAAGCTGCAGGCCGTCCATTTTGGGCATGTTGATGTCGCTCAACACCAGATCGACTTTTTGTGCGCCGAGCACTGCCAGCGCCTCCTGGCCATCACCAGCTTCATGGATGGTGTGGATCGCCATGCCCGTTTGCCGCAGTACCCGCTGCAAAATCTTCCGGATCGCAGCCGAATCATCCACTACCAAGACGTTTGACTCCATTCGACTCCTTACACACTATTCATCGGAACCAAGCCGGCTTTTCATTAGGAAACGGATGAAAAAGTATCGCGAAAAGTTGC
>Ga0302319_10011513_pt1 | contig 16780 bp, 9 predicted proteins | sample Bog_T0_2_FD_203319 | JGI IMG/M metagenome (GOLD analysis project Ga0302319, IMG submission 203319) | Peat permafrost microbial communities from Stordalen Mire near Abisko, Sweden - Bog_T0_2 | ecosystem: Environmental > Terrestrial > Soil > Wetlands > Peat | place: Sweden: Abisko, Stordalen Mire...
AGGACCAAGGTTATTGATGTCTGCACTCTGGATAAGCGCATAATGCGGATCCGGGGTTCCCGCCAAAGTGGTGTCCAGCACGCCATTGGCATTAAAACCAGTATTGAACAATTCGGAAATGGCGGCGCCCACCGTGACCTGCGCCACGGAACTCGTCACACTATTGTTATTCAGCGCGGCATTGGTCGCAATGAGCTGGTACAAACCGCCATCGGCAAAGGTCGCATGGGCAATCGCATAGGAATTATTGGTCTGACCAATCACATTGGTCCAGCCGCCGGCACTCCCGCTGGCTTTTTGCCATTGATAATAGATCGGCAAGGTGCCCTTCACGAGCGTGCTCAGGGAAAGAGCCTGTCCATAACCGAGAAAAGTAATCGCGGGTGGCTCTGCGCCTCCCGCAAACGTCGGCGGATTGACCACCGCATTGGTGGTGAAAGCCATGTCTCCCGGCGACAGGGCAAGGTCACTGACCCGCACTTCATCAATGAAGCCTTGGAACCCTTCCCCATTGCCAACCCCGTGGGTGGTTCGCTCGCTACCGCCCACGGCCGGCGATGGCGTGCCGCCCAGCGTTCCCCAGGCGCTATTCGTGAACGACGCAAGGAAATCCGCATTGGTCCGGTTCGAGTCCAACAAAGTCCAGTAGAAGGTCACCACCCCGGGCGTATCATTATTGGTCGGCGCATAGCCGGTAAAGGTGACCGCCACATGATACCAGGTATTGGTCGCCAGCGCGTCGATGCCCGAAAGTGGCAGCGGCGCCACCACATTAGGCACCGCACTCCCCCCGGATTGCGAAATGAAATTGCAATTGAGGGACGGCGCCGGCCCATTTTGCAGCCGAAACTGCCAGCCTCGGGTGCCCGCACTGTTGTCGCCGCAAAAAATCTCCCAATCGCCGCTGCCCGCTGAAGAACTGAAAATGTTGCCCTGAGGGTTGATAATCGCCTCAAACGCAAACGCCCCACTGGAACTGTTGACAAACAACGAGGGGTCCATGTCGGCCGGACCGGCCGACAGCGCATGGGATGGCGCCGCCGCTGCGCCACCATCGCCTGGTAGAATGCTCAAGACGTCATGCAAAGCCGGCGCCGCTCCGTTGGTAGCCAAAAAAATGTTCGTGTAAGGGGGCCCGCCCAGACCGAAATTCGTCAGCGTAATGCCACCCGCGGCAACCGCGTCCGTCACGGTGTTCACGCCGTTCACATAATTCGTGGGATCATCAAAATGCCAGAGATGCAAGGTGTCCGCGTCCGGCGTGTAAGGTATTTGCAGGCCAGCTTGGCAGTGGGCGCCCAGCAAGATGGTCAAGCCCGGCACAACCAGGCATTTCAGGGGTTTCATAAACGGTAAACGCGACAAAGTGATCGATCGGCTTGGGAGGGGTGGACGGTTCAAGGGAGGCATGCCCAAATTGTACCACCACCACCAGAAGTCCCGCTATCCCCCAAATACGGGATGCTGGGGGGGTCCAATCGAGATCAGCAGGCAAATCGCTAACCTGCGAAAAATGTCCGGCGCTCAGGTAAGCCCGTGTACCCGAATCAACCTGGACCGCTGGACCTTCATTTGCCCGTCATGTAACGCGCCACGGCCGCGCCGCGCGATCGAACGTGCATTTTTTCGTAAATATGCTTGAGATGGCTGCCCACGGTTTCCGTCCCGATGGAAAGTCGGTCGGCGATTTCCTTGTTCGAATAGCCCTTTGAAAGCAAAATCAATACCTCCTCCTCGCGGGCCGTCAAGTGGATGACCGGCTTTGCCTGCTTGTTTTCGCGGCGGAAGGATTCCACCACCCGCCGGGCGATCTCGCTCGTCATCGGGGCCCCGCCCGCCAGCGCATCCAGCATGGCCGCCTTCAAATCCTCCGGCCTGGTCCGCTTCAACAGATAACCATCTGCCCCCGCCTCCAGGGCCATGAAAATCAGCTCATCATCCTCCACCGCCGTCAAAATCAAAATCTGAATTTTGGGCAATTGCTGCTTTAACTGCGACGTGCAGTCGATACCCGACATCCGTGGCAGAAAAATATCCATCAAGACCAAATCCGGATCCAGCTGCGGAATCACCCGCAGCGCATCCTCGCCGGAAGTACAGGCTTGAAGACAGGTAAATCCCGGGAGCGAATTGATGAGCTTTACCCAGCTAACGCGCACGTCGGGCTTATCCTCGACCAACACGACTCTGGCAGGTGGCATTGCGACTGGCGATGGAGTGGCGGGGATGGTTTTCATGCAGTACGTCTGGAAAAATGGGAGGAATTCTTCAATTCGTTTTGCGGGTCGAACGGCAGGATGGCCCGCTTAAACCATCGGCGCTTTCCATGCGGGAGGGGCACGGAAAAAGTGATCCGGCAACCTTCGCCCGGCAGGCTGAAAACCTCACAGCTTCCGCCAATCGCCGCCAGACGTTGCGCCATATTGACCAGGCCATTACGATCGCCATTGGCTTTACTGGGCTCAAAACCGCGTCCGCGGTCTTCCACCACCACGCATAATTGGTGGTGGCGCCGGAAAATCCGCAAGAACAGCTCACCGGCCTCCGAATGTTTCGCCGCATTGCTCAGCGCTTCTTTCACCGCTAGAAACAGGTTCCGGCGCACCGGCAAATCAAACAGGGTTGAAGGAATCTCCGCTTCCACATCCAGCCGGCAACGGATATTTGCCGCCGCCATGAATAATTGCGCGTACTTGCAAACATAACTCGCGAAATCACGCACGGTGTCACGCCGCGCATTCACCGCCCAAACCACCTCATCCATCGCTTGGGCGAGTTCACGGGCCCGGTCACAAATCTGGGTGAATTGCTTGCGAACCGGTGAATTTTCAGGATATTCGCGCCGGGCTACCTCCCCTAACAGCAGCAGCTGTGTCAGCTGCGCCCCCAGGTCATCATGGATGTCGCGCGCAATGCGGACGCGCTCCAACTGCAAAAAAGCCTGCGCCTTTGACTGGGCGGCCAGCTGCGTCATCAGCCACAGACAAAACAACACCACGAGCAGGCATACCGCCACCAGCATCAGCTGGAACCACCCCCTCTGCCAGAAAGGCAGCGCTACCGGTCGCAATGGCGGCACCGTCGTGATCCCATACGGCCACGACTGCCACGGCGGCTGCCCGATCGTGCCAATCACAACAGCGTGATACCAATCAGGTTGGGCCACTTTCCGGCCGTACCAGTCCCGCTGCGTGGCGGGGGCCAGCCACCAGGTGTTGTCGGAAAGAATATCCATCGTGCTTGAACCTTCGTTTGCCAGATGAATATGCAGACCTAAAATTAGTCCCGCCTGCAACCGGTCGTTAAAAGCTTCCACCGCCAGCACGTGGCGTCCCGGCTTCAATACCGCCATCAGATCGTATTTCGTCACCGACCGCCAGTCCCCGCCCCGCCCGATTTCCTGGCCATCCAGATACACTGTGTACGCATTGTCCACCGTGATTCGCAAGGTGGCACTGGAAATTTTCGCCGCCGGAGGAATTCTAAATGATTTCCAAAATAAACACGTCTGCTTATCCGTCGTGTTCGTATCCCAGATCCACTGGCCCAGATGGTTGGTTGCTTCGTAAACCCAGTTCGTGTTTCCCTGAGCGTGAACCGTCAGCCGGGCCAGAAAAAAAAGGAGCACCGGGAGCCGAAGCCATTGAATGGCTGGCCGCATTGGCCGCCGAAATCGTGATTTAAGACCGGGTCGCAGCATCAGGCAAAGGGAAATCCTGGCTCAATTGTTTGCACAGACCTTCCGGCTTGGCAAGCGACAATGAGAAAACAACCGGGTTAACGGGTAGGTCGCACCCATTTTGCGCCATCCCCCAAACATGGCATATCATTTTCCGCTCGGTTTGTAATACTTGCCTCATAAACCTCACGGGACAAACATTGAACAACCTGGCTCTCACCAACCTTGCCGAATCACCCCGGAATCTTCGGGGATTGCTGGTCACCCTGGCGTTGCTCTGGCTTCTCGCTACCCCTGCCCTCGCGGCGACCCTCGAAAGTGGCTGGGATGACCCACCCAACGAAGCTCGTTTGCGCGCCTATTGGTGGTGGCTCAACGGCAATGTCACCAAAGAGTCCATCACCCATGACCTCGCGGAAATGAAGGCAAAAGGCTTCGGCGGTGCCGTGCTGATTGATGCGGGAGGCGCGGAGCAAGAGGGAAACGCCCCCGTGCCGCATGGCCCGACTTTTTTTACGCCCGCCTGGCGCGAACTTTATAAACATGCCTTGCGGGAAGCGCACCGCCTCGGCCTCGAAATCAGTTTGAACCTCCAGAGCGGCTGGAACCTCGGCGGCCCGGCCAATATTGTCAGCCCGGCCGACGCCGCCAAAAAATACGTCTGGTCCGAATTCAACATCACCGGCGGCACAAATTTGCAACTGGCTTTGCCACCACCGGCGGCGCGCGACAACTTCTATCTCGACACCGCCGTCCTCGCCTATCCGCTCAAATCCGCCCCCCGGCCCGAACCGTTGAAAAACTGGCGGCAAAAGGCCCTGCAACAATCGCTTGAACCCTTTTCCGCGCCGGTTTCCACCCCCTTATTCGAAGAAATAGCCGCAACCCCCGGCGAAGCGGACACCAGCACCACCGAAGTGCTCGACCTCACCTCGAATCTTTCGCCGGACGGTATCCTGCGCTGGGAAGCGCCGGCGGGCGACTGGCAATTGCTCCGTTTCGGTTACACCATTGGCGATCACGCCTATGTATCGACTGCAAGTGAAGGCTGGAGCGGCTACGCCATTGACGTTTACAGCGCCACCGCCTTTCAAAATTACTGGAACAAAGTTGTCGAACCCCTGATTGCGGATGCCGGGCCGCTCGCCGGAACCACCCTGAAATATTTGCACACGGACAGCTGGGAAGTCGAGCTGGCGAATTGGACCCCAACCTTGCGCGCCGAGTTTCAGAAACGGCGCGGCTACGACCTGCTGCCGTGGCTCCCCGTGCTCGCCGGGCGAATCGTGAATAGCCGCGACGCCAGCGACCGTTTTCTGTTTGATTACCGCCAAACCCTCGGCGACCTGGCGATTGATAACCATTTCCGTCTGTTCCGCGATAATGCCCATGCCCATGGCTTGGGCATTCACCCCGAAAGCGGCGGACCGCACGCCGTACCCATCGATGCCCAGCGCTGCCTCGGTTGGGACGACATCCCCATGAGTGAATTCTGGGCCTGGTCGTGGATGCACCGGATCGGTGACGAAAACCGTTTCTTTGTCAAACAACCCGCGAGCGCCGCCCATACGTACGGTCATCGCATCACCCAGGATGAAGGCTTCACCACCATCGGACCGAACTGGCAGGAAACTCTCTGGGACAACCTTAAACCATCCTTTGACAAAGCCTTGTGCGAAGGCATGAACCGCCTGGTCTGGCACGCTTTCGTCTGTTCACCCGATGAAACCGGCATTCCCGGCCAGCAATACTTCGCCGGCACGCACCTGAATCCAAAAGTGACTTGGTGGGAGAAATCCGCTCCCTTCTTCAGCTACATCAACCGCTGTCAATGGATGTTGCAGCAGGGCCGTTTCACTGCCGACGTCCTCTATTACTATGGCGACCACGTCCCGAATTTTGCCCAGCTTAAAAAATCCGACCCCGCCCATGTCCTCCCGGGCTACGATTACGACGTCATTACCGCCGAAGCGCTCATCGAACGCGCCACCGTGCGCGACGGCAAAATCTTTTTGCCCGATGGCATGAACTATCGCGTGCTGGTGCTGCCCGGGCGTGACGCCATTTCCCTCCCCGTCCTGCGAAAACTGAAGGAGCTGGTCGCCGCCGGAGCGACGGTGATCGGCCCGCAACCAGTGCGTGGTGAAACCGGGAAAGATTTTGCCAGCACCGACGCCAGGGTTGCCGCCCTCGGGCAGGAATTATGGCACGGCAAAGTGGCGAACGGCCGCGTCATCGCCGACCGTACCGCACGCGAAGTGCTTCTCGCCGACGGCGTGAAACCGGACTGCGAATTCCTCGACACCGACCGCAGCGCGCTTGATTACATTCATCGCACCACCGAAGACGCGGAGATTTATTTCGTCGCGAACCGGTCCAACAGCGCCGCGACCGCCACCGTGGCCTTTCGCATCACCGCCAAAGCGCCGGAATTGTGGAACGCCGTAACCGGGCAACGCACTTTTGCCCACGCCAGCGTTGAAAAAGACGGACGCACCTTTGTGCCGCTCGACTTCGCACCGTGCGGCTCCTGCTTCGTTGTCTTTCGCGAACCGGCGTCGGCACATCCGGCGGTCGCCCTGCTGAACCGGGTGGAATTAAAATCCTTCCAGGAAATTTCCGGCCCTTGGAACGTTTCTTTTGACCCCGCGTGGGGCAAGCCGCCCGCATTGCAGTTTGATTCACTTGTTAGCTGGACCACACGGCCGGAACCGGGCATTAAATTTTATTCCGGCACGGCGGTTTACGAAAAAACCTTCGACCTGGCCCCCACCTGGCCCCTGACTAATCAAACCTCGCGACTACTGCTCGACCTCGGCGAAGTGCATGAACTGGCCGAAGTGACCGTCAACGGCAAATCCTGCGGCATCGTCTGGTGCCCCCCCTGGCGCGTGGACGTCACCCAGACCGTTAAGCCGGGGGAAAATAATTTGCGGATCGCCGTCGTGAACTTCTGGCCGAACCGCCTCATCGGCGATGCCGGATTGCCCGCCGGACAGCGCCTCACCCGGACCAACATCCGCAAACTAACCGCGGACGTGCCATTGATGAAGTCCGGCCTGTTAGGCCCCGTACAACTCCTCTCCGGGATCCCATAATTACCGCTAAATCAGTTAAAGTGAAACACCAAAAGCGCCGATGTCTGGGCTGGAATTTAATCTAATTGGATTGCAAACATTGAAACAAACTTCCAAACTGAATTGTGTCCAAGAATACAGCCCAGTAACATAATGCCCATAGCCCATGAGCACCTTTATTTTTAGCTGTCCCGTCTGCCACCAGCACGTCCAGTGTGACTCGCACAAGGGCGGTTCGGTGGTGGAATGTCCGACCTGCTTCCAACGAGTCGTGGCACCGCAAGCATCCACCCTGAACGATTCAAAAATCATCCCTGCCGGTCGTCGGTACACGGAGAAAACCATTCCGGTCAGTGCCGCGCCCAAACCCAGCCAGCGGGAGGAAAAAAGCGTCCCGGTGGGCCTGATCATTGTCGGCGTCGTCGCTCTGGCCGCCATCGGAGGCGCTGGCTATTTCTTTCTCGGTCCTAAATCCCCTAAGCTCTTGAATCCTAGTTTTGAATCGCCGCCCACGAGCAACTATTCATACGCGCCGGCCGGTGACCCGTGGCAGTACAGCGCAAGGAATGGCGAAAATGGCGCGGGTATCTCGGCCGATCACGGCGACTTCACTGCGGGCAATCCGCCGGTGCCGGACGGCAGGCAAACGGCCTTTTTACAAGGCGTCGGATCCAGTATTTCGCAGGTGGTGTCCGGATTCAGCCCCGGGAAACATTACACCATTACGTTTAATGCCGCCCAACGAGCCAATTGGGGCTCCCTAACCGGGCAAAGCTGGAATGTGACGGTCAACGGAATTGTCATTAAGAGCTTTTCCCCGCCGCAGGAGGTCACCGAATACGCGGTTTATACCGCCGAATTTACCGCCGACACGAGCGTCAGCACGATCACCTTTATCGCTACCGACATACACGGCGGAGATAATACCATCTTCATAGACAACGTGCGAATTACCAGCCCTTGAACCGTAACAGTTCCGGGGTGCGGTTCCGTCGCATGACCGGCTGGGATCATCATCGCGCAGCCGGCACCGCTGGCCTGCTATTCTTTTTGGATCAGAGTGTCGCCCACATAGATACGGTAACCCTTGATGCGCCCCGCCCCTTCGCTCTGGCGCGGTACATAACGGAAGCCTGAAATCGTTTGCGCTCTGCCGAGGTCAAGTACCAGTTGATGGGGATGGTTTGGCTGGGCCGCACTCCATTCCGTATGCCAGTAATTCGCGGTCTGGCCGTCAATGGCATTTTCGGCTGAGCCATCCTCCTTCTGGCGCTCCTCACTGTCGACAAAGGCAATCGTCCACCCGTCGTGGCTGATCGGCTTCCCGTCCGCATCCAGCAGATCGAGTTCCGCAACGGCCGCAAAAGGTTTGCCGTCAAAAGCGCTCAGTGATTCCAGGCAAAAGAATTTTCCCGACGCTGGCGCGGAGAATTTGATTTCCTGCGTATCGCTGCCCGGCGCAAAGCTGCCGGTGTGAACCGGCGCGATCGCCGTCAGATTCAACCGGACGGCGGGACGATGGCTTTTGGCAAAATCTTTTTCGGGATGCAATTCGTCGAGCACGGGCGTTTTCAGTCCGGCGATTTCCGGTTTCTCGGGCCCCAGCAGGTCAAGGATCACGATATCGTTTTTGCCGACCCGCAGCCAGCAACCGGGTGCGTATGCCGTTTGCGTAGGGCCGATGTTCCAGTAACGTCCCAGACAATGTCCGTTCACCCAGAGGTCACCCTTGCCCCAACCGCTTAAGTCCAGGAACGTGTCTTCGGCTTTTTCCCGGGTGAAAGTGCCGCGCCAAAATGCCGGAATGTTCGCCTCCGGTGCTTTGCCTTCGAATTTCAACCCGTTAATCATCTTCCCGTCGAGCGGCAGGTTGAAAATCTCCCAACCCTGCAAAATTTCACCGCCCATCTTAACCGGTGCAATCAGACCTTTGCGGTCAGCCATCTCCGGGCCGAAATTGATGCGGCCCATCGGCTCAACCAGAATGTCCAGCCGGGCTTCGGCGTTATGTTCCGGGAGGAGAATTTTTGCGGTCGCGTTGCGGCGGTCGAGGACACCAACCCGTTTCCCGTCCAGAAAAACAAAGCCGAAATCGTGGATCGCCGCGGCTTCAAGCGACGTCGCCGCGCCCGCCGGTATTTTTGTGCGATACAAAATGCACCCGTAGCCCTGGTCATAGGCTTCCATGTTGCGCGGGACCTCATCTTTTAAAGCGATTGGCAGGTTATCGAAGACCAGGGCGCTTTCCGTCAGCTTCACGGCCGGGAAAGCGGAAACCGGGTTGGCCGCTGGCGGATCCGGTAATTTCTCGCCGGGCAAAAGATATTTGGCGAGCAATTCCCGCGTCTGGAAGAATTTGGGGGTCGCCCAACCGGCTTCGCTGATCGGCGCGTCGTAATCGTAGCTGGAGGTATCCGGTTTGAACGGGCGATCACAACCCGACCACAAGCCAAACGTCGTCCCCCCGTGCGCCATGTAGATGCTGAAAGATGCGTCAACATCCAGCATATATTTCAGGTCACGCAGGTAATTGCCGGTGTTGCCGTAGTGGTGCGGCTGACCCCAGGTATCAAACCATCCGGGATAAAACTCGCTGCAGATCAAAGGCCCTTGCGGTTGCAGCGCCCGCAGTTTCTTGAAATTCGCCGCCGGATCGCCGCCGAAATTTGCCGCCTGAAAGAGATTGGTCAGCATTCCGTTTTTCATCTCATCCGGAGGATTGCATTCAAAGAGTGGCACGTCAAAGCCCGCGTCCAGCAATGCGTTTCTCACGTCGTCCATGTAACCCGCGTCATGGCCGAAGAAGCCATATTCATTTTCCACCTGCGCCAGGATGATCGGCCCTCCGTGAGTGATTTGCAGGGGGCCGAGCTCCCGTCCGACTTCCTTTAAATAGGCTCTCACCGCATTGAGGTAATGCGGATCGCGGGTGCGGAGCTTGATATCGTCATATTTCAACAACCACCACGGCGTGCCACCCATTTCCCATTCGGCGCACGCATAGGGCCCCGGACGGAGGATCACCCACAAACCTTCTTCCTGCGCAATCCGGCAGAATTCCGCGTCGTCTGCCTGGCCGCTCCACACGTATTCCCCCGGCTTGGGCTCGTGCAGGTTCCAAAACAGATATGCGCAAACCGTGTTCAAACCCATGGCTTTGGCCATCCGCAATCGCTGCCGCCAATACTCCTTCGGCACGCGGGCGGCGTGAATCTCTCCGCAACGAATTTGTAGGCGATTCCCGTCGAGCAAAAAGTCATTTGTCCCGATGGCGAAAGTGTGTTGTACGGGACTTGCCGCCGCCAAGCAGGCCCAAAACCAGCAGCCGCTAACCAGGGCAACCAGCTGGAGTTTAGTATTTCGCATGGTTAACGTTATCATTTAATGAGCGGGCACTTTTTCCGATGCGGTGATTTGATCTGCCGATCCCTTGACCGCCTTTCCCTCTTCCATTCTAACTATCGCCGCATGCGCACCAGCTTCCACCGATTCGCTGACCGCACCCGCTGCGCATTCCCGTTTAACCACGATATTAGTCACGTAGCAACGGGTGGCGAAACTCGGACCGGGCGAACCCGAAGCACCTTCCATTTGATAGTCAATAATCAACCAGCACGGGCTTCCCACAAATGTCGGGGCCGTTTGCTCCGTTTCCAACCCTCCGTCAATGTAATAGCGAAAATTCACATTGGTTGAATTCTCCAGGGTCGCGACCAGCCGATAGCTGTGCCAGACGGCCTCAGCTCCTGGCACTGGGGTGATTTTGCCCTGCCATCTCCCATCGTACGTATTTTGATTACATCCGGTGCTGCCCTTGAATTCCATGATATCACTTTCGGGAGGCCAGGAGTTCGCACCGGTCAGCCAAAAAGCGGGCCAGGTTCCCGCCCGGGTGGGCACTTTGAATTGACCGCTGATATCCCAGATCGGATACTGCCGGTCGATCGTTATTTGCTTCCGAAGATAAAACGTTCCTGAGTTGTAGCGAATGATTAAATGAGGAGGTTCGCTACTGATACCCTCGTACTCGTTCGTGGGCGATGAAGTCAAAATCACCAGGCCGTTCAAAACCGACACGTTGGTCGGGTTCATCCGGGCGCTGCCGTTGTGGTCCGGTCCCCAAGGATAATTATAGTTCCATTGGTTGGTGAAATCACCGGGACTGTTAAATGAAGCCCCATCTAGGAGAGTCTCCCATGTAGCCGTTGACGGCGGCGCCGTGACACCCACGTTGCTGGGGGTGTTGGGCGTTTGGGATTGGAGATTCCCACAAACACTTAAACAAATCGCGGCCAGTAATGCTTTGATCATTCGCTTTCTAAAGCTTCATCATGCGGCCATCTTCATCCCAAAGCAACGCCGGTCTTTCCTAAGAAAGACCGGACCCAAGCAATAATTGGTGAGGCAAGTTGAACCCTTTGCCCCCGCGGTTTGGCAAGGTTTCCGCCGGCTGGCTCACTCGCTCACTCCTTCACCACGGGCCCGTGCCGTCGGCCACCGGAGCGTCGAAGTATTGGTCGCCACCGTTATTGGCCGATAGCGCGATGGAATTCGTGTTGCCGTTGAATTTTGTCCAAGAGACATGGCCATCCTCGTAACAAAAGTTACTTCCAATCGGTACCCCGCCGTTGCCGGCGTGATTGGATCCCGGCCCATGATAGCTATAGGTGCCGGCGGAATAGGACTGAATCCAACTACCGGCCTGGGTCTCAACCGAGTCACCCAAGACCGGAGCGTTACGGTACTGACGACCTAGTTTGGTGCGAACGTACCAGCCGTCGTAGGTGCGCGCGTAGATGCTGCTCTCCGGGCGGGCCGGTATCCAATGATACCCGATCAAATCGGTGCGGCCGGCGGCCGCTTCATAATCACGGTGCCAGGTATCCGTCGGGCAATAGATTACGTCATTCTTATTGCGGAGGCCGGTGGTGGTATTCCCGGCGAGGTTCTTGTAAAGGTAGTTTGGGAAGAAGTTGGTGTTAAAACTCGGACTGATCCAGCCCATGCCCAAGTTGGGTGAAGGGTCAACGAGGTTGCCGTTGGGAAAATAGTCGGCAAAGTCACCGGCATACATGGTGAATGAAATGCCCCACTGTTTCAGATTGCTGGCACATTGGGCGCGATAGGCCGTTTGTTTGGCCTTGGCCAGGGCAGGGAGAAGCAAGGCGGCAAGAATCGCGATAATCGCAATGACCACCAATAATTCAATCAGCGTAAAAGCGGCAGGTTTACGGAAAAAGGAGTATTTCTTTTTTTTCAAAACTATCTTCATAACAATTTAAGGGTTATTTCTTCTCATCATGCTATTATCGGCTCAATTCGGCGGTACTTTAGGGAAATTAATATTGGATGACCATGAAAAAAAACTATAAGGTAAGGCTGGCGCGGCTTTACGCAGCCGGGCCAGCCAATTGATTTTAATTATTCTTATATCTTCTTGGTTGATAACTATTTAGCTCTAATAAATCACTTTCAAGGGTAGACCAGACGATAGAAGATGATCACACCCTTGCCGCGATAGACGGGCAACACCACCCGGTTCGTGGCCGAAGAAGCGGGGACACGCACCCAGTTGGTGCTGAGGCCGATAGTCACGGGGTTCGTTTGCACCTCCAAAGTCCACGACTGCTGCGCCGGCCAAGCCAACTGCACCAAACCACCGCTAACGGAGGCGGTAATGTTGGTCGGACTCGGGGGCGCGCTGACCGCAGCCGCAATCCGCAAGGTCCCGTCGATCCCCAGCGTATTGGTATTCCAAATAAGATTCACGCCGGGTGTGGCCGGACTGACGGCTGAGAAAGCTCCGCTATAGCTGTCGGCACTGAATAGCGGGAATATGTCGTTCGTGGTAAGAATACCCGAGAGATTGCTCACCACCAACGTTCCAGCGTAGGAAATATTGTAAAGACCGAGAAGTTTGTCGTTGGTCGCCGCCTGCTTGTTAATTCTCACACGAGTACTGCTGCCGGGAGCCAGGGTGAGGTTATTGTTAACCGTGAGTGAACCGGAACCGGTGCCGCCGGGAGCAATCGTGCCGCCGCTGGCAACGGAAACCGGTCCGCTAATCGTGCCGCCGTCGCCCCCGAGCGTGCCGCCCGACAGGACGGAAATGTTGGTGGATCCGGACAATTGCCCGGTTACGAGCAGCGTTCCGTTGCTCACGGTCGTTTGCCCGGTATAGGTATCCGCCCCACCCAAGGTCCATACGCCCGTGCCGCGTTTGGCAACATAGAGTGTCGTGGTGCCATCGGCGAGATTGCCATTCCAGAAACCAGCCGCCGAACCTTGCAGGTTTAAATTAATGTCGTTCGCGGTGACGTTATTGGCAAACGTGCTTGCGGCATCGATCGTCAATTGACCGCTCGCCGATTCAACGTTGATTTCCGAACCGCCGCCACCGGCTCCGAAGGTCAGCGGACTGGTAATATCATTGGTGCCGCTCAAATTGGAAACGTGCGGCGCGGTGGCCGACACGCCGGTGTTCAAGCGCGGATCCAGTTCCAAAGGCTGCGTCCAAGTGATGTTGTTGGAGACGTACAATCCGCCAAAATTATCCTGCCCCGTAATCGCGGTGGCACCAGCATTGGCGTCGCCGAGCGCCTGCGGATTGTCCACCACCGCATGAGACCAAGCGAGTCGGTTGGGACCGGTGAAGGTGCTCTGGCCGGTGAGCACGGTGGTTTGGAACCCGGTGAAAGTAAAGTGGCCGCTCCCCGAGATGGAGTTGGGAATCGCCAAAACACTCGCCGAACTGTTGGGCTGAATTTCCGCGTTGTTAACGAAACTGCCGGAATTGGGAGTGCTGGCGATGAGGATAATGCCTGAATTGATCGCATTGATGGTATAGGCACTGTTGGGTGAGGATAAAACCGTGGTGCCGGTGCCATCTTGGCTGATCGTGCCGCCGCCCGTGATTACCCCGGCGATGGTCAGAACGCCGCCCGCATTCTGGAAATCAATGACGCCGTTATTGGTTATGAAACTTCCATTGAAAGCGGGATCGTCGAATCCGCTATAGCCAACATCCAGCGTGGAACCGGAGTCAATGGTGACCGAGGCGAAGGAAGCGGCGGCTTCCAAACCCAAAGAGCCGGAGCCGTCGCCGGTCAAATACAAACTTTGTCCCGACACGCTGCCCGCGCCTGTCAGAACATACACCGCCGAAGCGGTGGCATTCACCGTAACCGCATTGGGATTCACGGCATTCGTGACGGTCACGGTACTCCCACCGAAGTTATACCCGAGACTGTCGAAGGTAACATTATTGCCACTGGCAAAAAGCGTCTCGCTCACTCCGCCATTTTTGGTCCAATTCGCGGTGACGGTATCCCAGGTGGTGTCATCGGCCGCGGGATACCAGCTCAGATTATTCGGTATCAATACCGAAACGGTCGCGACGGCGCTGGTAACGACATTGAGGCTGCTGACGCGATTGCTCACGACCACCGTGAACTGGTCGCCGTTGTCAGCAAGGGTGGCCGCCGGAAGTGTGTAATTTTGATTGGTGGCTTTCGCGATCGCGATGCCATTTTTGCGCCACTGAAAGGCCGGGTACCAACCGCTCACGGTCACACCCACGCTAACCGGCGCGCCGGAGGCAACCACTTGGGATGCCGGACTGGGGCCGGAAAAGATGGAGACCGGCGATTCCGGATCCTGCACCACAAAGGAAGAACCGCCGCTGGAACCGAACGTGAGCGATAATTTATTTCCCGGGAACGTCAGGTTGGTGCCGGACACGGCGGGCTGGAACACTCCCGATAAGTTTTGATCAATTTCCACGAGCCACCCCATGTTGGCGGTGCTGCCGGAAGTGGAACAATAAAGCTCAATGCGCACGCGATTCGTCGCCGCCCCGCCGCCCGTTGGGTTGGTCGGGAAGCCGTTGCCATTGATAAACAACTGACTCGCACCGCTGCCCTGGCGGCAGAGGACCCCCAAATATGCGGTCGTGACGTTCCCGTAACCGGAGCCGTCAATATTTATGGCGGTCCAGGCATCCGACGGCTGCGCTCCATTAGGCGTAAGGATTCCATCAAACACGACGGTGTCACCCTTCTGCAATTGGCTGCCGCTGATGGATACCCCGGGATCCGTCACCGGGCCGTAGCCGGCCACCGTGGTGGTATTCGGGAAGACAAAGGGCACAAAACCGGGAGCGGTACGGACAATCAAGAGGGCCGGGGAACTGGTGACCACATCGCCAGGCACCAGCAAGTTGGTCACTACAATGCTATAAAGCGTGCCATTATTTGCCGGGGTTGTCGGCCGGGTAGTGTAGGTCAGGGAGTTGGCCCCAATGATCGGGACGCCGTTGGAGAGCCATTGCTGCGCGGTGTCAACCGGATATCCCTGCGTGATGAAGGACGTAAACGTAGCGGTGGCACCCTGCAGAACCGAATTGGTGCCCGGTGACGGGGTGGAGACGCCAATGAGCGGCTGCGGTTGGACAAACTCGTGGGTCTCATTGTTCGCGCCAAAAGTCAGCGTAATCATGTTATTCGGGAAAGTCACGGCGGCGCCGCCGGAAAGTGAGTCGTTATAGGTCCCGGTGTTACCCTGGTCGATTTCGACCAAATAATCCATGTTCGTGGTGGAACCCGCCTCATTGCAGGTCAGTTCTATGTGGATACGGTTGGTTCCGGTGTCCAGGGTGGTATTCCCGAATGGAGTGGAGGTGCCACTGCCATTCAAATACAACTCCCACTGAAAGCCGCTGGCGCTGCCCGTTTCGGCTTTAACCCCGAGCGCAGCATTCACCAGTCCCAGATAGCCCGCGCCGCCCAGGTTTACCGCGCCCCACGCGTCTCCCGCGGAACCGGGCACATCAATGACCAAACCATCAAAAACCACCACGTCGCCGACATTAAGCGTCGAGCCGTCGATGGAGGTGACGCCATTGGCGGGATTCGCGGGCCCCCCGCCGGCGGCAACCGTGGTATTGAAATAATTAATGGGAATGGTCGCGGCATTCGTGGCCAGAGGGGCCGCACACAGACTGGCTAACGCCAGCAGACCGGCGCACAACTTGGGAAGGATTGTCACTGTTTGGTTTGATTTCAACATATCGTATTTCGGTTTCTGGCATGAAGCAGCAACGGTGCTCACGGCAAGAATCGCTGGCTATGGGGAAATATTGCCGGAAACGCTGAATCTGTAAATACCACGAAAACGTAGCGGGCCTATCACCAATATATGGGATAGTGTTTTGTGTCGCTGACCCTGGGACCGCCCGGAAAACGCGCCAATCCCTGGAATTCCCCGGGAAAACGGGCCTGATCAGCTCGTTTGCCCCTGGGTTGGCGACTTGGAGGCCATGTAGCGGGCCACCGCTTCCGTGCGGGAACTGACATGTAATTTGTCGAACACGCGCTTTAAGTGATGGGAAACGGTGTCCGCGCTGATCTCCAGCCGATCGGAAACCGTCTTGTTCGTATAGCCCTTCGACAAGAGCAGGAGAATCTGTTCTTCGCGAACCGACAAATGCAGGGACTCATCCCGGTTCTTCCGTTTAAGCCAGAACGATTCCACCACCCTGCGCGCGATCTCACTCGTCATCGGCGCGCCGCCGCTGATCACTTCCAGCAGGGAGGCGCGCAAATCGGCCGGTTTGGTGCGCTTCAACAAATACCCGTCCGCACCCGCCTCGAGCGCCATGAACACCAGTTCCTCATCATCCATCGCGGTGAGGATAATGATGCGCGCCTTCGGCATGACCTCCTTCAGCCGCGCGGTGGCCTCGATGCCGGACATCCGGGGAAGAAAAATATCCATGAGCACCACGTCGGGTTTTACCTCCGGAATCACCCGCACCGCTTCCTCCCCCGTTTTGCAGGTGCAAATGCAGGAAAGATCGTCGAAGGTATTGATCAGTTGAATCCAGGTCTCCCGTGCGCTTGGCTGGTCTTCGACCAACGCAATCTTCAGCGGCGTTTTGGCGGAAACATTTAACGGCACGATGGCCTTGACGGGTTTGGTCATATTACTTTTTTATTAAATCCTTGATTGGGGAAAAAATATCCGG
>Ga0302319_10011516_pt1 | contig 16776 bp, 15 predicted proteins | sample Bog_T0_2_FD_203319 | JGI IMG/M metagenome (GOLD analysis project Ga0302319, IMG submission 203319) | Peat permafrost microbial communities from Stordalen Mire near Abisko, Sweden - Bog_T0_2 | ecosystem: Environmental > Terrestrial > Soil > Wetlands > Peat | place: Sweden: Abisko, Stordalen Mire...
AGGCAAGTCGAGCAAGCGACAAAGCAAACGACGGCCGCCTGTCCACTGATTGGCAATTGAAGAAATAGGTCGATATCGTTCATCGGCACTCCTTCGTGAAGTTGACTTCAACGGATACTGAGCCTTTAGGGTGGGCAGATTTGAGACGGTAGTCACGGGCAAGTGTTCGGCCAGACGGAACAGAAGCCAGGCCACAAGTCGCCCTGTCACGTTCATTTCTGTCTCGTATATTCGACCTGGCCGAAGAACCCCGGCCCCACAATGGTGTCTGTGCGCTTGATGTAGGTGAGCTCCGTGGACAGGAGCGCACCCTTAACCTCAAGAGCTCCATCCTTGTAGATAGCTCCCACTCCCGGCTTCTGATCCGGACTGACAATGAGGTATTCGTCTCCGTTCCGTGTGACCTGAAACGTATCGTTCGGATTCTTGGTATTGACCCATTTGCCGAGGAATTCAGATCCTCGGGAAGCGCATCCTATGAGGGCGACGGCACTGAGCAGGTAGATAGATATGCTACGAAGGATCAAAGGTTTCATTAACGGTCTCCTTTGGTTGTTTTCGAAGTGAGTGCCTTGCGGGGGGCAGAACCACCGGCTGCAGACGCCTTCGAGGCTGGCGCCCCATACCGTGCCTTCCTGCCCGGCCCGCTTCGACGTCGCGGTGTGCGGACCTACATGATGAAGCAGTTCTCAAAGATCAACTCCATCTCGCCAGGCGGCAAAGTTTCTTCGTCTGGGTCATATAGTTCAGGATCACGGTATTCGTATGATTCGTCTTCGAGATCCGCTTCGAAGTCTTCCGAGAGATGAACACCCTTCGAAAGATAAGCACTTCCCTCGTCTAGCATCTCGTTGTAGCGCCTGGCCCCCTCATCGCTCCAGAAGTCAAATGCCAGGTCGCCACCCTCCTCTCTGGCCTCTTCATCCGGCGTATTGTCGCTGTTCGTTCCCATTCGATCAATCCCTTCCAGGCCGCGAATTCTGTCGAATCGGGCCGCTTTTCCGATTGTCAGAAAGAAACGCTGGTCTGGAATGCGAGTGGGTACTTTGGAATGTTCCTGCTAGGCACACTTCGGGAAGAAGCGCATTCACGGCTATCCCCGGCGTCTTGATGTTGACCTTCTCGGAGGCCTCGACTCCTCGAATCGTAGGATCACGGCGGTCAGCCCCAAGGACTGAATGAGCGGCAAGAGTTTGCTCAAGGGCAGAAGCGCAAGCCCGGATTCTGCTTTCGATAGGTAACTGCGGTCGATTCCTGCGGCCATCTTTGCCAGCTGTGACTGACAAACGCCGCGGCGATTGCGCAGGCTCAGAAGGAGTTCGCCGATCCAGCGTGCAAGTTGTTTGTGATAATTCTCCGAACGAGGATCGAGCGGAACACCGATTTCGAAAGTCACGTATTCAATGCCGAGCTTGCAATGGCAGCGAACACAGCTATTCTTCGGGTACTGCCGCAGGTTACAGCGATGACAGGTAATTGCTTCGCTGTCGCGAATCGAGGGGAGAAATTCAAGAGTAGGCATGGCTCTCCTTTGAACATACGAAAGACAAAATTTTCGGAGTGAGAGGTGGAATTGGTCGGAGGTGGTCGGATTGGAAGTAGCGTGTGGTGCTGTCCCAGCGAGCGTCAGGCCTATCGCTCAGAATGAGGCGCGGATTTCGCAGCTGGGCGATGGTTAGGGGATCGTGGACATCGAGATTAGAACAGTTGTCAGTTCGATGGGAGTACACCGCGCTCTTCGAGAACGGCTTCCAGATCAAAGTCACCGGCATCGGGGACACGAGCAAGCCGGGACGCTACGCAAGTAAAAATTGTCGGTGACAGATACGGCCGATAGTTCCCAAATCGGATCGACTCGGGACTGTGGATTCGATACCCACCAACCCACAGTCGATCGCTGTTAGCGATCGCGTATCCGAACGTGGCCAGCTCGGCCTCGATCTCATCATTGATGGATCCCGGGGGCACATCGGCATAGCCGTATTCACTTCGCTCGACTGTCGCGATTAATGCGATGATTGCACGTTTCATTTCGTTCCTTTTTGCGGATTTCCGACCGGTTGACAAAGGCTGCGCTGAGGTCTGCTCCAGCGGCCCGGCGCACCGCCTCAACACCCTCGAGACTAGTCGGGCCGCCAGTTGAAAGACGTGTGGCGTTTGCTAGCCCCCTCGATTGGGTTGGGAGTCACTAAAGGTGGATGCATCTGACCTTCGATTTCACGCGGAAGAAGCGTACCCTCACCGCTGAGGCGAGGGCAGGAGACTTCCTCGCCAAAACCTTATGATTTCTACACTCGGTGAATTTAAGGAGCCAGCGACGTGAAAGTAGTCCAACTCAAGATCGACAACTACCGCGGCATACTGTTCGCAGATTTGAAGTTCGATGGCCATGCCTTGTTGGTCGGATCGAATAATGTTGGCAAGAGCACAATTTGCGAAGCCTTGGATTTAGTACTCGGACCAGACCGCCTGAATCGTTTTCCGCCCGTTGAAGAGTACGACTTCTACAACGGGAAGTATTTGAAACCAGCGAATATTGAGGGAGAAGATCCTTCGCCAGTAAAGATTCGGGTTGAAGTGCTCCTGGTCGATTTAAGTCCTGAGGTGGAGAAGCGCTGCGCAAAGCATCTGGAGTTCTGGCATGTCGCGGAAAAGCGCATCCTGACCCAGGGCGAGATTGCAGCCGCGACTCTCGGCACTTCCATTCCTTGCCTGCGTCTGGAAACGATCGGTGAATACGACACGAGCGAAGATGAATTCACCGCAACTACTTTCTATACTCACAGCCCTGATGCCGTGGAGGGTGAAAAGCAGGAAGTTTCCCGTCCAATAAAGCGGCTGTTCGGATTCCTGTATCTGCGGGCGTTGCGGACAGGAACACGCGCTTTGAGTCTGGAGCGCGGCTCCTTGCTCGATATACTGCTTCGTTTGCAGAAAGTGCGCACAGGGCTTTGGGAACAGACCATCGCAAGGTTGAAGGTTCTGGACATCGAGCAGGACGCAGCGGAGCTGGAGCCAGTGCTGAAAGCGATCGAGGAAAAGCTATCGAGCTATGTCGCGGCAACCAATCCAGGCAGAAAAACCAAGATGTTCATCTCGCAGCTCACGCGTGAGCATCTGCGGAAAACGATGGCATTCTTCTTAGCTCTCCGCGATGACCAGGAGCCTGTTCCATTCCAGCAGGCCGGGACAGGAACGCTCAATACACTGGTATTGGCGCTGCTAACCTTCATCGCGGAATTGAAGCCCGACTCCGTGATCTTTGCGATGGAAGAGCCTGAGATCGCCGTGCAGCCTCATACGCAACGACGTATCGCGGATTATTTGCTCACCCATACTACGCAGGCCTTCGTCACGTCGCATTCGCCATACGTCATTGAGCGTTTCGCAGCGGAGAATACCTTTCTTTTAACCCGTACCGGCGGTACGGGTTTGCAGGCCACATGCGTCGCAGATGCTGCCGGGCTCAAGGAGAACGACTACAAACGCTACGCGCGCCGGGGCCTGGCCGAGTGCATGTTGGGCAAGGGTGTCATTCTTGTAGAGGGAGTGACCGAGTCCCACGCCTTGCCAGCGTTGGCCCGGCACCTAGAGAGCCAAGATGCGTCTCTCAACCCTCTGGACCTCGCAGGCGTGACCATTTTTGACGCGGAGAGTGACGGCCAGATTCCGAAATTCGCGAAGTTCTTTCAGGCGCTGGGCCTGAAGACCTTTGGCTTCTACGACAAAAAGAATCGGGATGCGGCAGAAGTGGCAAAGTTCACCAGTTCACTCGATGTGAACGAAGAGCATCCCTATAAGGGTTTTGAACAACTGCTGGCCACCGAGGTTCCAGTCGCCCGGCTGCGCGCATTTCTGCAAGTCCTGCTGGACAATGGGCTCGATGCCGCACAGTATAAGATTCCAGCCACATTACCAACGGACGATAATGCGATTCCTAAACTGGTGGTCAGCTTGCTCTCTTCTGCAAAAGGGGCTGGATGGGCGATGCGTCTGTTGGAGCAATGTCAGCCGAATGAGTTGCCGACCACGGCGGTCGAATTCCTTAAGAAGATTTACGCATACTTTCCGCCACCAGTAATCACTCCGCCTGCTCCGGCGCCTACGGCGCAACCATGAAAATATGTGCGGAGCGTCAGAAGCTTCTCGATTGCGATGGTCACGCAATCGTCACCGGCGGACCAGGCAGCGGCAAAACGACGATTGCACTAAAGAAGGCCCTCGTTCGAATCGAGAAGGGGCTCAAGCCCGGTCAATCTGTATTATTTCTGAGCTTTTCGCGCGCGGCAGTCGCCCGCATTGTTCAAGCATCTCGCCTTCAGTTGAGCAAGGAGGGGCGGACGCTGCTAAATGTCCAAACCTTTCATTCCTTCTTTTGGGACTTACTTAAAACACACTCCTATCTACTCGGCACGCCACGTCCAATCCATATTCTGATGCCGCAAGATGAGCGTGTGCGGAGCGAAGGAATCAAGGCAGACAAAGAACCGGAAAAATGGGCAGAGTGGCTACAGACGCGGGAGCAGCTTTGTACAGCGAAAGGGTTGATTGCATTTGATCTCTTTGCGCCGAAGGCTGCGCAGCTTGTTGAGCAGAGTCCACTGATCCGGAGCCTCATCGCAGAGCGTTTTCCATTGATCATCGTCGATGAAGCACAGGATACGGGGCCGGATGCCTGGCGCTGCATCGAGCTTCTCGCGACGGAAACGCAGATCATTTGTCTTGCGGACCTTGAACAACAAATCTTTGATCATTTGCCGGGTATTGGACCGGAACGGATCGAAGCAATCAAATCAGCTCTGCATCCGCTGGAAATTGGCCTCGGCTCCGAGAATATGCGCAGTCCTGGCTCCGAGATCGCCGAATTCGGGCGAGACATCCTCTCCGGCAACGTACGGACTGGGGGATACAAAGGAGTCTCGACGCTCTCGTACAATCCAAGCTCAGATCTTGGCCCAACAATGCGCCGTGCTCTTGGTTGCCTCAAACGGGAGATACGAAAAGAGACTGGATCGTGGCCCAACACCATTGCTATTCTTGTGCCCTCCGGCAATGAGGCGGGGAAAGTTTCGGCGAGTCTCAACGGCGGAAAGAAGCCAGTACCGCACAAATTGATGTTCGATGAAGATGAGGCGCGGCTAGCCGCTCGGTTTGCCGCGTATTTGCTAGAGCCACGCGAACACCTAACGGAAGCTTTCGAGATCGCTGAAGCACTGATGCTGTTGGTAGATTTGAAAAGAGCTGCCGGCTCCGCCTCCGCTGTAAAGCAGCTTCTTGGCTGGGCGGTAAAGTGCCGCGCCGGAAGCATCAGTACCGCAGCACAGGTCAGGGCCATACGCGAGCTTCTTTCCAAACTTAAGACAGGTTCCTTTTCAGGTAATCCCGCAAAAGACTGGATTATGGTCAAGCAGGCATTGCGCGCATCCGGTGATTCCGTCTTGATCTCCGTCGCACAACACCTGGACTACCTCGTTGCCTTCAATCGGGGAAAAAGGATTAGCGCAAACCTCAGTGCAGCCTGGGAGTCCACGGGGACATACCTACGTGCCTGTGAAGCATTGGATGCAGCGCTTGAGCAAGACCTAATGCTCGATGGAATCGATGATCCCGATGGGATTCAAGTCATGACCGTGCACAAAGCGAAGGGCAAACAGTTCGATGGTGTAATCGTTCTTCGCCGTCAGACGCATAACGGTCAGACATTTGTTTCAAATTTCGTTTGGCGCGGCGATAATCCGCCCTATCGAAGAAGCCGGAAAATTCTGATGGTTGCAGTGACACGTGCGAAGGCACACACATTGATGGTACAGCCGATATGGCCGGCGTGCCCAATTATGCAGGCGCATAATCTCCGTTCAGCTTTCCAGTAGCCGTAGTCAATATCATAGACAGAATTCGAAGCCGAATCGACCTCTCACCTGATGAGATGCCGCAACTTTCGACGAGTTATCAGGTTGCTGTTCTATGAAGGCGGGTAGCAAGTGATGCTCGCAAAGAATCCCGATAACAGAGGCTTTTGAGCGATATGCGCGGTTGTCAAGTCGGGACTGGTCCCATCCATAGTGAGGGCATAATCGCCGGAACGAAATCGCAATGATCCGCACAGGTTTGCAAGGCCGAGAAAGATTGGCCTGAATCCGTGACCGCGATTACTGTCTGTCCCGAAGCGAGATGTGCCATCGGCTAGAGCGGCCTCCAGGGCGCTTCCGTGATCGCCCAAAGCTGCAAAAGCCGCACAGCGCCGAAGACTCTCAAGGACACCCACTCCCTGGTCGTAAATGACGAACTCGTACATATCGGGAGAAGCTCGGAACGCTAGAAGACCAGTTGCGGGGGCATCAGAGTGCTCATGGATATTACTTTCCATTTCTTCCATAGCGGCAACAAGCTGGCCAGGCGTAGTTCCCGGCAGCTTTGTGACGTTCTGCGCGGCTCTTTTTGCATCCATTAAAAAGGCAATCAGCCTGTTATCGCCCTCTGCTCCCGAACGAATTGCGCGTATGAACCCGGAGCTCCGATCCTCAGAATTGACCCATTGCTCGCGGTTCTCCTGCAGGGCATTAAACAGTTGAGCGGCTCCATTCTGAATTACCCAACTTCCCGTGCGCGGGACGGGCAGGTTGCCGCTGGATACTCGACTGAAGAGTTCTAGCAATGGCCCAAGACCGTTCGGTGCATATGGCGCACTCTGCTCCGCGGCATCCAACCTACCATTGGCTGCCGCAAAACCCAGGCCATCTACAGCGCCGAAAGTGAGTAGTCTTGGCTGCGCTGTCATTATGCTCCACGCTGGGCTCGCAATGCGCTCGAAATGCTGTACTCGTGAGCACGGGTAAATGCTTGCCAGTTTTCTGCGAGTAACCTATCCACTGTCTCGGTCGTGTCCGTGGGCGATGATTGCCATGAAAGAGCGCCGGAAGGCTGAACGACCGCACGTTGACGAGATTTGGTCTTCATGAATACGGAAGTATCCAAGAAGGTGACTCTCGAAAATGCACGAGCTAGGTCAGGCAAAACTTTGCTGCCACCACGGACAATGAGATGTAGTGGACGTCCAACTCCACTGGCGAGTTGCGCGAGTTGAGCAGCGTGCCAACTCGTGCGGCGTGCCCAACCTGCACCAGTACCAAACTCGAATGCCACGTGGGTAATTTCGGTTCTACTGGCGATATAGTCACTCCAACGATTCCAATCTTGTTCCGTCCGAGCATTTACGTGCAGGGCTGCGGGCAACCCCTCGCGAAGGAACTCTTCATGCGTGATCGCAATACGCTTCATGCTGTGAAGATCATCCCATCGCGGCTGGTCGATAAAGAGGCTGAAATTGGGCGTTGTGACCATCGCAATGCCGAGGTTTCGTAAAGCCTTGATGCGGTCGCGTCTCTGCGTTCCGAGTGACCACCATCGCTCAAGGGGTGGGTCGGTGGCTGTGCCCGTGAGAATGACAGGGACATTTGACCCAATGCCGAATCCTTTTGCCAGATCCTTTGCGTCGCCATAGCGGGCTTGGCCGTCCTTCCGGTGTATCACGCTGTACATGGACAAACATACAGCCGGGGCCTCAAACCTTGAGCTGCGTTTGCTTCCGTGATAGAGAAGCGGGACGACTGCCGGAAGATCTGGCGCCTCGAGCAGTGCTGCACGCGGCACGTTATCGAACTCAAATCCGTCGATCTCTCGCACTCGTTGAACAAAAACGTCCGGCCTATTTCGACAGACTGCATCGCACCGACTTGGGTTCTGGCAGCAGAAGCGTAGGCAATCATAGAGTTCGCCTTCCACTCGGAGCCCTCCGCAGATCACTTTGTCAAAACATGTTGTGCAACCAATCGACGGAGTATGGCGGGCGCTGTCGTGCCAAAGACGACTTTCATGGCCTGGGTTTCGTTCTGGTTGTGACGGATTCGGAAGGATAGTCAACATACGGAAACCTCCGCAATACAAGCGATGTCGTGAACCTCATGAATCAACCCACAGGCTTCATTGTGCGATGCGCGGAGCGCCTCAACCAGCTCTGATGTAGGAGCTCTGAAGGTACCGACAGCATCGATTCCGCGGAGGATCAAGACACGCTCTCCGTCCAAGCGGACCCCAAGCTTTTCACCGACTGAAGGCGTATAGCCATTCAGCAGATTCGCGGCATACACCTGTGGCGTACAAGTGGGACGCTGCGTGAATAAGGTCGGCGTTGCGAGTGCAACGCGCATTCGGTCGAGGCCCTTTCGAAAGGATGGTGCTGCGCGCTTTACAAACTCAATGCCCATTTTCACCTCTCCTGAAATAACGGGCGGTAACGCTTTGCCCTTCCTTGGCTCAGCTCCATGACTAATCCGCGATTCGCGAGTGATGAAAGTCGATTGTTCCAAGCTGTCTGCGTCACTCTGTGTTCCTCGTCGTCGCCATGTTCTCGCAGCAGTTCAGCAGCATCAGTCTCACCTCGCCTCCGAACCAGGTCGAAAGTAATGCGCTGTTTCGGATCGAGTTCGCCGATGATTCGCGGTTCATGCGGTACTTTGTTGTCGTCAAGAAGGCACGTAACCACCACATCGCGGTCGGCGGCGGTGAGGACGGCCAATTCGTCCAAAATCACACTGCTCGCATTAGCGACGACTGGATAGAACTTTGACCGACGACTTCTCACGGCATCTCTGAACGCCAAGACCGTTTCTCGTAGAAAACTTGCGGTGGCAACCTCAACCCCGTCGAAATCCAAAAATGCGGGTTCCGCTATATCCGGCTCCTGGCTTGTGTTCTCCATCATCCTGCCAAATACCTTCCTCCCGTGTGGGGCTCCAGCCAACACTTTCCCGTCGCCTTCCACCAGTCCAGTCATCACGATTTGCATAATTCACAATCCTCACGTGCAACACGTGATAATAGTGACATGAAGCTCGATTGACGTCAAGTCGCCGCCTAAAGTGGCCGCAATCGGTCGACTCAGAAGAACGGGAAATCGCACAAAAATTGACTACTCCGGCTTGTAATTAATTTATTTTGAATGACATATCGACGACAGTCCCGTTTCACTCACTGTGGGGATTTCCTCACCCAACAATTCAGAACGTCATCACGCCAAGGGCGCGAGTGGAGGGCGGGAGTAATCCTCGGGTGCCGAACCGGAAAATGCTGCACGGTAGGGTAAGAAACAAGGGAGTTGCGCTCCCACTAAGATGCCATGGTCGGAGGTTTAAGAGATTTGGGGGTGAATTGGCGCCGGCTCGATACTGTTTAGAGTCCCGGGGTTTGGGATTTTCGGAGGAAAACGAGAATGCCTCTTGAAGACGGCGAGATTATCGACACCGATCTCGTAAACAACTACCGAAGGAAGTACGTTGCCTTTCTTGATTTATTAGGCTTTCGGGCATTGGTGAAACGCAGCGCTGCGGATTTGCTGGAGCGCCACCGGCTTGTCGAAGCATTGAAATTGGTGCGCGACACTCTTTGCGAAGACCCGGCCATCGATTTTCGATTTACCTACTTTTCGGACTGCATGGTTCTGTCAGCGGATCACAGTCCGCACGCACTGTGGCAAGTGTTGCAATCCATCGAAATTTTGACGTGCAATCTTCTTCAGTACGACATTTTCGTGCGCGGAGGGTTGGCGGTTGGGCTCACGCATCACAGCAAGGATTTTGTATTCGGAGCCGCCGTGACAGATGCATACGAGTTGGAGTGCAAGCCTGGCGGTGGCCCGCTGGTGCGACTCTCCTCCAGCGTTATGCAAGAAGTCGAACGTCTCGGTCCCGCATTTCAGCAATGGGTCAGGGAGAATGGCCCAGGGGAGTTCTTCATCCACTACCTCATGCGGTATGCCCAATACACCTCTGCACCCGAGATCGGCAAAGTCATCCTCACGTATCCAGCACAGCGCATCGCATATTTTGTCGGACAAAGGCTGAAAAGGGATGAGGGGCAGGTTCTCGAAAAAGCGAAGTGGTTTAGAGACTATTGGAATGATGCGGTGGCGGTGGGTGGTGCTCTTCCGAGAATCGAAGACGATTCCCAGCCAACACTGCCGGCGCATTCCTTAACGATTCTCACTCGCCGTTTGGTTGCTCCGCAGAGAGACTATTAGGGGTTCGAACGGAAGCTGCTATTGGGGTTAAGAACGCTTATGACGCTTATCGCAGGCTTCAGATGTGCCGATGGCTACGTAATCTGCGCGGATTCGCAGGAGACCGTGACCAGAAATGGATATGATTCCCGCGTAAAGGTAATTTCGATTGCCGCCTCGACCAAGAAACGAGCAAAGGTTGGATAGCTCAGGATTGCTTTACTGAAGGTTCTTTGGCATCCTTTGACCCAACATGGTCTCACCCAACGAATTCAACGATTCAAGAGCGATAAATGCCGCAAGACGCTTAGGTAGATCGAACTCCTGATTGGCCCATTTGGCTAGCCAGCGGCGCAATTCGTTATATGACTCCATCGGAAATCTGTCGTTAGTGAAGTCGCTACTCCTCTTTTTCGCCATTGATTACTTCTCCTTAGTCTTGAAAGATTCTGCGGCAACTACGCCGTCCCGGGTTAAGTATCCATCCTCGATGAGTGCGTACTTGGCTTTGTCGACGGTCGACGCGATCGATTCCGCGGTGATCTGGGACCGAAATCACGAAACTATCGAGTTGAGCCCACCGTTCTCGCTCGTTGCCCTTGCGAAAGAAGCCGGAGGGTCAGCGGCGCTTATCGCGCTCGCTGATCCTTGAGTTGATCCATTCCTGGATCTCGTCTTCGACCCAGGCCACCGCCCTTGCCCCGAGGGGTACCGGCTGGGGGAAGGTTCCCCCAGCGATCCCGTTGTAAATTGAGCTCTTTTGGAACCCCGTCCGACGTTTAACTTCATCTAATCTGATTAACCTTGTGGACTTCATTCATTCACCTCGGCCCTTATCGTCCCTCTATGGAAGCCCGGAAGTACCCGGCTCCTGGGCACTCTAGATTTCACATACCTTTAGTAATGGGGTCGGAATAGAAACATGTGCCTTTTCTGCGTTGAATGATCAAATCCGCTATATAGGGACTGGCTGTTCTTGCCGATGTAGTGGTTAACAGCAGTTCTCATCTCCATGAGCGTTTCAGAAAAGCACTCTCCGAGCAAAACCCCGAAGATTCGAAGCGAGCATGATCCTCGGATCACTTGCTATCGATGGTCGAATTATGCATTTCGAGATTGTCATTCAAAGGCGCTGGCGTGGTTCGTGCAGTTTGCAATTCGCATTGACCTGGCGCAGGCTGTTGAGTGCTTGCGGCGCGGGAACGGCTTTAACGCCGTTATTGCCGGCTATCCCGAGATCCAGAGAAAGATCCCTGAACTCATAACTCTGATTCGTGAACGGCACATCTTGGATGAGAGTGCCTTGGCAACAATCGGCCTGAGTCTTTTCCATTTCCCGACGCTCGCGCCATTCTATGGCTCGACGAGCACTCAGGCATTTGTGCGCGAAGCTTCTATCGGGGAACTGAAAACGGAACTCGAGAATGCGTATAGGGCTGTCGCCACTTCCGCACTCGAGGAGCTCTTCCCGGATGAAAATGGCGATTTTTCCCTGCTCGCGCTACATGCAGTTTGGGGAAGCAAGACTTCCACAGCCATTCAGCGTGAAGCCGGTATTGCCGAAGACAAGATTCCCCGCGAGCGCCTCTTCGTCGTCGATCTCACGGCGCCGGTCACCGTTTTGACGTCTCAGTTCCTCGCATGCCTGGAGCGGGTCGCAAAACAGAAAATCTCAGCTGGCCCCGGATATGCCGACTGGGAGGATCTCGGCGTTCTTCCCTATATCGATCTGGAGTTCTGGCGTCTGATGTCCTTCAGGGGTACAGTTGCTAGGCGAGTCGTGCCCCGCGTCATTTGCAGGGACACGCTTCTTTATACGGCCGAGAACGTTGAGACCACACTCAAGAGGGCAAACAAGCTGCTCGACAAATCGAGTCATGCCTTTTGCGCCCTGCAGGCCGCAGCGTCCACTGAGTTCAATGCTGCAATCGACTTCGCACTGAATCCAGAGATGTGCCACAACTGCGGCGCGGCGAAGGAGGCTTTGGCGCGCTGGTTCCCGCGCACATACCCGCATGATGTACCTCGACTCGAGCGGCTCTGCCGAATTTTTCCGGATGAATGCACCGCACAGCAAGAAATCCTCGAATCGCTTGAGCAGGATGGAGAACTTGATCTCGACATTGCGGAGCGAATTCGTCGCCGAAAAGCTGCCGGTCAAGCGCTGGAAAAGGACCACCCGAATCCATGGCAGGAGATTGGAACGATGGTACGCGAAGGACGGTCCTCCACTGCTACAGTTCCCGATCACAGCCGAGAATGCGAGTTGGAAGGCGCCCCGGCTACCTAACCTCAACTACTTGGTCTTGAGCGATAACTAGAGACTTCCAGAGCGCCAGCGACGCGAAGAGACCCCGAATCAAAGTTAAAGTAATCAACGCACCCCTATTGGCTGGCTGCTGCAAGTGCTTCGACGAGTGCTTTGGCCTGATACGGAGTGACCGTGTCAACTCCGGTGGGTCGATGGGGTTGTTTTGTGGTTGTCGTTCTTTTTTGTCTTTTTCCTGAGTAAAGAGCGAGAAGCAGCCTGGGAAGGGTTTGGCAACGATTGATCAGTCCCACGATCAGCGCATCGGAGCCACTCCATACTGACTGTTATCGTCAACTTGAGATCATGCCTTAGCAAATCAGCGAGCACTTGCCGACTTCCAGCCACGCGCTCCTACGTGCTCAAGATAAAGCACTGCGACTTCGCGGGCCCAATCCACCGTGATCGAACTATGATGTTGTCATGCTGGAGGTTACTGGTGATCACATTGCGTTTCTGAATGACGAGGATCTTCGTGAACTCGTCGGGCTGCTGTGCGAAGCTGAAGTGCGCGCGGCCGGACTCTCCGCCGCCGCTGTCACCTGGGGAGGTGACCAGAACGCGACCGACGGCGGAGTGGATGTCCGGGTGGAGCTGCCTTCAGGAAAAACAATTGACGGATTCATTCGGCGCCCCAACACAGGGTTTCAGGTCAAGGCGACGGACATGCCGCCCGGCGAGATCTGGGAAGAGATGCGACCGAAAGACGTGCTCAGGCCCTCGATCGTCGAACTCATGGAGCAGTCGGGAGCGTACATCATCGTCAGCTCCCAGGGCTCAGTTAGCGACACTGCCCTGCGGAATCGAAAAAAGAAGATGCGCGCGGCACTGGCCGGTTCACCCAAGCCGGAACAACTCAGCGTAGATTTTTACGATCGCAACCGGATCGCAACGTGGGTCAGAAGTCACTCGGGCCTCGTTCATTGGGTCAGACACAAGATCGGCCGCCCGCTGCAGGGCTGGCAATCCTATAGCAACTGGTCGGCGGCACCGGCCGGATCCTCGGACGAGTACCTCGTTGACGAGAAAGCCCGAATCCGAATCCGGACCGGGATCACCGACAAGGATCACTCGATTCGGGAGGGCATCCGGCGGATCCGCACCCGGCTGGGCACCTCGCGCGGAATCGCGCGTCTCGTAGGTCTGTCTGGAGTTGGCAAGACGCGCTTCGCAGAAGCGCTGTTCGACGACCGTATCGGCGATTCTGCACTCAATCCGGCTCTGGCTCATTATACGAACATAGCGGATGAGCCTGATCCTCAGCCGGGCGTCATGCTATCTCAGTTGGTCGCGTCCAAATCGCCGGCGATACTCGTCGTCGACAATTGCCCTTCCGATCTCCACAAACGCCTAACCCAGCAGTGTCAGTCGGCTTCCGGATCCGGCAATGTGAGTCTGCTCACCATCGAATACGATATTCGAGAGGACTTGCCCGAGGAGACCGATGTCATTGAGTTGAAGGCGGCGTCTGGGGACCTGATCGAGTCACTGCTGGCGTCCCGGTATCCTCACCTATCGCAAGTCGACCGGCAGAGGATCGCAGAATTCTCAGGCGGCAACGCGCGCATCGCGATCGCGCTGGCCAGCACGGCAAGCCACGGCGGAACGTTGGCCTCGCTCAAAGATGAGGACCTCTTTCAACGACTCTTTGAACAACGGAATCCCACTGATCCGAATCTTTTTCGCGCGGCAGAGTCGTTTGCTCTTGTCTATTCTTTTGATGGAGTCGATGTTGCCGATGACTCTCACCTCGCGCGACTGGGGCGTCTGGTCGGCTTGAGCACCAGCGAGATGTTCCGAAATGGTTCTGAACTTCTGAAACGTGATCTCGCCCAGCGCCGCAGCACGTGGCGAGCAATACTTCCGCATGCGATTGCCAATCGACTTGCGGTTCGGGCACTCGCGAGCATCCCTTTCGAATCCATCCAAGCCCAGCTTCTCCAAGATGCACCCGAACATCTTCGTCTGTCCTTCTCGCGCAGGTTGGGGTATTTGCATGAGAGCCCCGAGGCCATTGCAATCGTCCGGGAATGGCTGTCTCCAAACGGCCTCTTGGGCGCTATCGGCGAACTGGATGATCTCGGCGTAAGAATGTTCAAGAATATTGCTCCTGTGCTCCCAGAGGATGCACTTCGTGCGATAGAGCGCGTGATCACAGCAACCGGAGATGCGCCAGTACCCGAAGTAGTCATGCGCCTCTTTCCGCTTCTCCGTGCCCTCGCCTATGATGCCTCGCTGTTTGAAAGATCTGTCCGTATCATGAAACGGATCGTCGTCGCAGCCGAAAATGGGCAAGGTGGGGCACAAGAGGTGACACGTGCCTTTGCTTCCATCTTCTCTCTGTATTTGTCGGGTACGCGGGCCACTCTTGAACAGCGGTTGAGAGTGTTGCGAAACCTTCTGGATTCACCACAGGATTCAGAACGCAAACTTGGCCTTGCTGGACTCAACGCGGTCTTCAAAACGCAAGATTTCTTTTCAAGCGACAGCTTCGAATTTGGCGCTCGCGAGCGCGATTTTGGGTATATTCCGCACGCGAGAGAGGAGATTCTAAGCTGGTACGGCTCGGGCCTTGATTTCGTAGCTTCTATGCTTGCTTCTCAATCAACCCTAGGCGAAGCGCTTCTCGACATTGTTGCCGATCATCTGCGGGGTCTCTGGAGCTTCGCGGGGGCTATTGACGATGTGGAACGATTCTGCCGAGTTGTCGCGGCTCGTGGCTTCTGGCCAAAGGGATGGGCCGCAGTGCGAACTATCCAGCACTTTGACTCATCGGGAATATCATCCGACGTGGCTGCGCGTCTGGCAGCCCTCGAATCTTTGCTCCGTCCCAAGGACCTTGTTCAGCAAGTCCGTGCTGTTGTTCTTGAGAGGGAATTTGTGTGGCTCAATCTGAGCATGGATGGTGCACCGGGCCGCAGTCACGAGGAAACGCACGAGCAGATGGAGGAACTGGCCAGAACCTTGGGGATCGCGATTGCACAGGATACTGCGGCCTTCGAGGATTTGCTTCCTCAAATAATGATCGGCGAGGGGCGCACGTTTTCCTTCGGTGCCGGGCTCGCCGAGGGCAGCAAGGACAAGGCCGGGACATGGCAGCGCCTGGTTAGTCAGTTTTCACAGACGGAGCAGAAGGACCGTCGTCCAGCCGTTCTCCGCGGTTTCCTTCATTCTCTTCACCTCAGTGGCTCCGATTTGGCCAATTCTCTGCTCGATTCGGCTCTTCAAGAGGAGTCGCTGCTGTCCTGCTTTCCCGCCTTGCAGGTCTCGGTCGGAGTCGATAATCGAGGCCTTCGGCGGCTACAGCGCTCGCTGGAGATTGGAAAGACCGGCATCGGAGAATACTCCGCCCTTACGTACATTCGCGCATCAGATAGCTTATCGGCAGCTGATTTCAAGCAGCTGATCTTGGCAATCGCGTCGAAATCGGGTGGCTATAACGTAGCTGTGGACATCCTTCTGATGCGGCTAGAACACGGAAGCAACCGCGGACAAGACAGTGAGGCCGAGATTCTCAATGCCGGCCGAGAGCTACTTCGTCGCTACAAATTCCACCATGTTCATGACCTGGAGGACTTCGATTTGGGCCGAGTTGCACGGCATTGTCTGATTGCAGAATCGGACGCGGAGATCGTCCGGAAGATGTGCTTCAAGCTCCGAGAATCGATGGCGAACTATAAAGCCCTTGCCGATCAATACAACGATCTGTTGTCGGCTCTCTTGACTGTCCAACCCAAGGCTGCCCTCGATGGCTTTTTTGTTGGAGAATCTCGATCAAAGAAGAGGCCTCGCGGTCGCTCCAGGGATCTGGGACTTTTCCGAGTCAGGCCATTTGACTTTGTTGAACCAGACTTGCTGATTCGCTGGTGCGAAGAAGATCCTTCTGCGCGCTTTCCGCTTGCTGCGTCAGGCATCGCTCCCTTCGAACTAGATAAGGATAAAATGCCGAGAACATGGAACCCGACCGCCCTCCGCCTGCTGGCGAGCGCGGCCGACCGGGTAGCGGTGGCCGAACAACTGATCGCGAACTTCAGCCCGATCAGTTCTTGGGGATCGCGTGCAGAAGTGATCGAAGCGAGTGGAAAGTTGCTTGACGATCTGGGTCAATTCCATGATGAGGCGCTTAATAACTACACAGCCGAACAGCGAGAACGACTTTCCAATGTCGTTGAGGAAGAAAGAAAAACGGACCGGATAATGGATATCGAGCGAGACGATCGTTTCGAGTAACAAACGTTTGACCCGCCGAGAGTGCGACAAAGCACGCCTTTGGTAAGGATGTACTGTGTTGAACCCCGGGGGAAAATTAGCCGTCCAGATGGCCTTCCGTGCCGTTCGCAAATACCTCCGAATAAGCGCTTATGTAGCCGATTGGAATCCTGGATTCATGGCAAATCGCTGCGAATCTAATCCA
>Ga0302319_10011517_pt1 | contig 16775 bp, 14 predicted proteins | sample Bog_T0_2_FD_203319 | JGI IMG/M metagenome (GOLD analysis project Ga0302319, IMG submission 203319) | Peat permafrost microbial communities from Stordalen Mire near Abisko, Sweden - Bog_T0_2 | ecosystem: Environmental > Terrestrial > Soil > Wetlands > Peat | place: Sweden: Abisko, Stordalen Mire...
TTCGCCCGCGCAAGTGCGGACCGGCGCCGCAGCCTTGGGACCGCGTCCCGCCGGGGCGCCCGGCATTTCCGCGGAGCGTACGGCGTCCTTGGCGGAGGGGGCCAATCGGATTGCTTACGGCCAATACGAGGTTCGCAACGGAGTTGTCGAGGCCCAGGTCACCGTGGAAGACACACGGACGGGGAAAATGACCGTACTGAATGGCGTTTCGGCGCCGGTGGCGAACCTGATATCGGCCGCCTCCGCCCTGGCCGTCGAGATCTCGCCCCGCATCGCACCCTATGGCACGAGCGATCCGGAGGTCGTCAGAATTCACGTGCAAGCAATGGAGGGTCTGGATGCAGCTACTGCGGTAACGAGCCTCCAGAAAGCCATCGCCACCGACCCCAATTTCGGACCAACCTACCAGCAACTGGCCCAGTTCAAGGCGCAACAGAGGGATATCCCCGGCGCCCTGGCATTGCTCGATCAGGCGTTAGCGAGAGGCGATGCCATGGGCGCAATCGAACGGGGGCGGATCCAACTGCAATCAGCCACGCTGCGCAACGACCCCGCCGCTATCCAACAGTCCCTCGCGGCGTTGGCTAAAGCCGACCCCAACGATCCGCTCACGTGGCATGAACTGGCCAGATCCGAGATGGCGGCCCACCAGTATGCGAAGGCGGTGGAGGGGTACCGGAAGACGATCGACATCCAACCGGAGGATGCCGATACCTGGAATCTGCTGGGTTACGCCGCCGCCTATGCGGGCGATACGGCGACCGCTACCGCGTCGCTGCTCCACTACCAGAAAATGCTCCCCTCCAGTTCGAATCCTCTGGATTCCCTGGGCGACGTGAATCTGATCGCCGGCCGGTTGCCCGAAGCCGAAAGCTATTATCAGCAGAGCGCCAAGAAGAGTCCGACTTCATTCGGCGGACTCGATTTCATCAAAGCCGCCATGGCGCACCTCATGACCGCGGATATTGCCGGCGCCGATGCTCTCGCCCAACGGTATTTCGACGCTCGCACGGCTGCCAAGGATCCGTTAGTGGACTATCGCAAGGCGCAATGGTCTTGGATCAGCGGCCGGCGCAAAGCCGCTTGCCGGCAGATGGAGCAAGTGGCCCACGCCGCGGAGAGTGACCTGGTACGCGAGGTAGGGGCGCACGCGGATGCCGAGTTGGCCCTTTGGAACCTGATGTTGGGCAATCGGGAAGCCGCCGCGGCAGTGGCCCAAAAGGCGGTAGCCCAGGCGACGCCTTCGTCCGCAACCGAGGCCATCCTGGCTCGCTTTCTGGCTCAGCCTCCAGTCACACCAGCCGAGTGGGAAGCGCGCGCCAACCTGATCGCTCCCAATCCGGCACAGGCGCCCCTACGCGACCTGGCACTGGCGACGGCGCTGCTGTTCGCCAAAGAGTATGCCGCCGCGGCTCCCGTGCTGCAGCGGATGTATGATAGCGGCAACAATGCAGCCGGAGAAGGACTCCCGGTCCTGCTGGCGTGGGCCGACCTGGAGACCGGCCACATTCCGGAAGCCGCCGGTTTATTGCGGTTCAACCCACCTCTTTCCGATACCGGTCTCAGTTGGTCCACGGCACTCTATTTCCCGCGGATCTATTACTTGCGTGCGCAGGCCGCCGAAAAGCAAGGCAAGGCCGACGAGGCGCGCCAGAACTACCGCTTGTTCCAACAACTTTCCGGTTCCGACACTTTGTTGTGGGGCGAGGAAAAGAAATCGCAGTAAAGCAGGCTAGACATCGGACCCTAAACGGAAGCGTCCGCCCCGGCAGCACCGGCACTCCGGCGCTGAACCTGCAAGACGAAAATGCTAGTATGAAGTCTAACTCTACAGCGGGGACCGAGTAGCTTCCCAGAAGGGGCGAGGGATTATTGTGTTGACCCTGGTGGGCCGGGCAAGACAGCGTCTGTTTCACAACGAACTTTTCACTCAAGGGGCGAACGCCGCGGTCGCGATCCTGCTCGCGCTGATCCTTCTGCTCCTGCTCGGCACCGAGATTCTGGATGGGCGCTGGATTCTGCTGGTGTCGATCCTCACCGCCGGCGCCGCCCTCTACCTCGCCCGCAAGCGCCGGCCCTCAGCGTATACTGCCGCCCAGATTGTGGATCATCGCCTGGCGCTGGCCGATACCATTTCCACCGCGGTTTACTTTCAGGAGACGCCGCCCGCGCGGATTTCGCCGGCCATCCGCCAGTTCCAACTGGAGCGGGCGGGCCAGTTGGCTGCCTCCGTGGACGTGCGCCTCGCCGTACCGTATGCCATGCCCCGCCGGGTCTACCTGATGGCCGGTTTGGCGCTGCTGGCGGGAAGCCTGTTTGCGTTGCGCTACGGCCTCACCGGCCGGTTAGATCTGCAGCCGCCCCTGGCGCATATGCTGCAGCAGCAGTTCGGCTGGAATCAACCGACAGAACTAGCCAAGAATATGCGCCGGCAGCCTCCGCAGGTTCCCGCTCAGCAGGATGACGCCGGCGCATCCGTGGACGACCCCGATCAGAGCCCCTCCCTGCAACCGGATTCCAGCGTCAATGACGGTTCCGACGCTTCCAGCGACGGCAATTCCGACAAAGACAACGCCTCCAAGGGCGATGCCAAGAAGGATGGCGCGCGTACCGGCAAATCCGCGGATGGCGATCAGGAGGCCCAGGCGGAGAGTAACCCCTCGCAGTCCGGGGAGAACTCCAGCCAGGAGGCAGGCAAACAAGACCAGAAGCAGCAATCCGGCGGCAAGCCGGAATCCAATAATTCCAGCGAGAACTCGAGCCTCATGAACAAGGCCAAGGATCTGCTGCAGAATCTGCTCTCCAGCCTGAAGCCGCCGCAAAGCAACCCCGCCAATCAGCCGCAGAACGGCGATCCCAACAACCAACAGGATAAGGCACAGCCCAAACAGCAGAGCCAGAAGAACGGCCAGCCGCAAAGCGGGCAACAGGGCGAGCAATCCGAAGGTCAACAGGGCGAGCAGGGGCAAAATCAACAGGATCAGAGCGAGCAGGGCAACGGCAAGAACGATTCCAAGCAGGCCAGCAAACAGCCGGGTAGCGGCGCCGGCAATCAGGACGGGGACAAGCGCATCAAGCAGGCCGAGGATCTGGCGGCCATGGGCAAGATCACTGAAATCCTGGGAAAGCGATCCAACACCCTCACCGGCGAAGCGACCGTGGAAGTGCAAGCCACCAGCCAGCAGTTGAAGACGCCCTATGCGCAGCGCGGAGCGCAGCACGCGCAAAGCGGCGGTGAAATCAACCGCGATGAGATCCCGGTATCGATTGAGGCCTACGTGCAGCAATACTTCGAGCAGGCGCGCAAGCAAGCCCCGCCGCCAACCAAGGCAGTCAAGAAGCAGTAGCTCTCAAGCGTTATTCCCAGACCCGTTTGGGCACGCCTGCATCGCGGTCCTTCACGCGGTCATAAAGATAAAAAGTCGAGACCGTGCCCAAAGACTCGTTGTACAGGCTGTCCTGGCCGAGCGCATCGCGCAAATCTTCCTCGAAGCTGTGCAGAGCTTTCAACTCATCCGCCAGGGCCGGTTTGGTTTTGCCCGAAGGCGTGCGGAAAAACTTCTGGAAGCCGCCGTCCACCAGAGCCCCAATTTCCTCACCCATCAGAATGCCGGCGGATGCGGCATGCACCGAGCCGCCTTCGTCCTTCAGATCCACCCCGCACTGTCCTTTGCCGGCGCGGACCACGCCCCCGGTGAGCGGCGTAACCGTCAGGCCGGCCTTCCGCAAGTTTTCCATGCGTTCGGCAAAAGTGGGATTCTTGGTACGCTCCCTGCGAAAGAACATACGTTTATTATAGCGGCACCGCCTCGCTTGTAGGCCTTTTTACACCTCATAACGAACTGCCCACGATATACTTCAATCGCCGAGTCGGCATTGGAGGCTTCGAGAAGAATGTTCCGCTTACAAGTGTTACGTCCACGATTATTGGCAGGCATCACCGCGCTCCTGGTGGCAGCGCCGGCGGCCTTTTCGGCCACGCCGGGCAACGGCTACCTGATTCACAACCTGGTGGCCGATCAGTACGGCATTGCCGATTACGTCGATCCGAATCTGGTCAATCCTTGGGGCATAATTACCACGGCGTCGAGCCCGTTCTGGGTTTCCGACGGCGGAACCGGTCTCTCGACCGTTTACAGCAGCAATGGCGCGCCCAGTGCCACCAAGCCTTCCGTACCGCCATCGGCGAAGGACACGGCGCCCTCCACGCCGACGGGGATCGTGGCCAACGCCACGGGAGGCTTCCTGATCCAGGGAAAGGCTCCCAGTTTTATCTTCGTCACGGCGGATGGAACGGTTTCCGGCTGGGCTTCGGCGGTGAGCGCCACGGCGGCGCAACTCATGGTGGATAACGGCGCTGCCGGCGCCGCGTATTTCGGTTTGGCCATCAGCGCCACTACCACGAACGCGGCTCCCCTGCTCTACGCCGCCAATTTCGCCACCGGCAATATCGATATTTTCGATACCAACTACAAACCCGTGGCGATGGCGGGAGCGTTTGTAGATCCGTCCGTACCGGCCGGCTTCGCTCCGTGGAACATCCAGAACCTGGGCGGCAAACTCTACGTGATCTATGCCCGGCAGAACGCGGCTAAGAACTTCGCTGCCAACGGCGGCGGCTACGTGGCCATCTTCGACCTCAACGGCAACCTGCTCCAGCACCTGGTCTCCAACGGTCCGTTGAACGCCCCCTGGGGCGTGGCCATCGCGCCGGCCACTTTCGGCGCCTTTGCCAACGACGTCCTCATCGGCAACTTCGGTGATGGCACCATCAACGCCTTCGATCCCACGACGGGCAATTCCCTGGGCGCCTTGGTGGACGAGAATGGCAATACCATCAGCATCTCCGGGCTCTGGGGACTGATTCTCGGCAATGGCGGCAGCGGCGGCGATGCCAACGCCATCTATTTCACAGCCGGCACCGGCGGCCAGAAGCACGGCCTGCTGGGCAGCATACAAGCGGCGCCCACCATCACTTCGATCGCCAGCGCCGCGGCCGCGCAGGCGGGAATTGCGCCCGGTGAGTATATCAGCATCTACGGCGCCAACCTGTCGCCCATCACGCGCAATTGGACGAACAGCGATTTCTCCGGCACGTCGCTGCCCAAAGCCCTCAGCGGCGTCAGCGTCACCGTGGATGGCAAAGCGGCGTACGTCTATTACGTCAGTCCCAAGCAGATTGACGTTCTGGTGGCCGCGGACACCACCACAGGCACTGTGCAGGTGGTGGCCACCAACAACGGGCTGGTAAGCAATTCCTCGACTGCCACCATGCAGACGTCGTCGCCGTCGTTCTTCCTGTTCAAGGACAACAAGTCGATCGCCGCCATCCATGCCGACGGACAGATTGTGGGCGCCACCACGCTTTACACCGGCTTGAGTACGCCCGCGCTGCCGGGCGAGACCATCGCCCTGTACGGCAATGGATTCGGCGCCACCACACCGGCGCCGACGGACGGCACCGTGATCAGCGTGTATCTCCCCTGTGCCACCACCCCAACGGTATCGGTGGGCGGCGCGCCGGCGCAGGTTTCCTATTGTGCCCTGGTGGGCTCGGGGCTCTACCAGGTCAACGTCACCATACCAGCCGCCGCGGCGGCAGGCGACGCCACGGTGACGATCACCTTTGGAGCGGTCACATCCACTGCGGCAACCACCATCAACGTGCTGTAGAGACTAGAGAATCAAATGGCCGGTTGTAGCACGGCCTGGCCGGGATGCCAGTTGCAGGGCGTCAGGTCGCCGGTCTGCAGGGCGTCCAACACGCGCAGGACTTCCGCCGGGTTGCGGCCCACCGACAAATCGTTCACCGAGACGAAGCGGATCACGTTCTGCGGGTCCACGATGAAGGTGGCTCGCTGCGCCACGCCTTCCTTGGGATCGAGGATCCCCAGCATGCCGCAGAGGTCGCGGCGAATGTCCGCCAACATGGGGCAGGGCAGGTTCTTCAGGTCGGCATGATGCTGCCGCCATGCCAGGTGGACGAATTCCGAGTCCGTGCTGCCGCCTAGAAGCTGCGTATCGCGGGCTTTGAATTCCTGATCCATCGCGCCAAAGGCCGCGATCTCCGTCGGGCACACGAATGTGAAGTCTTTCGGCCAGAAAAAGTAGACCTTCCATTTGCCGGAGTAATCGCCGTCGGTGATGGTACGGAAGGTCTTGCCCCGTTCGGTGCTCACGGTTGCAGTGACAGAGAAAGTGGGAAAAGCTTCGCCTACGCCTAACATTGTTCGAATCCTCGCTTTTAGGGTTTTATGATCTGTAGATCTTCAATTATAACCAAAACGGTGTAATAGGTGGGGCGGCTCTGATGCGCGTCCCTTAAGGCAGTTCCAGAGCCCGCTTCACTGCTTCGCCCACCCGGGCGAGTGCCTGCTCCGAGAGTCGCCCGAGTGGTGGATACACGGCGCTTGCCTTCTCAACGGTTGTGACCTTGTCGCACTTGATCCAGGAGTCCCTGTCGAGGCCACCCTCGCCAGCTTTAACTTTCGGTCGCAAGCTGAAGGCTTTGTGTTCCACCGTGGAGATCGGGACCACGCAGACGTCCAGCGAATGAATGTTCACAGCGTCGGAAGAAATGACCAAGGCGGGCCGCTCCTTATCCAGCAGGAACAGGCACACGTCTCCGCGCTGGGGATACCATCCCGTCGGTTTTGCCCCGCGCCGCGAAGGCATCAGTCCTGGCTCCAGGAGCGGAGCGCTGCCGCCTGATAGGCCCGCCGTTCCTCTCTGTCGTCGGCTTCGGCAGTGAAGAACTCGGCAGCCTCCGCATGCAAGGCGGCTTTCTTTTCCAGCTCCAGAGCGAACTTGAGGAGGTGATTGACCCGTTCGCTCGCCGACCCCTTCCCTTTCGTGCGCTTCACTTCGGCGAGGACTGCCTTGTCGAGAGAAAATGTCTGCGTGGTTTTGGTAGCGGCGCTCATCTACAAGGTATATTACAATATTTTGTACAAGTATTGCTCGTACGATGGACGGAAGCGCGCGACGATCCCCGCGCTCCGGCTCGATCACGCCTGATCCCTTCGCCACACCAGCTTCCCGCCCACCACCGTGGCCATCGGACCGCCCCGAAATGTCCGGCCGTCGAAGGGCGAGTTGCGGCTGCGCGAGGGCGATTGGTTCACATCGTATTTCCAGCTCATATCCGTGCCGAAAATCGTCACGTCGCCCGGCGCTCCGGTTGCCAGCGTGCCGCGGCCCAGCCGCATTACCGATTCCGGACCGGTGGTGAAAAGCTCCACCATGCGCGTCAGCGTGAGCGTGCCGGGCGCGACCAGGTGTTCCAGGGCTAACCCGATCGCCGTCTCCAGGCCGATAATGCCGAACGGGCAGCGCTCGAATTCCTGCATCTTCTCGCTGCCGGGATGGGGCGCGTGATCGGTGGCAATGGCGCTCACCGTACCCGCCGCCAAGCCCTCGATTACGGCGTCGCGGTCGGCCCCCGAACGCAGCGGCGGCTTCATTTTGTAATTGCTGTCGTAAGCCGCCATCTCGCCATCGGTCAGAGCAAAGTGGTGCGGCGTGGCTTCGCAGGAAACCGCCAGGCCGCGGCCGCGCGCGTATCCAACCATCGCTACCGCGTTGCGCGTGGAAATGTGGGCCACGTGATAACGCGCGCCGGTCAACTGCGCCAGCAACAAATCGCGCGCCACCATCACGTCTTCCGCCGCCGCCGGAATTCCGCGCAAACCCCAGCGCACCGATGCCGCCCCTTCATGCATATCGCCGCCGGCGCTCAGGTTCAGGTCCTCGCAATGCTGGATGATGGGCAGACCGTAAGAGCGCGCAAATTCCATGGCGCGCCGCATCACGCGCGCATTCATCACCGGGAGGCCGTCGTCGGAAATGGCCACCGCGCCGGCTTCCTTCATACCGCCGATGGCCGCCAGTTCCTCGCCCGCGCTCCCCTTGGTGATGGCGCCGATGGGAAACACGTTGACGATGGCGTTGCGCCGCGCCCGCTCCACAATATAGCTGGTCACCGTCACACTATCGTTCACCGGCTTGGTGTTGGGCATGCAACAGATCGAGGTGAACCCGCCCGCGGCCGCCGCGCGGGAACCGCTCTCGATATTCTCGGCGTGTTCGAATCCCGGCTCGCGCAGGTGTACGTGCATGTCGATGAAGCCCGGCGCCACTATCATCCCGCCGGCGTCGAACACCTCGGCGTGGAGCGAGGACAGGTCGGGCGCCACGCCGGCGATCCTGCCGTCCACGATGAGCACATCCGCCACGCGGTCGGTTTGCGATGCCGGGTCGATCACCCGCCCGTTCTTGATGACTATCGACATGGCCTATCCAATCACCTTTTCCAGCACCGCCATGCGCACCGCGATGCCGTTCTCCACCTGGTTGAGAATCACCGACCGCTGGAAGTCCGCGACCTCCGAGGAGAGCTCGCGACCGCGATTGATGGGCCCGGGATGCATCACGATAGCCTCGGGTTTGGCCAGTTCCAGGTGCTCCAGCCGCAGCCCGTAGAATCTGAAATACTCGCTCGCCGGAAAGGAAGCTTCGTGCTGCCGCTCCAGTTGCACGCGCAGCATCATGATCACATCGGCGTGGCGGATGGCCTGGCGGATATCGGTGGTGAGTTGCACTCCCGGCGCCAGTTGCGCCAGCTCCACCGGCAGAAGCGACGCCGGCCCGCAAAGCACGATTTCCACGCCGAACTTGGCCAGCAGATGCACGTTGGAGCGCGCGACACGGCTGTGCGCGATATCGCCGATAATGGCCACGCGCAATCCCTCCAGACGGCTGGTGCGATCCAGAATCGTGCGCGCGTCGAGCAGCGCCTGGGTGGGATGTTCGTGGGTGCCGTCGCCGGCGTTGATGATGGGCGTGGGCAGGTGCTGCGCCAGAAAATGCGGCGCGCCCGAGGCGGCGTGGCGCATCACGATGGCGTCCGGCCGCATCGCCGCCAGCGTATTGAGCGTGTCCACCAGGGATTCTCCCTTGGAAACGCTGGAGCCCGAAGCCGTAATGGAAACCGCGTCCGCGCCCAGGCGCAAGGCGGCGATTTCAAAACTGGTGCGCGTGCGCGTGGAGGCTTCGTAGAAGAGGTTGACGATCATCTTCCCGCGCAAAGTGTCCAGCTTCTTGACCGTCTGGCTTTGCATGGGCTGGAAATCCTTGGCGCGCGCCAAAATCGCTTCGATCTCGGCGCGGTCCAGCTCCTCGATCCCCAACAGTCCGGCGTGCATGTTGTCTGTTACGCCGCTCCCGCGTCGGCCCGTTCCACCAGCAGCACCTTCTCCATGCCGTCGATCTCCTGGAACTTCACTTCGATGATCTCCATATCGCTGGTCTGCACGTTGCGGCCCACGAAGCGGGCTTCGATGGGCAATTCGCGGTGGCCGCGATCGATCAGCACCAGCAATTGCACGCGCGCCGGGCGGCCGTGGTCGAACAGGGCATCCAGCGCGGCGCGTATGGTGCGGCCGGTGTAGAGGACGTCATCGGTCAGGATGATATCTTTGCCTCCCACATCGAAGGGAATCTCGGTGGAACTGACCACCGGCTTGATATCCACGGTGCTCAGATCGTCGCGGTACAGATTGATATCCAGGATGCCCACCGGCACCTGGCGGTTTTCCAGTGCGGCAATCTTCTTCGCCAGCCGCTCCGCCAGGGGCACGCCGCGGCGGCGAATGCCAATAAATGCCAGGCGGTCGAGATCTTTGGTCTGCTCCAGGATTTCGTGCGCCAAACGGACCAAGGTGCGATCGATCTCCGAGGCGCTCATGAGCTGAGCTTTTTCGCGCGTAAGGGACATAGGGCTCCGAAGGACAGCGTATCACGTAACATAGTTTCGGTAGCAGGCTACACAACCTCGAAATTACCGGCGGCGGCGAATTTCGAGGTTGTGTAGCCTGCTACCGTAATTACGGCTGATAATAGAAGCCATGACTAGCGATGCCGTTTGCTCCAAGTGCGGAGGCACCGGTTTCATCATCCACGAAGGCGCCCATCTCTCCGGCGCCGAGCCGTGCGACTGCCGGGCGCAGGGCCGGGCGGCGCGGCTCGCGGACAATTCGCAGATCCCCATCCTCTATCGGAATGCGTCGTTCGACAATTTCATCGTGCCGGGAAACGAAAATCCCACGGCGCGGCGGGAACTGACTACCGTTCTCCTCCAGGTGAAGCAATTCGTGCGCGATTTTCCCAACGACAAGCGTCCCGGGCTCTTGCTGATCGGCGAGGTGGGATGCGGCAAGACTCATCTGGCGGTGGCGGCTCTGCGTGAGATCATGGCCAAAGGCTTCGAGGGGCTGTTCTGCAACTACCAGACCCTTCTCAACGACATCAAGGCGGGCTACGACCCGGCCTCCAACTCGTCCAACCGCGAGGCCTACCGGACCGCGCTCGAAAGCGAATTGCTATTGCTGGACGATCTGGGCGCCCACCGCATCACCGACTGGGTGGAAGACACCATCAACTCGATCGTCACCTACCGCTGCGACAACCGCAAGCCCCTCATCGCCACCACCAACATGCCCGACGCGGACGCCGGCAGCGTCACCGTCCAACGCTCGGGGCTCGACAAACCGGAATACCGCCGCACGTTATCGGAACAGATCGGCAAACGCGCCCGCTCGCGGCTCTTCGAAATGTGCACCGTGATCCGCATGCCCTTGGTGGAAGATTACCGCGTCCGAAAGGGCAAACAGTTTTGAAGCGCCTGGCCCTGCTTTTCTTGTTGTTTGCCGCCGTTCTGCCAGCGCCGCCCGCCAGTGCTCCGCACGACTACGTGCAGGCGGTGGAATTTCCGTACTATCTGTACCCGCGTTCTCTCTGGGAACGCGAACTGGTGTGGCTGAAGAACCTCGGCGTGGAAACCGTGGAGTTCAACATTCCCTGGAATTGGCATCAGATCCAGCCCGGCGAGTACGATTTCACCGGCCGCACCAGCCCGCGGCGCGACCTGATGGCCTTCATCAAGATTCTTCGCAAGCTCGATATGCGAGCCTGGGTTCGCCCGCTGCCCCCGGTAAGCGGATGGCTCGACAACGGCACGCCGGCGGGTGGCGACGCGCGCGCCCAACGCGCCTGGCTGCGAAAATTGGAGGGGTTGCTCACCACCCAGACCGCCAGCCACGGCGGACCCGTCGCTTATGTAGAAGCCCGCACGCTGGCCCTTGATGTCGCCGCTCCGCCCTCGCCGGTGACGGTGATTTCCATCACCGATCCCGGAGCACTGGCGCGCAGCCGCGACGCCCTCTGCGCGGCCCCACAAGGCGCCATCCTGTGGACCAACGTAGAGGACTCACTTTTCCCCGCGGGTTGGGCAGCCGATCCCACAACCTTGCTGCGCCAGGGCGCCGTGGGGCTCAACGGCGACGAACGTCCGGCAGCCATGGCCCTGCGCCGTAGTGCGGCCTTGCTGCGCAATTGGGGCTCCCTGCGGGCAGGGCTGCATGCCGTCGCCATGCCCAAGCCGGCGGGCGGCAAACTGCCTCCTGGGGTCACTACCAGCGAACTGGTCTCACCCGCCGTTTCCGCCGTGAGCATCACCAACCGGGGCCAGCAGGCCTTTCACGACGAGTTGCGTGTCTTCGAGCCCGTTTCGAGGCGAACGCTGGTAATACCCGGCGTGACCGTTCCTGCCGGAGAGACGCTCTGGCTGCCGTTCAACGCCTCTCTGGGGCCGGGGGGATTGTGCCACGAGTGCTCGCAGTTTTCCGAGGCTGAGCATATTGTATACGCTACCGCGGAGCTTCTGACCATCGAGTTCGAGAACGGCATCCTGGCCATGGAATTCGCCGCGCCGGCCGGGGGCGAGATGCTTCTGCAACTGGCGCGCAAACCGGTGGGGCCATTCCTGGCGTCGGGCAAACCGACGGAGTTCGAATGGGACGACAAAGCGCTGCGGGCGCGCTTCCCCATCCCCGCCAGCACCGCGCCCGGCAACCGGGTTCGCATCGGCATCGCCATGGAGGAGCCGGAAACCTCGGCATTCTTCAATGAGGCGCGGAGGCTGGTGATTGGCGAGAAGAACCTGATTTCCACGGCGTACTCCTCGGCGGCAGTAGCGGCGCGCTCGCGCCTGCGACTGCCGGAAGGGTTCTCCGCCGTTCCCACCACCAAATCCCCCAACGAAATCGACTACGAAGTGAGCACACCCGTCGACGCCTTGCACGGCGATTTCGCCGACTTGGCGCTGGAAGCCGATGGCCTCCCGCTGGGCCGCGCCCACGTGCAATTGTTTCGCCCCGTCTCCATACGGCTGGTGCAGGCCATCGACATACACTTTGGAAGCCAGGCCGCGCTGGCGCCCGATCCGCCCATCGCGCCGATAGAACCCAAGGCCGGCAGCGATCTGGAGCTTTCGATCCGCAACAACTGGCCCGGCATTCAGAACTACCGTCTGGAAGCCTCCGGCGAAGGCCTGGAATTCTTTCCCGCCAAGACGGAGATCACCGTCGGCGCGGCGGAGGAGCGACGCACGCCGCTGCGGGTCTTCGCCAAAGAGGGAGTAGAAGGTTTGCGCGAATGGCAGCTCAAGGTGACCGGCGGCGCCGCCGAAGACCTGCCGATGCGCGTGGTGCTGCTGCCGCGCAGCCGGACCGTGGCGTGGTCGGCGGACCTGGATGGCGACGGCTCGCCGGAATGGGTGCTGGAAACGCAAAAGGTGCGCGCGGTATTCTCGTCGAAGGATGGGGGCCGGTGGATGGAATTCAACTGGAAGGACACGAACCTCAATTTCCTGCCCGTGCAGGGAGCATTTGCCGCGTCCGGACCGGTGGAAGTTCATGCCGACGACGACGGCCTGGAGTTCGTGGGCAAAGGTTGGAAGCGGACTGTTCGTCTGGAAGATACCACGCTCACCATCGAACAGACTACGGCGCTCCCGGCCGACGGCTTGGCTGCCGACCGGCGCGGGAACGTCGATTTTAAGATTGAGCACCCGGCGGCCGGACGGGCTGTTTACACGCTGCGGTGATTCTTAGGCGCCGCGCAAAAACAACTTCACATAAGCCGCATGGCAGCTTGCTCTGGCCCTTAGACCCGCAGTCAGGCCTACCTCTTGGCCCGGTTCTTGACGATCCACAGGGTAAGATCCCAGGAGCCGAAGATGCCGGCCAGCAGCAGTCCAGCCCCGCCGGCGATCCAATCGGACTGCCACGGGCGCCAGTACGACCAGGGCCTGAAACAGCACTCCGCTGACATTGACCAGCGTAGGGGCTAGAGTCGGCGGAATGAAGCTCTGCAAGGGCAAAATGGGACTTAGTCCATTTCGCAGCCCGTCAACGTGAGCACGGCGATGGTTTCGACCGTTAGCGGCAGTTTCACCGATTTAGTCTCTCGGGGGCGTGTCCGCGGAGGGCTTGCAGCCTCGAACTCGACGCCCGGAATTTTCGTGAGAATGTCAACCAACCGGTTCGCGCCCCATACGGAAGAAGGGACCGGGGCTGCGCATGGATCGCTACGGCGTAAGCGCCGATGACCAGGTACTTAACGCGGTGCGCGTTCAAAATGGACAAGAGTTCGCTGTAGTCTGAATGCATCTGGCTTGAACCCTTTCAACTTGTATCCTGCGACCGTAAGTTCCCAAACAGCCGCCACCCGCTCATGCACGGGGCGGCTCTGCCAGTAACGATACTCGTCCGCCTTCATCTCGTCGAAGTCCGTGTATTTGCGGATGGTCTTGTCCACGCTTCTTTTGTAGCACGCGAGGCGCCGCGCTTCAACGGCCGTCATCCAGCGCCTAACCGCTTTCCGATCGGCTAAGCTAAGCTGGATCACGCATATGCCACTTTCGCCCGGCGACAAACTCGGCCCTTACGAAATCCTCGCGCCGCGCGGCGCGGGCGGCATGGGCTGTATGGCCCTTGGGTAATGGAATGTGTACTTCTTAGGCGGCCCGGAAGCGAGAATCTTGAATTATGAAAAGTTTATACGCCATTGGACTCTGCGGGGTCATATCAATCGGTTTGGGTTTGGGGCAAAGCGGCTCTGCTAGCAATGGCGAGATCGGCGCACCGCTTCCGGCGTGGACTTCCGGGACGCTGGACATCCACCAGATTGCTACAGGGCGTGGCAATTCGGCCCTGATCATCATGCCGGACGGGACAACACTGCTGGTGGACGCCGGCGCGGCGGGCGATGGCATTCCGGAAACGGACCCACATCCGGACGCGTCGCGGCCGCCGGGCCAGTGGATTGTACGTTATCTTCAGCGCCACTTGCCAAAAGGCGCGGCCAGTCTCGATTATGCGCTGATCACCCATTTTCATGGCGATCACATGGGTCAACTGCGAGCCTCATCGCCTCTTGCCGGCGCCGGCACATACAAGCTGACCGGCATCACCGAGGTCGGCGATGCAATTCCTATCCACAGACTGCTCGACCGGGCGTGGCCCGATTATTCGTATTTGGCGCCAACCGATGAGACCTTCGCAAACTATCGCCGGTTTCTCGAAGCGCAGCAGAAGAACGGCATGGCGGTAGAACGATTTAAACCCGGGTCGAAGACGCAGATCGTGCTTCGCCACGATGCGTCGAAGTTTCCGGAATTTGAGATCCGCAACATCATTGGCAATGGTGAAATGTGGACCGGATCGGGAGAAGCAACGCGGCAGTTGTTTCCGGCGCTCGATACGCTTGCGCCTGCCGACCGGCCAAATGAAAACATGTGCAGCCTCGGATTCCGGTTACGCTACGGCCCGTTCCGCTACTTCACGGGAGGCGACCTCCCGGGCACGCCGGATCCGGGTTTCCCGGCTTGGCACGGAATTGAATCCGCCATTGGTCCGGTTATTGGGCGAGTCGACGTACATGTTGTGAACCAGCATGGCTCAATGGGTGAAGAAAGCGACGAGTTTCTTCGTTCCCTTGGATCGACGGTGCTGATCGTGCCTGGTTGGGCGCCAAGCCACCCCGCGCCGGACGTCTTGAAGCGCATCATGAACAGCCGTTTCGCGCCGTCGAAACGGCTGGTGTTTGCGACTGAGCTAAGGGAGGCGGCGAAAATCGTGATCGGTCAGCGTGCGGCGCAACTGGCTGGGCCTCCGGGACATATTGTGGTCCGCGTGAACCCCGGCGGCGAAACCTATCGCGTGTTCGTATTGGAAAACCAAGACGAGCGCGACCTGATTGCGGCCGTCCAAGGCCCCTTTCATGCCAACTGATCGGAACCGATCGACGGCGTCGGAATCGGGTTGCGCGCCGAGGTAACAGGTCCGGGGGCCGATCGGCGAAGCGGAAGATGCCGCGCTACAAATTTGATCCTGGCCCAAACAAACCGGGTCCGCGACCCCCGATATCGCGAGCCATGTTTGGTCCGCTGTTCAGTGAACCGCATTGGGTCTAAATAGTTTCTGTCGCGAAACTCAGTTTCGGCGTGCAAGACCGCTCCCTCACGGTCGCGGCTCCGATCCGAAGTCTTGTAGTGTCAACGAAACCATCAGAGCCCCGACCGTAAGGGAGGGTTCCTTCGCCGGCGCACGGGAGTTTTGCGACAGAAACTAACTAACCCGGCGCCTCGTGCGCGCGGTCCCACATCCGGCAGACGATCGCAAACCGGCCATTCCCTCCGAACCCAACCCACTCGGCGTAGAATGGGTATGAAATCCCCTGGGAGGGGCCTTAACTCAGTGAAAGTACTCATTGTAGACGATGAAGCCAGTCAGAGAAGCGGCTTGGCGGCGATGGTCTCGGCTTGGGACATGACCGCGGAAACAGCCGCCGACGGCGAGGAGGCGCTGGCGAAACTCGCCGAGTTCCCCGCCGATGTCATCCTGACCGACCTCAATATGCCCGGTCTGGACGGTTTCGGCCTGCTGCAGCGCCTGCGGGACGCCGGCGACCCGCCGCCCGCAATCGTGCTAACCGCCTTCGGCAACATCGAGAAGGCGGTGCAGACGGTGCATGAGCTGGGCGCCTATTGGTTTCTCGATAAGCCCATCCAGCCGGGCGTGCTGGAGGTTCTGATCCGTCGCGCGGGCAGCCACGCGGGGCTGCTGGCGGACAAGCGCAACCTGGAACGGCAACTCAGCTACAAGGGCTCGCTGGGCGAACTGGTGGGCAAGTCGTCGAAAATGCAGGAGATTTATTCGCTGCTGCAACAGGCGGGGCCGAGCAAGGCGTGCGTACTGATTACCGGCGAGAGCGGCACCGGCAAGGAACTGGTGGCGCGCACCGTACACGCGTTGAGTCCCCGCCGGCAGGGACCGTTCATCGCCATCAACTGCGCGGCGCTGCCGGAAACACTCATCGAAAGCGAATTGTTCGGGCATGAGAAAGGGTCGTTCACCGGGGCCTCGGAACGGCGGCCCGGCTGTTTCGAGGTGGCTCAGCGCGGCACCCTGCTGCTCGACGAAATCGGCGAGATGCCCATGCAAACGCAGGCGAAGCTGCTGCGCATCCTGGAAGACTCGCGGGTCCGCCGGCTGGGCGGAAAAACCGAATTCGAAGTGGACGTGCGCGTGGTTGCGGCAACCAATAAGGTGCCCGAAGAGGCGGTTCGCGGCGGCCATCTGCGGGAGGATCTATTTTACCGGCTCAACGTTTTTCACGTACACATGCCGCCCTTGCGCGAGCGTAAGGCCGATATTCCCACCCTGGCGGAGGCGCTGCTCTCGGTTCTCAACCGCAAGCACGAGTGTCGCGTAACGGAGATCTCGGCGGCTGCTTTGGATGCCTTCGAGCATCACAACTGGCCGGGAAATGTGCGCGAATTGCGCAACGTGCTGGAGCGGGCGGTGATTCTGGCGGGCGAAGGCGCTATCGAGCGCAAGCATTTACCGGCGTTTATGCTGAACGGCGCGGTAGCG
>Ga0302319_10011518_pt1 | contig 16775 bp, 12 predicted proteins | sample Bog_T0_2_FD_203319 | JGI IMG/M metagenome (GOLD analysis project Ga0302319, IMG submission 203319) | Peat permafrost microbial communities from Stordalen Mire near Abisko, Sweden - Bog_T0_2 | ecosystem: Environmental > Terrestrial > Soil > Wetlands > Peat | place: Sweden: Abisko, Stordalen Mire...
ACGCCGATCTGGACCTCCTCCGGGACGTAGGTGGTCAGGTGGTGGAAGTGCGCTGCCGACAGGCAGCAGATGACCGCCTCCGGCTTGCGGACGGCGACGGCGGCGAGCTCGTGGTCCGGCGACCAGCGGCTGGGGTTGACCAGGTAGAGCCCGCGGTCGGGACGCTCGATGAGGCCCTGCTTGAACATCCGGTGGTAGCGCTGGCGATCTGCCTCGTTGTGAGCGACCGCGAGCGAGGGCAGCTCGGTGGTGACCGGCTTGTGATCGGGCTGGGAGGACATGATCATCAGTATACAGAATCCTGCATATTTGAAATAGAAATGTGCAATATTATGTAAAAGTATATATAATATAAAGTTATGAATTTATCAGAGATGAAATATGGAGAATACCAGGGTTCCTCTTGGAGCGTAATGCTGATGTCACATATTTGCATGGGCGTTGGCAGGTTGTGCAACATCGTGACAGAAGGGGCCGCCCGGACTCAAGCCCGATGCCGGAACGGTCTGGTCCCGCTGGTGCGATGCCAGCCGCCTCCAGAGGAGATCGAGGTAGTTCGGCGGTTCGACCGGTCGGAGCACGCGGGCCATCATCGATCGGACGCCCCGTGTGCCCCCCGCTCTCGCCGTGCCGGCCGCGCCGGCCCCCTCCCAGGCAGCCAGGGCGGTGATCACCGCCGGGGGCGCGTAGGCATGAGCGCGGAGGATGGTGGTGCAGAGAGCCCGGTCACCCAGGCCGGCCCGCACGAGCTCGATGCAGACGGCGTTGCCGTTTCCCTGGGCGAAGCAGGCTCGGAAGTCGGGACCCGGTGAACGGAAGGCCGTGCGCGCCATGAGCGCGAGGGCATGGCGCGCGAGGGCGGCGGCGACCGCATCGTGCGCGATGGGGTCAGGGCGGTCCTGCGGGGTGGTTCCAACTGGCGACCGAGCATCAGGACAGTTTCTGCGCAGCTGGTGGAGGGCCTGGCGAGCCGGGCGGGCGACCGGGTCCGCCGGGTCGGCGGCGATCTGTGCCAGCCAGCGCTTGGCCGCAGCCACGGGGAGTGCCTGCAGCACCAGCGACGCCGAGTGGTGCCCCGACAGGCCACGGGCAGGTGCGGCGGCGGTGATGGAGACGGGGGCCAGGGTCGCGGTGCTCATGGGCGCCCCATCAGCACGGAGAGCGCCTGGCGCTCCTCCGGTGTCAGGGCACACGGATTCAGTCGGATCTCCGCCAGGCGCTCCACGGCGATGCCGCACCGGGTGCTGGCCTCCTCGTGCGTCACCTCTTGGGTCCACAGCCAGCGATGCAGCCGGAGGCGCAGCTCTTCGTCTGGCATGGCGATCCCGGCGTCGTCAGGGGGACGGGTCATGGCCGCTACCCGCACGCCAGCGCTTGGGTGGCGCTGGGATGCTGGCAAGGTGGACAGGTCGGAAGACAGGTGCATGGGATGCCAGTATCACGACCGTCCGAGCCCTGTGGGAATGCTTCCGCTAGCGGTGTGGGGACAGTGAGCGGATGGAGGCCCTGAACGTGGGCTCCCGTCCCCACGGCGTGGCCTGCGGCGGCCACCAGCCGCCAGCGTTCCCCTGAGCGTGGGGGGAGTGCCTGCCATCCGGGAAAGCGATTCGGGACGCAGGGTGATGGAACCGCCTCCGAGAGGTGCGGCGCTGCTCGCCGCTGCGCGTACTCGATGATGGTGGCCAGCGACAGTGCGGCGACGATGATCACCAGCAGCACGCAGAGGAGCGCCAGGAGCACCATGACGATCTCGAATACAGGCGATGGTGGCCACGAGCGGATCTTGCGGAACCACCGCCGCGGCGGAATCGCCCGTCGTGGTTCAAGGGCAGGGGTGCGGGGATCGTAGGGGCGTTCGGGGTGCGTGATTGTGGTCTGCTCACGACGGACGTTGCGCCCCCGGAAACGACGGTGGGTCGAACGGGTGAGGCATCCGATGCAGACGTAGGCGGTACCATGGACGACGGAATTGCAGGCATGCCACCTGGCGGCCGCCAGGTCGTTCCAGGTCCCCTCCTGGGTGATGGCGCAAAGCTGGCAGCGCAGGGTCATCCGGCTCTGGTCGCCGGCTGGGCGTGTAGACAGCGGTTCGAGGATCATGGCCATGCGATTCCGTTTCTCATGGTCGGCTGGCGGCGATCGCGCCCAGGGAGCACGGATAGATCACGTCGAGGTGTCACGCAGGGCGATGCGAGGTGCTCCCACCGCCCCCTGCAGTCAGTCCCGGCCTCCCCCAGGGTCACCGATCATTTGCCCAGGTAGGGCTGGCTGTGCCCGGCATGCTCCGTCCAGTTGGCGGCGTAGACGAGCGCGAGATCGGGTCGGTGCAGGATGAGGAGGTTCTCCGCATTGCGCTCCTCCGCGCTGCTGGTGAAGTTGAATGATCCCGTGACCACGATCGCATCGTCGATGACGATGACCTTGTTGTGGGCGATGGCGTGGGCCGCATCGATTTTCACCGGGATCCCGGCATGGAGGAGGAAATCGGCGACCGAATACCGTTCGGTCTGCTGCGACTTGTCGAGCACGACCTGGACATCCACCGCCGGCGCGCGGTTCTTGGCCGCCACCAGGGCCTTGGCGATGGGAAGCGAGGTGAAGCTGTACGCTTGCATGCGGATCGACACCCGGGCGGCATCGATGGCATGCACCACCGCCTGGGTGCAGCCCCCATTGGGGGAGAAGTAGACCTCGGTGTCCGCAGCGACGAGCGGCGCACATCCCCCATGGCCCAAAAGGACCGTCAGGATGGCGACCTCCGCGAGGATCGTCGCGCAGCGGCGGAAGCAGGGGGCGAAGCGGTGTGAGAATGGGAGGGGCATGGGTGGAGCTCCATGAATGAGGTGGGCTATTGGCCATGAGGTCACGTCGACCCGACGGGCCAATGGCCGACCCTAGGCTCGGGAGAGCCGTGGCGGCTACCGTAGCAGCGTGAGATAGGGGCCTAATTTCGTTCGTAGGACCTGCTTCTAACGCTCGTGTTGTCCGCGCGCGACCGCAGCATCCGTCACAGTATAAATCATTACTAAGATGAAGCAACACGATTCTACGAGTTGCGTGGAGTTCCCACCAGACTGGCGTCCATGCTCAGGACGCCCATCGACCAACTGGTATCGCCTCGTTCGCGTTGACCTGCTCTCCAGCGGCGGGCAGAGGTTACCATGCAGGCCTATGACACCATAACTGCTCCATCTCCTGAAATGCCGATTGCTGAGGTCCGCGCGCACAGGTATACTCGTCGAGGCGAGAGTGTGAAAGCGACCGCTGCCAGACTGCTCGCCTCCCTTCCGGGAAACCCGCCATGACCACCCGCGCCGATCCCCATTTTAACGATTTCGATGGTACTCCTGCGCAGCGCGCCGCACTGCACAAGAAGATGCGTGCGCTGGGGCTCACCCGCAAACGCACCAAGCGGAAGCCGGTCGAGGCCGTCACGGACGCCACGAGTCATCAGGTTGTCACCACCGTTCACGCTCGCTGACCGCGTACCTGAATCTGCCTGTGCGCGGCACCTGGGCCGATGCGGGGCGCGTGATGCCTCAGCGACCGGCTGCGTGCGGGATCTCGTGGGTTAGCGGCGGGACGCGACAGCGACCAGGATGATCAGGATGGCGACGGCAATGGTTCCCAGGGCGATGTAGCTCCCCAGCCTGCGCGACCTCTTTTGACGTTCGACATCCTGGGTGGCCACCGGCAGGAAGGCGACGAGGATCAGCGGTGTCAGGCACAGGGCGTGGTCGATGTACCAGCCAGTCATGCCCGGTCCCAAGGCCTTCAATGCGCCTCGTTGCGACAACATGATAAATGCGATGGTCACTGCCGCGGGGGTCACGGCGCCGCACAGGATCCACAACCACGGATTCTGGCCCTTGCGCCAGGCCAGCCCTCCGGTGATCAGGCCGACGACAAGGAAGGCGATGAGTTCCATGGCACGAGCCCTCTCGTGGGTGCGATCACCCGATTGCAGTCGGGACCGTGGGCACGGCATCCCGTCGACATGCGGCGGTTACTTTTTCTTGAAGGCTTCCGAGAATTCCACATCACAGTCGAGGATGGTGAACGTCTGGCCCGGATCCTTGTAGAGGCTATCATTGAACGACATTTCGATGCCGCATCCAGCGGGGGCGGAGAAAAAGTTGTAGTGCCCTTCATACTGGGGCTTGTTGCGAGCCGAGTTGACGAAGGCGAAGGAAGCGGATTGCAGGGTGAGGAAGTTATCGGTCGGATTGTAGAGTCCGAGCTTGTAGAAGAGCCGTTCGGGATCGGTGGGAGAGGCATAGGGCCGCATCCACAGCTCGATGCCGGTCCCCGAGACCATGACCGGCTCCGCGCCCTCGGCTTTGAAGCTGGAGCGCTGGGCGATCAGGCGCCTCCCCTGTTCGATGACGTTGGCGCGTTCCACCGCGGTCATTTCAGGTCTGATCAGGTTCTCCTTCACATAGGTGAGCATCAGGTCATCGCTGGCCACATCGGTCGGCTTCGCGTAGATCCGCATGAGGACCTGATGGGACTTGTCCGCGACGAAGGTTGCTTGGCGGCCTTTGGGCGGAGGGTTGGCCTTCTGCTCTGCCTCGATCTGCCGGCTCAGCTCGTCCCGCTTGCGCGCCTCCTCCTCCGCTTGCTTGGCGCGCTCCTCCTTGGCCTTGGCCTCGTTGGCAGCCTTGCGCTCTGCGATGGCCTGGCGGAGGGCATCATCGGTCATGGAGGGATCCGTGGTCCCCCCCAGCCGGTTGAAGGAATCGACCAGGGCGGCGCGCTCCTGGGCATGCTCCTCCTCATGGTGCGCCTTGGCCCAGGTGGGGTCCAATTGCTCGCCATCCATCGAGCGGCGCTCCTGGTCGGCGTTCCAGAGCTTGCGGTAGAGGGCACGGAGGTCCGCCACTGGCACGGTATCGGCCACCTTCTTGTGGAAGGACTCGGACAGCACATCCCGCAGGGCCCGCGCCTCACTGGTGTTGTAGGGATTCGGCGGTTCCGGCGGGGCGATGTCCACCGCCGCCGCCAGGGTGGGCAGGAGCAGGATGAGGCTGCGCAGAGGCATGGTGCGGTTCCTTCGACCGGGAGGCGGCCCATCGTAGGACGCCTGGCCTCGGGGCAAGGTGGGGCGAACCTGGCCGCCGAAGGGGTACTGGGTCAGCTGCTGGGAGGAGGTCAGACCCCCTCCAGAGCCCGGGGGCTTGGCTGTTGGGGCGATTCCCGAGCTGCCGGCGCCAGCAAGGGCGAACCGCAGAGCCCGGCTGGGAGGGGTATGGATGGATGCGGGGGACAGCGATGCGCTGGTCATGGGGGGCCCTCTGTCGCGGTTCTGCCAAGATTCTACCCAGAATCGAGCCGCGGTCGGTGCTTCTGGCGGTCCCGAGAGCGTCCATGGGACGGATGGCCGCAGGGATCTGGTCCGGGTCGCGGGACGTGCATCAGGCGGCGGCGATGGCCTTTGGCAGGATGATCGGCTCCGGGCAGTACGGGTGCGCGTCCAGGAGCACAATGTGGTCCGGGTCGAGCAAGGGGACCGTTGCCTGCGCGCGTGCGATCGCCCCATGGATCGCTGGCCAGAAGGACGACACACACGAGGAGGTCAGGTGCGGGTAACGGAGGAGGAGGAGTTGGACGTCCAGGTAGGCCGGGAGGTTGACAGCGACGAAGGGGCAGAGATACGCGGTGGCGATCGAGAGGCCGCGGCAGGCCGGATCGGGCAGGAACACCAGGAAGGTCCTCGTCAGGCGATCCAAAACCGCGAGGGTCTCCCGCACGCGGGTTTGCTGATGCACCGGCAAGGTCGCATAGGAGATCAGGGGCATGAACTACCTCCGTGCGGTACTGGGAGCGATTGGCGATAGGGATTGGCGGCGAGCAGCTCGGAAAGTTTGTTGGTGTAGTAATCCCGACTTCCGACGGCGATGGACTGGATGACCTGCCAAATGTCGGCAACGGGTAGGGCATCGACCAACGGACCATGGCCGTGGCGCCGCCACCATGCCTCGATGCCGGGATCGCACCACCCCAACCGCCGGATCATGCGGAGGGTGATCCGGCGACAGCGGGTGAAAATGCGCGGTAGGTGGTCAGGAAGCCGTGCCAGGGCTTGTGCTCGCAGGTGCAGGCGCACCTCATCCAGCGTCCGTGCATGGAACAGCAGGGGGGGTGCTGTCGCTCCGCCGCAGCGCACCAAGAACCCGCGCTGGATATAGGGCGCCTTGGCGAAGTCATCGACCCACTCGGCCTGGACGACCTGGTGGGAACCGATCAGCCGCCGGATATCGACCGTTCGCTGGTAGGCATTGTCCTCGCATCCCCATTCAGCGAGGAGGGACCGGGCCCGTTCGGCGGCGTCAGGGTGGGTCTGGACGGCCCCGGCAGCGATCCGAACGGCATGGCCAAAGACGGAGGCCAGGGATGGTGATGGTGCCGAGGTCATGCGGTAGCCCTTTGCGAATCCGGGGTGGACGACGGAGTCTCACCATTGTCATCGGTTGGGAGGAACGTGGTTGAAAACCGTGGGAGTGACACGGAATCGAGTTCAGACCAACTGAGTTCCATCATGCCCCACGGGGACTGATCTGGCGATCGCAGCGGTGGGGATCGGCACCGAGCAGCTCGTGGAGCACCTGTCGACCGCCCTCCCGGGCCTCCGCATCCTGAGGATGGATGCCGATGCCGTCCGGTCTCGCGGGCGGAAGGGGCACGGGGACATCCTGAGTGCCTTCGCCGCAGGGCAGGCGGACTGCCTGGTTGGCACGCAAATGGTCGCCAAGTGGCCATGACCTGCCCCGGGTGACCTTCGTGGGAGTCGTCGGTGCGGATCTCGGGCTCTCGTTGCCGGATTTCCGCGCCGGCGAGCGGACGTTCCAGATCCTTACCCAGGTCGCTGGACGCGCAGGACGCCGGGATCAGCCAGGATCGGTGGTCATGCAGACATGGAACCCACAGGCGCTGCCACTGACCGCAGCGGTGGATCACGACGTGGATCGGTTCTTGGCAGACGAGTTGGATTTCCGACGGGCCTACCGCTATCCGCCCTTCGGCGCCCTCATCCACATCCTCTGGAAGGGGCCCCAGGCTGACCGGGTTGCCCGAGCGGCCCGATTCCAGGGCGCTTCCTTGGCTGCGGTAGCGGAGGCGAAGGGGGGGACCGTTCTCGGTCCGGTGATGGCTCAACCGGCGCTCTTGGACGGGCGGTATCGCTGGCAGGCTATCGTGAAGGCCCCGACGCGTGCGATAGCCGGTCAGATCGTGCAGGAGGAGCAGGCCGTCATTCACGGCGTCCCGATGGTAGGCGTGGCGATAGACGTTGATCCGCAGGGACCGGCATGAAGCCAGGAGGCCCCAGCAGGAGGGACGCGGCTACGCCGCTGAGGAAGAGGACGCCCCCTGCGGGGCTGGGGTGATGGACGCCCCTGACGGGGCTGGGGCAGCACTGGCACCATGGGCGTTCTGACCGTGGCTGCGGTCGGCACTGCGCACTAACAGTGTCGTCAAAGTTGCATATGTATTATATGACACCTGCATGCCGTTGTGAGGGTCCTGCGGGAGGCACTGGAGGCGTTCGGACGCTTCGTTCCATGAACGGCGCCACCGCGTCCATGTGCCAGAGGCCAGGCAGAGCGATCACGCAGTCACCACCGCTCCGGGAAGCCTCCCCGATCGCGCCGGTGGCGACGCGAGGGAGGACACGCGCTCGAGCTGGGAAGGTGAGGCGCGGGGTGCCACCGTGACCAGGGCTCAGGACCACGTATCGTGGTCCACCCTCGTATGTGAGGCCTTCACGGTATGCCAGCGCAATGGCCGGACGATGATTTCGGCCCGCTCGTCGTTTCAGGTGCTCGGGGCGTCCGGTGTTGCGCCAGGACCAGAAACTCTGGTCCTCGTCGGCACGAGCAATGCTTCAGGGGAATGCGGTATTGTGAACGCTCGCAGGACCTGAATCGGTGCTCCGCCGTCCGCCACCGGGCCTCACCGTCGGTATCATGGGAGCATGCCCGACGCAAAATTCTATCTCTATCGTCATGGCCGACGCATCCAACTGCGTAGTCGTTCCCCGGGATCGACGTCACGCGTCATCGATTGGCGACACCTGGGGCTGCGATCACTGCCGGAGGCATGGTATGCACTCATGGATACGGGCCAGGCGGCCGCTCTCGAGGACCAGCTGCTGAGAATGCGGATCGGCGACTATCGCGCCGTCCCGGCCGCGACCGCGCAAGCGCCCGAGTCGGCTCAAGGCTGGTTGGACCTCATCACTCATCTCTGCTGGATCTTGCGCAGCACCATGCCTGACGCCGCTGAGCTCGGACCAGTCCTGGTGGCCCATCATCGCCTGGGCGAATCCCTACGCGTCCTCGGGCTGCAACCGCTGCCACGGCATCGTCGATGCAAGCTCGTCCCCGCTCATCGCCGGCGTCGGGCACCCAATCATGTCGCGTAGGGCCTGCCGGGTGCTGCCGGGGAAGAATGGTCACCAGGTCCGCGGCGCGGTTGCCTCTGCCGGCCGGCGCTGCCCTGCGATCGAACCCACCGGGAGATCGGTCGATCTCTCGTCCTACGCCGCCCTCCTGCAATGGTCGTTGCAGTGGCAACGGTTCGGAACATTCGGGGTGCAATTCCTACCTGACGGAGATGCTGAGTGCTATGAGCAGCCATGATTCATCCGAGGTGGTCATCCCATCCGCCTCCGAGCTGGCGGATCGCTTCCGCTCCTCAGGACCGGCCGAGGAGACCATCGTGCGATCGCTCGATATGGTGAGTCGACCGATCCATTCGGTGAACATTCTCTTCCCTCGGCTCCCCCATCCTGCCATCCTCATCGCATTGCATCTCGGCAAAGCGGAACCGAACGAGCCGACCAGGGCGCATCAATGGCTGAAGGTGGTCAGTGCCGAGCTGCCCGTCGAAGTGGAGTCCTGGTGCCTGCTGGCGGCATGGAGATATGGCGCTGAGACCGTGTTCCGGAGACAGCTCCCGTCGGTCTACGCGGGGAAGCGCCGAGAGATCTCGGAAATGCGCAACCTCGAGGAGATTCTCAGCACGCGCCACCTCACAAACACAAAGCCTGCCGTCGATCCCGATTCCCGTGCCATGCTCCCGCTCATCGATGCCCATGGCGGCATCCTCTGGACGTTCCACCCCATGGGGAAGCTGTCCAAGTCCTCGAGCCCCGACGAAGTTCGCCAGGTGCAGCTGCGGGATCGGACCTTGAATCGCTCGGGTCGACGCGATGGTCGCCCGCCGGCGCAGCTGCTGCCCATGGCGGTAGCCACGCCGCACACCAGCCTGCTCCTCGCCGAGGCAGCCCGACCAGGTCCTCGAAGGCAGAGTTAGGGCTTGGAGCCAGGTGAAGCGCCACCACGGAGACCAAAGATGTCCGGCGGGATGAGGCGGCGACGGAGCGGGGCCGATTCCGGGTTCCCATCGGTGGGGGATGACGCGACCCTACCGACGGGCAGGTGTGCTGGCGGAGTCGGCTGGAGTGGCTGTTGGGGCCAGGGGGCCTGTGCCGCGCGTATGGCTGTGGATGCGCGTTTGCGGTCCTTGGCTGTTGGCGGCCCGCTGGTGGCAGCATGCACCGTCAGCAACGGCAGGACACGTTCTCGATAGGATTGGTTGCGCGCAACGTCCATGCCCTCGACGGGATTCACCTCGTCGAGGGGAGGAGCAGGGAAGCAATTCAGTCCAGCTCCTTCACGCGACGAGCTGAGGGGAACCTGATCGAGGCGACGCTGGGCAGCTGCAGCCTTGCGCATCAACAGGCTCTGCTTGGCCCGGGAAAGCCGAAGGAAATCAGGGCCTGGTTTGAATCGAAAATAGTATTTGTCGTAATGGCCAGGTTCGCCTTGCGCTGGTGAAGACACACGGTTGCCCGCAACGCGACCGCTACGTAGATAGGCCATTAAAGCGTGGATCAAGCGGAAGAACATGGAAGGTCCGATCAATGATGGCTATTCTACTGTCGATTTGCCCCGCGCAACTGTGTCCCTATAGCAGCGGGGAAAACGGACCTGCTCACAATGCCAGTGCCGCGATGACAAGCACATCCATGGACTGAATGCATGCTCAGTCAAACGGCACTGATGATCTGATCAGCCAGGTCCGCCCGGCGGCGCTACGGCGAGTATGATCGTCTGTACATCGCTGAGGTTATTGGATAAATCGGTCACAATGACGGTCAGGGATTGGTAAGGCCCCCCTCCCGCATCGAGCGCAGGGACAGAAATGGTGAATTGATTTCCGCTTGTTTGCGTGACGACGGCCAGCTTGAGTACCTGATCGGCGGATTGCACTCGAGCTAAAAGCTGATCATTGGCACCGATGGACGCGGGATCGACGGCGAGATTGTAGGACCAGGCACTTCCGCTTATCCCTGCTTCAGTGGTGGGCGTGGAATTGACCAGAGGGCGATTGGTCGTCAGGTCATTGGCATACAGCTGAATGGTGCTGGGATAGCTGCTCCCACCGACGCTGACTGTGAAAGGAATGCTCTGGCTCCCGGCCGTGGTCGGGGTGAAGGTGATGAGACCGCTACCGCTGACGGACAGGGACCCAAGCTGCGAGATGCCAGTGATCTGGTAGACCGGAGTGCCGGCGGGGAGCTGGGAATCGGGGTCGCTGATCACCACCTGGGCGGTGACGGTGATGCCGGGTATCGAGTAGAGGGTGATGGCAGGGACTGACGGCGCCTGGATGACCTGGGTGACCGTGATGGTGAAGATCACCTGCGGTGCCGCATTCTGTCCGCCATTGGCCGTCCCCCCGGAGTTCGTCAGGATCGCGGTGACGGTCGATACGCCGAACTGATTGGTCGCCGGTGTGAAGGTCAAAGTGCCCGTCGGTGAAATTGCCGGCTGCACAGCGAAGAGGGACAGATTGGCCGCTGTCACGGCAAAACTCACCGTCTCATCGCTCTGATTGGCGGGACCGGGTGAGATGCCCGACGCCCAGCCCACACCTATATAGGCGCCCGTGTTCTCCGCGACAGTGGCATTGAGGCCTGGTGTCCAGCTCGGCGGTTGGTTAACCGCGCCTACCGTGATGGTGATGGTCGCCGGCGCAGAGGGATTGAATTGATCGGTCACGGTGTAGGAGAAGCTGCCGTTAGCGACCGAGTTCACGATGGGAACGAAGGTATAGGCCCCGCTCACCGTGTCGAAGGCGGTGACCGTTCCCCCCACCGGTGTTCCGACCAGGGCATAGGTCACGGTGGGATTGGTGACCCCCTGATCGGTCCAGAGCCCGGCCAGGCTCCCCAAGTAGGATTGGTTCTCGAGGGTATTGACGGTGGCATTGGCAGCGATGGGTGGGGGATAGACGGGCAGGACGGTGATGGTCTTGGCGGCCGTGGCCGGTGCGACCCCCGAGCCGTCATTGAAGGTGACGATCAAGGTCTTGACCACCGTGTTTTTCTGGTTGATCACGTTCCCACTCGAGAATCCCAAGGCGTGCAGCAGGCTGACCGTCACATCGGGAGTCGCGCTGCCATCCAAGGTCATGGCAAAGTCGACGAGGTTTGATCCCCCGCTCACCAGTCCGACGGTGGTGCTGCCTCCTCCGCCAGTCGGGGTCACCGCGATGATCGGGCCGGTGACAGAAACCACCCAGTTCCCGTAAGTGCCCGGAATGACGGTGATCAGATCGCTAGCCTCTGCATTCTGGCTGATCGATACGCCCAGGGATCCGTTGTCATAGGATGACAGCCCGTTCAGGTCGGTGATCGAAGCCTGGCCATCGATGATGATCGGCGATGCTCCCCGCTGGTAGATGAGGCTCCCCGATGGCAAGGTGACGACGGGCTGCGTTGGTGGCGTATAGGTGACCGTAGTGGTGCCGGTCGCATTGAGGTTGCCGAATGTATCGGTGCAGACGCCAGAAGGTACGGTCATGGTGACCGCTCCCAGACCTGCTGGGGTCACCTGGACGCTGTAGGTGGTGCCAGTTCCCGAGAAGGCCGTGACGGTCCCATTGGTCAGGTTGAGCTCTGAACCGGTGAAATTCATGACGGCCTTCGACCATGTGACGGTGAAGGTGATCGGGGACGAGAAGACGTGGGTGCCGTTGGGCGTGATGGTGGGGAGGGGAGGGGAACGATTGCTGGTCACCGTCGCCTGACCGAGCAGATTGCCGTTGCCTGCTTGGTCGGTGCAGATCCCGGCGGGAACTGAGACGATGACCGCCCCGTCGACCAGCGGTGTGACCGTCAGGGTGTAGAGAGAGCCGCTGCCTGTCAGCGTCCCCGCGGTTCCATTGGCAATGGTGATATTGGGCGTGGCCAGATTGAGCACCGGTTCACTGAACGTCAGCGTAAAGGTGATCGGCGAGGCGTTGGTGGTCGTACCATTGGGGGTGATGGTCACGTTGGGCGGCGTGCGATCGCTGACGATGGTGAGTTGGGTCTGAGCGTTCCCGGTCCCGACCAGATTCTGTGCCGCCCCAGCGGTGACGGTGATCACCACCGGCCCATCTGCGGTCGGGGTGACGGCCTGCGTATAGACCGTTCCGCTCCCATTGAGAACCCCGCCGGTGCCGTTGGAGATCTGGATCCCGGCCGCGGTGAAATTGTTAACCGTGGTCGACCAGGTATAAGTGATCACCATGGGGCTCTGATTCGTCGGGCTTCCTGGCCCCGTGATCGTCACCGAAGGAGCCGAACGGACCGACGTGACAGTCGCTGTCGCCGAGGTGCTGCCGTTCCCTGCAGTGTCGGTCGCAGCGCCAACACCTACCGCGACCGACACGGTGCCATCGGTCGTCGGGGTGACGACGAGCGAATAGTTCGCGCCTGATCCGGTAAAGGTACCCGCCGTACCATTGCTCACCGTGATCTCGCTCGCGGTGAATCCGGTGACGATCTCCGAGAAGGAGAAGCTGAAAACGATCGTGGGTGTGGTGATGATCCCAGAATTGGGGGTGATGGTCAGCACCGGCGGGGTGGTATTGTAGGTGATCAACCCCTGGGCCACACCATTCGCGTTGCCAACCGCATCGGTAACCGCGCCGGCGGGGAGGGTCACCGTCACCAGGCCCTGCGAGGTCGGTGTGACCGGAACCGAGTAGACTGGTCCCGTCCCAGTGATCGTGCCGATGGCTCCATTCGTCACCACCAGCGACGAGGCCGAGAATCCCGTCACTGCCCGGGGGAAGGTGACCGTGAAGGCTATCGTTCCGACGTTGGTCGCCCCTCCGTTGGGGGTGATGGTGGGGGTCGGGGGTGATCGTAGCGAGGTGACGGTTGCAGTCGCTGCGATGCATCCATTCCCAGATGCATCCTGCACGGCATTGTCAGCCAGGCTGACGCTGACCGGGCCATCGGCGGCGGGGAAGACCTGGAGGGTGAACATGGTCCCGCTTCCTGAGAAGGACCCGGCCGTCCCATTCGTCAGGGTGAGCTTGCTGGACCCCATGCCGAAGACGGGCTCGCTGAAGGTGCACGTAAAGACGATGGGGTACGCATTGATCGTCGTCCCGGTCGGCGAGATGGTGGCCGTGGGAGGGGTTCGATCGCTGGTGATGGTGGCCGTGCCTGGCGTGCTCGCGTTGCCGGCGATGTCTACGCCGGCGCCCGTATTGAGAGTCAGCGTCACGGCTCCATCGCTGGTGGGCGACACCGGGATGGAATAGGTCGTCCCGGACCCAGTGATGGCGCCGAGCGTGCCATTGGTCACTACCACATCGGCGGCATTGATCCCCCCCACTGACTTGGAGAAGGTCACGGCAAAGGCAATCGAATTGGCATTCGTATCGATGCCATTGGGAGTGATGATCACGGTGGGGGCGATGGTATCGAAGATGAACGTTCCAGCCGCCGATACGCTCAGGTTTCCGGCGGCATCGACACCGGCACCCTGGACTACCGTGACGCCAACCGTTCCATTGGTGGTCGGAAAAACGGGGAGGGTGTAGACCGCGCCGCTCCCGGAGAGGGCACCAGCCGTGGCGTTGGTGAGGCTGACTCCAGTTGAGGTGAATCCTGTGACAGCCTCGGTAAAGGTGATGGTAAGCGTCACTGGGGTGGCGTTGGTGCTCATGCCGATCGGGGCAATGGTAACCGTCGGGGGGGTGCGGTGGGACGTGACCGAGCTCCCAAACGCCTGGGTGTTCTGGTTCCCCGCCGCATCGGTGACGGAATGGGCTGGCAGCGTCAGCATGACCACACCATCGGTCAGGGGAGTGACCGCTAGGGAGTAATTGGCGCCGGTTCCCGACAGCGTCCCGATGGTACCATTGGTAGCGGTGAAATCGGAGGTGGTGAGGCCAACCACCGACTTCGACCAGGACAGGGTGAAAGTGATCGGCGAGGCATTGGTCAGGGTTCCCGATGGCGAGATGGTCAGTGACGGGGGGGTGGTGTCATAGGTCACGGTCGAGGAATTGGCGACATTTGCATTCCCCACCAGGTCGGTGCAGGCCCCGGCCGGGAGGGAGAGGGTGACCGCGCCCTGGGTTGTGGGAGTGACGGAAACCGTATAGGTGGTCCCCGAGCCGGAGAAGTTGCTGATGGTGCCGTTGGTGGCGACCAGGGCGCCCATGGTCAATCCGATGACCGGTTCACTGAAGGTGATGGTCATGGGGATCGGAGATGAATTCGTCGATGTCCCATTGGGGGTGATGGCCGCGGTCGGGGCTGTCCGATCCGAGGTGATGGTGGAGTTCGATCCGATGCAGCCATTGCCGGCCGCATCGCTGCATGCGCCATTGGCCACCGAGATCACCACCGGCCCATCGCTTATGGGCGCGATGATCATGCTGAAGGCGCTGCTGGATCCGCTCAGCTGCCCCTTGGTGCCATTAGTCACCGAAATGGATTGCGAGGTGAACCCGCTCACCGTCTCGCTGAAGGTGAAGGTGACGGTGAAGGCATTGGCATTGGTGGCGGTTCCCGAGGGAGCAATCACGAGGCTCGGCGGAGTGACATCGTAGGTCACGGTGTCCGATCCGGCGACCGAGCCGTTACCATCGACATCCGTACCGGCATTGGCCGCGGCCGCGGCCGTGACAGCGCCCTCGGTGATCGGGATGACGGAGATGCTGTAGGTCGCCCCCGACCCGGAAAAGGTCGAGAGCGTGCCATTGGTCAGGGTGATCTTGGAGCTGTCAAATCCCGTGACCGGCTTCGAGAATAGGAAATTGAAGGTGATCGGCGATAGGTTGGTGTTCGCCTTGGACGAGGAAACGGCGAGGGTTGGCTTGGTCCTATCTGAAGTGATGGAGGCGCTGGCCGCGAGATTGCCGTTCCCGTCGACATCGGTGGCGACGTTGGCTGGTAGGGAGACCACCACAGCACCATCGGCACTCGGGGTGACGGAGGCGGAGTAGATCGATCCCGTGCCACTGAACCCCAATAAGGTCCCATTGCCAATGTTCAGTGACGATCCCACCAGGCCGTTGACATTCTTGGTGAAGGTCAGGGTGAAGGTGATGGGCGAGGCATTGGTGCTGCCCCCATTGGGTGTAATGGTGCATCCAGGTGGTGTGCGGTCGCTGGTCACGCTGGCTGCCGTGGCAGCGACAGGGTTGCCGGCCCGATCGGTACAGGCCGCGGCCGCCACGCTGGCGGTGACCAAGCCGTCGCTCGACGGTGCCACCGCGAGGGTGTACGTCGACCCAGACCCATTGAAGGAGAGCTTTGATCCATTGGTCAAGCTGATCGAATTCTCGGTGAATCCCAGCACCGGCTCGCTGAAGGAAAAGGTGAAGGTAATGGGCGAGGCATTGGTGGTGATTCCGGCCGGAGTAATGCTCAGGGTTGGCGGCGTGATATCGTAGGTGACGGACGCACTGGCTGCGGTATTCGGATTGCCGCTCATGTCGTCGACCACCCCGGAAGCGACCGATGCGGTCACAGCCCCTTCGACAGTGGGGTTGACTCCGAGGGTATAGGAAGCGCCAGAACCCGAGAAGGTGCCTGGCGTACCATTGGTCAGAGTGATATTCGTCGCGGTAAATCCGACCACCGCCTTCGAGAAGGTGAAGGTGAAGACGATAGGTGCCGTATTGGTGAATGTATTGTTCGGAGTGATGCTGAGCGTCGGGGAGGTCAGATCGTAGGTCACGCTGGCGCTGCCGGAGAGACTGAGATTGCCCGCGGCGTCAGTGCCGGCCCCTGCAGCGATCGCCACTCCCACCGCGGCCTGGGTGGTTGGCACCACATTCATGGTGTAGGTCGTCCCGGATCCCAAAAGGGTCCCTGCCGTCCCATTGGTCACGGTGATGCTCGAGGCGGTCACGCCGGTCACGGCCTTCGAGAAGGTGAAGGTGAAGGGAATGGGGTTCTGGTTGGTACTGATGCCATTCGGAGTGATCGCGACTGTTGGCGGGGTGCGATCGGAGATGACCGATACCGACAAGGGCGCATTGCCATTCCCGGCAAGATCTGAGAAGGCATTGGCCCCCAGGGCGAGCGTCACCGTCCCGTTGCTAGAAGGCGTGACACTGAAGGTGTAATTGGCTCCGGACCCCGTGAGGAGTCCAGCGGATCCGTTGGCGATCGAGAAGGATCCGGCTGATAGGCCCGTTATGGTCTTCGACGCGGTCAAGGTGAAGACTATGGGGCTGGCATTGGTGGAGATATTGGATGGCGAGATGACCATGGTCGGCGGGGTGGTATCGTAGGTGACGGTCGCTGAGTTGGCGACGTTCCCGTTTCCCGATGAATCAGTGCACGCCCCAGCCGCAACGGAGACGATCACCGCTCCCTGAACGCTGGGGGTAACTTGGAGGGTATAGGTACTCCCACTCCCGCTGAAAGTGCCCGCGACGCCATTGGTGACAGAGATGCTCGAGGACAGGAA
>Ga0302319_10011522_pt1 | contig 16773 bp, 15 predicted proteins | sample Bog_T0_2_FD_203319 | JGI IMG/M metagenome (GOLD analysis project Ga0302319, IMG submission 203319) | Peat permafrost microbial communities from Stordalen Mire near Abisko, Sweden - Bog_T0_2 | ecosystem: Environmental > Terrestrial > Soil > Wetlands > Peat | place: Sweden: Abisko, Stordalen Mire...
CTGGCTGACGGACATCGGTGCGATGATCGTCCTGTCCGTCGTGTTCATTCTCATCACGTGGTGGCGGCTGAACCGGCTGAGCCCGGGGCGCCGCAAGTGAGCTCGTCCCGCCGTAGCGCCGGTTACCGCCGTCAGGACATTGATCATCCTTAACGGGACCAGGTGTAACTGGTCCAGCAGTGCGCCGCTCAACTGATGCAGCGCCTGGCTGTCAGATCCAGCCCGCGTCGGCGTGCGGCAAGCCCAGCGCGGTCAATTTCCCTGCTCACAGGTACGTATCCGTTCTCAAAGGCGACGAGCGGGCGGCCCAGTCAGCGCTTCGGCCAGCGCTATCACTGGCGGGCGTGTGTCCGGCGAACTATGTCGGCTGAGACTAGGGTGAACCGATGACAGAACAGCTGGCCGCAGCGCGTGACCTGCTGCGCCGTGTCCCCCTGGTGGACGGGCACAACGACCTGCCCTGGGCGATCCGCGCGGGGTTCGGCTCCGATCCGGTCCTGGCCGCCCTGACCCGGCCGGTGCGGGAGACGCAGACCGATCTGCCGCGGTTGTCCGAAGGCGGCGTGGCGGCCCAGTTCTGGTCCGTCTACGTGCCGGGCACGCTGACCGGTGACGCCGCGGTGACCGCGGTGCTGGAGCAGATCGACATTGTGCACCGGATGATCCAGGCTTACCCGGAGCACCTGGAACTTGCGCTCACCGCCGCCGACGTGCAGCGGGCCTTCGCCGCCGGGAAGATCGCCTCGTTGCTCGGCGCGGAGGGCGGCCACTCGATCGCGTCATCGCTAGGAGTGCTGCGCGCGCTGTACCGGCTCGGCGTCCGGTACATGACGCTGACCCACAACAGCAACGTCGGCTGGGCAGACTCGGCCACCGACACCCCGGACGCGGGTGGCCTGACCGATTTCGGCCGGGCGGTTGTGCGGGAGATGCAGCGCATCGGGATGCTCGTCGACCTGTCCCACGTTGCCCCGTCCACCATGCGCGACGCCCTCGACGTCGCCGGCGCCCCACTGATCTTCTCGCATTCCTCGGCCCGGGCCCTGTGCGATCATCCACGTAACGTGCCCGACGAGGTGCTGGCCCGCTTGGCGGTCAACGGCGGTGTCTGCATGGTGACGTTCGTGCCCGCCTTTGTCTCACCGGAGTGCGCGGCCTGGCAGGCCGGCCTGCTCGCCGAGCTGGACCGGCGCGGGCTTGACCGGCGGGACATGTCGGCCTGGGATGCCGTGGCGCCCGAGTGGGAAGCCGCTCACCCCGTCCCCGAGGCGACGCTGACCCAGGTGGCCGACCACATCGACCACGTCCGCGCGGTGGCGGGCATCGACCACATCGGCATCGGCGGCGACTACGACGGCTCCGCCGCGATGCCCACCGGCCTGTCCGACGTCTCCGGATACCCGGCGCTGTTCGCCGAGCTGCTGACCCGGGGCTGGACCGAGCCGGACTGCGCGGCGCTGGCCGGCGGCAACCTGCTGCGCGTCCTGCGGGACGCGGAGAACGCGGCCACGTCAGTGTCGGGCTGGCACTAGTATCGCTCGCGATGATCGCGCCCCCCATCACCCCGTCCGTGTTCCGCCAGGTACCCGGCCACGACCGCCTTGCGGGCCTCCAAGTGCTGACCTGGCCCGCCTTCGGTGGCTTCGACGTGGACGTGCTGGTGACGACCCGCTCCGGCGGGGTGTCCGCCGGACCCTACGCCAGCCTGAACCTCAGCCTGAACGTTGGCGACGATCCCGCCCATGTGCTGGAGAACCGGCGCCGGGCGCTGGCCGCCCTCGGGGCCGGCCTGGAGGATGCCGTTTTCGCCCAGCAGGTGCACGGCGCGGCGGCCGAGGTGGTCGGCCTGGCGGATCGGGGCCGCGGCACCCGGGAGGCCGCCGACGCCATACCCGCCGCCGACGCTCTGGTCACGGCCGATCCTGGCCCGGTGCTGGCCGTGCTGGCCGCCGACTGCGTGCCGGTCGTGCTCTACGATCCGGTCGCGCACGTGCTCGCGTGCGCCCACGCGGGCTGGCGGGGTACGGTCGCCGGCGCCGCTGCGTCCGCCGTCCGGGCCATGGCGTCGCTGGGCAGCCGGCCGGCCGACGTGGTCGTCGGCCTGGGCCCGGCGATCGCCCCCGGCCGCTATCAGGTCGGCGCCGAGGTCGCCGAGGCGGCGGCGAAGGCCTTCGGTGCGCGCGCCTCCGCCGTCCTGCACCCCGCCGGGCCGGAGCAGTGGCGGTTCGACCTGTGGACCGCGAACCGCCTGGTCCTCCAGGCGGCAGGCGTTCCCGGCGGCCAGATCCACGGCACGGACACCGCGACCGGCCCGATCACCCCCGCCCCAGGCCCTACCTCAGCCGGCCCCGCCTCGCCAGACCCATCCACACCCACCTCGGCGTCCGCACCCACCCTGGCGTCCGCACCCACCCTGGCGTCCGCACCCACCCCGGCGTCCGCACCCACCTCACCGGCCCCGGCAGCCCCACAGCCCCCTGATGGCTGGTTCTTCAGCCACCGCGCGGAACAGCCCTGCGGCCGGTTCGGCCTGCTGGCCCGCCTCCGGCCCCGGAGGACCCGATGAGCACGCAGACCGCCGCCGCGGCCACCCCCCCGCAGGCCCGCCGCGGCCAGGAGTTCCGGTACGAGTCCTACCGCCTCGATCCCGCCGCCGGCCTGCTCAGCTGCCGGTACAGCCTGGATGGGCAGGCGTTCGAGGAACGGGTCACGTTCAGCTCGCCCGGCCCGGTGCCCCGCTGGGACAGCCCGGCGGTAGCCGCGGCCGCGCGGCTGATCTTCCTGCTCGCGGGCGTTTCCTACTACAAGACCGCCGCCCCGCCCGTCATCAGCATGGGCGGCACCGCGCTGACCCCCCGGGAGCGCGCCTTCCTCCGCGCGTTCTACCTGGACGGCCTGGGCGAGTTCGGCTACCGCAGCGGCATTGACCTGTCCGGCCTCCGTATCGAGGGGCCCGAGGCGGAGCAGATCCCGCCGGCTGGACCCGCGCCGGCTCAACCCCCTGCGGCGGGTACTCGGCGCGCCCTGGTGCCGTTCGGTGGCGGAATCGACTCCATCGTGACCGTCGAGCTGGTCCGGGATCACGCCGACGTGGCCCTGTTCGTCGTCAGCCGGCCCGGCGACTACTTCGACGCGATCGAGCAGCCCGCCGCCGTGACCGGGCTCCCGGTGATCCGCGCCGATCGCGAGATCGACCCGCAGTTGCTGCGCTCGCGGGAGCTGGGATTCCTCAATGGCCACGTCCCGGTCACCGGCATCATCTCGGCCATCGCCGTCATGGCCGCGGCGCTGGACGGCCGGGACGCGGTGGTGATGTCCAACGAGTGGTCCGCTTCGGTGCCGACCATGCAGGCCGGGGACCGTGCGGTGAACCACCAGTACTCCAAGAGCGCCGCGTTCGAGGCGGCCTTCCGCGGGGTGCTCGCGGAGACCTCAGCCCGGCTGCCGCAGGGGCCGGGGGCCGCGGCCATGCCGGACTACTTCTCGGCGCTGCGGCCCCGCACCGAGCTGTGGATCGCGGCCCGGTTCGCCCGGCTGCAGCGGTACCACAGCACCTTCCGCAGCTGTAACCGCGCCTTCCATATCGACAGGGCCCGGCGGCTCGACCACTGGTGCGGGCAGTGCGACAAGTGCTGCTTCATCGACCTGATCCTGGCGCCGTTCCTGCCCGCGGCGGAGCTCGGGACCATCTTCGGCGGCCGGGAGCCGCTCGCGGATCCTGCGCTGGCCGGCAGGTTCCGCTCGCTGCTCGGGGACGTGGACCTCAGCAAGCCGTTCGAGTGCGTCGGCGAGGTCAACGAGTGCCGCGCGGCGCTGCTGCTGGCGGACGAGCGGGCCGACCGTGCCGGGTTCCCGCTGCTGCACGAGCTGGCCGCGGAGGTCCGGGCGCTGCCTGGCCGGCCGTCCACCGAAGGCTTGCTGCAGCCCGTCGGTGAGCACTTCATCCCCGTCCCCTACGCGGAGGAATTCCTCGCGTGACCGGAACACGTCCCAAGCTCTCCTGGTCCGATCTGTCCGGCGCCCGCGTCGGGCTGTGGGGTCTCGGCCGCGAGGGCCTGGCCAACCTCCGCAAACTGGGCGCCATGGGCATCGAGCCGATGCTCGTCGACGACCGCCCGCCCGCGGTGGCGATCGGCGGCTCGCCGGTCCTGACCACCGGCTACGGCGGGCTCGCCGCGCTGGAGAAGTGCGACGTCGTGGTCAAGTCGCCGGGCATCAGCCGGTACCGCCCGGAGGTGGTGCGGCTGGAAGAGCGCGGCGTCCCGGTGGCCGGCGGCCTCGGCTTGTGGCTGCAGGAAGCCGATCTGGCGCGGGTGCTGCTGATCACCGGCACCAAGGGCAAGAGCACGACCGCGGCGGTCACCGGCCACCTGCTGACCGGGCTGGGCCACCGCTGCCTGGTCGGTGGCAACATCGGCCAGCCGCCGTGGGATCCGGACTGCCCGTCCGGGCCGGCCGGGGGAGCGGGCGCCTGGGACTTCTGGGTCATCGAGGTCTCCAGTTACCAGGCCACCGACCTGCCCTGCTCGACGCCGGTGGTGGCCGTTACCTCGCTGCACCCCGATCACCTCGACTGGCACGGCGGCGTGCAGAACTACTACCGCGACAAGCTGTCCGTGTGCTCACAGCCGGGGGCGGATCTGACAATCGCCAACGGTGACAGCGACCTGCTGCGTGAGCGGGCCGCGTTGCTCGGCCCGCGGGTGGAATGGGTGCATGCCGCCGAGGACCCGGGCGCCACCTGGATGGAGCCGCTCGGCCTGCTCGGCGGCCACAACCGCCGCAACGCCGAGATCGCCCGCCGCTGCCTGCTCGCGTTCGGGATCGCCCGAGCGTCCGACGACGCGGCGCTGCGTTCCGCCGCGGAAGGGTTCCGCCACCTGGATCACCGGCTCCAGGTGACCGGGCAGGTCGCCGGGGTCACGTTCGTCGACGACAGTCTGTCCACCAACGTGCTGCCGACGCTCGCCGCCCTGGATGCGTTTCCGGGCCGCCGGGTGGCCCTCATCGTTGGGGGCCAGGACCGGGGCATCGATTACGCTCCGCTCGGGGCGGGCCTGCTGGACCGCGCCGCCCCGACCCTGGTGCTGACCCTGCCCGACAGCGGCCCTCGGATCCGCGCCGAGATTGAAGCCACCACCGGGTTCCCGGCCCCATCCGGCCCACCAGGAGGCCTGGCGGGCGTCGAGGAGTGCCCCGACCTGGACGCGGCGGTCGCCCGCGCGTTCGCCTGGGCCCGGCCGGACGGTGTGGTGCTGCTGTCCCCGGCGGCCCCGAGCTTTGGCCAGTTCCGGGACTACCGGGAGCGCGGCGAGGCCTTCACGCGGGCCATGCAGGCGTGCGGCACCGGATGACGGCCGCCGTCATTCCGGGGCTCGCGATAGCCAGGTTTCTTTACCGAACCGTTGGCCTGCGCGAGCTGCTGAGCTGCACGTTTTCTGGCTTAACGTGCCGGCTGCATGACCGTTCGTCAGGAAATGTTACAGGATCTTCTGCTAACCGGTTTCTTTCCCGGAGTGCGTAGCGATGCCGCGTACCGGCCCATAATCTGTCAACGCAGGCGGGCGTTGAGGGGGGAACCGGTGATGTGGGGAGTTTCGGCGGCGGTACCCGCCTCGTTTGAGTCAGCCCTGTTGGCCGAGGTGAAAGAGCTCCCCCGGTCGGAGACGGTCGCCTGCTCCAGGGCTGCGGACGCTGGCGCGCTACTGCCCCGGCGCACCCCCTTGGTGGCGGTGCCGGACGATCCGGGAAATTTTGCCGGACTGATCGCGCTGCTGGCTGAGCGGGCGAGGCCGTCCGATGCGGGGGCCGGGGGGCAGCCCGAGGGGAGCACGGCGCAGGCTCCGGATCTCGCCCTGCTGGCTCAGGTCCTGCAGGGACTCCGGCACATGGACTGACGGGCCGCCAGGCCGGCCCCGCTGAACCGCTTTCCAGCATCAAACGGGATCCAGGCGATATCCGCCGGAAAGGGACGCTAGGGGGTTTGCCGCTGCCATTGTTGTCGCCGCCAAACGGAGTTTTTTCGATGCTATCGCTGTGCTGTCCCAAGTGGTCACCAAAAGTGGCCATCGTGTTGCCGTAAATGACCGGCAGCTGACCTTTTTTTGGGGCCTTTGGCCCCTTTCCTAAGGTGTTCGTTTGGGCCTATTCTTATTGTGATTGGGCCGTATCGTCGCACCTCGGAGACGACCGGGAGCAGCCTGTGAATGTGCGGGCGCCGTCGCAGGGATTCATTCAGGGCGTAACTGGGGGAGGTCGTATATTGGCTGAGCTTGGCTGGGAAGCACCCGTGGACCGTGTCCTCAACGAGCTCGCCAGACTGGGCCGGAGTGCTGCCACCGGGGCCGTGGAAATAAGTGGTCGTCCCGGCGGAATTTTCTACCTTAACCAGGGGCGGCTGACCTTTGCTGAATCGCCCGGCGTGCCCGATCTGGGTACCCGCCTGGTCGGCTCCGGGCGGGTAGCGCCGGACGTCTGGGATCAGATTGTCCGGGAGAGCCCACCGGGCTCACCAGGCGTGCCGGATGGCGCGCCCGGTGCGGCGCTGGCTGGCCGTGGGATCATTACCGCCGCCGAGCTGCAGCGGCTGCTCCAGTCGATCACCCTCGACGCGCTGCTGGCGCTGACTATGCCGTTCGTCGGCAAGTGCTCGGTCAGGGGCCTATGGTTCATGACACAGCGATCGCACTGGGCGGAAACCGTCCTGGCCATGGACATCGGCTCCGTACGCGACTACATCGACCACATGGCACAGCGACTGGCCTGGTACGACGTCTCCCCGCGCTGGTGCCCGCAGTGGTCTGGCCCCGGCCGTCCCGAGGCGCTGGTGAATGCCGCGCAGCGAGCCGTGGCCAGCCGGATGGACGGGTACACCGCGGTCAGTGAGCTGGCCTGGCAGGGCGGCCTCGCACTGCACGACACGATGGATGCCGTCGGCCAGCTCGTGCACGCGGGCCACTGCACCGTCCCCGCTCCGGATCCGGTGCTCGCCCTGGCCGGGGCACCGGCGGACGTCCCGGTCCTGGCGCACGGACTGGGTTCTCCGGATGCCCCGCAGCCAGCCCACTCCGCGCTGCCGCACCGGGCCCCGCTGACCGACGAGCGCGTGGCCGGTACGGCCCAGGCCGACCCGCTGGACCTGGCCCTGCTGCAACGGGTCCGGCAAGGCCTGGAGCGGATGGGCCGGCCCGGTCCCGGTTAACATCCCCTACCGGTGGCGGTAGGCGCTGGCGCGGTGCTGTATGTCTTGAACGATCATAGCGTGCTTTGCCTCGTCGATCCGGTAGAGCACGCGCCACTGGGTGCCGAGGCGTGCGCTACGGAAGCCTGCCAGCCTGTCCCGCAGGGGCTTGCCGACACGATAGGGCGCCTCCAGAAGGGAGCCAGTGATGAATTCGACAGCTGCCGCAGCTACATCCTCCGGGAGCGACTCGGAGATCGCACGCCGGGCTGGACGGGTCAGTCCGAGCTCGTAGGGCTCGGCTCTCACCGCTTGCGCTCGGCGAGCAGCGCACGCGCGGCTTCGGCTCCGTAGACCACGTCGCCGGCTTGCTCGCTGTCACCGGCTTCGGCCAAGCCACGGAGCGCGGCCGGGTCAGCGAGGATCTCGGCCGTCTCGCGCTTCGAAAGGTACTCTTCGACCGCAACCAGCACCGTCTGCTGCACGCTGCGGTGCTCAATTTCAGCTACCTGCTTGAGTTGATCCTCGATCTCAGGCGGCAGCCGTAGTGTCATAGCCATACCAATATGGTATCACAACGGTGCATTGGTCCAGGTTCGTGGAACGGTGCGCCACAGCGAACGTGCCTTCCGTACTACCTTCGCTTGCGCGCGTCCCGCCAGCACCGGACCGAGCTTCCCCGGCCCGCGTCCCGCCAGCGCCGGACCAAGCCGTCCCTGCGGCCGGTCCCGCTGTCACCAAGATGCCGGCGTTCACTGCGGGTCGTAGCCGAGGTTGGGGCGCAGCCAGCGTTCCGCCTCGTCGAGATCCATACCTCGCCTGCGGGCGTAGTCCTCGGCTTGATCCTTACCGATGCGTCCCACGGTGAAGTAGCGGGAGCAGGGATGGGCGAAGAGCAGCCCGCTGACGCTGGCGGCGGGGGTCATCGCGCAGGATTCGGTGAGGGCCAGGCCGAGCGATGCGGCGTCCAGCAGGTCGAAGAGGGCTCGTTTCTGGCTGTGGTCCGGGCTCGCCGGGTAGCCGAACGCAGGGCGGATGCCACGGAAACGCTCGGCGTGCAGGTCCTCGATCGCCGGGCTGGCGCCCGGTTCGAACCAGTCGCGCCGCGCCTCGAGGTGGATGTACTCGGCGAACGCCTCGGCGAGCCGGTCGGCTAGCGCCTTCACCATGATCGACCGGTAATCGTCGTTATCGGCCTGGTAGGTGGCAGCGAGTTCTTCGGCACCATGGATCGCGACGGCGAACCCGCCCAGGTGGTCTCCGGCCGGGGCCACGTAGTCGGCGAGGCACCGGTTGGGCCGGCCTGTCGGCTTGGCGGTTTGCTGACGCAGCATCGGCAGCCGTAGGCTGCCGTGCCCAGGGCCGGCGTCCAGGTCGATCAGGATGTCGTCACCCTCGGAGTGCGCGGGCCAGAAACTGTAGGCCCCCCGGGCGTGGAACTGGCCGTCGGCGATGATCTGGTCGAGCAGGGTGTTCGCGTCGTCGAACAGCTCGCGCGCGGCCGGCTGGGCGAGGATGGCCGGGTACTTGCCCTTCAGTTCCCAGGCCAGGAAGAAGAACTGCCAGTCGATCATCCCGCGCAGCGTGGCCAGGTCGGGCTGCACGGTTCGGGCCCCGGTGAACGCCGGAATGGGCAGGTCATCGAACGAGACCTGCTCACGGTTCGAACGGGCCTGCTCGAGGGGCAGCAGCGGGCGACGCTGCGTCTTTTCGTGCTGCTCGCGCAGGCGTTCCTGCTCGGCGCGGTTGGCCGTGTCCAGCACTCCGGCCCGGTCATGGCTGAGCAGGTCCGAGACGACACCGGTGACGCGGGAAGCATCGATCACGTGCACGGTGCTGCCGTTGTAGGCGGGAGCGATCCGCACCGCGGTGTGCTGGCGGGACGTTGTGGCGCCGCCGATGAGCAGGGGCAGTTTCAGGCCGCGGCGCTCCATTTCCGCGGCGACGAGGACCATCTGATCCAGCGACGGGGTGATCAGTCCCGACAGCCCCACGGCGTCCGCGCTTTCGGCGACTGCGGTGTCGAGGATGGTCGTGCCGGGGACCATGACGCCGAGGTCGATGACCTCGTAGTTGTTGCAGCCGAGGACGACTCCCACGATGTTTTTGCCGATGTCGTGCACGTCGCCCTTGACCGTCGCGAGCACGATCCTGCCCTGGTGACGATCGACGTCGGCGCGCCCCTCCCGCCGGGCCTGTTCCTTCTCGGCTTCCATGTAGGGCTCGAGGTAGGCGACCGCGCGTTTCATCACCCGCGCGCTCTTGACCACCTGCGGCAGGAACATCTTCCCCGCGCCGAACAGGTCGCCCACGACCTTCATGCCGTCCATGAGCGGTCCCTCGATCACGTCCAGGGGCCGCGCCGCGCGCTGCCGGGCCTCCTCGGTGTCGGCCTCGACGAAGTCGACGATGCCGTGCACCAGGGCGTGCTGCAGGCGCTGCTCCACGGGCGCCTCCCGCCACGCGAGGTCCACCGTGCGGCTCCTCCCGGGCCCGTTCACCGTCTCGGCGAAGGCGACGAGCCGGTCCGTGGCGTCGCCGCGCCGGTCGAAGAGCACATCCTCGACCAGCTCGAGCAGGTCGGCGGGGATGTCCTGGTAGACCGCGAGCTGTCCCGCGTTGACGATGCCCATATCGAGCCCGGCGCGTACCGCGTGGAAGAGGAACGCCGAGTGCATCGCCTCGCGCACGACATCATTGCCACGGAAAGAGAACGACAGGTTGGAGATGCCGCCGCTGGTCCGCACCCCCGGGCAGCGCTGCTTGATCAGCGGCAGAGCGTCCATGAACGCCTTCGCGTAGCCGTTGTGCTCGGCGATGCCGGTCGCGACCGCGAGCACGTTCGGGTCGAAGATGATGTCTTCGGCCGCGAAGCCGGCCTGCTGCGTGAGCAAGTCATAGGCGCGGCCGCAGATCGCCACCTTGCGTTCGGTGGTGTCGGCCTGGCCCTGCTCGTCGAAGGCCATCACCACCACCCCGGCGCCGTGGTCCCGGATGTGCCGGGCCTGCTCGAGGAACGGGCCCTCGCCCTCCTTCAGGCTGATCGAGTTGACCACGCCCTTGCCCTGCAGGCACTTGAGCCCGGCCTGCAGCACGCTCCACCGCGAACTGTCGATCATGACCGGGATACGCGCGACCTCGGGCTCGGTTGCGATCAGGTTCAAGAATGTGGTCATGGCCTGCTCGCTGTCGAGCAGGCCGGCGTCCATGTTGACATCGAGCAGGTTGGCCCCGCCGCGTACCTGCTCCAGCGCGACGTCGACGGCCCCCTGGTAGTCGCCCGATTCAATCAGGCGCCGGAACCGCCTTGAGCCGGTGACGTTCGTCCGTTCCCCGATCATGACGAAGCCGGTGGTCGGCTCGATCTCGAAGGGCTCCAGCCCGCTGAGCCGGGTACGCGCCGGTGGCGCCGGAACGCGACGGGGTGGGACACCGGACACGGCGGCCGCGATCCGCGCGATGTGCGCTGGTGTCGTCCCGCAGCACCCGCCGACGATGTTCACCATCCCTGCTCCGGCGAACTCACCAAGCAGCCCCGCGGTCTCCTCCGGTGCCTGGTCATAGCCGCCGAACGCGTTCGGCAGGCCGGCATTGGGATGGCACGCCGTGTACGTCCCCGTGAGGCGGGACAGCTCCGCGATGTGCGGGCGGATCTCCTCGGCGCCCAGCGAGCAGTTCACCCCGGCCACCAGGGGATCGGCGTGCTCGATCGAGCGCCAGAACGCCTCGACCGTCTGCCCGGACAGCGTGCGCCCGCTCCGGTCGACGATCGTCACCGAGATCCACAAGGGCAGCTGCGGAGCCACATCGCGGGCGGCCGCGATCGCGGCCTTCGCGTTGAGCGTGTCGAAGATCGTCTCGACCAGCAGCAGGTCGGCACCGCCCTCGGCCAGCGCCTGCACCTGCTCGGCGTACGCGGCGTACACCTGGTCGAACGACATAGCCCGGTACGCGGGGTCTTCCACCCGCGGAGACAGTGACAACGTGACGTTCAGCGGGCCGATCGACCCGGCCACGAAGCGTCCGCCCGCCTCGTCCGCCGCCTGCCGCGCCAGCTGGGCCCCGCGCACGTTCATCTCCCGCACCAGCGCCTGCAGCCCGTAGTCCGCCTGGCCGACGCTCGTCGCGGTGAACGTGTTCGTCGTGATGATGTCCGCGCCCGCCGCCAGGTACTGCCGGTGAATGTCGAGCACGACAGCCGGGCAGGTCAGGTTCAGCAGATCCGGATCACCGGTCACATCCTGCGGGTGGTCACGCAACCGTTCCCCGCGGTAGTCGGCCGCGGTGAGCCCGACGCCCTGCAGGAGGGTGCCCCAGGCTCCGTCAAGCACCGCGATGCGCTGGCCGAGCAGCTCCCGCAGGGCCTCGCCTGCTCCTGCCGCTGGTGACATATCGGCCGTGCACCTCCTGTAGTAGGAGGCGCCCTTGCTGCGTGATCCCGGCCGAGCGTGGCGGGCGTTGGCCCGTTGCAGCGCCTCTCGACCTGACTCCCACCATACTGGGAAGACCAGCACCGGTCACGGGGCACGGTGAGCTGCTCGGTCGGCAGCCGCGTTTGCCTCAGGCAGCGCGGGCGGAACAGCTGCCCGATGGGGTCTGGTTCGTCCCGCTGGCTCCCGTCCGTGACGCCGGCCAGAGGGCGACTAGGACGCTCGCGGGCCGCAGGCCAGTTGCAGGCCGTGCCGCGTCCGTCGGCCCGATACCAGCCCGGCATTAGCCGATCGGGCATCTACGAGGCAGCGGACCCGGACACAAGGAAGGCACGATTCTTATGGCGGGACGGCTCGACGGCAAGGTCGCGCTGATCACAGGCGCGGCCAGGGGACAGGGCCGTAGCCACGCGGTGCGCCTGGCCCAGGACGGCGCCGACGTGGTCGCGGTGGATATCTGCCGTCAGATCGATTCGGTCGCCTACCCGCTGGCGACGCCGGCAGACCTCGCCCAGACCGTATCGGAGGTTGAGGAACTGGGCCAGCGCATTGTTGCCGCCGAGGCCGACGTCCGCGACGCTGCCGCCATGCGGGCCGCCGTCGCCAGCGGCGTAGCCCGCCTCGGCTCTGTGGATATCGTGGTCGCCAACGCGGGCATCGGGATGATGTCCCCCGGCGCCAGCGAGGAGCAGGCGTTCCGCGACCAGATCGAGGTGAACCTGTTCGGCGTCTGGAACACCGTCCAGGCCGCTGCCCCCATCATGATCGAACAGGGCCGGGGCGGCGCGATCGTCCTGACCGGGTCCACTCTCGGCCTGGTCGGCCGCGGCGGCAACGGCCGCGGCGGATCGGACGGCTACTGCGCCAGCAAGCACGCCATCGTGGGCCTGGGGCGTACCTGGGCGCACTGGCTGGCCCCGCACAACATCCGCGTCAACTCCGTGCACCCGGCCGGGGCGAACACGCCGATGGTGATCAACGACGCGGTCGCCGAGCTGTTCGCCAGCGCTCCCGCCTCCAGCGGCGCCGACGTGGGCAACCTCCTGGATGTCCAGCTCATCGAAGCCGTCGACGTCAGCAACGCGATCGCCTGGCTGGTCTCCGACGAGGCCCGCTACATCACCGCCGTGGCACTCCCGGTCGACGCCGGCTTCACCGCCAAATAGCCAGGACCTACCCGATACACATCAACGGGCACCATGCTGCCGCGCGCTCATCATGCATGTGCGGTCGTTCAGGCCCGCGCCGTCAAGCCGACCGCGTCGTCCAGCGACACAGCGCGCACGCTCGCCCCGGTCGCAAGCTGGACCGTGATCCCGCCTGGCCCCAGCCAGCGCCGGCTGCCGGCTACTGGCCAGCGCGTTCACCACCGCCGGCTGCCATGTCACCTTCCCGGTCCCCGGACCCGGCGAATACGGCGTTATGGTCATCAGCCGGGTGCAGGCCCAGCCGGACGGCTTCGGCTCCACGCAGCCCATCCTGTCACCACCACACCCATCACCTACTGAGCCTCTGGCCACCTACTGAGCCTCTGGCTAGGCGTCGCTGATCTGGATACCGAGCTGCTGGGCGAGCACCGGGGCCAGCGACATCAGCTGAGCGGTGCTCATGATGGCGCCGCGCAGCGACTCGAATCCGGCGGTGATGTCCAGCTGCGCTCCGCGTAGGTCCACCTTGTCCAGCGTGGCCCGGGAGAAGTCGGCGCGGGTCAGCGTCGATCCGGGGAACCGGAGCTGCTGGAGCTTCGCGCCGCCGAAATCGACGTCCCGGAGCAGGCAGTTCTCGAACGTGACGTCGGCCAGCCGGGCACCGCGGAAGTTCACTGAGTCGAGCTTGCAGTCGATGAACTGGACCCGCCGCAGGCTCGCGTCGAACGCCTGGACCCCGGCCGCCGCGCAGCCGATGAACGTCGCGTCCAGCCAGCTGGTCGCGGCCAGCTCCACCGACAGCAGCCGGACGTCACGCAGCCACACGTCGCTGAACCGGCTCCGGCGGGCGTTGACGTCCTCCAGCGTGACCTCGGTGAACGCGCACTCCATAAAGTGGCCGTTGTCCGCCCGGGCGGCGGTGACGACCGTCCCCCCGGTGAAGTGGCAGCCGTCGTAGTGCCCATCGATCGTCAGGTCCCCGTCGTGCGGGACAAGGGCCCCGGCGAACGGCAGATCGCTCAGTTCGCGCCGCAGCTTCATCACGCCTAACCTAGCCCACTGTGACCGAGCCGAATGATTTCAACGGCCGCATCATCAGCGAATTCCGCGCCAACGGCGGGAAGGTGGGCGCTCCGTTCGAGAACGCCGCTCTCCTGCTACTGCACAGCACGGGCGCGAAGAGCGGACGGGAGCGGGTCAGCCCGCTCGGCTACCAGGCCGTGAACGGCGGTTACGCAATTTTCGCGGCTAAGGCCGGGGCGCCCGGGAACCCGGACTGGTACCACAACCTGCTGGCTAACCCGCAGGCCAGCGTGGAGCCCGGCGCGGGGCCGGAATCCGCGATACCGTCACCTTCAGCCCGCCCCACCGGTCCGGCGTTTCACGCTCATCTGACTGAGCCGTTACCCGGGCAGTCTCCCGTTTGTCTCCCCGTCTGACTGAGCCGTTACCCGGGCAGTCTCCCCGCCAGCGTTTTTCCCGTCGAAATGAGGAAACCACCAAGAGGGGGGCACGAGGGCGCGAGACTGGCCGGACCCAAGGCGGCACCGGTGCCGGCCTGTTTACCGGGCCGGCAGCCGGGTAACGCGCCGCAGACAGCGATGCGAGAGTGGTGGGAGAGACGTGCGGTTCGAAGAATGGCGACTCGATTCGATCTGGCCCGTTGACCTCCTGGCCCGCTGCCTTGCCGGGCATCGCCGCGCAGGCCACCGGATTGTGTTCACCAACGGGTGCTTCGACGTGCTGCACCGTGGCCACGTCGAATGCCTTCAGCAGGCGGCGTCCCTCGGTGACGTGCTGGTCGTCGGGGTCAACTCCGACGAGACCGTGCGCAGGCTGAAAGGCCCGGACCGGCCGGTCAGCCCGGCGGAGGATCGCGCCGCGGTCGTCGCGGCCATCGGCTGCGTCGAGTACGTGACCCTCTTCGAGGATGACACGCCGATCCGGCTGCTCGAGGCGGTCCGCCCGGACATCTACGTCAAGGGCGGCGACTACGACGCCGACACCCTTCCGGAGCGCCTGGCGGTCGAGTGCTACGGCGGCAAGGTCATGACGGTTGGCTATCTGCCGGGCCGCTCGACGGCCGGCATCGTCGAGCGCATCCGCGGTACGGCCAGGCGCCCCCGGATCCCCGCTGAACAGGGAAATCACATATAGGAAAGATCATTTAGCCGCCCGCCGCTGCGATAGCTAACCGCAGAAGGCCGGGTAGCGGACCCAGCAGCGCGTCCGGGAGCGGACCCAGCAGTGGACCCCGGGAGCGGACCCAGCTGTGGACCCGGGAGCGGACCCCGTAGCGGACCCGGGAGCGGACCCAGCCGGGATCACGGCCCGCGGCCGTATTTTTATTCTTGACAAAACCGCGACGGGGGCCCGCCCTGCGCGAGCCGGCCGTGCCGGGGGCGGCCGACCCTACGGCCGGCGCCGGTCGGTGGCGCTGGCGACGTTGGCCACGATGACCGCGAGCGGCGGAATGACCAGGGCCACCGCCGACATGATGACCGCCGCCAGCACCGAATACCGGTCCACTACCGCCCACGACACGACGAACAGCGCAAGGCAGATGCCCATCAGCACGAAATAACGCCGCTTGTCCGTCCGCAGCGGCTCCGGCCCAGGCTCGTCCCGGCGGAACGCCCGCTGCCCGGGCGTCTCATTTTCGCGGGCCGCCTGCTGCCCCGCGGCCTCGCCCGTCCGGGCTGGCTCCGGCCCAGGCTCGTCCCGGCGGGCCGGGTCCGGCTCAGCGCCCGGCCCAGTGCCTGTCCCGTTGCCCGCCACCACCGCCTCCCGCCGAACCGGCCTGCTTCCGCCGAACCGGCCTGCTTCCGCCGAACCGGCCTGCCCGCGCGTTACCCGGCCCCCTCCGTCCCCAAACCCGCGGGCCGCCGGAGATTGAGCCGTCGCCCCGGCCGGTCCTGCCGGTCAAGCCCAGGGGCACCCGCCGGGACGAATCCCGCATGTGGTTAGCTTTTAGCAGGGACGTATGGCTCGCCAGGACTAAGGGGCGTGGGCGTGCGCACGTGGATCGAGGGATGGCCGGTCTACCGGCAGCTGACCGGGCCGGACAAGCTCGGCCTGGGCGCCGCGACCAAGAGCGGCGCGACCAGCCGGCATAAGCCCCGGGTGGCCGAGGCCGACAAGGTGGTCAAGTCCATCTGCCCGTACTGCGCGGTCGGCTGCGGCCAGAACGTCTACGTCCAGGACGAGAAGGTCACCCAGATCGAGGGTGACCCGGACTCCCCGGTCAGCCGGGGCAGGCTGTGCCCCAAGGGCTCGGCCAGCCTTCAGCTCACCACCGGCGAAGCGCGCGAGTACCAGGTGCTGTACCGGCGGCCGCACGGCACCGACTGGGAGCGGCTCGACCTGGGCCGGGCGATGGACATGATCGCCGACCGGGCCATCGCCGCCCGCCGGAAGGGCTGGCAGTGGGAGGTCGACGGCCAGCGGACCCGGCGCACGCTCGGCTTCGCCAGCCTGGGCGGGGCGACCCTCGACAACGAAGAGAACTACCTGCTCAAGAAGCTGTTCACCGCCATGGGCGCGGTGCAGATCGAGAACCAGGCCCGTATTTGACACTCTTCCACCGTCCCCGGTCTGGGGACCAGCTTCGGGCGCGGCGGCGCCACGACCTTCCTGCAGGACCTGCAGAATTCTGACTGCATCCTGATCGAAGGCTCGAACATGGCCGAAGCGCATCCGGTCGGCTTCCAGTGGGTGATGGAGGCCAAGGCCCGGGGCGCGACGGTCATCCACGTCGACCCGAGGTTCAGCCGGACCAGCGCGATGGCCGATCGGCACGTGCCCATCCGCGCGGGCAGCGACATCGCGTTCCTCGGCGGGATCATCAACCACGTCCTGGAAAACGAGCTGTACTTCCGCGAGTACGTGCTGGCCTACACCAACGCGTCCACGATCATCAGCGAGGACTTCGCCGATACCGAGGACCTGGGCGGCGTCTTCTCCGGCCTGGACCGCGAGCACCGGACCTACGACTTCGAGGCGTGGCGGTACCAGG
>Ga0302319_10011525_pt1 | contig 16769 bp, 18 predicted proteins | sample Bog_T0_2_FD_203319 | JGI IMG/M metagenome (GOLD analysis project Ga0302319, IMG submission 203319) | Peat permafrost microbial communities from Stordalen Mire near Abisko, Sweden - Bog_T0_2 | ecosystem: Environmental > Terrestrial > Soil > Wetlands > Peat | place: Sweden: Abisko, Stordalen Mire...
CTTGCCCATGCGGGTCAGGAGTGAGCGGTAGGCGATGTTGCCGGCCTGGGAGGCGACGTAGAGCGGGCCGTAGAACTCGTTGAGGCGCTCGTTGACCAGGCGGAGACGGTCGGCGCGGCGGGCCATCATGCGGGTGATGATGAAGGTGACCAGGTAGCCGAAGAAAGCGAGAAAGATGGTGAGAACAGCGGCGTTCTGCATGGAGTTGGGAAGGACGATCGAGGTTGGGTCCATGGGTTGTCTCGCTGGCAAGTATAGCTGCAGTGAGACAACCTATGGATTGTGCCCGGCGGCTTTGTTGCGTGACGTCAGCTTGCGGGAATCTATGAGTTGATTCTGAAATCCTGGGAATGCATGAAATTTCTAATGCGAATCCCCGTCATGATCGACATCGCCACCCTGCGATGCTTTTTGTGCCGCGGGGCTGAGGGTGACAGTGTCGTTCTGCAAAGAAGCAGAAGCGGGCTGCGTTGCGGTGGGTACAGGCGAGGCTTCTTTCGGTTGGGCCTGGCTTACAGCAGCAGCGACGGAATTGAGGACGGACATACTCATGGAATTACCTCCTGCAAGCTTATCGGCGGGCCATGAAATAACTTTAGGGATATCGAGAGGAATTTTTCATGCTGTCCGAATTCGAGACAAACCCGGCCGTCTTGCCGGCATCTTCGGCACGGCTGTAGGGGTTTCATGACTCAAACAATTCTATAGAAGCGCTCAGATGGAAAGTGCGTATCGGAAGGGCCGCTGTTCGCTGCTTCTCCAGAAGTAGACGAGGATGATGATACTGGCGAGCGCCGCGTACGCGCACCACACAGAGGTAAACGCGTATTCCTTGATTGCTTCAACAACCAGCAGAATTGCCAGGTTTACCGCTCCGAAGATGACCATCATTTTGAACTGCGAGAAGAATAGCGAACCGCAGGTTGCAATCACGTACAAAATGCCGATAGCTATGTTGCTTGTGGCGTAATTGCTGTAGACGATGCTATTGTCCCGGACGTAGATGTCGGTTGGGTAGGCGGCCAAGCCCCACAACACGTAGAGCGCCGTTAGCCCGCCGACGATGACGAAGGGCAACATACGCCTGCGGCATTTTTTTGTAGGTTCGAAGAGCATCACGCTGAGCGGCGCCAGGATCGGCAGAAGCCCCTGCGCATACAACATGAATGCCGCTCCCATGTTGTGCGTCACGGTGGGCGAGAGCATCCCGTCCAATCCAAGCCAGACGAACCCTTCGGTGAACTGGTGGATGGCGAAGAGTGTTGGCAAGGAGGCGAAGAGCAGTTCGCGCCTGTGCTTCACTTTGGTCAAAGTGACGACGCCGACGGCACCAAGAACACCGCTGCCAACAAAATTTGCCGTGGCTGAGAAACACATGGATCGACCCCTCTCTTTCGAAGATGATTCCTCCGTTTGACTAGAAAGAAAGTATACGCGGGATAGGGGGAAGTGCGATGAGGATTTAGGGAACGAAGAAGTGGTAGAGGATAAAGCAGAGCATCGTTCCGACGACGACCAGCAACAGACCTACTGTGCGGCGCTTGTGCATGAACCAGATGAGGATGAGGCCGGTGAGGGAGACGAGGACCAACAAACCTGCGGATATGTCGATGAGGGCGGCCCAGACTTTGCCCGAGTCGCGGCCCTTGTGCAGGTCGTTGAGGATGGCGACGAAGCCGTTGCGGGTTTCGGTCAGGTCGTACTTGCCTGAGTCGCGGTCAATGAATGCGTCGGCGGAGTAGCCGGGGGCTTTGAAAGAGATTTCAATTTGCGAGTCGTCGATGCGCAGGTCGCTGACTGCGCCGTGGATGCCCTGGGCACGTAGCATTTCAACGAGGCCTAATTTGTCGATGCCTGCGGCATCGCCGGATTTCGCGCGGTCGCCAAGCATCTTGGCCGCGGCCTGGCCGTGGAAGACGGCTGTCCGCTGCTGGTCGGCGAACCAATCTTGATGATTCAAAGTAATGCCGGTGACGGAGAAAAAAAGCACAACGGCAAAGCTGACCATGCTCAGGTAGAGATGGAGGAGGCGCGACCATCCGGCGATGATGCGCCGCGCATGTACCCGCAGATGATGAATGTGACCGACTGGCTTAGCGTTTGCGGTAGTCAAGCGTAACGGCTCCAAGTTCCACCCCGGCGGGGAAGGAGAATTGCTGGGGCTGGGCGCCGAAGTTGATCTCGTGGCGCTCCACCTGGTAGGTGCCGTGCTCGCGCGAGGCTTCCACGCAGATGGTATATGTGCCGGCCTTCACCAGCTTGCCTTCGTTGTCTTTGCCATCCCACTTGAGCGAGTACTGGCCGGCGGGGCGCGTGGCGGAGGCTACAGTGCGCGAGAGGTCGCCGCCCTCGGTGAGGTTGCGAATCTGCTCGTCTTTGTACCACTGCTTGAGCTCGGGAATCCAGCGAGCTTTTTCGGTCCAGAGGGCGAGGGTGCGGATGGGGTAGTGGTCGGCGTCTTCCACCCAGACGGCGACGTAGGGGCGCTTGGCGCGGGAATCGGAGAGGCGGGCGATCTCCAGGCCGATCTCAAGCTCGAAGTTGGCGTTCCACATGCCGGCCGCAGCCTTGGCTTGCGGGATGGGGGCGGGCGAGTAGGCGGCGGTGTGCAGTCCGGGGATTGCATAATTTGCAAAGCCGGAGCTGCGCAGCGTCTCGCCGTCGCGGGTGACGATGAGGTAGTCGATGCCGGGAGTGGAGGCGGCGATTTGCGCGCTCTCTTCGGCGGGAAGTACGGAAAAGGCCGTGGCCAGTGCGCCCGCTGCTTCAGCATCTGCGGCGATGACTGTCGACGAGAGAATGTGGCCGGTGGGGCTGGCGGTGCGGGGATCGAGAATGTGCGAGAGCTTCGGCGCGCGGCTTGATGCGCGTTGCGAAGCTACATCAATGGAGCGGCGATAGTTGCCGCTGGTGGCGACGGCGCGGTTGCGGACGACGATGTGTTCGAGCGCCGCGTCATTCTCTGCCGAGGCGCGCGGGTTGGTGATGGACACAATTTGAGTTATCGCCCCGCGTGCCACGATGTCTCCGCCCACGTTGATCATGACGCCGGTTGCGCCGGAGGCGAGAGCGGCGTCTGCTGCCGAAGAGCTGATGGCGCTCTTCACAAAGGTTGCGAATGTCAACGGCACATCGGTAAGCCGAGTTGCGGTGTGGCGCACGGGGTCGAGGCTCCAGTGCGGCTGGTTCATGGCCTCGATGGTCTGGGCGATTTCGGCAGAGGTCGGCGTGCGGCCTTGGGCGGAGGCGGTGCGCCAGAGGCGGGCGTCGGCTTCGACAGACGGATCGAGCGCGCCGGAGGTCTTTTTGCGCCATACATCGAAGTTGGCGAGGGTGCGATAGAGCTCGGGCGAGACGGGGATGGCGGTGAAGCGCGTCGATTCCCAGCGAGAGAGTTCGCTCGACTGCTTCCATGAGCTCAGGATGCGGTCCTGGCGGTCGAGTTCGGCGAGCGCTGCGGACTCGGCACGCTGGGCGGCGGCCAGGTCGCGGGCGCGGATGCGCAACTCAAGCGAGGTGCCGAGAACGTTCTCATGATGGAAGGTGAAGACGGAGCCTTGCATCTCGTCCGGCTGCGCCCAGCTGGATGCGTTTGCCGATTGTTGAACTGCCGCGAGGGTGAGTGGCACACAGGTGGCCGCTCCGAGTTTTTTCCACATGGAATCGATCTCCTTGATGATGGCTAGTATTCGGTTTTTAAATACAGAATGCTGAATCTTGATTATCGCAATTGAGTTTTGTGCTTTCCCCGGTCTCAAAATCGAGACCGGGGGCACCCAGAATTTGTTGATGAACTTGCGACTTGTTAGCGGACTGTTTACCGTCCACCGTCGGAGTTGCCCTGGCCGCCTGGTCCTTGACCCTGGCCCATGCCCTGGCGCTGGCCATCACCTTGACCTTGCCCACCCGGGCCGCCTCGGCCGGGGCCTTGCTTGGCGAAGAATGCAGTCAGCTCAGAGAGGTCGAGAAAGCCGTCATGATTGGTATCGATGGTATCGAACTGGCCCTTGAGGAAGTCAGGCGCTTCGTCGCGGGAGATCTTGCCGTCTTTATTGATGTCGTTTTCGCCAAGCATGTGCGCGGCCTGGTCGGCAGGGGTCTGCTGCGGCGGACGCATCTCAGCAGCGGAGATTTCGCCGTCGTGGTTTTTGTCCAGAGTGAGGAGGCTTTTCGATGCGGCGGCAATCTCTGACGCATCAATTGTGCCGTCGTGATTGAGATCGAGGGCCAGGAAGATGAGGTCATTGGTCTGCATCTTCTGTGTGCCGGTGGGCAGGGTCTGCTTGAGGGCCAGGGCGTGAATCTCTTCGGGGGTCAGCTTGCCGTCATGATTGGTGTCGCCGCGTGTGAACATAGCCTGCATACGCGCTGGCAGATCGCCGGGGACCAGGTAGCCCTTGCCGGTTTTATCAAAAGACATGAGCTGCTTGGTGAGGTCGTCGGGGCCGGCGATGGCTGCCTCCGGCGGGCCTTGCAGTTCATCGAGCGTGATCACGCCGTCGCCGTTGATGTCGGCCTTGAGCAGATTCTTGGGCGCGGCTGCAATTTCATCCGAGGACAGCTTGCCGTCGCCGTTGGTGTCGAGGTATTTGAGCAGCGGACTCTGCTGTCCGCCTTTGCCGCCGGGTCCGCCCGGACCACCGGGGCCGCGCTGGCCTTCCTGGCCGCCTGGGCCCATTTGCCCGCCGAATCCACCGGGGCCTTGGGCTGAGAGTGAGGTTGTGAACAGAACGACGGCTGCAATCAGGGACAATACGATCGCGGAATTCTTACTCATTTATATACCTCGGATCTTTTGCAGAAGAGCTGCGTTTAGAGCGCGAACGGGATCGATACCTATATATGTTATGGTTTTCCGTGCCCGTGCTTAATTGTTTGTGCCATTCTACAGTGCTGTTTGAGAGACGGGCGTACCGGGCGAAAAGTTTTTACTATTCGTGGCCAGTTGAACTCGCCTGCGCAGTTCATTTGGGGAACTATGTACATAACTCCCCACAGTGCATATGCCCTGCACTCCCCCCTCCTCAAATGGATTGGAGCATCTGCTCGTTCTGCTGTTAGCGAGTAAGCCGCGCTATGCGCGATAGCAAGTCAGCCCCGATATCGACTCCGTGGGGGGCAATATGTAGTTCCCTTAACTGGTGCCGAGGTAAATGAAGCGGGCGAGGAACAGGACGGCGAGGACGTAGAGCAGCCAATCCTGGCGGCGGAATTTTCCGGCGGCGAGGTGCAGCACGGCCCAGGCGATGATGCCAAAGCCGAGGCCGTTGGCGATGGAGTAGGTGAAGGGGATGAGGACGAGGGTGAGAAAGGCGGGCACGGCGACGAGCGGATCGTGCCAGTGAATCTCTGTGATGGCGGCGAGCATTAATGATCCCACCAGGATCAGCGCGGGCGCGGTGGCGGCGGCGGGAACGATGCCGATGAAGGGCGCTGCGCCGATGGCGCACAGAAAGAGCAGGCCTGTGACGATGGCGGTGACGCCGGAGCGTCCGCCGGCGGCTACTCCGGCTGTGGACTCGACATAACTTGTTACGGTCGATGTGCCGGTCAGCGAGCCGAAGACGGTTGCCGTGGCATCAGTGAACAGAATCAGGTTGAGGCGGGGGATGGTGTGATCGGCGGAGATGAGCCCGGCGCGCTTGGTAACGGCGACGAGGGTGCCGAGGTTGTCAAACAGATCGACGAAAAAGAAGACGAAGATGATTTCGAGCAGGCCCTTGTTGACCGCGCCCATGACATTGAGTTTTAGAGCTGTGCCGGCGAGGGCGCCGAAGCCGCCCGTGGCGGGTGTCCAGTGCACAAGACCCCGGGCCCAGGCGACGGCGGTAATGCTCAAAACTCCGATGAGAATCGCGCCACGCACTTTCTTTACTTCGAGCGCGACCATGAGGATAAGGCCCACGAGGGTGAGCCAGGCGGTGGGGTTGCGGATATTGCCCATGCCGACCAGGGTGTTGGCATCGCGAATGACGAGGCCGGAGCGCTGAAAGCCGATGAAGGCGATGAAGAGCCCGATGCCTCCGGCGACCGCTGCGTAAAGTTGATGTGGAATGGCGCGCAGAATCATCTGCCGAATGCCGCAGGCGGTTAGCGCGAGAAAGATGCAGCCGGAAAGAAAGACTGCGCCGAGAGCCGTCTGCCAGGGGATGTGCATCTTGATGCAGACGGTGTAGGTGAAGTAGGCGTTGAGGCCCATGCCGGGGGCGAGCGCGATGGGGTAGCGGGCGACGATGCCCATCAATATAGAGCCGAAGGCCGCGGACAGGCAGGTGGCTGCGGTGGCGGCGGGCAAGGGTACGCCTGCATCGGCCAGGATGGCAGGGTTCACCAGCACAATGTAGGCCATGGTGAGGAAGGTGGTGACGCCGGCCAGGATCTCCGTGCGCCAGTTGGTTCCCAGGCGGGTGAACTCGAAGTAAGACTCCAGACGTGTAAGCATCGGTGATCTTAGGAAAGCATAGAGAAGCTAAATATCAAAGAGGATTTATGCGACGCATGGTAAAGTTCGTTAAACAGATAACGCGGGCGGGACGGCAACGCGGGCGGGACGGCAACGCGAGCGGGACGGCAACGCAAGCGAGACGGCAACGCAAGCGAGACGGCAACGCAAGCGAGACCTAGCGGCGGGACAATCTTGAGATCGCGGCATCGACCGTATTCTTCATGGTATCCGGCCCGTTTTTCAGTTCCGATTGCAGCAGGCGATATTTTTCAAGGGACTCTTGCGGTTTGCCGGAGAGTTCCAGCAGATTCGCCTCGATGAAGTCGTGATCGAAGTCTTGATCCGCGGCGTGCGACTGAGCAGTTCCCCGATTGTCGTCAAGCCAAATATACGTCTTCCAGACTTCATCCTCCGGGATAGCGGAGAGGTATTCAGCGTACTCATCATGACTTGTGCGCGCGGGATCGAAGCAGAAAGCCAGGATGTCTGCCTTGTAGCGTTCTTCGAGCGATTCACCGGACTTGCGCGCGTCGTTTGCGGCTTTGACGGTTTCAACGTGCGCCCCTTTCTCATCAAGATCGATGAGGCCGCCGAGTTGCAGCGATCGAACAAAGGGGCGCGCCTTGCCGGTCGAGACAGCCTGGTCCAGATGTTGAATCGCCTCAGCGAAACTACCGCCATTCTGGAGCATCCAATTGCCCAGCATGGCGTTGGCGTAGACGTTGGATGGGTCCAAGGCCAGCGCGGCGCGAAAGTTCTGTTCGGCGGCGGGGCCGAACTCCCTTTGCGCGATATGTTGATTGAGCCAATGGGCCCAGCCAATGTGGGCGCGAACGTCAGCGGCTTGCGGCCCTTTGACCCTGGTCATCCCTGAGTCGAGGATGGACAATATCCGGTCAAGCGCCGGCGCGGCCACACCGGTTGCATCCTGGCCTTCTGGTACGAGAACATGAAAATTCTCAGTCCACAGCATCGCCGTATTCAGTTGCTGGTCCAGAGCGGGCTGGTACAAGGGATTCGCTTTCAGAATGTCCGCGTAGCTTTGGACCGCGGCTTCATATTCTGCCTGCGTTGCCTGCGCCTGGGCCAGAGCCATGTTTGCCTCTAGCTCAGCCTTATGCTTGTGGTGGTTGATGAGCCACGTCATTCCACCGGCGAGGCTGGCGAACAAGCCGATGAGCGCGGTGATGCCGCCTACCCAGCCCATGATGGCCGGCCATGCCTTTTTTGCGCCTTGCTCCGCCTTTTGAATCTCTTCGCTCATATATATGCTCGGGCGTTCGGGGTTTCGGCCCAACGGGATTTCCGCCATATGCCTCTTTGCTTCTGAGCGGAATCCAGCAAATTATGACACAAACGGCGACAGATAGACACAAGTCGCCAAGATAGGACCCGGCGCGGTCGATTTTCTATCGATGGTGTTTCTTCTCGATGAGATGCGCCGCGATCATGCCGGATTGGTAGATGGTGGGCAGGCCGCTGCCGGGATGCGTTCCGCCGCCGACCAGATAGCAGTGGTCGAGTTCTTCAAATTTATTATGGGGGCGGAAGTAGAGCATCTGTGTCATGCTGTGCGCCATGTTGAAGGTCGCGCCGAGGTGAATGCCTTGCCCATCCCAGTCTGCCGGAGTGATGATGCGCTCGACCTCAATATGCGGGCGCAGGTCGCCGAGGTCGGTGCGAGCGATAATGGCGTCGAGCACCATGTCGCGGAAGCGGGGCGTCTCCTTTGCCCAGTCGATGCCGCTCAGGTTGTTGGGCACGGGAACAAGAATGTAGATTGCGGACTTGCCTTCGGGAGCAACGGTGGGGTCGGTCACGCTGGAGTTGCGGATGTAAAAAGAAATATCGTCCGACAGTTTGAGATTGCGGAAGATGTCTTCCGTGTTCTGGTGATAGTCCTTGGCAAAGAGGATGCTGTGATGGGGCAGGTCGGGGAAGATCGTGTCGAGGCCCAGGTACATCATGAAAGTGGAGCAGGAGAATTTTTTCTGCTTGAGCTTTTCGGGCGAGTACTTTCTCAGCGTTCCCGGCGGAACGAGTGATTTCATGGCGTGGGCAAAGTCGGCATTGAGGATGGTTTCATCGGCGAGGACTTTGCTGCCGTCCTCAAGCAGCACGCCTTTCACGGAGCGATTTTCGATGAGCAGTTGCTTCACCGGCGCGTTGAGGTGAATGCGCGCGCCCTGTTCGACGGCAACTTTGGCCATGGCCGTTGAAATCTGAGACAAACCGCCCTGCACATGAAAGATTCCGAATGCATGCTCGACGTAGGGCAGAATGACGAAGAGTCCCGGACACTCCCAGGGCGACATGCCGAGGTACTTCGATTGGAAGGTGAAGGAAAGCCGCAGCCGCTCGGTGCGGAAGTAGTTGCCCAGGTACTTATAGATGGAACTTGTGAAGGGAATGTAGGGCAGGGCGCGCAGAAAGTTGGGCCTGAGGAAATGGGTCAACGAGGAACATTCCCTCTCAAGGCAAGAGTAGATGTGGCTGAAGCGCGCGCTCTCGCGGTCAAAGAACTTTTCGAGGCCGGCCTCTTCCCCAGGGAAGCAACTGGCGATCTGAGCCTTCATCTTCTCGCGGTCACCAGTCACATCCATGGAAAAATCATGGAACATGAGCCGGTACATGGGTTCAAGGCGGCGGAAGTCGAGATAGTCTTCGCTTTTCACGCCGGCTTCCTCGAAGGCTTTATCGAGGACAAACTTCATCATCAGGAAGGTAGGTCCGACGTCGAAGCGGAAGTCGCCGAGGACAAGTTCCGCGTTGCGTCCACCTACGACCGGAGCCTTTTCAAACACCTCCACGTCAAATCCGCGGCCAGCCAGCACCATAGCCGCAGTGAGGCCTCCGGGCCCGGCTCCAACGATCACGATCCTTTTCTTATTGTCGTCCTTCGCGTGATCCATCGTTCTCTCTATTATTGCCTAACCGATCAACCCCTTGAATTCGTAGTCGAGCAGGCCAAGCTTCTGAATGGATTCAACTTCCGGCTCGCGACCGCTGTAGATCGTGGAAAGCAGCCTGAAAAAACTAAAGGTATTGATCGTGCGTTGAAGTTCCGTTCCGGGTGGCTCATGGAACTGTTCCGATTGCGGAAGAATGTTACGTCCCTATTCAGATTAGCGGCCAAGGGGTGAAGATTCCGGCTCGTTCCTTTGCGCGATTTCACGGACAGAGACGCTTTTCAGCAGGTCAAAATAAGGTCTGGTAGTTGTTGAGGAGATCAGGGGGAGTTGGAGTCAGCCCTCGTAATAGCTTGGAAGAGTGGATTGAGACAGGTTGGGAAAGGCTGCGAGCTTTGCCTTGCTTCAGTCGATATACTCCGTGTTGTCGTTTTTGGGCGACTCCCAGAAAGCGCGCTCCGCGGCTTCGCTTGAGAACTTAGGGATGGGCTTGAATTGCTTGCTCATAGGCGGCTCTCTCCTTTCTGCGGATTAGATTCGTTCTTGCCAGTAATCGGGGCGGCGTTTGGCGTGGGCTACGGCAACTACCAGAATCATGTCGTCCTGCTCCTGAAAGAAGACTGAATATGGAAACCCTGCCAGCACGCGCCGACGCGTGTTCTTTGTAAATGTTGGGTACAGTTGCGGGTGATCGACAATCTGCGACAGGCAATTGTCGACCTCGGTTAGGAATGCGTCCGCACCGCCTGGACTACGCTAGAAATACCAATTGAAAGCCTGCCTGATCTCGTCTTGAGCTTGCGACTGGATACGAAGCGTCTTCTACTTCATTTGGCCAGCCGGACACGCAACGGAGCTTGCACTTCTTCCCAGGAATAGGTGGCGGCTTATTTGCCTTCGCGGTGGGCCGTCGGCGTGGATTGTGACAGCTCGGCGACTTTTTCCGCGCACCAAAGCTTGATGAGCGACTGGTAGGGCACATCCAGCTTGCGGGCGTGATTGCGGATGGTGTTCAGAATGCCTTCCGGCATGCGCAGTGAGATGGTTTCGGTGGAAGGGCGCAGCTTGGGAAAGGTCACCAGCTTTGCTTTGCTCCAGTCGATATACTCCGTGCTGTCGTTTTTGGGCGACTCCCAGAAGGCGCGCTCTTCGGCCTCGCTGGAGAACTTAGGAATGGGCTTTAACTGCTTGTTCATAGACTGCTCTCTCCTTTCTGCTCATGTCGCGCGCCGAGATGGGGCGAATGAGGGTTCTACTTTCCCGCTCGGTGAATGTTACTTGCAAGCGGCGGTCTTGGTCGGTCCGGCCCAGCGCGTGAAACCGGTGCTCGCGATGACTGTGCTTTGCATCGTCCGCGAGCAGCAGGGGCTGATTGAGAAAGACCTGCTCCACTTCTGCCTTGGTGACGCCATGCTTCTCGTTCTTGCGGGCATTGCCTTCGTCCCAATCAAAGCCGGTGTAGGGCATGGACGACCTCTGTATATGCCTGCAATATACCACGTAGAAGAGCGGCTCCGCAAGCCATTGCCGAGCTCAGCCTTTCCCACCCTTCGCAAAATACGCGAAGGATGGGGCACCCGGCGTGAGATCATTCTGTCGAGGTGCCAGACGCGAGGAGAGAGTGATGGCGATGTTTAGCGCGACGGAGAAGGTCCAAATACGAGGTCTGCCCGGGGAGGAACAAAGGCTATTCGTTATATTCGGTACTACTGATTGGCCAGTTGGCTCACGGCCAATTAGCATTCCTGGCCAGTTCCGGGTTCAATTCCTGCTTGCTAGACCTGGGCGACTGAAGTTTTCGGAACGTGAGCCGTTGTTCTTGACGAATGTGGTAGGTAACTCTCACCTTGGGATCGGAAAGCCAGTCTCGCAGAGGACCGGCGACGAAGACATCGTTGGAATGATTCTCAAGACGCAGGGCGAGAACTGGCAACTGGAGTTCAAATGCATTCCAAATGATGATGGATACATTGGAAAGATCGTTGTCGAGAGGCTATTCGCCCGTGATTGTGCTCACGCTGAATCTGTGGCATATCAAGCCCTCGCGTCTTTTCTAAGTTCATGGTCGTTGATACTCGATATTCCGGTATTAGTAGAGACAATTCAGGTTACCGACCTAACGACGCATACTGAAATGCTTCGGGTTGACGCACCATATGTCGAGATGAAGCCAGGAGGAGGCATTGTTTCGGCATACTCGGAAGACTTTCGCCATTTTGCGAGTGTTTATCGCGAAGGGATGAATACGAATAGTCCCTTCTAGAGATTTCTGTGCTTTTATAAGATCGCTGAGAGCATCTACTTGCGCCGTGGCGAAAATGCAAAGCAGGCGAAGCTTCGAGGTGAAGAACCGAGAAGGTATTCTGAAGACATTCCTCTCTCAAGAGAAGCGATCAAGGGTCTTCTCGGGCTCCTTTATCCGTGGCGTACTGAGTGGGTTGACGACTTCACCTTGGACCAGATTTTGCCATCCGAAGCTCGCGATAAAAAATTTAAAGCACTCAAGGGGCAGTTTCTGGAACCGCTCAGAGACCGGGTCGCTCATGCGCTCATGCGCTCAGGCATGATCGAGAATGTTGCGGACAGACTTGAAGACGTCTCTGCTGTCACGAGATGGCTCCCGCTTCTTCGAATTTGGGTGCGCCTTTTGCTAAAGACTGAGTTCCCATCCGAGTTCGGGACAGTTGCTTGATCAATTTCCGAGACAGTAATGTGGCCGTCGAGCAGAATACCGGTCCCTGCAATTCGCGGTAGATTACCTCTACGCTTTTTGAGACTAAACCGAGCATTAGCCGAGCAGCTTCGCCGCGACCTTGGCGAAGTACGTGATGGCGAAGTCTGCGCCGGCGCGGCGGATGCTTGTCAGCGACTCCAAAATGGCGCGGTCGTGGTCCAGCCAGCCGTTCTGGATGGCGGCGGTTAGCATTGAAAACTCGCCGGACACTTGATAAGCGCCTATCGGCACGCCGACGCGCTCTCTTGCGGCGCGGATGACGTCGAGGTAGGGCATGGCCGGTTTCATGAGGATCATGTCGGCGCCTTCTTCGATGTCGAGATCGATCTCGCGCATGGCTTCACGAAGATTTGCGCCGTCCATCTGGTAGCTGCGGCGGTCGCCGAACTGGGGCGCCGAGCCGGCGGCTTCGCGGAAGGGGCCGTAAAAGGCGGAGAAGAATTTCGATGCGTAGCTGAGGATGGGCGTGTAACTGTGGCCTTCCGCGTCAAGGGCCGTGCGGATAGCGGCGACGCGGCCGTCCATCATGTCCGAAGGAGCGACGATGTCCGCGCCGGCCTTGGCGTAGCTGACGGCGGCGCGGGCAAGGAGTTTGAGCGTGGCGTCGTTGTCGATTTCGAATGTGCCTTTGGACTCGGTGACGATGCCGCAGTGGCCGTGGCTGGTGTACTCGCAGAGGCAGACGTCGGCGATGAGGACCAGTTGTTTGGATGCCTGCGATTGCTTGATGGCGCGCAGGGCCCGTTGCACGATGCCGTATTCATCCCATGCGCCGGTTCCGCGCTCGTCCTTGGACGCGGTAACGCCGAACAGGATCAGGCCTCCGAGGCCGAGCGAGGCGGCTTCTTCCGCTTCGCGAACGGCTTCATCGACGGAGATGTTGTAGATGCCGGGCATGGAGCTGACCTCTTTGCGAATACCTTCTCCAGCACAGACGAAAAGAGGAAAGATGAGGTCGCCGGGCTCAACTGTGGTTTCGCGAACCAGGGCGCGCAGCGGGTCAGTGCGGCGTATGCGGCGCATACGATTGACTGGAAAGCTCATGGGACGATTGTAAGACAGGTATCAGGGATCAGGTATCAGGGATCAGGTATCAGGGATCAGGTATCAGGGATCAGTGTTAAGGGAAAGGGCATAGGAATAGATGGCCGTTGTCTTTGGATGGCTTATCGAATGCCGGGTTTCTTTGCGAATTTCTTATGACGGCCGTGAAAGAATTGGAGCAGTCCTTGTCCTCTGGAACGCTATGAGCCAATTGCAAGTGGGAAAGATGCTGGATCATTATGTGCTGGACGCGGTGGTTGCGCGCAGCGGCATGTCGACGCTCTATCGGGCTACCGACGACCTGACCGGTGAGCCGGTTGCGATCAAGGTTCCCCATGAGGAGATGGAGTCTGACCCGGTGCTTATGGAACGTTTTCAGCGCGAAGAGGCCATAGGGCAGGAGTTGGACCACCCGGGAGTGGTGAAGACGCGCAGCGACGGGCACCGCAGCCGGCTCTATATGGTGACCGAGTGGGTGGATGGGCGGCTGCTCAGGGCGATTATGAACCAGGAGCGCAAGCTGCCGATCGAGCGGGCGGTGAGCTATGTGCTGCAAATCTGCGACGCGCTGGATGCGATGCACAAGCATGGCGTGGTGCACAGGGATCTCAAACCGGAAAACATCATGGTGCTGTCCGATGACCGAATCAAGATTATCGACTTCGGGATTGCGATGAAGGAAGACGCGCGGCGCATTACCCACGCCGGGCTCACCCCCGCGCTGGGCACGCCGGACTATATCTCTCCGGAGCAGGTGAAGGGGCAGCGCGGCGACCAGCGCAGCGATATCTATGCGCTGGGCATTATCCTCTACGAGATGCTGGCCGGGCAGCCGCCGTTTACAGGGGCCAACCCGCTGGCGGTAATGAATGAACGGCTGCTGCACGATCCGGAGCCGGCGCGCAAATTCAATGCTCTAGTCACGCCGCAGTTGCAGGAGGTTCTGAACCAGGCGCTCGAGCGCGACCCTCGGCATCGGTATGCAACGGCAAGCGAGATGGCATGGGATTTGGAGCATCCGGAGCAGATGGGCGTGGAGGAGGGCGGTCGCGGGCTGTCAATACGCGGCCGCATGGCGGGGGGGCGCAAGATGCTGATCTATGCCGCGCTTGCGCTGGTGCCGGTTCTGCTGTTCGGGCTGATGCTGTTTCTGGCCAGGCGCTGAAGGGGCTATTTACCTTAGAAATTCGAAGCGCCAAATCACTTCTTGCCGAATAGGCTTATACTTCCGAGCAACGGGGGTGGCTGGTGGGAAAACTAACTATAGCTTTTTTGATGCTTGCGGTATCGGTGGCGGCGGCCGGGCAGGGGACGTCAAAAGCCAAGTGCGAGGCGAGCATTAACGGCGCCAAAATCCGAAACATTTACATTATGGGCAATCAGTACGAAGGAGTAGCTTGGGCATATAAGCATATTTCTCAAGAGACATGCATGACACCGACGACGGATATAAGCAAGGCGGATGCAGTTCTGGATATTGAGCCTTTCTCGACGACGCCCGGCGCACCTGCCTATGACACCGCGGCGAATGTGAACTGCACCACTTCGAACGGCATTACTCAGTGCACGGATTCGTTCGGAAATCAACTCGCGGTGGATTGCAGCAGGGGTGGATGCGTGGGCACCTATGGTCCGAATCCTTTTTCCACTATGGCAAGCGGGTTCGATGCACTGATGGGCACGAATTGGATGGATGCGGATGCCAGTATTTATGCGGCTGCCGATAACAAGCTGCTCTGGAGTAGCCGGGACCAGCGAGGGGATTGGTACGGCGCGACATGGATGGACAAGGTGCGGTTGGGCACGAATTCTCCGGCGTGCAAAGTGGACACATGGAGAGGGTCGAAGTATAAGAATTACCGGTATTGGGCGAGCACGACCTGCGGCGTGGAGTTCGATCCGCTGGTGAGCATCGATATCAAGATTCGTAACAAGCAGGGCCAGACGAAGGCGGTGAAGGAGACGAAGCCGTAGCAAGCAATGCGGCGGAGAATCAGCACGATGATGGCGGGATGGATCTGCCTCCGCTGCCGGCAGGACTGATCGCGAAACTTTTGGCTATATGCCATCTCCGGTTTCCATCAACGCTGCAACTTCGTGGATCAGAACCGGCAGTTTCGGCTGGACCACGCCCCAGACAATGCGGTCGTCAATTTGGGCATACGCATGCACGAGGATGTTGCGAAACGCTATGATGCTGCGAAGATCCGATATCTGCTCGGCGAGCGGGGAATCGATGCGCTTGAGCTGCAAAAGCGCTTCACCGACAATGGCGAAGACGCGCTCAACGGCGAGCCGGAGCATTTGGTCTTGCTGGTATTGCTCGAAGGTCTTTCCGGCGGAGAATTTTTCAGCAAGACTTGCTGCCTCTTGAATGTCGTAAAGATACTTACGCGCCTCAAGCCGCATTGAGGAGAGCTTTCTTTTGTTCCACCCTCTGCCGAAAGTAGGGGTTGCGAATTGCGGAAGGCACTACCAGGTCAACGGAGCGACCTGAGAGCAGTTCCAACGCTTCATTGAACTCGAAAAATGCCGCAGCATAAGCCTCTGCCGTCAACGGCTCAAACTCTACCAGGAAGTCGCGATCGCTTTGGTTAGGTCGAATTCGCTGTCTAGCGCGGAACCGAAGAGCTCCAAACGCCGGACATGAAACCTCTGGCAGAGCTCCTTGATCTCTTCGTAGTTCTCGGTTCGAGCGACTGGCATGGCTCACGACCCTCGTGTCTTGATCTTACCGCGAATATTACCGATACGACTCGTCGCGGTGGATGACGAATTCGGGGTAGGCACCGCCGCCCAGTTCGTGCAGGTCCATGCCCATGCGTTCGCCGTCGGGATCCACGCGGAAGGGGACAAAGCGGTCGAGAATTTTCAAGAGCAGGTAGGCCAGGGGCAACATCACTCCCAGCAGCGCGGCTACGCCTACCAGTTGCGCAAGGAGCTGGCCTTGCTGCGGGGCGAAGATGCCCGCGGCTAAGAGGCCCCAGAGTCCGGCGGCGGCGTGGACGGTGATTGCGCCGGAGGGGTCGTCGATGGAGACGGCGAGCTCCAGCACTTCGACAATCAGGGGCGTGAAGATGCCGGCGACGATGCCGATGAAGATGGCCGCGCGAGGGCCGACGACGGCAGCAGAGGCGCACGAAGCTACCAGGCCGGCCAGCCAGCCGTTGGCGCAGAGGCTGGCATCGGGCTTGCCAAATCTTATTCGAGTAACGGTGAAGGTGGCGGCAATGGCTCCTGATGCGGAGAGCAGCGTATTGATGACCGTGAGTGGCAGCGCCGAGAGCGGAACGCGGAGCCAGATCATGGCGCCGGCCGAGTTCCAGGCCAGCCAACCAGACGTGGCCAGCAGGCATCCGAAGAGAACGTAGACGGCGCTGTGGCCGGGCATGGCCGTGGAGAGGCCTTCGCGAGGAAACTTGCCGCGGCGGGGGCCAGCGATCCAGATGACGGCGAGAGCGACGAGTCCGCCGAGCAGGTGGGCAACGCCTGCGCCGCCGGGGTCTAGAAAACCGCCAGATGGAGCAGAGCCCACGACAGCACCGCTGGGAATGCCGAAGTTTGCGCCAAGCTGAGCCAGCCAGCCGCCGTTCCATATCCAGTGTGCGGCGAGAGGGAAGAGGATGGCGGCGACAAC
>Ga0302319_10011533_pt1 | contig 16763 bp, 11 predicted proteins | sample Bog_T0_2_FD_203319 | JGI IMG/M metagenome (GOLD analysis project Ga0302319, IMG submission 203319) | Peat permafrost microbial communities from Stordalen Mire near Abisko, Sweden - Bog_T0_2 | ecosystem: Environmental > Terrestrial > Soil > Wetlands > Peat | place: Sweden: Abisko, Stordalen Mire...
AATGCCTGTGCCGTTGTCGATAATCTGAACCAGCGCTTTGCCCGGGAAAGCTTTGGTCACAATACGGAGAGTTCCTTTGCCGTTCATGGCGTCAATGGCATTCGTGATGAGGTTGGTCCAGACTTGATTCAGTTCGCTGCCGCGAACGGTCATGCGCGGGATAGAACGATCATATTCGCGCACAACCTCCACGCCGGTCTTGAGCCGGTACTTCAGCATGATAAGGGTGGTATCGATGCCGTCGTGGATATCAACCTCTTGTTCGGGCATCTGATCCATGTATGAATAGTCTTTGACGGCGCGGACCAATTCCGAGATGCGCTTCATGCTGTTTTCGATTTCGTCCACCAGACGGGTGATGTTGACGGAGGCGGTAAGGCGAGCGAGAGCCATACCCAACGATGCCTTCGGGAGGCGGGCGGCGACTTGTTCGAGAGTTTCTTGCGTGCAGCCCGCATCGACTAAGTCGGGTGCGAGAGTCCAGGCATTCTCCACGCCTTGCTTCTCCATCCAAGTGGCTAAAGCTTCTTCGCGGGCGCTGCGGTCTAAAGAATCGAGGGCAACGAGGGGACAGGCATGATCGGCTAAATCGCTCTCGAGCTGAATGAGGAATTTGCGCGTCTCGAAATCCAGATCGAGTTTGCTGAGCTTTACGTTGGCGCGGCGAAACTCTTTGACGGCTTGGCACAGGTAGTCCGTGGCGCGACGCCCCGCGGCGGCGGGATTGTTGAGTTCGTGAGCCAAGCCGGCCGAGAGTTGACCCAAGGCGACCAGTTTTTCGCGCTGCTGATCGGCGCGCGTGGCCTCGCGAATACGGTCGGCCATAAGATAGACCAAGCGCTGCTGCAGGACAGGAATCTTTTGCAGCATCTCGGGGAAATGATCTTTGTGCAGGAGTCCGGCGCGAGTATCCATGGTCGACCAAACCGACGAAGGAAAGTGAGTGAGCCGGGAGTAAGGCAGCAGGCCGGTAATTTGGCCGGCCGAACTGATAAAGACTTGACCGGTTCCGCGTTCGCCGCGCAGTTCGCCCGTAAACATGATGATCATGTGTTCAGCGGGCGACCCGGCTTTATTCACGATTTCGCCCTTCTTACTCTCCCGAATCTCCATGTGCTGGGAGAGCCATTCCAGATCGTCGGACGCCAGATCCGAAAGAAGGTCTATGGCGCGGAGTTCGTCGACAGTGGGATGTTGCTGCGCGTTCATGCGCCCACCTTGCTTAAGTATTGATGGACGAATTGAACGGCAACGGAGCCTTCGCCCACACCGGATGCCACGCGCTTAGCGGAGCCGCAGCGGACATCGCCGGCGGCGAACACCCCGGGAACGCTCGTTTCGAGGAGATAGGGATCGCGGCCAGCGGGCCAGCCGCTGGGAGGCTTGCCATCTTTCATAAGGTCGGAGCCGGTCAGGATGAAACCTTTGGAATCGCGTTGGACAGTGCCATCGAGCCAGCCGGTTCTGGGTTCGGCGCCAATAAAAATGAAGAGCGCGGTTGCCGCGATGCGGCTCGTTTCGCCGCTTTGCGCACAGGAGAGAGAGATCTCCTGGAGGCGGCCGTCGCCGTGGACCTCGGTCACGGAGGTATTGAATTCGAGATGAATATTGGGAGTTTGGGAGATCTGATCGATGAGGTATTGAGACATGGTGGCGGAAAGAGAGGGTCCGCGCACGAGCATGACGACTCGCTTGGCGTATTTGGCAAAAAACATGGCAGCCTGGCCGGCTGAATTAGCGGCACCGACGATATAAACTTCTTCATCGCGGCAGGAGAGCGCTTCGGTGGAGGCTGCGCCGTAGTAAACACCGGCGTCCTGCAGAAGATCCATGCCTGGGATGTCAAGGCGACGCCACTGAACGCCGGTAGCGAGAACGACGGCGTGAGAGGAGATGCGGCTGCCGTTCGCGAGTTCGAGAAAGCGATAAGGGCCTTCTACTTTGAGGCCGGAAACGCGCACGGGTGCGAGAATCTCTACACCGAAGCGGCGGGCTTGGGTGACAGCGCGGCGGGCGAGATCGGAACCGGTTAGACCGGAGGGAAAGCCAAGATAATTTTCGATGCGCGAACTGAGCCCGGCTTGACCGCCGGGAGCTTCGCTTTCGAGCATGACCGTTTTGAGACCCTCGGAAGCGCCATACACAGCGGCGGCCAGACCGGCGGGGCCGCCACCAACGATGGCCAGATCATAGAATTCTGCGCCGGCGCGCGTTTGCAAACCAAGTTTTTCGGCGATCTCGTTGAGATCGGGCTGACGCAAGAGTTCGCCACCGGGCAGATAGACAAGTGGGATTTGGCGGTCAGCGGACGGGATAGAATCGAGCGATTTGCGATCGGCGGGCTCGAGATCGGCCGCTTCGATATCACGCCATTGATAGGGAATCTGGTTGCGCGCGAGGAAATCGCGAACTTCGTACGACTTTTGAGACCAGCGGGTACCGAAGACGCGGACACCTTCGAAGGGCGGATGATAGTTGGCGGACCAATCTTCGAGAAGATCGTCAAGGACGGGATAAAGATGTTGATCGGGCGGGTCCCAAGGCTTCAACAGATAGTGGTTGAGTTGGACCTCATTGATAGCGCGGATGGCGGCTTCGGTGTCGGCATAGGCGGTAAGGAGAACGCGTTTGGCCTCGGGAAAAATTTTCATGGCCGCGGCGAGCGTTTCGATGCCGTTCATTTGGGGCATGCGGTGATCAACCAATAAAAGAGCGACCGCTTCATTCTGTTTTTCGAGACGGCGCAAGAGTTCGAGCGCGGCCATGCCGGATTTTTCGGAAAAAATTCGATATTGGCCGCGGTACTTGGCGCGCAGATCGCGCTCGACAGCACGGAGAACATCCGGATCGTCATCGACTGTTAGTATTACTGGCCTTGGCACGAGCACACTCCTGGCATAGTAGTTGGATAACGAAATCGGTTAAACAGATTCAGAGCAGCTTTGTAATCAAATTTTGATGGAAATCCTTTGCTATGCAGCGGCGCGGAAGACTTCGGCCGCGTCGGCAGCGTATGAGGCCGCCTTAGCGAGCGCCTTTTCGAGCAATTCTTCGCGACGAGCGTGGGGTAAACCGGCCAAAAAGTTCAGGAAAACCTGCTTTGAAAATTCAAAGCCATTTTGCGCCAGTTCGAAGGGCTGGTTGCGGTGTTTGGCGAGGAGGTAGGCTTCAGCGGCGCTTTCGAGGGCGGCCTGTTTTTCGGCGAGGCGGGCTTTTTGGAGAGCCATGAGCTCGGCCCAGCTGAGTTGGTAGCGCCGGAAGAGACGGGATTCCTGAAGGTGGAAATTGCGGAATTGCTTTTCGTAAACGGAGGCGGTATGGAGGTCGATCATTGAGTTGTTGGTGGCGTCCTGCTGTTCAAAAAGGTCCGAGAATTCCTGGCGGCCTTTGGAGAAGAGGGCGAGTTCGAGAGCGTGGAGGCGTTCGAGACGCCATTGAGTATCGGCGAGGGTTTGGGTGAGATAGGCTTCGAGATGGCCGACGGGCGTACAGATTTTTTCGAAGGCGAGAAGGTGGGCCTGGTAGAGCGCGGCGTCATCGGAGGGGAGAACGACGGTGCGGCCGGTGAGACCGGATTTGACGGCGTTGAGGGAGACTTTGGCTTTGCCGTCAGGAGTGCGAGGGCCGGTGGATTTGAGGGAATTGGCGCGATTGGCGGCGAGCTGGGCGGCGGAGGTTGGTGCTTCAGGCTGGCAGGACCCAGCGCTTTCGGGGGTGGGGACAACTTCATCGGCGATTGTTTCTTCGGCCACGGTTTCGGCGGCGACGGTCTCTTCAGCAGCGACGGCGGCGGGTTGAAGAACGGGTGCTTTACGGGCGGCTTTCTGAGCGGCTTTGAGGGCGCGATGCGCGGCGGCACGGCGGAGAGAACGAGAAGACATAGTGGTGGCTCCTTGTGCTGAAAACGGTTGTGAAAATAGAAAAGGCCCGTGCGAGTAAAACTCGACGGACCTGACTAAACCATAGCAAACGAGGTCGTCAAAACGAACCATCGTATTACGTTTTCTAGACTCGGAATGGCTGTAAGTGGTTGAGGGCGATGGATTTAAAGTTTTTCAAAAAACTTTTTGAAATCTGTGACTCAAAAACGCTTTTCGAGAAAATGGGGAACTGGAGATATCCGTCACCAGTGATAGCTGCCGAAATGCTCCTCGGATGATACGCGATTCTGAACGGTAATCTGTGACGAGGAAAACGGTGAAATGACCGAGATCGGATATGCTCATACTTCATGCTGGTCGAAAACAAACGAGGTAACTACTCCTTTCAGCAAGGGATCGCTCCGTACTCCGCAGGTGTCATCGCGGATACTGGTTTCGAAATTGTGCATGTGCGGCTGGCGCGTTGTGTTGCGCTGAGGGCAGGCTTTGAAATAGTCGGGGCACACCTGCGGCGGGCTGGGCGGCCTGTTCAGGCGATGTGCGGAATGGAACTGCGGTCGCCGAAGCCATTCAGCTTTAGGGGCTTTGCGGAGTTCAACGCGGGCTATGTCGAGATCTTGAGGAAATTGGACCTACTTACGGACGGCATTAACCCGGTGGCGCGCACGAACGTTGCGCCCGCGTTGAATCCGCCGGCAGAAGCGTCACTTTATGGCTTCTCCTATACCGTTCCTTCCGAAACAAAGCGAAAGACATTTGTAGTAGCGGGAGCAGGTGAGTTGCCCGAAGGCTCGCTTGATCCGAATGATGTGGTGCGGGCGGGAGAGTCCGGTCTGGACGCAATCAGGGAGAAGATGCGCTTCGTCATGGGGCTGATGGAAGGGAGATTGAGAGGATTGGGCGTAAGTTGGAGTGACGTGACGGTAAGCGAGGTCTACACGGTGCATAACGTACATCCTTTTTTCGAGACGGAATTGCTGAGGCGTCAGAAAGAAGGCGGAGCGCATGGCGTTACGTGGCACTACTCGATGCCGCCGATTACGAGCATCGAATATGAAATGGATCTTAGGGGCTGTGCGACTGAGCTGGTGATTTGAGCGGGGATGGCAGGCCCATTGGCCCACGCCGACCATTGGCGCTGATCTGGCTGGGTTCAATGGCTGGCGGCGGAAGGGAGCGGCGCGGCTGGGTTGACCTTCTTTAAGTATTTGTGGTGCAAAGCTCCCAGGTACGCTTTTTTCATTCTTTATGTTGTTTACCTATGGATTGATCATATGGATCGTATTCTGAAAAGCCACTTTGTCAAGTTCAAGAGCGAGTTCGAAATCGAAACGGGCGACGCCCCGCCGAAGGAGTCAAGCGCATTCGAGCGCTTTGTGAACTACGTCCTGTTTAGTGTTGATTATCAGGACCTGTTTCTCCGCCGACGCTGAATTGCTCGACCTCGTGAGCGTAGGCGGGTCGGACGACACCTTTATTGATGGAATCGGAATCGTGCTAAACGATCAGCTTGTCCGGGATATTAACGAGATTAATGAGATTGTCAGAGTAGCAGAAAGCTAAACATCGATTTCGTCTTCATTCAGTCTAAGATGAGCCCTAGCTTCGATATATCCGAGCTGAGCAGCTTTGGTGTGGGTGTCAACACCTCTTTTCGGAGAGCAAGCTGCCCCAGAACAGGTAAAGTGTCGGATTTACGGCAGCTTAAAGATTATATTTATAGCAATCAGAAGGTGACCTCGAAGCTTCAAAATAGCCCAAACCTGCGTTTGTACTTTGTGGGAACGGGTGTTGAGCCAGAAGAACAACGCGCACCGCGCACTTCATGGCGATGAAGGATCTAATTACAAGCGACCTTCGCCGTCAGACGGAGTGTTACTTCGAATCTGTTGATCTTAGAATCATGGGCGGGAAGCAGCCAATCAAGTTATGCCGGGAGCTTGAGAATAGCTCTGAGGTCCATTTGTTTTGTAATCTAGAGTTGGAAGGAGGCCGGCTGATCCGAAACCGATGAAGCGAGAACAAATTATCGTAAAACTTCGTCAGCACGAGGCTGAGCTGAAGCGAGGGCATCGTGCGGTTAGCGTTGTTCGGTTCCGTGGCGCGGGGAGATGCGGACGCCGACTCGGATGTGGATTTAATGGCTGAATTCGATAATCATCGAGTTTCTACCATCTTAACCAGAGTGCATCTGGAAAATCGAATTGGGGATCTGCTCGGAATGAAAGTGGATCTCGCGCATGCAGCAGCGATGCGACCGGGCATTGGCGAGCGGGCAACTCGCTAGGCCGTGATTGTCTTTTAGAGATGCGCATCTCTGCTTTCGGGATATATTTGACGCCATTGAGATGATCGAACAGTTCACGGTGGGTATGAGTTTCGAAGAGTTCCGAAGCGACCCGAAAACGATCGCGGCGGTCGAGCGCAAGTTACGAGCTATCAGTGAAGCCGCGATACGGATTGGCCCAAACGCGGCTTCCGATTATCCGTGGTTGCCATGGCGCGATATCCGCGGTATCGGTAACTGGCTGCGGCATCAGTACGAACGGATAGAGTTGCCAGTAAGCTGGGAGACTGTGCAGAGGGATTTGCCGCCGTTGAAAGCCGCTGTTCGGATTGCTTTTTCAGCCGAGCTGCCTGTCTGACCGCAAGCCCCAGCCGAGGGCTGAACTGGGAGATGGGAGATTTCCAGGCCATCTGAAACATAGCTCAAGCGCCGAGATGAGTCTCGGCGCGGCAGACACGAGTGTCCGCGCCACTTTAGCGGCTGGCGGAGGAAGGGAGGGGTGCGGCTGGGTCAACCTTCTTTAAGTATTTGTCGTACCAGGCGAGATAGCGCTCGAGGCGATCGCGAATGTAGGTGGGTTTGGTGATGCCATGGAACTGATTGGGGTAAATGATCAATTGCGTGGGGACGCCCAGGCTGCGCAACGCCTGATACATCTGCTCGCTGCCTTGCACGGGTACATTGAAATCACGCTCGCCACCGAGGAAAAGAGTGGGAGTTTTGATGCGGTCGGCGTGGAGGAACGGGTAAGAGAGTTTTTGATAGGTCTCCCACGACTTAGGGTTCCAGGGAGGGCCGATCTCGTAATCGTATTGAATGATGTATTGATCGGTACCGTAGAAGGAGACAGTGAAGGCGGTGCCTGCGCCGCTGGTGGCGGCTTTGAAGCGACTGTCGGTGGCGATGACGTAGTCAGTGAGGATGCCGCCGTAGCTCCAGCCGCCGACACCCATGCGGTCGGGATCGGCAATGCCGAGGTGGATGACATGGTTGACGCCGGCGAGTAAGTCTTCCACTTCATGGTGACCCCAATCGGCGAAAATGGCGCGAGAGTATTTCTGGCCCCGGCCGGAACTGCCGCGATAGTTAACGGCGAGAACGGCATAGCCGTTGGCGGCGAACCATTGACGCTCTAAAGACCAGCGGTGATCGTCCTGGCCGTTTGGCCCGCCGTGTATACGGAGAAGAAAAGGAACCTTTGTCCCTTTGATATAGCCGACGGGAGTGGTGAGTAGACCGTGCACTTCCGTGCCGTCTTTAGCCTGGAAACTCAGCTCTTCGGTGTTGGGCATGGCGAGTTCGCTCGCGAGCGCGTCGTTGCGGTGGGAGAGTTGTCGAAGCGCGACGCCATCGACGGCGTAGACCTCCGTGAACTTACTGTCACCTCCCGACAAGACCGCGGAGCAGCTAGCGGCGGAGGTGGGATTCGAGAGGACGATGGGAGAAGGCATTAAGCGTTCGACACTTGAGTCAGTGAGCGAGAGGCGAGCGGGGTAGACGGAGCGGTCGTCACCGACTAGAAAGTCAATGGCTTTGCCGTCGGCGGTGAAACGTGGGTTGGTCACATCGCGGTCAAGTTTTTCGGCGGCTTTGACGCGGGCGGCCGGAGCACTACCGTCTGCGGGGACCATCACGAGATAGGACATACGATAGGCAAACCACCTGCGCTCGTCGCCATCGAGAAAGGCGAGCTGTTTGGCATCAGGGCTCCATTGCGGCTTCGCGCTCTCGACGCTCATGCCGGCGGGGGTGAGAGGTTTTTCAACCGCGCCGGGTTTGGCTTCAGCGACGAAGAGAGTGAGTGAAGCATCGCGATCGGGGTCTTCGGTGTGATTGCTGAAAAAGGCGAGATAGTTACCGTCGGGCGACCAGGAAGGGGAGCGTTCGTCCCACTGGCCTTTGGTGAGCCGATCGAGTTTGTGAGAGGCGATATCGAATAGATAGATATATGTGTGGCGGCCGGAAAGCAGATAGCCTTCCACGTCTTGCTTGTAATGATAACGGTCAATGACAATCGGTTTTGGAGTTTTGGGTTTGGCGGCGGGTTCGGTATTGGCTTCGGGATCGGGATCGCCTACCAGGAGCGCGAGGCGCTTTGAATCTGGCGACCATTCGAAGCCGGACAGATTTCCTTTGAGTTCGGTGAGTTCGTAGGCTTCGCCGCCGCTGCGGTCGATCAGCCAAAGCTGTGCACCCTTTGCTTTGCCTGGACGGGAGGAAACGAAGGCGAGCAGTTTGCCATCTGGGCTCCATTTCGGAGAATTCTCACCATCGGTGCTGAAGGTGATCTGGCGGTCGCGGGAGCCGTCGAAATCGGCGAGCCAGATATGGGAGACGCTTTTGTCCTCCTTGAAGTCCATGGCGGAGACGACGTAGGCAACTTGCTTGCCATCGGGCGAACATTGGGGGTCGCGGACATCTTGCAGGCGTTCGAGGTCGTCGAGTTTGAAAGGGCGTGGGGTGAGTTGGCTTTGGGCAAAGGCGGCGGAAGCGACTAATAGGAGAGCAAGGCGGCGCATGTGTTTTAGGGTACACCGTCTGGCGGGCAGCGAAGTTGGCGTTTAACGGGAGGAAGCAGTGCGGCGAATTTTAGCGGTGGACACGGGGACAACAACAAATGAGTAAGTGCGCGGCGGAGTGACGATACGAGACTTGAATACAAGAGTCGCGGCGTAAACCTTGGGGGCACGCGCGGCTGCGCTGGCCCAGCCGAGAACGACGCCCATAAGTGCCACAGTTAATAAGATCTTCCAGTGGGAACGGATTTCAGAGGTGAGTTCCGGCGTCAGGATCAAGGTCTTCACCAATCCCTCCTCACCAGTTGATACGGAGACAGGTGACGATGCGGATGAACACAGCCTTCAAAACCAGTAGAAGAACGTACTACGAAGCTGGATTAGGCGGCTGGTTGGCAGTCCGTTTGACCCACTTATAAGCTTGCAGCGAATTCTTCCAAAAGAATTTTTCCTGGGCCGAATCATCTTTGCTGGAAATGAATTGCTTGGCGAGCCGGAAGACGTCCGGGTATTGGGCCCACTGATCGCTGTTGGGCCAATCACTACCGTAAAGCAAGCGGTCTGAGCCGAAGGTGCCCCATATGTGATCGAGGCGGTCGCGATAGAAGCCGATGTCGAGCGGCACTCGGCCATCAACGCTCCTGACAATGCCGGACACTTTCGCAAAGATTTGAGGGCGCTGGCCAAGCAATGCAAGATCTGCATCACAGGCTTGACGGGCGGCTGAGTCCGTGGGAGGAGTCAGCTCAGGCAGATGATCGACAATGATCGTGAGATTGGGAATGCGGTCACTCAAGCGAACAACGGCGTGAATCAGAGATGGGTCGGGGTTGGCGGTGTCGAGCACCAATCCGGCGGAGGAGAGGATTTTCAGGTCTTCAATGAAAGCGGGATTCGCGATTTCTTTGCCTAGGTCGCGGTCCCAAATGTTTCCGTAGCGAATGCCGCGAAAGAGGGGGTTCTGGCGGAGGTGGTCGAGATGCTTGGCGAAAGCAGGTTTGGCGGGTTCGAGATCGCCGATCGTGCCGACGATGATGCTGTCTTTGGCAGCGATGTTCAGGACCCAGTCATTGTCGGCTAGCCAGGGGCTGCACTCGATTTCGATGGCGCCAACGATGCCATGCTGGACGGCCAGTCGCCGATAGCGCGCAGGGAGAGCAGTTTGGTAGATCGGGCTGTCTTTGGGAGGCCAGGGGACGCCTTGCGGACGGGAGACGTCGAACAGATGGATGTGGCTATCGATGATGGGAATCGCTTTCCCAACTGCAGCGGCAGCTCCGGCGAAAACCGTGGATAGGAAACTTCTACGCTTCACGGGGGCATTATATATGCCGCGGGGTTGATGCTAGTCTGGTTAACCAAGCGATGAAATTTTTCCTAACACTACTAGTTGGTTTTGCGATGTTTTCAGCGGCCGTGCGCGCCGAGGATTCGTTCAATCCAAAGCCGGACGAGCGTTTCAAGGTTGATCTCTTGGTGGTGGTGGCGCATCCCGACGATGAAACGGAAATCGGCGCGTATCTGGCGCGGGCGATATTCGACGAGAAGAAACGCGTAGCGGTGGTATTCGGGACTCGCGGGAATCAGGGCGGCAACTCAGAAGGGCTGGCGCAATCGGCGGCGTTGGGAACGATTCGCGAGATTGAAGCGCGTCAGGCGATGGCGTATTTCGGCGTCATGAACGTTTGGTTCCTGAATGGCCTGGATACGCCTGGGCAGAACGTGCTGGGCTCACTTGAGACATGGGATCACGGAGATTCATTGGGGCGGCTGGTGAGAATTATGCGGCTGACCAGGCCGAATGTGGTTGCTACCTGGCTGCCCGATTGGGTGGCGGGCGAGAATCATGGAGATCATCAGGCGGCGGGCGTGATTGCGACGGAAGCGTTCGATATGGCAGGGAATCCGACGGCGTTTGCCGAACAGATTGCCGCGCCGAAGAACCGGTTTGATGTCGGCAATCTCACGGAAGGGCTGCGCCCATGGCAGCCGGAGAAACTCTATTATTTCAGCGACACGGCGCACCCTGAGACGATCAAGGGAAAAGGACCGGCTTATGTTTCGACTGATATTTCAGCGTCGCGGCATGCCTCTTACGCGCGGCTAGGCGCGGAGGAGTGCGCATTTCACCTCACTCAGGGAGATAGCGGCCAGTTGGCGAAAGCGGCACTTGAGAAGAACGACCTACACTATTTCGAGACACCGGTTTTGTTCGTGTATGGTAAGTCACTGGTGAAATCGTCAGTCAATGGAGATCTTTTTGAAGGTGTGATTCCAGGAGGCGTTCCCTATCAGGCGGCTCCAGGATACGTAGCGCCGAAAGTCGCGACTCCGACCATCGAGTTAGGCGGACCGTGGAAATTCTATACGGCATTTTGGCAGGCGCATGGATTGGACAGCCTACCAGGATTGATCGACCCGGAGATTCAAGCGAAGCCGGCCAGCCATTTTGTGATTCCGCTGCTGGTGCAGAATCCGACGAGCGCGGCGCTACCCGTGAAACTGGCGATTGAACTGCCGGAAGGTTGGACGTTCGTAAGGCAGCCACCGAGCGCATTCACGGTTGACGCGGCGAGTGAATATAACTATGTTTTTGAGGCCAAAACAGCTTCTACCCAGAAGGGTTGGAAATTCATCACAATCAAAGCTGAGGCTGACGGCCAGCCCATTGGAAGCATTCGCATACGGGCGGAACTTGAACCCGGGGCAATGCCAGAATGAGGTTGACTGCATTTCCCAAATGTTGATAGACTTACTAGACAAAGGGGTAGCATCATGAAGGTTTCTGTATTGCGCGTGGCATCCGCCGGAATCGTTTTTGTTTTTATGGCGTGCGTTGCGTTTTCGCAGGCTACATCGGGTAACATCGCTGGTACGGTTGTGGATAGCTCGGGCGCGGCGTTGACGAACGCGCAGATCACAATTACCGATGTGGACCGCGGGCCGGTTTATCACATTCAAAGCAACAGCGACGGCAACTTTTCGCAAACGCATCTGCTGGCGGGGCACTACAAGGTGGTGGTGGAGAATGCGGGGTTTGCGACGCTCTCAGTCAATGCGACAGTGGAGGTGGATGCGACGACTTCGCTGTCGCTGAAGCTTACTCCAGGACAAGTGCAAACTACGATTGAAGTCTCGGACGCGACGCCGCTCTTGACGACGGACCGGGCCGAGATTGCGACCACGCTCACCGGCGGGCAGGTGGAGGAACTTCCGGTGCTGGACCGCAATGTGACGAACTTATTGCTTGAGGTGCCCGGCACACAGCGCAATGTATGGGCTCACTCCGCGGCCGAGAATCCGGAGCAGGGAATTCAGGCGAATGTCAACGGGCAGTTTTTTACGGCGAATGGCTTCATGCTGGATGGCACGGAGAACGAAAGCGCGATTCTGGGGATTGCGGTGATCAATCCGAATATCGATGCGCTGCAGGAGTTCAAAGTGAGTACGAGCAACTACGACGCCGAGTTTGGAGCGTCATCGGGAGCACTCATTCAAGCGACGACCAAATCGGGGACGAATCAGTGGCATGGATCGCTGTTCGAGTTTCTGCGAAACGACGTGACGAATGCCACCAATCCATTCACGCAAATCAATCCAGCGCTGCGCTGGAATCAATTTGGAGGTTCGGTGGGCTTTCCGGTAGTGAAGGACAAGCTGTTCGGCTTCTTCGATTATCAGGGCACACGGCGGCGCACAGGCGGATCAGTACTGACAACGGTGCCGACGGCGGCGGAGAGAAGCGGCAATTTGTCGGGCTTATTGGGGAACTATATTTGTGCGGATGGGTCAGTTTCAGCGAGCGCATGCGCCAACCCCGAGTTAGTGACAACCACCGAGGGCAACCGGGTGCCTGCGCAGGCGGGGATGGTGTTCGATCCGAATACAGGCGACCCAAACACAGGCTCGGGGCGGCAGGTCTATTCGCAGAACGGGCAATTGAATGTGATACCGGTGGCAGCGCCGATGCAGAAGTTGCTGGGTCTGATCCCACTGCCCAATACCGGCGGGGGCGGCATCTACAACAACTACATCAGCGATGGCGTGCAGGCCTTCGACACGGATCAATATGACGGACGAGTGGATTACAACTGGACGAGCAGGACGCATCTTTTCGCGCGATACACGCTGGCCGACTACAACAACAACGCGCCGGCGGCATTTGGCGCGTCCGGCGGCGGACCGAGTGCGTTCAGCTTTTCGGGCGACTCGATTGACCGCAATCAAAGCCTCGCGGTGGGGCTTGACCATACCTTCAGCCCGAGTTTGATCACGGACGGACGCTTCGGTTTTTATAGGTATCGCATTCGCGTTCAGCCCGGCGATGCCGGAACAACTCCGGCGACCGATGCGGGGCTGCCCGGGTTGAACACCGGCTCGGCTTCAACCACCGGACTGCCGGCGTTCTACATCAACGGCAACGGCGGCTTCAACTTCGGCTACGGTTTAGGCGTTAATCAATGCAACTGCCCGTTGAAAGAGACGGAGAATCAGTTTCAATGGGTGAATAACTGGACCAAAATCAAGGGAGATCACACGCTGAAATTTGGAGTCGATGTGCGGCGCTCGCAACAGCAGCGCATTCCGAGCGACCTGCACCGGTCTGGAGAAATTACATTTACCGACTCAGTGACGGGCAATCCCGATCTGGATACTCTGGCCGCCGGACAAGCGTCGACAGGTTCAGCGCTAGCTTCTTATTTGCTGGGGCTACCAAGCAACTTTGGGCGATATTACACGGCGTATAACTACTATCCAGGATTGCGTGAAACTCGGATGTTTTTATTTGCGCAAGACTCCTGGCGTATTACTCCGCAACTGACTTTGAATTATGGACTGAGATGGGAGGACTACTTGCCTCAGACAGCCGCCAAGGCGGGGGGCGCCGGGAGTTTCGATCCAGCCACCGGAGATGTATTGGTGGCCGGGCTCGGATCAGTTCCACTCAACCTGGGAGTGAAAGCGTATAACGTTGGTTTTGCGCCGCGTCTCGGAATCGCCTATCAGGTGACTCCGAAAACAGTGATTCGCACCGGATTCGGAATCAGCTTCAATCCCGGAGGGTTGGGCTCGGTTTTTGGCCAAGGCGCCGACTATAATCCGCCGATTGTGAACGCGCAGAGCGTAAATCAGAATAAAAATTACATTGCTCCGTTCAGCTTGTTGAACGGCCCGCCGGCGCCTCCGGAACCGGCGGTGGGAGCAAACGGCACTTATCCGCTGCCCGATGGCATCGGCATTAATTACTTCCTGAGTCCGGCCAACTCTTACCGAATACCCGAGGTTTATTTTTGGAATTTCACAGTGCAGCACCGTTTTACGCAGACGCTGGCTCTGGAAGTCGCTTACGTGGGCAATGTGGGACGGCACTTATATGAAACGCTCAATGCCAACCAAGCGGTGCCTGGACCGGGAGACGTTGATCCTCGGAGGCCTTTCTATAACTTATATGGTTTAGAGCAGGGGCTCTATCAGTACTGCAACTGCGACAACTCCAACTACAATGGGTTACAGACAAAGGTGCAGAAGCAGTTGTCTCATGGTTTGGATTTTATTCTCAGCTATACGTGGTCAAAGGCGCTGACGGATACGGAAGGCGGGAGTGTGCCATCGAACAGCTATGACGTGGCGGCCGACTATGGGCCGGCTTCGTGGGATCGCGAACACACCTTCACCTTCGAACATAACTGGAACCTGCCTTTCGGGAAGAATGGCTACTGGAAGCTCGGCAACAACGCGCTGGCGAATCTGGTTTTGGGAGGTTGGCGGCTGAGTGGGGTGCATACTGTCTCTTCGGGGCAACCTTTTACTCCGACGGTGGCGAATGCCCCATTGCTGAACGATCCGGACATTGCGCCCCGCGCGGACGTGGTGGGCAATTGGCACGTTGCCAATCCGAACGCCAACGAATGGTTTAATCCGGCGGCGTTTAGCGAGCCGCAGCAGCCTTACAGGCAAGGCACTGCGGGCCGTAACTCGCTGCGTGGGCCGCGGCTTTGGGAGTCGGACCTATCGCTCGCGAAAAATCTTCTTTCGAGTGAACGACGGTCACTCGAGCTGCGCGCCGATGCGTTCAATGTCTTCAACCATGAGAATCTGGCGCTACCCAACTCAACCGTTGATGTGAGCGGAGCGGGCCAGATTACGGCGATTCAAGTGCCGATGCGGCAAATGCAGTTTGGTTTGCATTTCCAGTTCTAGCGGCTACTGTTTGCGGAGCCAGTCGACGGCATTATTGAGAGAGTGCAGCCAGGCGGGATGGTCCACCCAGTTTTCCATCCCGTGCGGAGCACCCTCCAATACAAGCAGTTGATGGATGACGCCGGCTTTCGTCAGGGCTTCGTGATAAGCGATAGCGCCAGGATAGAGCTCGTCTTTGGTGCCTTGAATTAACAATAACGGCGGCAGCGTCCTGCTGACGTGATTGATGGGAGATGCCTCCCTGAGACCTGCTAGTGTCCAATTGCCGAAAATGCGGTTCAGCATCTGTTGGTCGTCCAGTTGGTGTGTGAACTGTGTGAAATCATAAACTCCGTAGAGCGAGACGACAGCCTGCACAGAACAACTGGGACACGGCAGGGAAGCCAATTGCGTGACAAGTTGGCCCCCGGCGGATTCTCCGGCGAGAGAGATGCACTTGGGATCGACATGGAAGCGTGGCGCGTGCGAGCGAACGTAGCGGATTGCGGCGCGGAGATCGTCGAGTTGGTCGGTATTGCGGACATAGGGCGTGAGGCGGTAGTCGATAGAGAAGTAGGCGAAACCGGAGTGAGAGAGTGTATCGAGGAGAGGTGAAATGTAGGTCCGCTTATCACCCGCCTCCCAGCCACCTCCGTGAACCACAATGACAGCGGGAAAAGGGCCTGAGCCAGGGGGAAGAAAAGCGTCCATCAAAAGCGCTCGACCGCCGGGGATTGAGTAAGCGATGTCGCGCCAGAGGCCACGCTGATCGGCGCGGAGCCAGGCATTGAGATCCTCTTTCCACGCCCACTGGTTGGGAGTCCAATTCTCAAGGTTGTGGATTCCTTTTTCGACCGGCACAAAAGTACACTGACGCCATGTTTGGCAAGCGGCGCGAACAGGTGATATGGGAGATTCGTCATCAGCATCGCCGTGAAACATCAGAACCGGGATATGGGGATCTTTGAGCGGCGTTTTACTATCGGTACCGAAGGCGACTATAGAGCGAAAGCCGCCTGTAGAGGCGAGATCCAGAGCGAGTACCGCGCCTCGGTCTTCGCCAATGAGCATGGGGTTGGGAAGAATGTTGAAGCGGCCATGGCACTTTATGAAATCAGCGGCGGCGCGAACATCAGGGGCCCTTCGGTAGTCGATGGAAAACCAGGCCCAGCCGGATTTTTCGAGCACTTCCAAAACCTGATTGATATGCGTGCGCCGATTACCTGAACGGCCGTGAATGACGATGGCGGCGGGGCGCGGGTCTCCGATGGGGGCGAAGGCATCGAGAAGTTGGCCGCTGTCGTAGTCGATTGCGGTCCGTGGGGCAATTGCGGGGCATGACGATATTTCCGCGGTCAAACATGACGTGAGTATAAGAAAGAGGGCAAGAAGTTTGATAGGTGATCTGCACACTTACCGAACAGCATGTCAAATCTGCTTTGGAGAGCCTAGTAGTATCCGATTTCGCTTGCCAGAACTCAAACTCTGAAATAGACTACTTGGGTAACAAATCTGACGCGTGAAAGTTTTTCATGCGAACGTCGGCAAGTTAACAAAGCTACTCGGACCTGGGGAGGCCGTATGAAACTCTGTGATCACGTTCGTTTGCTGTTAGCAACTGCAGTATTTCTCGGTTCGGCAAGTGGAGTGCGTGCGGCGTCAATTAGTCTTTCGATCACCGACCCGATCCAGGTGAGCGCTCCGGGCGGTGTTATCACTTTTGAAGGCACGATTACGAACGACACCGGACTGTCGTTAGATTCTACAGATTTGTTTTTGAATTTTTCCGGTTACGATCCGGTGAACGTGGAATTGGACCAGACTCTCGGCGACACCTCTTTTCCCATTCCAAATGGTTCGACGTCGGCGCTTGTGAGCCTATTTACTTTTACACTGGGG
>Ga0302319_10011534_pt1 | contig 16762 bp, 14 predicted proteins | sample Bog_T0_2_FD_203319 | JGI IMG/M metagenome (GOLD analysis project Ga0302319, IMG submission 203319) | Peat permafrost microbial communities from Stordalen Mire near Abisko, Sweden - Bog_T0_2 | ecosystem: Environmental > Terrestrial > Soil > Wetlands > Peat | place: Sweden: Abisko, Stordalen Mire...
ACGCGTTGTATAGCCGGTTGCTGCGCGCCACGAGCGGGCGATCGCTCTGCCGCGTCTGGAATTACGTCCCGGAAATCAACACGGTCCGCGACGGCCTGGAGAATTACCGGGCGTTCAGCGTGGGCCGTGCGCGGGCGTTTGAGGAGGCATTTGGAGCCGGCTACAAGCGAACCCTGCCGGCGGGTTCGGCGGTGGGTTGCCGGGGTCACGCCATCGCGATGGCCTTCGTCGCCGACCGCGGCGCGCCGCGCATCTTCGAGAACCCGGAGCAGGTCCCGGCCTACGAGTACCCGAGCGAGCATGGTCCCCAGTCGCCGAGCTTTTCCCGGGCGACGGTCACGACCGCGGCGGGGCGGTCGCTGGCCTTCATCTCCGGGACGGCGGCGATCAAGGGCCACGCCACGGTCGCGCCCGGGATCCTGGCCGGCCAGCTCGACTGCACCCTCGACAATCTGCGCCTGATCTCGCTGGCCACGGGCCTGGGCGACGACCTCGGCGCCGCGGCCGGCTGCGAACGCCACTTCAAGATCTATCTCCGCGACGAGGCGGACCTGGCGGCGGCCCGGGCCCGGCTCGGGCAGTCGCTGCTCCGGGCGGGGGACACGGCGGTCTGGCTGCGGGCCGATCTCTGCCGCGACACCCTTATGATCGAGATTGAGGCGACGGTCCTCGGCCCAAAAGTTCCCTGAGGCGCCGGGTGTCGGTTTTTCCACGGGCGGTGACGGGAAGTTCCGGCAGGACGACGAGCCGGCGCGGAATCTTCCAGGGCGCCAGGCGCTCGCGCAGCGCGCCGCGCAGGGCGTCGGGCGCGATGGCGCCGGCGACGGCCGCAGCCAGCGCGTCCGCGCGTCCGGCATGCAGCGCCGCGAAGGCGTCCCGCACGCCCGGGATCGCCCGCAGCGCCGTCTCGACTTCGCCCAGGTTGAGGCGCCGGCCGCCGACTTTGACGAAGCGGCCGGTGCGGCCCAGCAGCACCAGCTCGCCCTGCGCGTCGAGTTGCGCCCGATCGGCCGGACGGTGCCGCCCGCGCCCGCGCCGCCGGCGCCGGTTCCCCAGCGTGAACACGGCGGCGCTCTCGACGCTGAAACGCCCGCGGGGTTCGAATCGCAGCCGCACGCCCTCGAGTGGTGCGCCGACGCTCCGGCCGGTGAGGGCGGCGTCGCCCCCGCGGTCGTAGGTGATGCCGCCGGTCTCGCTCGAGCCGTAGAAGTTGTGGATCTTCCGGCCGAACCGCGCATGGAAGCCCCGCGCGAGCTCGGGCGCGAGGGGAGCCCCGGCCGAGATCACCGTCCGCAGGCTGTCCAACTCCCCGGGCGCGACGGAGGTCTCCACCAGCGCGCGCAGCAGGGTGGGCACGGCGGGAAAGACGGTCGGCCGCCAGGCCTGCACGGTGGCCGCGATGGCCTGGGGCAGCTGGGAGTCGGCGCACACGATCGCGGTGCCCTGCGCGAGCAGGGGAACCACCAGGTTGCCCAGGCCGTACGAGTGCCCGAAGGGGATGAGGCCGAGATTGAGGTCGTCCGGCCGGATCTCCATCGTCGCGCAGATCTGGCGCCCGTCGGCCAGCATCTGGGCGTCGGTGAAGGGCAGGACCCGCGGCTTCCCGGTCGAGCCCGAGGTCAGCTTGACCAGCCGCCGGCCGTCGCGGAAAGGGCGCCGGTCTCCCAGTGACTCCAGGCGTCCGGCCCTCCAGAGGAATGAGGCGCCGGCGCTGGCCGCGGCGCGGCGCTGGGCGCCGTCGGGGTCTCCCGGATCGAGCGCGATCGCGACGGCGCCGCGCTGGAGGAGGCCGAGGAAGACCTGCCACCAGGCTGCGCCGTTGGGTTCGGCGAAGGCGACCGCCCGGCCCGTTAGCTCCACCGCCGGGCCGGGCGGCCAGTCGCTGGCCAGGGCGTCGAGCTGCCGGCGCGTCCAGACGCGCCCGGCCGCGGCGTCGACCAGCGCCGGAGCCTCGGGTTGAGTCCGAACCGTGCGCTCCCAGCTCTGCAGCAATGTCGCGGGCATGGGCTCAGGCATCGGGGCGGCGGCCGCGGAGGAACGGCTCCAGTTCGACGGCGGCGAGGGCGGCGACCACGATGAGCGCGACCGTCAGGCCCAGCGCGTGGACGACCGGAATCCGGCTGAGGGCCAGCACGCCGAACGAGCTGGCGGCGCAAAGGGCGGAGAGCCGGATGGACACCGGCGGAGCAGTGCCGCTGTGAGAGGAGTCCGAGGAGAAGATCGCGTAATTATGGGCCAGGCAGACCCCGAGGAAGGCGCCCAGCAGGTGAAACAGATTGAGGGTCTGGCCGACCAGGCCGAAAACTCCGAAGACGACGAAGCAGGAGCCCGCGGGAATGAGCGCGATGCGCAGGCCGCGGCGGAACGGGTAGATGACAAAGACGCTGGCGATCACGAGGCTCAATCCGACGAGGCTGAGCCGCAGGGCGGACCAGCGATAGCGGGTGAAGAGCCGGTCGAGGGTTTGGAGCTCGTTGACGCCGACGGTGAACAGCCCCGCGGGGGCGGGTGGGCCCGCGGGCCGGTCCACGACGGTGAGAAACCAGGCCGAGGGTCCGCGGGTATTGTAGAGCAGAGCGAGCGGACCGGTGAGCACGCGCCCGGCATCGCGGTAAAGCGAGGCGTAGTCGCCCCCCGGCGGATGCTGACGCAGGGCCTCCCAGGAATTGAAAAAGGGAGCGAATGAGTCGGGCTCGAATCCATGGCGGTCCAGCGCCGCGCGGTAATCGGCGGAAAAGCCGCCCAGGGAGCGGAGCCGGGCGGGCATCTGCCGCCAGTCGGCCTCGGTGGGGAAAAGCAGGCCGAGGCTGGCGGGATGGGCCTGACCGGCGGAGGCCGCCTCGTAGTTGAGGAAATCCTCCAGGTGGCGGCGGGCCTCGGCGACGGTCGCCCCGTAGGTGAGATAAACCGTTCGTCCGGGGGTGTCGCCGAACAGGGTGCGCAGCGCTCCGGCGTTCGCCTCCAGCTCCGGGGTCGGCAACTCGAGTTCGCGCACGTCGTCGCGCCAGCGCAGCCGGCAGGTGCCGCTGACGGCCACCGCCGCGGCGACGACGAGCAGGAGCGCCGCCACCCAGCGGGAGGAGCGAGCGACGGACCGGCCGGGCGGCCGCAGGGCCCGGTGCCCGAAGCGCCGGGCCTCGAGAAAGGGATGGTCGATCTGGGCGAAGTAGAGCATGGCGGCCCCGAGCGCGGACAGCAGCCCGGCGCTGACGAAGAATCCGACCTCCCGGATGAAGGGCAGGTCGGAAAAGAGCAGGAGCGAAAAGCCGATCACCGTGGTCAGGCAGCTGGCGAGGAGGGGCTTGAGCAGACGCCGGAGCTTGCTCTCGTAGCCTTCGCCGGGCCGAAGCGCCGGCTGCATGTAGATATAGAAGCCGTAATCGATCGCGACGCCGCACAGCAGGGCGCCAATCAGGAAGACGAGGAAATGCAGGCGCGCAAATACCAGCGTGGACGCGGTCCAGGCGCCGAGGAGCGAGAGGAGGACGACGGGCAGCAGATGCAGCATCTGCCAGACGCGGCGGACAAAGAGGCAGCCCACCCCAAAGACGGCGAGCAAGGACAGGGCGTTGAGGACCCGGATCTCCGACTCGATGCGGACCCGGGTGGCCGCGGCGATCTGGTTGACCCCGGTCCAGCGCAGTTCCACGCCGGGGTACGCCGCCCTCATGCGGGCCTCGGCGCGGTTGATGGCGGCGAACACCGGGCCCTGTCCCTCCGCGGCGAAGGGCGAGCCGGCGATCCGCCCCCAGACCAGGGCGTCGCCACCGGTGCCGGCCCCGGAGGGCGCGATCAGCCGGGCGCGCTCGATCAGCCGGGGTGTGAGCAGCAGGGGATCGAGCGGCAGCAACGGGCCCATCGCGACCGCCTCGGGGCGGCCGAGAAACGCCTCCAGGTCGGCGGCGGCGCGTTCTGCCAGCCAGGGGGAGAAGTCGGACTCGGGCCGGCCGGTCCCGGTGAATTCGCGGTGCCGCTCGCCCAGCCAGGACGGCAGGAGCAGCGTGGCGCGCTGCTCAAAGATGGCGCGCCCCATCGCCGTCTGGTCAGCGCCGCCGCCCAGGTCCAGGGCCTCGGCGAACTCCGGGGCGCGGCGCAATTCGCCGGCGAAGAGCGCGGCCGCGGCGGCGGGCGGCACGGCGGGCGCCTGCGGGTCGCGCAGCGCGAAGAGCATCACCCGGACCTGCAGGTCGGTGGCGAGGCCGCGGACCAGGCCGGCCTCGGGCGCCTGCTCGCCCGGCGGGATGAGATCGAGCACGTTGGTGGAGATCTCTCGCGCATAGTCGAGCCGCGCGAGCCAGGCGATCCCCAGCGCCGCCAGCCCCAGCAGGACGCAGCGGGCCATCACTTTCCGGCGGGCGGGTTCCATGGCGTCAGCGAAAATAGCGCGCCCAGTCCGCAGGGGCGAAGACCGCATCCCGGCGGGTGGCGCGGACCAGGATATCGATGTGCTGCCGGGGCGTCGCGCGCAGCTCGATTTCCGCGACGGTGTCGCCGGTCCCGCGCACGATGAGCGCGGCGAGGCTCCGGGCCAGGAGCGGGTCCCGCGGCACGAAGGCGAGCGTCCAGCCCGCGGCGTCGCGCTGCCCATGGAGGGCGAAATTCCGCTGCAGTTCAGCGAGGTCGAAGCGCAGGATGTCGACCAGCGCCGCGATCGAGGCCTGGGTGCGGGCGTCGGCGGGCAGGGACACCTCGCGCCCGATGGCGTCGCGCATCAGCAGGCCCTGGCCGTCGACGATGAGCACGCGGGGCTGGGGGGTGAGATAGTCCAGGCTGAGTCCGCGGCCGGGCGCGAGCCGGATTTTCCCGGTCAGGATGACCGGCTGGCGGCGGAACGGGAAGTAGCGGCGCTCCTCGAAGGAAGACTCCCGGTTTTCGCGCGGGACGAGGCTGGCAAACAGGGCGCTCCAGGCGGGGTCGCGCGCGGGATCGGCGATGGCCGTCGCGGCGGAAAGCAGCGGGGGCGCGGCGCGGGCGGCGGCGGCGAGGACGAGCAGGGCGAGGGCGGCGGCGCGGGGAAGCCTCATGTCTTTTTCGCGCGCCGCCCCGTGGCGAGCAGAATGAACAGGCGGAGGTGGAGGCACGCCAGCGCGAGGTTGTCGCGGAGGTAGTTAAAGTGCGACACTCCGCCCTCCGTCGCGGCGAGATACCGGCACGGCGCCGGCAGGTTCAGGGTGGGCACCCCCGCCCAGACCAGGCGGACGGCCGCCTCGTGGTCGAAGTCGAAGCCGCGGGCGAAGCGCGTCGCCCGCAGGGTTTGGTCGAGCGCCGCCGCGGGATAGACGCGGAAGCCGAAGAGGGGGTCGCCGATCCCGCCGCCGAGGACCTGGATCCGGGCGAGCAGCGTGCTGATCTTGCGCCCGTACAGGCGAGCCAGTGGGACCTCCGGGCCGAAGACCGGCCGGCCGAGGATCAGGGCTCCCGGCCGCAGGGCGGACGCCTGCATGAATTCCGGAATGTGGTCGGCGGGGTGCTGGCCGTCCGAGTCCATCGTGAGGACGTGGGTGAAGCCGGCCGCCAGGGCGGCCTCGACGCCGGTGGCGATGGCCGCGCCCTTGCCGCCGTTGCGGGGGCGGACGATGACCCGCACGCGGGCCTCGCGCGCGGCGAGTTCCTGGACCAGCCCGGTGCTGCCGTCGTCGCTGCCGTCGATCACCACCCAGACGGGGCTCCAATAGCGGAGCGCCTCCTGCACGGTGGCGGTGAGCAGCGGGCCCGCATTGTAGGAGGGCAGCAGCACCAGGTGGGTGGTCGAGGGAATCATGGCGCGCCGGACAGGCGTTGGAGATACCAGCCCTCCACCTCGGCGGTGAGGTCGCCGATCGCCCGGCTGGGGTCGTGCGGGATGAGCCGGTCCAGGTGGATCTCGACCGTGGAGGGGTACCGGGGGACGGACCACCAGGGCCGGTTCTTGGCCAGCAGGTCGCGGCTGGCCTCGATGATCAGGATCTGCACCGGGACGCCCGCCCGCTGGGCGATGAGCGCGAAGCCGGGCTTGAGCGGGTTGAGGACGGCGCCGGGCTCGGTGCGCGTGCCCTCGGGGAAGAGGAGCAGGGCGCGGCCGGCGGCGACCTTGTCCGCGACGTCGCGGACCAGCTCCAGGCCCGCGTCGCCCGCGACGTACCCGGCGGCGATCGCCGCCGGGGCCAGGAAGGGATTGCGCAGCAATGCGGGCTTGAAGATGCACATCGCGCCCGGCAGGTGGGCCAGCAGGAACGGGGCGTCGAGCAGGCCCGGGTGGTTGGAGATGTAGACGGTCCGGCGCGGCATGGCGCCGACGGCGGGCCCCCGCCAGTTGACGAGGATGAGGCCGATCTTGCGGAGCCACCAGATCCAGAGGGCGAACAGGATGCGGATGGCCGCGCGGACGGCCGGCTCGCGCCGCCGGCGCCCCGGGAAGACCAGCAGCACCGCGCAGGCGAGGTTGAAGGCGAGACCGACCGCGCCGAAGATCAGCCAGGACACAAAATTGGCGCAGAGGTAGTAGAGGCGCGAAAGCATGGTGGGGCCAGTTACAGCGTCATAAGTCGCTGCCGGTTTCAAGGTCGATGCGGGACCGCGCCGCGCCTACTCGGGGGCCGCCGGGTTGAGCGGGATGAAATTGAACCAGAGGAACGGGTCCGCGCGCAGCAGCGACTCGACGCGGCCGAGGAAATCCTGGAAGTGCGCCCGGGCGCGGGCGAGGTTGGCCTCCCGGGAGTCCTGGTCCGGCTCAAATACCGGCGAACCGTGCACCAGCGACTCGTCCGGCCCCGCCGGGATTCCCACGCAGAGCACGACGGGCAGTCGGAAGATCATGGCCAGGTGGTAGATGCTGAACGGGAACAGCCGCCGGCGGCCGAGGAAGTCGAAGGGCTCCAGCTTGGCGCTGTACCCGGCCCGGTCGCACTCCATGGCCACCGAGTCGCCGGATTCCACCGCGGCCTTCAGGGCGTAGAGCAGGTTCTCCGTCTCGTTGACCCAGATGAACGCAACCCACTGGCCGAACTGCCGGGAGAGGCGCCGCGTGTCGCGGGAGTTGGCCACCTTCAGCCGGATCATGTGCACCCGGCGCTGGAACTGCCCGAGCAGATAGCCGAGCAGGTCCGAATGGCCGACATGGAAGGTGCCGAGCAGGGCCGGGCGCCGCGAAGCCATGAGGGCGAGGAACGGCTCGCATCCCGGCCCGGGGGTGCAGCGATGGGGCCGGCCCTCGGCCAGGCGCAGCTTCAGCGCGAGCGCACGGGCGAACGCCCGGAAGTGGCGCCAGGTGTCGGCCAGGGTCGCCGGCCGGCCGAGCGCGACCGAGAGATAATCCCGCGAACAGCGGCGCTCGGCGGGCATCACCGCCACGGCCACGGCGCTGCCCAGGCCGAGCAGGGCGTCGAACGCCCGCTCCGGCAGGATCGCGCCGGCGCGATGCAGGAAGGCGTAACCCCAGCTCGGACCGGGATTGCGCGGCGCGGAAGGGTCGCGGGTGGTGCTCACGTCCAGGACAGAATCAACTCAAGTCCGGGGGCGGCCGCCTGGCGCAGGGGCCGGCGGTCGCGCACCGCCGCGAAGAAGTCGCAGAGGAGCAGGCGGCCGTCGGGCGCGCCACCGCCGGCCAGCGCGAGCGCGCCGAGCGCGCCGGCGGGATCGGGGGTGAGCGCCAGCGCGAAGGCAAAGGTGATCGCGCTGCCGGCGCCCTGCCCGAGCAGGACGGGCTTTCGCTCCTCGCCGCCGCAGAGGATGCTGCGCGACCCGGACGCGAGCAGCGCGGTCTGCACCGCGTGGGCCACGATCTGAAGGCGGCCGGCCAGCGGAAAAAACTGCCCGACCGGCCGCTCCCAGGCGATCAGGACCTGCTGCACCGCGCTGGGGTGAATCGAGGTCTGGAAGAGCATCGGGCTGGCATTGGGAAAACTCGCCAGGTAGGCCTCGAGGGCGCGGGTCTCGGCGTGGGTGGACGCGTAGACGATGGCGTCCGTCTCCCGCGGGTCGAGCGGATGCAGGACGCCGCCGATGACCAGCCCGAGCTGGGTCATCCGGCGGGTTGCGCCCGGGGGAAAGAGGTCGCGCAGCCGGTCGCGGGTCTGCGCGGGCTCCTCCGGCCCGGGATCCTCGACTGCGACCGCGTGGATGAAGCGTTCAATCATGGCTGAGCAGGCAGGCGGCGTGGGCGCCCCCGAACGCATTGCTGGCGAGGACCACCCCGTCGAACCCGCCGTTGGCGAACGGGGCGATGGCGACGGTGTCGGTGAAGCAGGGGGGCTCGGCGGCGATCGTCCCCGGGGTGCGGCCGGAGTCCAGCGCCGCGATCGCCACGGCCAGCTCAACCAGGCCGCAGCTGCCCAGGGTGTGCCCGAGGCTGCCCTTCCACGACACCAGCGGCGCCCCGGGAAAGACGCTCGCCAGCGTCACCGACTCGAGCCGCCCCGCCTCGAGCGTGCCGGTGCCGTGGCCCTTGATCCAGAGGCGCCGGCCGGCCGCGGCCGCCGCCACCGGCGCCAGGCAGGTGGCGAAGCCGGCGCCGTCGGGCCGGTTGCCGGTGAAGTGATGCATCTCATTATGGGTGGCCTGCGCGCTGAGCCGGTAGCCGCCCTGGCCCAGCTCGAGCACGGCGAAGGCCGCCCCGTCGCCCAGCCCGATCGAACCGGTGGCCCGGGCGGAGAAGGGCGCAGGCATCCCGCCGTTGAGGATCTTGAGCGCGTGAAAACCCCCGGTGACGAAGGGGCTGATGAAATCGAAGCTGAAGACGAGCGCGCGGTCCGCCAGGCCGGCCCGCAGCCCGCGCTCCGCGAGGAGCAGCCCGACGTGCGCGGAGACGCAGGCGTGGGACACCACGGTGACGTTTGTGCCCCAGCCGAGCCGCGCGCCGATGAATTCCACCGTGGCGAAGGGCATGCCGGTGGCGAAGTGGCGCGGGTCGCCGGTGCGCTGCACGGCGTAGAGGCTGCCCACCCCGAAGTTGCTGCTGGTGACGAACACGGGATGCCGCGCCGAGCCCCAGGGGGCGGGGGGAATCTCCGCCGCGAGCTCGTCGAGGCACGACAGCCACGCGGGCGGCGCGGTCTCCATCAGGTTGCGCCCCGGCAGGGGCGCGAGCGGCACGGGGTCGCCGCCCTCGGAGCCGAGCACGGGGAGCAGTTCCAGGGCCCGCCGCCCGAGCAGGAGCCCGGCGCAGGTCGCGCGCGCGTCCCCCAGGGCGGTCCGGCAGCCCGTCGCCCGCAGGCGCAGGGGCTGGCTGTCGGGCGGTGCCATCACGGGAGCGGAAGCAGTTTCTCCGGGGGGGCGTGCGCCCGGACGTAGGCGGCGAGATGGGCGACGCTCGAAAGGATGGCGCGGGTCTCCTCGCTGCTGCGGATCTTGATGCCGAACTCCCTTTCCAGCTGCACCACCAGTTCCAGGGCGTCGATCGAATCCAGGTTCAGGCCCGAGCCGATCAGGGGCTCATCATCCGGGATCTGGTCGGCGCGAAGGTCATCGAGCTTGAGGGTGTCGACTATGAGCTGTTTTAACCGGACGAGGAGGGCATCGGCCATGGGGCTGGGTCGGGACGGGACGAAATTGACTACTGCGGGTAGCGGTGAAGGACATGGCAGACGTTGCTGCCGCCAAAACCGCTGCTGTTGTTCAAGACGATGCCGGGCGCGATGTCGAGAGCGGCGCGGGGCAAATCGAGGTCGGCGCAGGCCTCGTCGGGCTCGACCAGGTTGGCATTGCCCGGAATGAAACGCTCGCGCAGGGCGAGCGAGCAAAAAGCCGCCTCCATCACCCCGGCCATCGACAGCGTGTGACCGGTGAGACCCTTCGTGCTGCTGATGCGCGGCCGGGCGCCGGCGGCGGCAAAGACCGAGCGCAGGGCGAGCGCTTCGGACCGGTCCCCGGCCGGCGTGGACGTGGCATGGGCGTTGACGTAATCGATCTGTCCCGGCGCCAGGCCCGCGTCGGCGAGGGCCCGCCGCATCGCGGCGCCCAGGCCCGCCCCCTCCGGATGGGAGATGGCGACGCTGTAGCCGTCGGCCGCCTGACCCCAGCCCGCCAGGGCGGCGTACACCGGCGCCTGCCGCCGCCGCGCGGTCTCCTCGTCCTCCAGCACCAGGCAGACGGCCCCGCCGGAGGCCACGAATCCGTCGCGGCGCCGGTCGAAGGGCCGCGAGGCGACCGCGGGGTCGGAATTGGTCGAGAGCGCATGCAGGGCGGCAAAGGGCAGCACGGTCTCGGCGTTCACGTCCTCCGCGCCGACCACGAGCATGCGCTCCTGGCGGCCGAGCCGGATGTCGTCGAGCGCGCAGCCCAGGGCGTGGCTCGAGGAGGCGCAGGCCGCCGCGAAACCCCCGACCGCCCCGCGAATGCGATAGAAGGCGGCGAGGTTGAAGTTGAGGGTGCCGGCGATCGAGGCCACCAGGCCCATGGGATCGCCGCGCGCGCCCCGCACCGCGTGCATCTGGCGGATGTGGTGGTGGAGGAGAAAGGCGGAGCCGGCCGAGGCGCAGTAGAGCCCGGTGGCGCCGTCGCCGAGTCCGTCCGCCTTGAGCCCGGCGTCCGCCAGCGCCTGCTCCACGGCGCACACGGCATAGACGCCGTGGGGCGCGAGGCTGCGGAGCTGCTCGCGGGAGAGCTGGTAGCGCTCGGGGTAGCGCCAGTCCCGCCAGCTGGGCGACTCGACCGAGAAGCCCTTGATCGTCCCGGCCACCTTGACCGGGAGGGCGGGATTGCCGAAAAACTCAACCGGCGCCAGGCCGCCGCGCAGCGTGCGCAGGCTGTGCAGGACCTCGGTGCGGTCGTTGCCTATGCTGGTGATGAAACCGAGGCCGGTGATGACGGCCGAGCGTCTCATACCGGCGGCGCCGTGGAAAGATCGGCGAGTTTCCGGCGTACGAAAGCCCGCATATCCCCGACGGTGCGCACGCCCATGATCTCGGCGTTGCTGATGCTGATCTCAAAAAGGTCCTCGAAAAAAAAGACGATCTGGGCCAGGGCGATCGAGTCCAGGCCGAGGTCGGCGATCAGGGCGACCGAGTCGTCCAGCGTGAGGCCCGCCAGCCTGGCCTTGTCCGGGACGTGGTCGAGCAGCACGCCGAGGACGACGGTGTCGATCGCGGCGGGGTCGTTGGTCGCGCCCGACCGGGCGTAGGCCTCACGGATCTCCTTGGGGAAGTGCCGCAGCAGGGTGGCCTTGGCGCTGGTCGGGGAGGGCGGGAATGATTCCATCGCGTCGTCAGGAGTTGGCCGTTGTGGGTTCCAGGGCGGGTCCTTCAAATTCGAGCCGGGGCACGAGGCGGAAGCGGCGCTGCAGCCGGCAGATCAGGAGAAACATCTGGAAGCGCCACCACAGCCCCCAGGTGAAGCGCGCGTGCCCGGCGACGATGGAGGTGATGGCGCGCCGGATCCCCCAGCGGACCTCCGGGCACATGAAGACCGCGAAGCTCGAGTTGTCGTAGAAGACGGTGATGAGCTTTTGGAAGATGCCGGCGCTGCGCTTGACCGCGGCGGTGTAGCTCCGCTGCTCCGCCGGGGTCAGCCCGCGGTCGGCCGCGTGCGCCCGCGCCACGAGGCCGACCGCCAGCTTGCCCGAGAACATCGACATGTAGACGCCGGAGGAGAAGATCGGGTCGAAGAAGCCGGCGGCGTCGCCGACCAGGACGACGCGCTCGGCCGCCAGCTTCTGGCGGAAATAGCTATAGTCGCTGGTGACCCGGAAGGGCAGCAGGGGCTGCGCGTCGCCCAGCAGCTCGCGCAGCTTGGCGGAGCCGGCCACGGCGCGGGCGAAGAATTCCTCCGGCCGCAGGGCCGCCGCCCGCATGGCCTCGACGGTGGTGACCAGTCCGACGGAGGTCTTCTCGTCATCGAGGGGGATCATCCAGAACCAGCCGTGATCCAGCCGGACGGCGACGGTGTGGCCGCCGGCGCGGCCGGGCGCCCGCACCACGCCGTGAAAATGGTTGTAGATCGCCACCCGCTTCGGGAACGGGGACGGGTCGAGCGCGCGTTTCTGGTCCAGGGTGAAGAGCGTCTCGCGCCCGCTGGCGTCGAGGACCCACCGCGCAGTCACGGTCTGCGCGCCGGCGGCCGACTCCAGGTGCACGTGGTGGACGCCGTCCGCGGTGTCCACCGCGCGGACCGTGGTCTCGCACCGCACCTCCGCGCCGAGCTCCCGGGCGTGATCGAGCAGGATGGCGTCGAACTTCGCCCGCTCGACCTGGAAGGTGTAATCCAGGCCGGGGATCAGGCTCTGGTCGAATTGGATCTCCGTCTCCGCGCGCCCGTTGGCGAGGAAGAAGGCCGCGCCGTACTTGCGGACGAAGCCGGCCGCCTCGAGCTTGGGCCACACGCCGGTCTCGCGCAGCAGCGCGTTGCCCATCGGCAGCAGCGACTCGCCGATATGGAAGCGAGGAAACTTCTCCTTCTCGAGCACGAGAACCCTGAGGTTATGCTGGCGGGCGTAGGCGGCCGCGGTGCTGCCGCCGGGTCCGCCGCCCACGATGGCCACATCATATTCCCATGACTCCATTGCCACATTGATACCAGAGCGGCCGCGCAGGTCAATGGGTTGATTGCCCCATCCCGGTCATTTTCCCGGCTGGGCCGGCTCCGGGGGCAGGGGACGAAACAGGGGGCTGTGCTGAAAGATCACCGAGTTGGAAAAGATCGCCATGCGCCCGGTCGGGTGCGCGTCGGGGGTGGCGCCGTCGAGTTCCCTGACGTAGAAACGCACCGGGCCGACATGCATCACGTCGCCGGTCACCCCGGCGATGCTGATGCGGTCGCCCACCCGGAGGCCGGAACGGCCGATCATGAAAAAATACGCCGCGATCGAGAGGATGATGGTCTGCAGGGCCACCGCGATCCCCGCGGTGATCACGCCGGCGAAGGTGGCCAGCGAACTGAAGTCGCTGATGAAGCCGAGGATGAAGACCACGAGCATGAGCACGCCGGTGACGACCCGCCGGATGAGCAGAAATTGCCGGCGCCGGCGCTCGTCGGGGACGTACCGGAGGGTCATCCGGCGCCAGATCTCGGAAATGCCAAAGACCGCCGCGAGCATGGCCAGGATACCGGCGACCCGGCCGAGGAGCGCCCAGAGAATCTGGCCGTAGAGCTGGTTGACCGCGTCGCGCCATTCCCGCAGGTTGGTTAGGCTCTGGTCGAACAGCATCGACTCCTGCCGCAGGGGCAGCGAGACGATGGAAAGCTCCCGGAATTCGGCGGACATGCCCTGGAGCTTCTGGCGCAGCGCCAGCAGCGGCCCGGTGGGCGCGGCCTCCACCTGGCCGGCGGCCGTGTCGCCCTCGGCCACGATGGCCCGGACCATGGCCCGCAGGGGCGCCTGGGACTGGGCGACGGCGGCCTGCAGCTGGACCGTCTGCTGGATGAGCTCGTCCAGGCCGCGCAGCCGCTGGGCCAGGGAGAAGAGGGTCACGGTCTTCTTGATCAGGCCCCCGGTGTTGGCGGCCATCGGCGTCGTGGTCGGCCCGGCGGCGGCCACCGGCGCAAACGCCTCGGGGACGGACTGCTGCAGGGCGTCGATCTGACCGCCAAGCGAGTGGTCGGCCGCCTGGTCGGCGGGGCCGCCCACGAGATCGGAAAGCTTTTGCAGGTTGTCCTGCATCGCCTGGAACAGGTCGACCTCGGCCTGGAGGGCGTCGCGGCGGGCCATCCGGGTGGCGGTGCCTTCCGCGGTCGGGGCGGCGGCGATCTGACCATTGAGCGTGTTGATCTCGGCGGTGAACCCGCGGACGCGGGCCGCGCGGGCGGCCGCGATCGCGCTGATTCTCGCCGCGGTGGCGCTGGCCTGGGCCGCCGCGGCCGTCGGCTTCGCCGCCTCGCCTCCGGCCACCAAGGGCAGCTCCCCGCGGGCGGCGGCGAAGGCGGCCTGCACCACCTGGTTGGCCAGCGTCCGTTGGTTATTCCAGTAATAGTCGTCGCTGGGTTGGGCGACCCACTGGCGGCTGGCCTGCACCTGCCGGTGCCACCGGATCGTGTCATTGAGATTGCTGGCCAGACCGGCCGCCGTGAGGCCGGGACCCGCGGCTGGGCTCGGGGCTCCCCAGGCCGGTCCCGCCGCGAGCAGCAGGCCCCAGGCGACGCGCTTCAATCGAAGTTGCATGGACATGCCCCATCGGTAAGTTCCCGTCGCAGCGCTTACAAGGTGAATACCGATCAAGCCAGTTGCGTCCGCGATTCATTCCGACTCGTATCCCAGCGATGAGGCCATCCCGTTTCCTCCCCTTCGGCGCCGCGCTTTTCTCCCTGGCGTTCGCCGTGGCGCGCGGCCAGGTGACGGCGTCCCTGGTGGCGGCCGACGCCTCGATCCAGCCGGGCCGCCCTTTCACGGTCGCCTTGCGCCTCGTCCACCAGGCCCCGTGGCACACTTATTGGGTGAACCCGGGCACCGGCCTGCCGACGGCGATCGCCTGGACGCTGCCCGCCGGGTGGAAGGCCGGGGAGATCCAATGGCCCGCGCCCCAGGTCCTGGTGGATACGACCAATGAGGTAAGCGGCAGCGGCTACCATGGCGACCTGCTCCTGCCGGTCACGCTCACGCCGCCCGCCGGCCTCGCGGCCGGCACGGCGGTCGAACTCAAGGCGGCCGTCCGCTGGCTGATGTGCTATGACGTGTGCAAGCCCGGCCACGCGGCGCTGAACCTGACGCTGCCGGTGGCCGCGGCGGATCCCGCGCCCGACCCGAATTGGGGCGCGAAGATCCGCGCGGCGGTCGCGAACCTGCCCGCGACTGATCCGGACTGGACCCTGGCCGCCTCCCGCGATCCCAAATGGATCATCCTGGTCGTCCGCCCGAGTTCCGCCGGCGGCCGGGCGCCGCTCCATCCACACTTTTTCTCCCGGGACAATCTCGTTGCCTACGACGCGCCGCAGATCGTGCTGGAGGATGGCCAGGGGGGTGTCAGCCTCAAGCTCGCCATCTCGCCCGACGCCCCGGCTGGAGCGGCGAATCTCGTCGGCGTCCTCACCTCTGACAACGGCTGGCACCCCGACGGGTCCCTCCCGGCCCTCGCCGTCGACATCCCGTTCGGCGCCCCATCAGCCACGCGGGCCCCGCCCGCCGAAGGCCCGCCGGGCGGGACGAAGGCGGGACTGGGCGGCACCCTTCTTCTCGCCTTCGTGGGCGGGCTTATCCTCAACCTGATGCCCTGCGTGTTCCCGGTGCTCGGCATCAAGATCCTCGGCTTTGTCAACCAGGCCGGGCACGAGCGGGGCAAGGTTGTCGCGCATGGGCTGGTGTTCAGCGGCGGCGTCCTGCTTTCCTTCTGGCTCCTGGCCGGGGTCCTGGCGGTGCTGCGTGCGGGGGGCGACCAGCTGGGCTGGGGCTTCCAACTTCAATCCCCGGCGTTCATCTTCGGCCTGGCGGTGATCATGCTCGTGTTTGCGCTCAATATGAGCGGCGTCTTTGAATTCGGACTCGCGGCGACCGCCGTCGGAGGCGGGTTGCAGGCAAAGTCGGGATGGGCCGGATCGTTTTTCACCGGCGTGCTGGCCACGCTGGTGGCCACGCCGTGCAGCGCGCCCTTTCTCGCCCCGGCGCTGGGCGCGGCGCTGACCCTGTCAACGGCGCAGTCCTTTGCGATCTTCACCACCATCGCCCTCGGGCTCTCGACGCCCTACCTGCTGCTGTCCGCCTTCCCCGGCGCGGTGCGCGTGCTGCCGCGCCCCGGCGCCTGGATGGAAACCTTCAAGCAGTTCATGGCATTTCCGCTGTATGCCACCGTGGGTTACCTGGTCTGGGTCCTCGCCGGGCAGTTGCCGGAGTACGGGCTGCTGTCCGCATTTTTCGGCCTCGTCGTGGTCGCAATGGGGGTCTGGGTCTACGGCCGCTGGCGCGCGCCCGGTGCGTCTCCGGCTCGGGCGCGATTTGGGCTGATCGCAGGCGTGGCCCTGATCGCAGCGGGGGCGTGGACCGGCTGGCCGCGCCCGCCGGCGCCAACCGACCTCACGTGGGACAAATGGAGCCCGGAGGCGGTGAGCGCCCTGCGCACCGACGGCCGAATCGTCTACGTCGATTTCACGGCGCGTTGGTGCGCCACCTGCCAGGCCAACAAGCGCCTCGTCTTCCATTCCGACGCCGTGCTCGGCGCGTTTCGCGCCAAGCATATCGCCACGCTCCGGGGCGACTGGACCAACCAGGATCCGCAGATCACGGCCGAACTCGCCAAGTACCATCGCAGCGCGGTGCCCTTCAATCTCGTCTGGCTGCCGGGCAGGACCGACCCGATCCTGCTGCCGGAGATCCTGACCCCCGGAATCGTCCTCAACGCGGTGAACGAGTGAGGGCGCGTACCACCCGCTATGCGGCGCGCGGTGGAGCGCTCGTGGGCCATAATCAGGGGCGGGCATTCAACCGGCCCCTCTATGTCGCCAATACGAATGCCTTCGTGCTGGCGGGCGATCTTCCGGCGGCGCGCTTCGTGGCCGCGGACACGATTCACGGCACGCTGGTCATGGGCATCAGCCGGGGGGGCCGCACGCACGGGTTGCAGGACATGGCGGATGTCACCCTGGAGTATCGCCCGGCGCACGCCCGGTGGGTGGCGCGCGACCCCGCGGTGGCGGGGCTGGTCGCGACCTTTGAGGTGGTCGCCATGCGCGACGAGGTGGGTTTTGCGGCCCGGGTCCATTGCGCGGGCGCGAGGCGGGGAGACATGCTGGTGTGGGCTTATGGCGGCGCCATCACCTGGCCCGGCCCGGAAATAAACCTCAACTGGGATTTCGATCCGCACGTCAATCCGGCGGTCGACGGGCCGGTGTTTGATCCGGCGCATTGCGTCGGAAATGCCGTGGAGGT
>Ga0302319_10011535_pt1 | contig 16761 bp, 7 predicted proteins | sample Bog_T0_2_FD_203319 | JGI IMG/M metagenome (GOLD analysis project Ga0302319, IMG submission 203319) | Peat permafrost microbial communities from Stordalen Mire near Abisko, Sweden - Bog_T0_2 | ecosystem: Environmental > Terrestrial > Soil > Wetlands > Peat | place: Sweden: Abisko, Stordalen Mire...
CCGAGCCCGTCCTGCACCATCTCGAGGGAGGCGGCCAACGGGAAGAGGAGGGCGGCGGCGCAGACGCAGGCGGCAGCCACCCGGACCTTCTGTTGTCGGGGCCGGCGCCCACCGGCATCACCGGCATCACCGGAGCTCCGTTGGAGCAGCAGCACCGTCGCCACCGCCAGCAGCATCATGGCCACAATGGCCAGACGGATCTTCAGCGACGTAGCGGCCGGCCCGCTGAGGAGGAGGCCGTAGAGCACGCTGCAGGCGACAACCGCCAGGAATCCCGCTGCCACCGGCCGGTTTCCGACCCCCGCCCGGCGAACCATCTCGACACCGATGCCGCACAGGGCGGCGATCGCCGGAGCCAGGACCGCCGTGTAGTAAAGATTGACCACCGCGATGGTGCTGATGGCGACCAGGGTGACGACGAGCCAGGTGCCCCAGACGACCGCCGCCGCCCGCAGGGGATCCTTCCGGGGACGGCCCCGACGCCCGACGATCGCCGCCACGCCGGACGCCAGGGCGGCCGGGATGAGCCACCCGATGTCGCGACCACCCGCCCCGTGCAGCAGCCGGGTGGGGCCGGGTGCCGTGCCGAGACGGAACGCCGCCAGCGACGCCTGGCTAGCCGGACTGCCCGGCAACGGGTTGCCGAGCTGACCCGATCTGGTCCGGGACAAGCCGTTGTAGACGAAGACCTGTTGATAGAGCGAGTCATGAGTGCTGCCGTCGACGTACGGCCGGTCGGCGTGGGGAACCAGGCTGACCACCGACATCCAGCTCAGGGACACCACCACCGCCACCAGGCCGGCCGCACCAACCTGAAGGAGCCGTCGGCGCCGCGGGCCCGGAGCCACCAGGGTCCAACCCGCCAGCAGCACCGGGAGGATCAGCCAGGCCTCGAGCATCTTGGCCTGGAACGCCAGGCCCACCATGAGCCCGGCCACCAGCAGCCATCGGGCGTCCTCGCGCACCATGGCGGTGACCAGTGCGTCGACCGCCACCACCAGCAGCAGGATGAAAAGTGAATCCGACACGTTGCCGCGGTTGAGGGCCACGGTGGCCGGCGTCACCGCCAGCACCGCTGCCGCGGTGATCGCCGCCATCGGCCCGGCCAGCCGGCGGACGGCGTGGTAGAGGAAGAGGACCGCCAGCGCGCCTTCGACGACCTGCGGCAGCACCACCGCCCACTGGTGGTATCCGAAGAGGCGGACGCTGAGCGCCTGGATCCAGAGGGCTCCGGGGAGCTTGTCCACCGACACCGTTCCGGCCGGATCGAAGGCGCCGTAGAGGAAGTCGTGCCAGTTCGACCCCATGCTCCGCACGGTGGCGAGGTAGTAGGTCTCGAGCGACTGGTCGGCCATGCCCCAGCCATACGACAGGCCGGCCACGACGGTGATCATGGCGAGCGCCGGTCGGACCCAGACGGGTCGGGGACCCTCGACCGGATCGGTCTGCGGAGGGATCGAGCGGGCGCTCCGGCTGTCGGAAACGCCGTTGGCAGCTTCAGGAGGCACCTTGGGAACCTAGTGACCGGTGGAAGCGGTGTCGACCGGTCGGGACGTCCGGGGACGCCGGCCGGGTCTGATCAGAGGTTCACCACCGGACAGGTGACCGTCCGGGTGATCCCGTCGATCAGCTGCATCCGGCCTACCACCATCCGGCCCAACTCGTCCACGCTGTCGGCCTCGGCCCGCACGATCACGTCATAAGGCCCGGTGACGTCCTCGGCGGCCACCACCCCGCTGATGGCCGCCACCGATCGGGCCACCGTGGCGGCCTTCCCCACTTCGGTCTGGATCAGCACGTAGGCAGTGACCGGCATTCGCAGCTCCCGGTGAGGTGGTGGGACGACGCCAGCATGCTAGCTCCGCCGCCCCTGACGCCTACCATGCCCGGGTGGGCGTTCGGGAGCGAGGCGAGCAGTTCCGGCGGCTGGCCCAGACGGCGGTGGCCGACCTCTTCGACCAGCGGCGCCCGTTCGGTCGGCTGGCCCTGACCCACGTGCTGATGACCGCCGGCGACACCATGTTCGCGGTGTCGCTGGCCGGCTCGCTGTTCTTCTCGATCTCCCCGACGGCGGCCCAGGACAAGGTCATCCTCTACCTGGTGCTCACCATGGCTCCGTTCGCGGTGGTGGCACCCCTCCTCGGCCCCCTCATCGACCGCAGCCGCGGGGCCCGGCGCGGGATGGCGGTGGCATCGGCCCTCGGACGGGCGGCGCTCTGCCCGTTCCTGGCCCGGGACATCCATTCGCTACTGCTCTTTCCGGAAGCCTTCGCCATGCTGGTGCTCTCCAAGGTCTACCTGGTGACCAAGGGTGCCCTGGTGCCGGAGATGGCCGCCCTCGGCCTCCTCGGTACCGGCGATGAGGCCGGAACCGCCCCCGGGCTCCGGATCGCCGGGGAGGTGGGGCCCGAAGGTCATCCGGCCGGGTCCGTCGACACCGGCGCATCGCCTCACGCCACTCCGCCCTACGGCACGGCAGCCGCCCGCGGGGGCGACGGTCCCACCGGTACCGGTCCGTCGGCGCCCGGGGAGGCTCCCGACCTGGCCAGCCTCAACGCCCGACTGGGTCTGCTGGCATCCCTGTCGGGATTTGTCTTCGCCCTGCCGGCGGTGGCCGCCCTCAAGCTCGGGGGAGCGCCATGGGTGATCTACCTCGACCTGGTGGTCTTCCTTGCCGCCGCGGTGGCGGCCGCCCGGCTACCGGTCCGCCGACTCGAGCGGCGGCGGGAGCGGGGCCGGAGCCGGGTCCCCCCCGGGGCCATGGTCGATTCGCGGGTGCCGGTGTCCGAGTCGATCCTTGCCACTCCGGCCGGAACCAGCGACGAGTGGAGCAACGATGAGTTGGACCTGGCCGCCTTCCAGCCCGTCGCTGGCCCCCCGGTGCTGCTGGCGCTGATGCCCATGTCGGTCCTGAAGGCACTGGTCGGATTTCTGACCTTCCTGTTCGCCTTCGGATTACGCCGCGAGGCGGCCCCCACCTGGATGTTCGGCCTGCTGCTGGGTGCCATCACCGCCGGCGCCCTGATCGGCGTGCTGCTGGTCGGACGTCTCCGGATCTGGCTGTCCGAACAGCAGATCCTGGTGGCATCGCTGTGGCTGGTGGCTGCCTGCTGTCTGGTCGGGGCGTTGCTGGGTGGCCGGTACATCCAGATCCTGGTGGCGGTGGGTGTCGGGATGGGCGGCGCGGTGGGCAAGCCGTCGTTCGATGCCCTGGTGCAGCGGCATGTGGCCGAGTCGAATCAAGGCCGCGCCTTCGCCCGCTTCGAGACCCAGTTCCAGCTGGTGTGGGTGGTCGGGTCGTTTGTCCCGGTGGTGCTGACGCTGCCGATCGCCGCCGGCGACCTGATCATGGGCGTGGTGGCGGTGGTGGGTGCGGTGGCCTACATGAGCTCGTTGCGAGCCACCGAGCACCCGGTGCACCGTGGAACCTGACTGAAGGTCAGGGGAGTTCAGCCCAGCTGTTGTTCGAGCTTGTCGACCTCGGCGGTCAGCCGGGCCGGCAGCTTGTCGCCGAAGGTGGCGTAGTACTCACGGATGAGCGGCACTTCGGGGCGCCAGTCGGCCGCCTCGACGGTGAGCAGCTTGGCCATGTCCTCGTCGGAGATGTCGAGCCCATCGGTGTTGATGGCGCCCGGAGTCGGTAGAAATCCGATGGGGGTGTCGACGGCCTCGGCTTCACCGGCCACCCGCTCGAACACCCACTCCAGCACCCGGGAGTTCTCGCCGTAGCCGGGCCAGAGCCAACGGCCGTCCTCGTCCTTGCGGAACCAGTTCACATAGAAGATCTTCGGCAGCTTGGCCGGGTCGCCTTCGGCGCCGATGTCCAGCCAGTGGGCGAAGTAGTCGGCCATGTTGTAGCCGCAGAACGGCAGCATGGCGAAGGGGTCGCGCCGGAGGTTCCCCACTGCGCCGGTGGCTGCCGCCGTGGTCTCCGAGGCCATGATGGAGCCCAGGAACACGCCATGGCCCCAGTCGCGGGACTGGAAGACCAACGGCACCACCGAAGCCCGGCGTCCGCCGAACAGAATGGCGTCGATCGGCACACCGGCCGGGTCCTGCCACTCGGCGGCGATGGCCGGATCCTGCGAGGCGGGGACGGTGAAGCGGGAGTTGGGGTGGGCGGCCGGCGTGCCCGACGCCGGGGTCCACTCCTCGCCCTTCCACGACGTCAGGTGGGCGGGCGCCTCCTCGGTCATCCCCTCCCACCACACGTCGCCGTCGTCGGTGAGGGCGGTATTGGTGAAGATGGAGTTGGCATCCAGGGTGAGCATGGCGTTGGGGTTGGTGTGACTGTTGGTGCCGGGCGCCACGCCGAAAAAGCCGGCCTCCGGATTGATGGCGTAGAGCCGGCCGTCAGGCCCGTACTTCATCCAACAGATGTCGTCGCCCACCGTCTCCACCTTCCACTCGGGGAGGGTGGGGATCAGCATGGCCAGGTTGGTCTTGCCACAGGCGGATGGGAACGCCCCGGTCACGTACCGGGTGTCGCCGGCCGGGCTGGTCAGCTTCAGGATCAGCATGTGCTCGGCCAGCCAGTTGTCGTCCCGGGCCATCACCGAAGCGATGCGGAGGGCGAAGCACTTCTTGCCGAGGAGGGCGTTGCCGCCGTAGCCGGAACCGTACGACCAGATCTCCCGGGTCTCGGGGAAGTGGACGATGTACTTGTTCTCCGCGTCGCACGGCCAGGGGACATCCGCCTCGCCATCGGCCAGCGGCGCACCCACCGAGTGGAGGCAGGGCACGAACTCCCCGTCGCTGCCCAACACCTCCAACGCACCTCGGCCCATACGGGTCATGATCCGCATGGAAACGGCCACGTAGGCGGAGTCGGTGATCTCCACACCGATGTGGGCGATGGGCGATCCCAGGGGTCCCATCGAGAACGGCACCACGTACATGGTCCGGCCTCGCATCGAGCCCTTGAAGAGATCGGTCAGCACCTGGCGCATCTCCGCCGGTTCCCGCCAGTTGTTGGTGGGTCCGGCGTCTGACTCCAGGGTGGAGCAGATGTAGGTCCGGTCCTCGACCCGGGCCACGTCGCCGGGATCGGAGGCCGCCCAGTAGCTGTTGGGGCGCTTGGCGTCCGACAGCTTGGTGAAGGTCCCGTTGTCCACCAGCAGCTGACAGAGACGGTCGTACTCCTCGGCGGAGCCGTCCAGCCATTCGATGTCCGCCGGCTCGGTCAGCGCGGCGATCTCCTCCACCCATTCGATCAGCTTCTTGTGTTCGGTGGGGGGCATGGGCGGGGCATCCTCCTTGGGATTGGAGCTGGTGTGCCGTCACGTTCACGTGTCGGACATCGGGGGTTCACGGTCTGTCCATCCATGGTAGCGGCGGGGACTGCGGTGAATGGTAGGCAGAAGGCCGTGGATCCTCCCAATTCTGGCCCCGGCGAGGGGAGTGCTGACGCCCCCGGGGACGAGTTCGAGGTCATCGACCGCTTCCGTTCAAGATTCGAGTCGGGGGGTGGGCCTCCGCCGGGTGAGGTGTGGATCGGTGACGATGCTGCCGTGGTGGGAGGCTCGGCCCCCGGATCCACCCTTTTGGCCACCGATCTGGTGGTGGCCGGGGTGCACGTCGACCTCGACCTCTGCGGCCTCGACGATCTGGGCTTCAAGGCGGTGATGGTGACGGTCTCCGATCTGGCGGCCATGGGGGGCCGACCTGATCACCTGTTGTTGTCGGTGGCGGCACCGCCAGGGACCGATCTCGATCTCCTGTCCGAAGGGGTGGCCGAGGCGGCTCGATCGGTCGGCGGCGTGGTGGTGGGAGGCGACCTGTCAGTGGCATCGGAGTTGATGGTGTCGGTGTCGGCGGTCGGTTCGCTCCACGGACGGCCGTCCACCGGACCTCTGCTCCGCTCGGGTGCCAGGCCTGGGGATGCCATCGTCGTCACCGGTCCACTGGGGACATCGGCGGCGGGGCTTCGGCTCCTCCGTGGCGGGTGGGGGGGGAGTGCACCGGTCGACGGTCCGGGTCGGGCGGCCGACGAGGCGGCAGCCGTTCGATCGCACCGCCGCCCCGTGGCGCGTCTCGAGGAGGGCGAGGTCGCACGGTTGGCTGCTGCCACCGCCGCCATCGATGTCTCGGATGGCTTGACCAATGATTTGGTCCACCTGGCCGCCAGCTCCGGGGTCGGAGTTGAGCTCGACCACCTGCCGGTGGCCCCCGCGGCCATGCGGGATGAAGCCCTGGGGGGAGGGGAGGAGTACGAGCTGATCATCACCACCGCAGACCTCCCCGGGCTCCGGCATGCGATGGCAGCGGCCGGGCTGCGGCCTCCCATCCGGATCGGGTGGTGCACCGACGCTCCCGGGGCCTTGACCTTGGACGGAATCCCGCTGCCTGAACGGGGATGGCGCCATGCCTTCGGGTGAGCCCGATCATCCGCCCACCACGGAAAATCTGATCTGGGCGACGGTCCTCTCAGCAATTCCACAGGATCCCCCATCAGGATTGACGCATGAGTCCTGACGGCCCCGGCAAGGACATGGAGCACCGCCGCATCCTGGTGGTGGACGACGAGCGGTCGATCACCGACTTGGTGGCCATGGCCCTTGGCCTCCACGGCGCCACCGTCGAGGTGGTGCACACCGGGGCGGAGGCGCTGGTCGCCGTCCAGCAGTTCCGCCCGCACCTGGTGGTGCTCGACGTCATGCTGCCGGATCTGGACGGCTTCGAGGTGTTGAAACGGATGGGGTGGGACCGACGATCCCAGGCCACTCCGGTCCTTTTCCTCACCGCCCGGGGAGAGCTGGACGACCGGCTTCGGGGTCTGGCGGCCGGTGGGGACGACTACATGGCCAAACCGTTCAGTGTCGAAGAGATGCTCCTCCGCATCAAGGCGGTGCTCCGCCGGACCGATGGCTACGAGGATGTCGGGAGCCACCTGTCATTCGCCGACATCGAGCTCGACGAGGACACCCACGAGGTGCGTCGGGGCGCCACCTCCATCGAGCTGACCCCCACCGAGTTCCGCCTGCTCCACTATCTGATGGTCAATGCCGGCCAGGTGATCTCCAAGGCCCAGATCCGCGATCGGGTCTGGGACTACAGCTTCGACGGCAAGGTGAACATGGTGGAGGTCTACGTCAGCTACCTCCGGAAGAAGCTCGATGCCCACGGCCCGCCGCTCATCCGCACGGTCCGCGGTGTCGGGTACACCCTTCGTGTGCCGCCCGCCGAGCCGGATGGTCAGGGGGCGGACGGAGCGGAGGGGACGCTCCGGTCGGACGACCAGCTCCCGGTGCGGTCCGAGGTCTAGGCGGTGACCCTCCGACTCCGCTTGCTGTTGCTGGTGGTGGTCATCGTGGCCGCCGGGCTGGTGATCTCCGACATCGTCACCTACACCTCGCTTCGGTCATTCCTGACCACCCGGGTCGACCAGCAGCTGCTGGCCGCCACCTACCCGGTGGAACGGGCACTGGTGTCGCCCGATGGCTTCGATCCGCTGGCCCAACCCGGTGCCCGCCATCCGGGTGGCCCCACCACCGGGACCGGGACGGTGCCCACCACCGGGACCGGGACGGGGGCCGGCACCGGGGCCGGGACGGGGGCCGGCACCACCCGTTCCGGCGCCAGCCCCTTCCGCGATGGCAGCGGATTCGCCTCACCGACGCGGGGTGCCGACCCCGGGGTGCTCGTGCCCCCCGGGACCTACGGCGAGCTGTTGACCGCCGCCGGCAAAGTGAAGGCCCACGTCTTCTTCAGCTATGGCGGCGTGGTTCCCGCCGTGCCCGTCATTCCCACCTCCCTCCCGGGTTCGAGCGGGAGCTCGGCCTCCATCCGGTACTTCGCCACCGCCTCATCGGGCACCGGAGCGGTGACCTACCAGGCGGTGGCCCGACCGCTGGCCGGCGGCGGGACCATTGTGGTGGCCCAACCGCTGACCGACCTCCAGAGCACGTTGGGTCGACTCCTCCTCATCGAGTTGGTGGTGTCGGCCCTGTTGTTGGCGGTACTGGGCGCCTTCTCGTGGCTGATGGTCCGGCGCGACATGCGCCCGCTCGACGAGATGGCCGAGACGGCCGGCGCCATCGCCGAGGGCGACCTCACCCAACGGGTGTCCTATGTGACGGCGGGAACGGAGGTCGGTGAGCTGGGGCTGGCCTTCAACTCCATGCTGACCCGGATCGAGGTGGCGTTCGCGGCTCGAGCCGCTTCCGAGGAGCGCCTCCGGCGATTTCTGGCCGACGCCTCCCATGAGCTCCGGACGCCGTTGACCTCCATCCTCGGCTACGCCGAGATCTTCGACCTGGGCGTCAGCGACCGGCCCGCCGATCTGGCCACCTCCATGCACTACATCAGGAACGAAGCCGCCCGGATGGGCACGCTGGTGGACGACCTCTTCCTGCTGGCCCAACTCGACCAGGAACGCCCGCTGCGCCACGAGCCGGTCGATCTGGCCCAGGTGGCCCGAGAGTCGGTGACGGGCTTCCAAGCTGCCTCTCCTGAGCGGGCCATCTCCCTACGGTCGGCGCCGCCCGTCCGGGTCATCGGGGATCCGGGCCGACTGCGCCAGGTGGTCGACAACCTGATCGGCAATGCCGTGACCCACACCCCGGCGTCGAGCGCCATCGACGTGGTGGTCGGCGTGGAAGGGGATGAGGTGGTCCTCACCGTGCACGATGACGGTCCCGGCATCCGTCCTGACGACCTCGACCGGATCTTCGAGCCCTTTTTCCGTTCGGATCCGTCGAGGGCCCGGTCCACCGGAGGGGCCGGCCTGGGCCTGGCCATCGTCTCGGCCATCGTGGCCGCCCACGGAGGCCAGGTGGGGGTCCGGAACGAAAACGGGACAACCTTCGAGGTGAGGATGGCCTCCGCTGATGGAGCCGACAACGGACTATCTGGCTTGTCGGTTCGTTCGACCACACCGGACGGCGGCATACAACGCACACCGCGTGGTCTTTCTTCGTCCGACCGGCCGCTCAATCCGGCCCGTTCCACCTAGTTCACCGGGCCGGTGCCGACCGCCGACCAAGAGAAACTACCTGGTGACACCCGGAAACGCAGACGGTAGGCTTCGGGGGATTCGTGACGTGGGGCGAGAGGCCCTGTGCGGGAGACCTGGTGTTGGTGGGCAACAACAGGTGGCTTGGTCAGTGGCAGCGCTTGTCTGAATCCACGCGGCACGATCGGTCATCAGGGGAGATGGTCAGATGGGGACAGAGGACCGAATGAGGCAGCTGGTAATGGCGGTGACGCCATTCGGGTCGCCCAATGCCGGACTGGTGGTGGCCGCCTGTCGGGCCGGTGCCATCGGTGTCCTCGATCTGGGTGCCGATCCGGATGCCGCCCGGGCGGCGCTCCGGTCGGTGGCCGGCCGCCATCACGAATCCTTCGCTGTCCGGGTCGGAGCGAACTGCCCGTGGACGCCCGACGAACTGTCGGAAGCGGTCTTGACCGACGGCGACGGCCGGGTCGATCTGCTGGTGGTCGACGGCGGAGCCGGTGGCCCGGCAGCCCTGCGCCGGTGGTCCGGCCGATTTCCACAACTGGTTGTGGAGGTGACCTCGGCGGCGGAAGCCACGGTGGCGGTGGCGGCCGGCGCCGACGGGTTGATCGCCAAGGGAGTTGAGTCGGGCGGTCGCGTCGGCGAGGAGACCGCCTTCGTCCTGCTGCAGGCGGTGGTCGACGTCGTCGACGTCCCGGTCTGGTCCCAAGGCGGGATCGGCTGCCACACCGCCGCGGCTGCCGTGGTGGGTGGGGCAGTTGGCGTGGTGCTTGATACCCAGCTGGCGCTCACCGCCGAGTCGACGGTGCCGGCGCCTCTCCGGGCTGCCCTGATGGCGATGGACGGCAGCGAGACCACGGTCGTCGGGGGACACCGCGTCTATATCCGCCCCGATCTTCCGTCGGCGTCGCTGGCACCTGACACCGATCCCGCCGACATGGCCACCCGGGTGGGCGGCACCGATCTGAATGGCGGAGTCGTGGGCGTGGGGCAGGACGGTTTCCTGGCCCGACCGCTGGCCGACCGCTTCCGGACGGTGGGCGGGGTAGTGCAGGCCGTGCGCCGCACCATGGTCGATTCCGCCGCCGCTGCCCGTCGCCAGGCGACGCTGGCCGAAGGTTCCGCCTTGGCGCAGGATCTCGGCACCCGGTACCCGATCGCCCAGGGGCCGATGACCCGGGTCAGCGACCGGCCGGAGTTCGCCGCCGCGGTGGCCGACGGCGGCGGGCTGCCCTTTCTGGCTCTGGCCCTCCTCCGGGGCGACGAGGTACGCCGCCTGCTGCACCGGACCGCTGAGCTGCTGGGCGACCGGCCGTGGGGAGCGGGGATTCTGGGGTTCGTCCCCCCCGAGCTCCGTGAGGAGCAGATGGCGGTCCTGCTGGAGCAGCCGCCGCCCGTGGCCCTCATCGCCGGAGGGCGCCCAGCCCAGGCCCGTCCGCTGGAGGAGGCTGGGACCGAGGTCTTTCTGCACGTGCCGTCGCCAGGCCTGCTCGATCGGTTTCTGGCTGATGGGGCTCGCCGATTCGTCTTCGAGGGTCGCGAGTGCGGTGGTCATGTCGGTCCTCGCACCAGCTTCTCGCTGTGGGAGGCCCAGATCGACCGCCTGTTGGCCTTCGATCGGCCCGACGAGCTCCGCGTCCTCTTCGCCGGTGGTGTGCACGACGGGCGATCGGCGGCCATGGTGGCGGCCATGGCGGCGCCACTGGTCGAACGGGGAGCCGCGGTCGGCGTGCTGATGGGCACTGCCTACCTGCTGACCGAGGAGTCGGTGTCCACCGGCGCCATCCAGCCGGGCTTCCAGTCGGCGGCGGTCAGTGCCTCGTCGACGGTGCTGCTGGAGACGGCTCCGGGCCACGCCACTCGATGTGTCGATTCGGAGTTCGTCCAGACCTTCGCGGCCGAGCGTCGACGCCTGGCCGAGGCCGGCCATACCCCGCAGGAGATGTGGGGCGAGTTGGAGATGTTGAATCTCGGTCGACTCCGGATCGCCAGCAAAGGTCTCCGACGCGACGGGGACGAGTTGGCGGAGGTCGAGCCGGCCGAGCAGCGCCGCGAGGGGATGTACATGATGGGCCAGGTGGCCGCCCTCCGGGGCGAGGTGACGACCGTGGCAGCCCTCCATGACGACGTCAGTCGAGGGGCCGGTGAGGTGCTGGCCCGTCCCAATGCCGCCGACCGTGCAGCCACCGAAGTGCTGGGCGAACGCCGAGGGGGTGGCCGTGTGGCCATCGTCGGGATGGCGGCAATTTTTCCGGGGGCCGACGGTCTCGACCGCTACTGGTCGAACGTGGTGGGCGGTACCAACTCGATCACTGAGGTTCCGGCCGAGCGTTGGGACATCGAGACCTATTACGACCCCGAATCGTTCACCAACGGTGCGGGCCGCCGAACTCCGTCGAAGTGGGGTGGGTTCATCCCCGAGGTGGGGTTCGACGCCCTGTCCTACGGGATTCCCCCCAACTCCTTGGCCTCCATCGACCCGGTGCAGCTACTCAGTCTCGAGGTCGCCTCGCGGGCCCTGGATGACGCCGGCTATCGCCATCGCGAGTTCGATCGGGAGGCGGTGTCGGTGATCTTCGGTGCCGAGGCCGGTACCGACCTGGCTGCCGCCTACGGGTTCCGGGCCATGTACCCCCAGACGGTGGGCCCTCTCCCCGACGAACTCGAGCAGACGCTGCCGGTCCTCAACGAGGACTCCTTCCCCGGGGTGCTGACCAACGTCATCGCCGGCCGGATCGCCAACCGGCTCGACTTCGGCGGAGTGAACTACACGGTCGACGCCGCCTGCGCCTCGTCACTGGCGGCGGTGGACATGGCCTGCAAGGAGCTGCGGGCCGGCACCAGCGACATGGTGCTGTGCGGGGGAGCCGACTTCCACAACGGCATCAACGACTATCTCCTGTTTGCCGGGGTCCACGCCCTGTCGCCCACCGGCCAGTGCCGCAGCTTCGACAGTGAGGCCGACGGGATCGCCCTCGGCGAAGGTGTGGCCTGCGTGGTCCTCAAGCGCCTCGAGGACGCCGAGCGCGATGGCGATCGGGTCTATGCCGTCATCGACGGGGTGGCCGGCTCCTCCGACGGTCGCAGCCTGGGCCTCACCGCCCCCCGACCCGAAGGCCAGCGACGGGCGCTCGAGCGTGCGTACCGGCAGGCTGGTGTCTCGCCCTCCGAAGTCGGCATGGTGGAAGCCCACGGGACCGGCACGGTGGTGGGGGACCGCACCGAGCTGACCACGCTCAACGACGTGTTCTTGGAGGCCGGTGCCGAGGTGGGCAGCGTCTCCCTCGGCTCCGTCAAATCCCAGATCGGCCACACCAAGTGTGCGGCGGGCCTGGCCGGTCTCATCAAGACCGCCCTCTCGCTTCACCGCGGGGTCCACCCTCCCACCGTCAACCTGGTGCAGCCCAACCCCGGCTACGAGTCCACCGCCAGCCCCTTCGTCTTCGACGGGGCGGCACGGCCCTGGCCGGAGGGTCGTCGGGTGGCCGGTGTCAGTGCCTTCGGCTTCGGGGGCACCAACTTCCATGCTGTCCTCAGTGCCCACCAGGGTGACGACATCCCGGCCCACGGCCTCGAGGCCTGGCCGGCCGAGCTCTTCGTGTTCGCCGGCACCGACCGTCAGGGGGCCCTCGATGATGTGCGCCGGCTGGAGGCACTCATCGACGGTGCCGGCGACCCCGACGCCCTGCGCCTCCGCGACCTGGCTGCCACCGCCGCCGGGTGGGCGGGCCGGGTCGGCGGTCCGACTTCGGCCACCGCCCATCCGGTCCGGGTGGCGGTGGTTGCCCGCGACCTGGCCGATCTTCGAACCAAGTTGGACGATGCTCGGGAAGGCCGGGACGACCCGGCGTCCGGGGTGTCCTTCGACAGCCAGGACGGCGACGGTTCGGGTCCGGGCCGGGTGGCGTTCCTCTATCCCGGCCAGGGCAGCCAGCGTCCGGGCATGTTGGCCGACCTCTTCGTGGCCTTTCCGCCGCTCCAGCGCCTGCTCCGGATGGGTTCGACCTGGGCGGAGCGGATGTACCCACCGAACGCCTTTACCAAGGAGGAAAAGGCGGCCCAGGCCGACGCCCTCACCGACACCCGGGTGGCCCAACCCGCCCTGGGGATCGCCGGTCTGGCCGTCACCGAGCTACTGGCCGCCTGCGGGGTCCGCCCCGAGGTCACCGCCGGCCACAGCTACGGCGAGCTGGTGGCGTTGGCGGTGGCGGGTGCCCTGCCGGAGGACGAGCTCTTGGGCCTCAGCGAGATCCGCGGTCGGGTGATGGTGGGTGCCGCCGGCGATGATCCGGGCACCATGGCGGCGGTGGCCGCTTCGGCCGACACCGTCCGCGGCGTGCTGGACGGCGCCGATCCGGAGGCGGTGGCCGGTGTGGTGGTGGCCAACGACAACAGTCCATCCCAGGTGGTGGTCTCCGGTCCCACTGCGGCCATGGCCCGGGCGGTCGAGGCGCTGGGGGCGGCCGGCCTGGCCAGCCGGGCCATTCCGGTGGCCTGTGCCTTCCACTCCTCGGTGGTGGCTTCTGCCGAGACCGCCTTCGCCGAGGCCCTGGCCCCGGTGGACGTTCGACCGCCTGATCTGCCGGTGTTCGCCAACGCCACCGCCGGGCCGTACCCGTCGGACCCGTCCGAGGTGCGCGCCCTGCTGGCCCGCCAGCTGGCCTCCCCGGTCCGGTTCCGCGAGCAGGTCGAGGCCATGTACGACGACGGCGTCCGGGTGTTCGTGGAGGCGGGCAGCGGTCGGGTGCTGACCCAGCTGGTGGGGAAGATCCTCGGCGACCGTCCCCACCAGGCGATCGCCTGCGACGTGAAGGGCGAGCAGGGAGTGACCCGGTTGCTGCTGGCTCTCGGTCGGCTGTCGACCCTCGGGGTGCCGGTGGAGCTGGACCGTCTGTTCGACGGTCGGGCCACCGCCATCGATCCGACGGCGGTGGCCAAGGCTCCCGGATGGAAGGTCAACGGCCAGCTGGTCCGGGGGGCCAATGGGGCGGTGGTGCCCGGCGGGCTGCTGCCGGCCCCCGAGACCGCCCTACCGGCCGGCTCCGCCATCGTGGCTGGCGGTTCGGGCGCCGCCGGAGGCGCCGCTGACGAACGCGATCGGGCCGTGCTCACCTACCTCCAGTCGATGCGCGAGCTGGTGGAAGCCCAGCGCGAGGTCTTCGTCACCTACCTGGGCGGCTCGGCGGCCGCCTCGGCACTGCCGCCGTTGGTGGCGGCACCAGTCAACGGATCGGCCGCCGGTGCGGTGGTCGACGCCGTGGCGGTGGTCGGCGGAACCGCTCGCCAGCCCGAAGCGGTGGTGGACCCGGGCGCCGGAGCTGCGCCGATCGACACCGACCAGGTGATGGCCATGCTGTTGACGCTGGTCGGTGAACGCACGGGCTACCCGCTCGACATGCTCGGCCCGGACCTCGACCTCGAGGCGGACCTCAGCATCGACTCCATCAAGCGGCTGGAGATCATCGGTGAGTTGGCCGACCGGAGCGGCCTGGCCACCGGAGCCGGGGCCGCCGGGTCGCTCGATGAGTCGATCGTCGAAGAACTGGTTACCCAAAAGACGCTTCGGGCCATTGTGGAGTGGATCGGTGACCACCTGTTGGGATCGGCCTCCGGTCCGGCGGTCGAGTCGAAGACAGGCGGGTCGGCGGTGCCGGCCGAGACTGCCGTCCCGGTGGGCAGTGGGGTGCTGCAGGGTGACGATCTGATGCAGCTGCTGCTCACCCTGGTGGGGGAACGGACCGGCTACCCGATGGACATGCTCGGCCCCGACCTCGACCTCGAGGCGGACCTCAGCATCGACTCCATCAAGCGGCTGGAGATCCTGGGAGAGCTGGTGGAGCGAGCCGGATTCGCCACCTCGGCCTCCGGGTCGATCGACGAGTCGATCGTGGAGGAGCTGGTCGCACAGAAGTCGCTCCGCGCCATCGTGTCGTGGGTCGACGGACACCTGGGTGGTGGCGCGGGCTCGGTGGCCGAAGCCGCCGCGCCGGCCGCACCAGATCTCGCCCCGGTGATGGCCGACGCCGATGCCGGCGACGCTGCTGCGTTTGCAGTTCCGTCCCGTTCGGTCCGGGCCGTCTTCCGGGCCGTCCCGGTGGTCGGCGTTCCTGACGCCACTGTCACGGTCGAAGGCGCATCGCTGGTGGTGGTGGCCGATGACTCCGGACTGGCGGGTCCACTGGCCGAGCGCCTGACGGCCGCCGGCGCCCAGGTCCGGGTCTGCACCCGGCACGATGGCCCCGATGCCCTGATCGGGGAGCCATCGCCCGACGGCCTCATCCTCTTGGCCGTTGCCCCAGCGGCCGGCGAGCAGGTGCCCGACCTCTTCGAAGCCCTCCTCCCGGTCGCCTTGGCCCGCCCGCGTTGGCTGATGGCGGTGACCGGGTTGGGTGGTGCCTCCGGACGGGGCTCGGCCGGAAGCGTCGGGACCACGAACGATGGCGGCCTGCCGCCGGGTGCCGGACTGGCCGGGCTGTGGCGCTCGCTGGCCCGAGAGCTTCCGGGGACCGCCGTCCGGGCGGTCGACGTCGATCCGTCCGAGTCCGCCGACACCCTGGTCGGCTATGTGACGTCGGAGCTCTCGATCCCCGATGGGCCGGTGGTGGTGGGCTACCGCCAGGGCCAGCGGATCGCCGTGCAGGCCGTCGAGGAGGAGCGCTCCAGCCACCCGGGACCGGCCGTCCTCGATGGTGATTCGGTGGTGCTGCTGACCGGTGGCGCCCGGGGGATCACCGCTCGCCTGGCCGTCTCGCTGGCCCGGTCCACCGGGTGCTCACTGGAGCTGGTCGGCCGGTCACCCCTGCCCGACGCCCCGGAGGACGACGATCTGGCGGCAGCCGCCGATGAGCCGTCCATTCGCAAGGCTCTGATCGGACGGGGGATGCGGGTGCCGGCCGAGATCGAGGCGGCCTGCAGCCGCATCGTGGCCGCCCGCGAGATCCGCACCACGCTCTCCGCCCTCGAGGATGCCGGGGTGAAGGTCTCGTACCACGCCGCCGACGTCACCGACCCGGGCGCCTTGGCCGAGGTGGTCCAGGACGTCTACGCCCGTCATGGACGCCTCGACGGGATCGTCCATGGCGCCGGGATCATCGAGGACCGGCTGCTGGCCGACAAGACCCCGGCATCCTTCCGGCGGGTCTTCGACACCAAGGTGTCCGGCGCCACCGCCCTCCTCGGAGCGCTCCGCGACGACCGGCCCTTCGTGGTCTTCTTCACCAGTGTCTCCGGGGCCTTCGGCAACCGGGGCCAGGTCGACTATTCGGCGGCCAACGATGCGCTGGCCGCCTGGGCGTGGACGCTGGCGGACCAACGTCGGTCCGGCCAGGGCGGCAGGGTGCTGGCAGTGGACTGGGGCCCCTGGGCCGATACCGGCATGGTCTCCGGCGAGTTGGAGCGCGAGTACGCCCGCCGCGGGGTTGGTCTGCTGGGGGCCGACGATGCCATCGACCGGCTGATGACCGAGCTGTCGCAACCCGGCGGGGAACCCGAGATCGTGGTGGCCAGGGCCCGGGTCGAACGGTTCGACCCACCCGTGGGTGAGCCGGTCGGCCATGGCGCCGTCTGAGCCGTCCGACCAGGCGGTCGCCATTGTCGGGATGGGGGCCTTGTTTCCGCAGGCCCCGGATCTCCAGACCTTCTGGGACAACATCGCCGGCGGCGTGGATGCCATCACCGAGGCTCCCGCCGACCGGTTGGACCCGGTCTTCTACGACCCGTCGAGCGACGATCCCGACCGCTTCTACTGTCGGCGGGGCGGGTTTCTGGGTGGGCTGGCCTCCTTCGATCCGTCGCCCTTCGGGATC
>Ga0302319_10011536_pt1 | contig 16760 bp, 12 predicted proteins | sample Bog_T0_2_FD_203319 | JGI IMG/M metagenome (GOLD analysis project Ga0302319, IMG submission 203319) | Peat permafrost microbial communities from Stordalen Mire near Abisko, Sweden - Bog_T0_2 | ecosystem: Environmental > Terrestrial > Soil > Wetlands > Peat | place: Sweden: Abisko, Stordalen Mire...
CCAGGCACGCAAGAGAGGGCTTCATGATGAAGTCATTACCTATTCGATTTCGACTCACTCTCTGGTACTTCGCGATGTTCGCTTCGGCCGCTTTGCTTGTGTGCTTAGCGAGCCTGTGGATGCTCAAGCGAACAGTGGACCAAGCTGAATACCATGAGCTGCAGGAGAGAGCCGATGATGTGCAATTGGTTTTAAGTCATGCTGAAGCAGATCGGAGCTCACAGCAACTCGGCGATGAGCTTGCGGCGATCTATAGCTTGAAGGATGACGGCAAATACTTACAGGTGCGCGATGAACAAGGTAACTGGGTGTTCCGCTCCAAACGCATGGCGGCGCAGAATCCCGATTTGCCCGCTCCCGGCGGCCTGCCGGTCGCGGGTCAGATTGCACAGTTTCACCAGGGAATCCATGACGTAAAGACACTGGCATATCCCATCGGCGCGCGTGGCAAGCGCTATTCGGTGCAGACGGGCATAGCCCTCGAGAAGTCCATGGTGCTGGTAGCGACCTTTCGCAACAATCTTCTGCTGCTGACTCCGATCGTGATCCTTCTTGCTGCAGCGGGCGGCCACTTCATGAGCCGCAAGGCGCTGAAGCCCATTTCCGAACTAGCCAGAGAAGCACGACACATCAACGATCGCCACCTCGACATTCGCTTGCCTGTCCCGGATGCCAGGGACGAAGTCTCCGATCTTTCCCGCACCCTGAACCAGATGCTGGAGCGGATTGACAAAGCCTTCGCGAGTGTACGCACTTTCACGGGCAACGCATCGCATGAATTGCGGACTCCCATCGCGCTCTTGCGAACCGAGATTGAAGTGGCACTTTTTCGTCCTCGCAATAACGAGGAGTATCGAGTTATTCTCGGCCGCCTTCACCAGGAGGCTGTGCGGATGACGAGTCTCGTCGAGAATCTCCTGTCGCTTGCGCGTGCCGATGGTGGTGCTCAGACTATTGCCCTTACTCCCATCCGCGTGAGCGATCTATTTCGTCGCGTCGAGGAAACGTGGAAAACCGCGATGGATCAGGCATTGCTCGACTTCCGTTTTGAGTTGCCGGACATTGACCTTGTTCTCCTGGGCGACTCGCAGGGAATTCCACGCCTGCTGTCGATCCTGCTTGAGAATGCAAGCAAATACACGCCTCCGGGAGGAGCGGTTAAACTGTCTGCCGCAATGGAAGGGGAGCGCATCGCCCTCTCCGTTGTTGACACCGGCATTGGAATCGCGCCCGAGCATCTGCCGCGAATCTTCGATCGCTTTTATCGTGCAACACCAGCCGCTGAAAATGCCCCTGCGGGTTCCGGCCTGGGGCTTTCTCTTGCCAAGTGGATCGCGGAACGCCACGGGACCGAACTGTGTGTTACGAGCAATCCTGGACGCGGAAGCTGTTTCTCATTTTCTTTGTCGAAGATGACCAATACGCATTCGGCCTCCGATGCAATCAAGCGTGCCCGCGCAGAATCCAGTGCGGCCTCCAAGCTGCCTTCTTCCCTGAACCATTGAACGTCTCTCAAAATCTGCCTGGAACTTGTTTCATAAACCTCATTGTGTCAGGGCACGACTTTAGTCGTGCCAAAAATGGCCTGGAAAAGAATGGGTTTTAATCCCTGCGGGATGAGTGCCCAATGCTTGTGGCCATTTACGAACACGTTCTAAAAACCTTGTGGACTGAAGGGTACGGGATTCATCCCGTACGTTCGTAGCGAGTTCTGGTCTCGGCTTTACAGGCTGCGGAAAAACTCATTCGGGCGGTAGGCCGGGGATTTATCCCCGGCACTGGAGTTTCTACATTTTCTCAAGCGGCGGCAGCCTGAACCAGTCCTGGATCGGTAGTTTTAAGCCCGAGGGGTGCGATGAGTTGGCTTTGTTGCGTCATTTCCTTGCGTAGTAGGGTAATTAGATCCAGGCAGGAAGGTCGGCGAGCTTTTCGTCGCCATTTAGGTAACTCGGTATAGGCGTTGCCGCGCTCTGCACCAAAAGCCTGCAAGGAAGCGAGCAGTAAAGCACTGTAGGCAGCGACCGCAAGTACTGGTTGTTTGGGCACAGATCGAACATTCCACAGTTGCGCTTGGCCGACCCCCAGGGTGTCTTTCTCTTCGCGATGGTTGACCTCTATCTGCCAGCGGTCGAAATAGATTTGCAGCAACTGCTTGAGAGAACTGGAAAGATCTGTGGTCAACAGGTAGGCAGGATCCCGATAGTAGAGCCTTCTGCTTTTGCTCTTTCGGTACGGCGTAGGGGCGATTACGACCAGACGAAGAGCGCGCTTGCCGGCGCCGCGCTGCCAGTATATGTTTCTGATTTCCTTATAGCGGATTTTGCGACGCTTACCGCCATAGAAGATCTTGGTCGTCTTCCAGGCATGGCCATCGTCTTTACGGACTTGTTCGGGCGTGAACTTCTCCGGGGCATAAAACCGCCTTCCTTGATCGACTGCCTGCAAACATAACCTGGCATCTTTGCGAGCGCGAGCCAGCAGCACCGCCCTTTCGGGAACCTCGGCAAAGCAGATACGATTACAAAAACTTCCGTCGGCAGTAAGCACCAGGATCTTGTGCCGCCCGCCGGCTTGATCCAGCTCCTCGCGCAGTTGTTGGCCCATGCGCACAAAACTTCGTGAGAGATTGTTCTGCTTCACCGCTAGCTTGTATTGCTTCTTTTGCTCTTCGCTGGCCTTCTTGCCGGGCCGCTTGACCCGGGAAACCTCCTCAAAGCGAATGGGCAAAGCGCGGGTACTGACGTCTGCAGTGCGGTGCAATGGCACTAACAGAGAAGCCTGCAGAAAGCGCAAGCCCAGCACCAGGTTGACATGAAAAGGTGGAGAGAGAGGATCGCGCTGGTAAAAGGCCTGCTGAATCGATCGCCCTGTTTTCTTCAGCTTGGTGTCATCGATGGCGACCCCGACCAGCCGTTGCGGACAATGGGCCAAAGCGCGCTTGAGAATAGGTTGGAATAACTGCTGCGGCTCCCACCGGCAGCGGGAATGGAGAAAGTACTCCGCGCTCCAACTCCGCTGTTGGCCACCGTTGGTCCAGATAATGCGCGAAAGGCAACGTCGTCCCAGGCAAACCAGCGAGCCGAGCGCCTGTCGTACTCCACGCTGAAAAGTGCGCTGCTGTGGGAACACCTCGCGCCAATCAGCAACAATCTCCAGCCAAGCAGCCAGCAGGCTCATCGGAACTCCTAACGGAGAGAGAAGGTGTTCTTTTCCGGACGCACAAAGCGGTCTTTGCGAGCGACCTTCTTGCTGAGGGAAGAGACCAGGCTCTCGCGATCGATCGATACGCCGAAGTGCTTCTGGATACGGTCGATAATCTCTGAGACATGAAGAGGGGCGCGCGCTCTGGTAAGTATGTCGAACGCCATATCAACCTGAGACATACTTTTACGTTGCTGGGTCGACTGCGCTTCTTCCGGTTGATTCCGAAGGCGGCGAATGGCGCGTAGTTGCGCTTCTAGAGACGCTTCAATGGTGGAAAGAACGGTATCCCTGAGATCCTCACTCATGCCGACCTCCTCAGAATGAAACTCAAAAGGAGGATGACATGCACGCGTCGGTCAGTCAATTATAAATAAGACCGACCGACTCTACTATGACAACACTAACCCGCAAATCCCAAAACCGCCGCTTGAGAAAATGTAGAAACTCCAGGGCCGGGGATTTATCCCCGGCACAAAGCCAATAGAATCGATGTCGGCTTCAGCCGCTGAGGTAGGCTTTCTGCATGTTTCGCCCTAAGTCCCGAGTTTTTCCGCAGCCTGTTTATCCGCCGAGGGAATGCAAACTCCTGGAGCCATTCCCTCAGGGGCTAAACCTTATGGCAAGTTATTACACAGGCTCTTAGAGTCGATTTTCGCTCAGCACGCAAGCCCTGCGACAGATAATATGCAGGGAGAGAATATGGCCAGCGAAGGTTTGAAGCTTAACAAGTATTCAGTTGGAGTCGGGGACAGGTTCGCGCACCAGGCGAAGGCACAGTTGCAGGCATGCGTGCAGGCACTCAATCACGGAATTGAAATTGTCCCGGTGTGGAACAAGTCGAACCGCGAGCACACGATCATTGGGTCGGAGCCTTCCTCTGTTCGCGAGGTCGCGGATGCCGCGGTGAGGGCACTCGACTGGAAGCTGCCCTACTTCTGCGATGCCGACCACATAACTCTGGAGACCGTTGGCCGCTTTTTCGAGCCCTGCGATTTCTACACGATCGATGTAGCGGATTTCATCGGTCAGGCCGTAGCGGAAGCCGAAATCGACGGCTTCGTCCAGCGGCATCCGGAGTTGATGGGGCGCATTCAATTGCAAGGTGCTGACGGAACGTTCGAAATCACGGCCGAGAATCTGAGGCAGACCGCGCGCAAGTTTCTAGCCGCCGTAAAGAAAGCGGGCGAAGTCTATCGAACGATCGAAAATGCCAAGGGGGTCGGCAACTTCATCCCCGAAGTTTCGATGGACGAGACCGACCGCGCGCAAAGCCCGGTGGAACTACTCATCATCCTGGGCGCGATCGCCGACGAGGGCATTCCGGTGCAGACAATTGCTCCGAAATTCAGCGGCCGCTTCAATAAAGGCGTCGATTATGTTGGCGACGTTGTGCAATTCGAGCGCGAATTGGCGTTTGACGTCGCGGCCATCGCCCACGCTATCCGGCAATATGGTATGCCTGAGAACCTGAAGCTCAGCGTGCATTCGGGCAGCGATAAATTCTCGATCTATCCGGCCATCCACGCCACGATGCAGAAGTTCGACGTCGGCATTCACCTGAAGACAGCGGGTACGACGTGGCTGGAGGAGTTGATCGGCCTGGCGGAGGCCGGAGGCGACGGCCTGGCGCTGGCAAAAGAGATTTACAGCGAGGCCTACGGGCATCGTGAGGAGCTATGCGCGCCTTACGCGACTGTGATTGATATCGATGCCGCCCGGCTTCCATCTCCAGATGAAGTTCGCGACTGGTCCTCGGACGAGTACACCGCTGCATTGCGTCACGTAGAAGGGGAGGCTGCCTATAACAACAGCCTGAGGCAATTGCTGCATGTGGGCTTTAAGGTCGCAGCCAAAATGGGAAGCCGCTATACAGACCTACTGGAAGCCAATGAAATAGTGATTGCGAAGAATGTAACAGAGAACCTTTACGATAGGCACTTAGCCCCGGTTTTTCTGGGCCGTGGCGCATGATGCGGCCATGAAGAAGCCTGCTGACAAAATAAATCTCCGATTTCTTTCCAGAGTTTGCAGTCTAATTCGCGGAAACGCGCACAATCAATTCATGGCCTCCAAAACGCTACAAATCCCTCAATTCCCGCAGTCCAATCTGCCTCAGACGGCGATTTACCCCACCCCTCCCCCCTTTTCTTCCCATACATATGAAAACAATGGCATTACGTCAATAAAACCCAGAATGACCTCCAAAAACAAACAGCTTACGCCCAGGAGGAGCATTGAGCAGTAACGATCCGTCACTCTCGAATCGCGACCTGGCGCCAACCACGCCGGCGCAGCGAACGTGGGGCACCTACAACTACATTGCCTTGTGGTTTTCCATGTCGATGGAGATCACTACCTATCAGCTTGCCTCATCGCTTATCGCGAAAGGAATGGACTGGAAACAGGCAGTCGGCACGGTGCTGCTGGGCAATCTGATTGTGCTCGTTCCGATGCTGTTGAATGCGCATGCGGGCGCCAAGTACGGCATTCCATTTCCGGTTTTCATTCGCGCGCCGTTTGGTGTCCGTGGCGCAAATCTTCCTGCAATTCTTCGGGCGATTGTGGCTTGCGGCTGGTTTGGCATTCAGTCATGGATCGGCGGAACTGCTATCCACTCGATGCTTGCTGTCATCTGGCCATCTGTTGCCGCGATGGACGGCATGGTGTGGGCGTGCTTTCTCGGGTTCTGGTTACTCAACATGATTGTGGTGTGGCGAGGCGTTGAATCCATCCGGCATTTGCAAGCCTTTGGAGCGCCCTTCATGTTTGTGATGGCCGCGGCTCTTCTCATCTGGGTTCGCGTCAAAGCGGGCAGTTTTGGATCGATGCTTTCAACACCGAGCCAGTTTCACACGACGCGCGCGTTTCTCGTTGTATTTTTCCCGTCGCTTACGGCGATGGTGGGCTACTGGGCTACACTTGCGTTGAACATCCCTGACTTTACGCGCTACTCCAAATCGCAAACATCGCAGGCGTGGGGGCAGGCGTTCGGATTGCCCGTTGCAATGACGCTCTATACATTTGTGGGCATCTCCGTCACGTCGGCTTCCGCAGTGCTCTTCGGCCATCCAATCTGGAACCCGATATTGCTGATCGGCGCGTTTCATCAACCTGTTGTGGCCTTCGTGGCGCTCATCGCGATTCTGATTGCAACGCTCAATGTGAACATTGGCGCCAACGTTGTCTCGCCGTCGAATGATTTCTCAAATCTGTATCCGCGACTGATCAGCTTTCGCACGGGCGGTTTGATTACCGGTTTTCTCGGTCTGGCGATGTGTCCGTGGAAGCTGCTTGCTACACCGGATGCATATATATTCGGCTGGCTGGTAGGCTACTCGGGGCTGCTTGGGCCAGTGGCAGGAATCATGATCGGTGACTATTTTTTTATTCGCAAAACGGAGCTGGATGTGAACTCGCTCTATCACCGGGAGGGGGCATATCACTACACAAAGGGCATCAATCCGCGCGCAGTTGTAGCACTCGTCTTAGGCGTAACGATCGCGCTGGTTGGGTTGATCTTCCCGCCGCTGCACTTTCTCTACGACTACGCGTGGTTTGTCGGATTCTTCACTTCCGGGCTATTGTATCTAGGGTTGATGAAGGTGGTTGCACCTGAGCTTTATGCGCCGCCCGCGTAGCGATCAACCTAAACCGGGCACACAAGCGCCTCTCCTGAGCCTGTCGAAGGATGTTGCATTTGAGAACTGGATTCGAGCATCCCTACTCCACCAACGCATCCGCGATACTAAGATGCTGATCGAGCGAGGCGATCCCAAAGTCAAGTTCATCCTTGGTCACGATTAACGGCGGAGCGATGACGAAGTGGCTCACCCATGCCTGCTGAGCAACTCCATCCGCCATCATCTTTGCTGCGATCTGATCGACCACCATGGGCTTACCTTCCACCTTGTCGAGCATGGTGTTGAAGGGCTGCTTACTGGTGCGGTTCTTTACTAACTCGACCGCAAAGAAGAGGCCAAGGCCGCGCACGTCGCCGATGGACGGATGCTTCGCCTTGAGTGCTTCAAGCTTTTCGCGAACGTACGGTTCAAGTTCCGCTGCGCGCTCCACCAGTTTCAGGCGCTGCATCTCTTCGATCGTGGCCACGGCAGGGCCCAGCGTCATCGGATGTGCTTCATAAGTGTGGCCATGCGAAAAGTAGTGATCCTCAAAATAGTCTGCGATCTTTCTGGAGGTGGCACAGAGACCAAGTGGCATATAGGCGGATGTTATGCCCTTGGCAGTGACAAGAATGTCTGGCGTCACGCCCCAGTGATCCACGGCAAACCATTTGCCAGTGCGGCCCCAGCCCGCCATCACTTCGTCGGCGATCATCAATACCCCATATCGATCGCAGATTTCGCGAAGGCGCGGGAAATACTCTGGCGGCGGGACGAGAACGCCGTTAGTGCCCACGACGGGTTCGAGAATGATGGCCGCAACATCGCTCTCGTTGCGTATCATGTGCTCGATGTAATCCGCGCAGGCAACATTGCAGCCAGGATAAGTGTGCTTGATGGGACAGTCATAGCAGTTAGTTTCCGGCGCAAAAACAAAGCCCGCGCCTTTGCCACCTGGCTCCATCGCCCACCGTCGCGGATCGCCCGTTGCCGCAATGGAAGCCATGGTTGAACCATGATAGGAGCGATAGCGCGAAATGATCTTGGTCTTCCCCGTAAACATGCGCGCAATTTTGAAGGCAGCTTCGTTGGCTTCGGTTCCGCTGGTCGCAAAGAAGAACTTGTCCAGTCCTTTGGGCAGCACCTCAAGCAGCTTGTTGCTGAGACGGGCGCGGGAATCGGTCGCGTAGCCGGGAGCGACGTAGGCCAGTTCACGAGCCTGCTCGGCAATAGATTCGATTACGCGTGGATTCTTGTGCCCGAGGTTCACGCACATCAACTGCGAGCTAAAATCGAGATAGCGCTTGCCCGCGCCGTCCGTGAACCAGCAGCCCTCGGCGTCAGCAATGTGCAGCGGCTTCCAGGTCTTTTGGAAACGCCAAGTGCCGTAATTGGTCTGGCGTGTGATGGTGGTGATTTCTTCAGATGTGAGTGTCTTCAATTCCGCCGTCTCGCTCATTGCGTGCTCCTCAATCAATCTTCAAAATTTTATCATCGGGGTTGCATTCTTGTACCGGGCTTGCGCTCTTTGTTCCGGCTCTGATGAGACTTCAGCGCACCTGCGGGAACCCAAGGTCTACTTTGCTGGCGCCAGGATCGGGCCAGCGGCTGGTGACAACTTTGGAGCGGGTATAGAATTGCACGCCTTCGGGTCCGTACATGTGCAGATCGCCGAAAAGCGAGGACTTCCATCCGCCGAAGCTGTAGTAGGAAACGGGAACGGGGATGGGTACGTTGATGCCCACCATGCCTATTTCGGCATCGAATTGAAACTGGCGCGCGGCGCCGCCATTCTGCGTGAAGATAGCCGTGCCGTTGCCATAGGGATTCTCGTTGATTAGGCGAAGACCTTCAGCATAAGTCGGCACGCGCACAACGCTGAGCACGGGCCCAAAGATCTCGGTGTCGTAGCAGCGCATTCCCGGCTTCGCATTGTCGATGAGCGACGGGCCGAGAAAGAAACCACTGGTCTGCGCGGCGGGATCGAGCCGCCCGTCGATAGAAAGTGTCGCACCTTCCTCGACCGCTTTGTCCAGATGGCCGGCGACGCGATCACGATGCTCGCGAGAGATCAGCGGGCCCATTTCGCTGGCGGGTTCTGAACCGGGGCCAACCTTGATGCGGGCAACGCGGTCGCGTATCGCTTCGATCAACGGATCGGCAACATCGCCCACGGCGAGCACAACGGAGATGGCCATACAGCGCTCGCCGGCTGCGCCATAACCAGCGGAGACGGCGGCGTCGGCAGCCATGGCGACATCGGCATCTGGAAGCACCATCATGTGATTCTTGGCGCCGCCAAGGGCCTGCACGCGCTTGCTGTTGCGCGTCGCAGTCTCATAGATGTAGCGGGCAACAGGCGTAGATCCAACAAAGCTGATCGCCTTGATGTCAGGGTGTTCGAGGAGTCGATCAACCGCAACCTTATCGCCATGTATAAGGCTGAGAATGCCGTCCGGAACGCCGGCTTGTTTGACCAATTCAGCAAGAAAAACGCTGGCTCCGGGAACCTTTTCAGATGGCTTGAGAATGAATGCGTTGCCGCACGCGATGGCAGTCGAGAGCATCCACAGCGGGACCATTGCGGGGAAGTTGAAGGGCGTGATGCCGGCGACTACGCCGATGGGTTGGCGAATCTGGTAGACGTCAACGCCGCGGCTGGCTTGCTCAGTGTATCCACCCTTGAGCAGGTTGGGGATGCCGCAGGCGAACTCCACGTTCTCGAGCCCACGCGCCACTTCGCCAAGCGCATCGGCCATGGTCTTGCCGTTTTCGCGGCTGATGATTTCGGCCAGGTGGCTACGATTGCGGACGATCAAGTCGCGGAGGTGAAACATGACTTCGGCGCGACTGGAAAGAGGCGTGGAGCGCCATTCGACTGCTGCGGATTTGGCAGCAGCGACGGCGCGATCGACATCCTCAGCATGCGCAAAGGCAACCTCAGCGATGACCTCACCGGTTGCGGGATTAGTGACCGCCCCCTTGCGACCCGAGCTTCCTGCGTCCGACTTGCCATTGATCCAGTGAGAGACTGCGAAAGGCGCTGATGTTTCGAGAACACTCATTTGTTTTCACCCTTTCCATCTGTGCGTCGCGGCTCAACTTTATTGAGCGCGAATCCAGTCGATGGTTTTGGAAGCTAGTTTGTCAAAGGCCGTTATGGCCATTTTCAAATGTTCTTCAAGCGTGTCTTCAATCTTGTTGTGGCTGATTCCTTTAAGCGATTGTACGAACATCATCACTGTAGGGATGCCTGCTCGCGAGACTTCAGCGGCGTCGTGCAATGGGCCGGAAGGCATGCGATGCGAGCGGCCGATCGTCTCGCGAATAGCTTCTTCGCAAAGCTCAATCAGCTGCGGATGAAAAGGTACTGGTTCGATGTTCCATATGCGCGACCATTCGACAGTGCAGCCTTCTTCTTCTGCGAATTGAATGCTCTTCTCTTGTGCTTCGCGATGCATTGTAGCCAGAATTTCGGCGTCGAGATCGCGCTGATCGAGCGTGGCCTCGCAGCGGCCAACAACGGCAGTCACGATGCCCGGGAAAGTCTTGACGCTGCCTATGGTGCACACAGCGTCAGGGTGCCGCTTGGCGATAGTGCGAATTTCGAGCGCGAGCTTTGCGGCAGCAGCCAATGCATCGCGCCGCGCATTCATGGGCGTCGATCCGGAATGCGCCTCCTGTCCATGAAACGTGATGGCGTGACGCTCGACGCCTTTGGTGCCGAGCACGGCGGCGAGTGGGAGATCCATGCTTTCAAGTACCGGCCCCTGCTCTATGTGCAATTCAAGATAGGCGGCGGCATTTTTCCGCTCACATGCCGCATCGCCGATCGCGTCGATGCGAACTCCACATGCGGCGAGTGCGTCTTCGAGCCGCGTGCCGCCCGCATCTGTGCGATTCCTGTCCAGGTCGATGCTGTGCGTGCTCGCAAAGGCTGATGAGCCGAAAAGACTGCGGCCGAAGCGTGCTCCCTCTTCATCGGCCCAATCGACGAGACGAATCGTAATGGGGGGCTTGCCGTTGTACTCTTCGGTAATTCTGCGAAGAACCGCGTACGCGCCGATAATCCCGAGACAGCCGTCAAGCCAGCCGCCATTGGGAACGGAATCGAGATGACTGCCGAGGATGAGTGTTGCGTCGGAGGCCCCCTCAAGCGTGGACCAACTGTTGCCGGCAGCGTCAAGATGATGTTCGACGGGAAGTGCGTGCAGTATAGATTGAAACCACTCCCGTGCTTTCATCCAGACGGGGCTCCACGCCAGACGCTGCGCACCATTCTCATCCGCAGTAAGGGCGCGAAGTTCCTTGAGCTGGTTGATCGCGGCCTGTTCATCAACCGACATGGGTAAGCGCCTCTTCTGAGACCTGGCGTGCTCCATACTGAGGCTGGCGACGTAGCATGCGGCCGCGGCTTGGTTCACCGATAAATACCCCATCGCGCACTTGCAACTTGCCGCGCACAGTCACATGAGAAGGCCTGCCTTCGATGGCGAATCCTTCGAACCCGTTGTAATCGTTGTTGGAGTGCTGCGTCGCGGCGGAAATGATTCCACTATAACTCGGATCATAGACAACCAGGTCGGCGTCCGCTCCAACAGCGATGGTTCCTTTGCGTGGAAAGAGGCCGAAGAGCTTGGCTGGGCGGGTGCTGAGCGCATCGACGAAGCGATGAATGTCAAGTGTGCCGCGCTTTACACCGTAGGTGTACATCAGGTTTACGCGATCTTCGAGGCCAGGAATCCCGTTGGGTATCTGGGTGAAGTTATTGGCGCCGAGAAGCTTCTGCTCGATGTCAAAGGGGCAATGATCGGTACCTACTGTGTCGATCAAGCCTGCCTGCAAGGCACTCCACAGAGCAGGCGGATTGCGCCTGTCGCGCAAGGGTGGCGACATGACATGCTTCATGCCTTCCACGCCGTGGCGCTCGGCATAACTTTTGTCGAGAAGAAAATGGGGAAGGACCGATTCTACGTAGATCTTCACGCCGCGCAACTTGGCCTCGACGGCCGCGCGCAAGGCTGGCGCACAGGAGAGATGGACGACGTAACCCGTCGCGCCCGTCTGTTCAAGGAATGTCGCGAAGCGGCTGGTGCCCTCGACCTCAACAGCTTCCGGGCGGCTGGGTTCGTGCCACTCGGGACCTGTTTTGCCCTCAGCCAAAAGCAGCTGTTGTAACTGGCTGACTAACTCGGCATTTTCGCAATGCGCGGTGGTGATTACACCTAACTCCGCAGCAAGTTGTAGAGTTTGGAATAGCTCTTCGTCGTTGACACCGAAGAAATTCTTGTAGGCAAGGAACACTTTGAAGGATGCAGTTCCGTCGCGAACAATTTCACGCAATTGTGCTTCTGTGTCGGAGTCGTAGCGGGTTACCGCCATGTGGAAGGCGTAGTCGCAGGCGCTGTTGCCTTCCGCCTTCTGCTTCCAGATGTTGTAGCCATCGAGTGCATCTTCATTACGGGACGGGCAACACATTTCTATGAAGGTGGTGGTTCCACCAATGAGCGCGGCTTTGCTCGCAGTGGCGTGAGTGTCCCTGGCAAAGGTAGCCATGAAGGGCAAATGAATGTGGACATGCGGATCGATGAAGCCGGGGAAGATCAGCTTTCCGGTCGCATCAACGACTTCGGTCTCCGGTGGCGCGGTCAAGTCGATCCCGATGTGAGCGATCGTTTCATCTTCGATGAAGATGTCTCCGCGTGAGCGAGATTCCGCGGTTACGATCTCCCCGCCTCTGATTAGGAGCGCCATCTTAACGTTCTCCTGCTTTGCCTTGCCTTGTTACCAAACTAACTCTAATGAATGTGAATGCCTACTTTTTCACGATAGGCTTTCATGGTTTCCCAGTCTTCGGTTACCTGGGTTTGCTGTTGCGAGAGTTCACTCCACGTGACCGCATTACGTCCAGATGGAACCTCGACCATCGCGATGCAATCGTCCACCGGACAAACGTTATAGCAGAGGCGGCAGCCAACGCAATCGTCTTCCCGAACCTGTGGCTGGGGGCGTGTTTCTATCGCTTCATGTTTGCCGTTGGAGCGCACATCGTAAGAGAGCGGTTCGACCAGCGCGCCCTGCGCCGATACCAGATCGATGCACTGATGCGCGGTGTCGTTGCATGCAACGTAACAGAGATTGCACTTGATGCATTTCTCCGCGTCGATGCGGGCGACGGCGCGATAGGAGAGATCGAAATTCTTGAATTCCGAGACGCGATGCAGGCTGTGGCCGGTAACTTCGGCGATGGTCTTAAAGCCTTTCTCGTTCATCCAGTTAGAAAGGCCGTCGCATAGATCCTCGATGATACGAAAGCCGTAGTGCATTACCGCGGTGCAGACCTGCAGGCTCGACGCGCCGAGAAGAAGGAATTGCGCTGCGTCTTGCCAGTTTGCAATTCCGCCCATGCCGGAGATCGGAATGCCCGACTTGGAAACGATTTCGTCCGTGCCAAGCGATGCAAGCATATTGAGCGCGATGGGCTTGACGGCAGGGCCGGCATAACCGCCGTGGCCGCCTTTGCCGCCGATGCTCGGCGTTAATTCAAGCGTGTCGAGATCCACTCCTACGATGGAGTTGATAGTGTTGATAAGCGAGAGCGCATTGGCGCCGGCGGCTACTCCCGCGCGGGCCGGCAGAACAATGTTGGTGATGTTAGGCGTGAGCTTCATAATTACGGGAATGGTGGCGGCTTCCATCACCCAGCGCGTGATGCGTTCGCAATATTCCGGCACCTGGCCAACGGCAGAACCCATGCCGCGTTCACTCATGCCGTGCGGACAGCCGTAGTTCAGTTCGATGCCGTCCGCGCCGGTGTCTTCGATGCGTTCGACAATCTCTCGCCAGGCTTCGGGCTTGGAGTCAACCATTGCAGACACGATGACGGCGCGGTCAGGCCATGCGCGTTTGACTTCGGCGATTTCACGCAGGTTGATTTCGATGGGCCGGTCCGAGATTAGCTCAACATTGTTGATGGCCAACATACGCTGGCGGCCGTAGTGCCATGCTCCGTAGCGGTTGGAAACATTCAGCACCGGAGCGCCGATGGTCTTCCAAACCGCGCCGCCCCAGCCTGCTTCAAACGCCTTGTGAATCTGCGCGCCGGAGTTAGTGGGGGGAGCCGAGGCCAGCCAGAATGGATTTGGGGACTTGATGCCGGCGAAGTTGATGCGAAGATCTGCCATGGCTAACTTACCTCGACTTGAGCAAGCGTCCGCGCTAGCTGTCGATGAATCGCCGCGGCTGCGAGTTTACCATCCTGGACGGCCATTACCGTGGAGGCCGCGCCGGAAGCCCGAATGCAATCGCCGACGGCATAAAGGCCCGCCAGGCTGGTTTGAAAACTGTCGTCAACTGCGAAGAAGCCCTTCCTTGTTTCGAGTCCAAGGAGCGCGGCAAGCGCAGGTTTGTTTTGTCCGACAGCTTTGACGATCTGGTCACCAGCGAGCACAAACTCCGAGCCCCCGACGGGCTCAGGCGACGGGCGGCCGGACGAATCTGGCGCACCTAACTCCACGCGCAGGCATTCGAGGCCAACCGGTAAACCATTTTCGAGCACCACGCGCGAGGGTTGCGAGAGAAAGCGAAACTCGATGCCTTCCTTGCGCGCGAAGTCGTATTCATGCTCATAGCAAGTCATCTCGCGATCGGTGCGGCGATAGACCATGGTCACGCGGTCCGCTCCGAGGCGTCGAGCGATTGTGGCACAATCGACTGCGGTGTTGCCTGCACCAATCACGATTACGTTGCGCCCTACGTGGAGATTTGCCGGCGCGGTCTTGCTGGCTTCGATGAATTCGAGGCCATCTACGATGACTCTTTCGCCTTCGATTCCCAGGCTGGGTGTGTGGCCTAATCCGACGCTCAGCACAGCGGCCTCGAAGTCTCGTTGGAGTTCAAGCAAGGCAATATCCACACCGAATTCGATGCCGGTTTTTATTTGGACGCCGAGACTTTCGATCATTTTGGTCTCTTCGAGAGCAATCTCTACGGGCTCGCGCAACGCGATGATGCCATATGTGGAAAGGCCGCCAGGCATTTCGCGCTTCTCAAAGATGGTTACCGTGTGGCCCAGCTTGGCTAACTCGCCGGCGCAGGAAAGGCCAGCAGGTCCGGCGCCGATGATGGCGATAGATCGGCCAGTCGGGGTGGATTCTACAACCGGATAGCTTTGGTGCTCGCGGGCATGGTCCATGGCGAAGCGTTGCAAACGGCCAATGGCGATGGGCTTGTGGTCTGCGCCCAGTACGCATGCGCCTTCGCACAGCTCCTGCACCGGGCAGACCCGTGCGCAGGTTGCGCCCAGTAGATTGGAGGCAAAGATGGTCCCCGCCGAACCGCGCAGATTATGGGACGCGATCTTCTTGATGAAACGCGGTATATCGATATGCGTGGGGCATGCATGCGTACACGGCGCATCGTAGCAATACAAGCATCGGTCTGCTTCAACGGCCGCCGCATGCGGAGTTAGAGGAGGCAACTGCTCGGCAAGGGATTTCCCGATCTCTCTCAAGGCCGACTCCATGCATCCTCTCCTTGCGGATTCTCCTCGTTTTTGACTTTCGTAGCCTTCTCGGAGAAGCCACTGGACCAGCCAGGCCCCGAAGAAATGGGGAACGATCCTGACAGGTGCAGATTTCATATTCTAGTGCAAATCCTGGGGGAAGCAAGAGACATGACGCCAAATCGCTAGATCAGCCGGCGATTGCCTCCCTGGCAGCGCGGACGGTGCGGAGCGGCAACGCGGTGGACGATGTTCGCACCTTCTGGATCTCCGCAAGCACGGAAAGGGCGATGGTCTCGGGCGATTCCGCGCCCAGGTCGAGGCCGGTTGGAGCATGCAACAGGTCGAGCCAGCGGTCGGCCTGGGCAGCGATTGAATTGACGGGCAGATTGAGCAGATGGCCGGCTTCGGTGAGCAGTTCACGCGTACGGCGCTGCGGGCCCAGAACACCGATATAAGCCGGCTGGGTCTTGAGTGTCAGCAGGCAGGCTAGAATCTTTGAATCTTGTTCGAAGCTGTGGGTCATAACGACAACAGCATCCTCAGGATGCATTTTTCCGAACGCAGTTATCGATGCTTCCGGAGGGTTGGCCGGAAGATCCTTGAAAGGCAGGACACTCAATTGATCGGCTGCGGAAAAGCGCTCGCGCGTGGCGAGGTGGCTACGGCCATCGGCAACGGAGACAAACAAGCCTAGTTCCTTCGCAAGACGCAAAAGCGGCTGAGCATCGTCGCCCGCGCCAAAGATCCAAAGGCCGGGCCGGGCCGGGCGGAAGTCAGCCCAGGCTCTGGCATTGATTTCGCCGACTGCGATTGTGCTCTCTATGGATTCGCGATTCGCAATCGCATTTTGAGCGAGGTCTTGCAGCGGGTCACGGTTGATCCTGGCTTGGTGGACATTCTCAGGTTGTTCACGATCGACGCTCGCAAATGCACGGCGGCCGATCTGCGGGCCATCCAGAACCGTTGCTACGGCTAGCGAAACACGCAGGGCGAAGGCTTTTTCCAGAGCGGCCAACAGGGGGCCGGCGGTTGCTCGGCGTTCCAACAGCAGAAAAACCACGCCGCCGCAACCCGAGCCGTAGGGCCGGTCGCCGTCGTCATCGGCAGTGGAATAACGCTGGATCGTTGGGCCATTCCCTGTGAGCCACCAGGCGCGGCTGACCACTTCGGCCTCAAGGCAACCGCCGCTTACCGTGCCCACGCGACGGCCTTCCGGGGTTAGCAACATGAGCGCGCCGGGCTTGCGATAGCTGGGACCCTGAACCGCAACAATCGATGCCAGGACGTAGTCTGCCCCGGCGTTCTCCAATTCGCGCCAAACGGACAAAATGCGAGCCAGGTCAGTCATATGCTCCTATTGTCACTCAATCGGTGGCACCGGCAAAGTCGTGGACATCTTTTTGAAGCGAGATGCCTTGATTTGCTTTACA
>Ga0302319_10011537_pt1 | contig 16758 bp, 15 predicted proteins | sample Bog_T0_2_FD_203319 | JGI IMG/M metagenome (GOLD analysis project Ga0302319, IMG submission 203319) | Peat permafrost microbial communities from Stordalen Mire near Abisko, Sweden - Bog_T0_2 | ecosystem: Environmental > Terrestrial > Soil > Wetlands > Peat | place: Sweden: Abisko, Stordalen Mire...
CTGCCCTGACAGCTCTTATACGGACATCAATTGTCGAATAGATCTTATGATCCATGGACACGGAACATATCCATCGGCAGGAATTATGCAACAATAAATGTTGCAGAACTTTTGAATAGATCTATAACGGGCGCTATTCGGAATGCACTGAATAAATGATCTCGCAGGTGAATCCTCTACTTCACCTCCAATTCTGTGCTCATTATCAAATTCGCACCTTCACCAGGAGAACCTGGGTGTGCTCAGCCCCGCCATTGGTTAACCATTCCTCGCTTGCGTGTGGTTTCGGCAAGTTGGGCTGAGTCATGCAAACACACATTTCGAAATGCGGTCGTGACATCGTATGGACGGTTCTTTAACTGCTTAGTTTTTATCACCTCTGCGCATCGCGTCCTATGGGTCATTTACCCCATAATGCCAAGCGCACATCTCCGAGCGATCATGTCCGACCACCATATCAAAAAGTCAATCACGCATTCATCATTGCAAAATAGATCTCATCACATTTCTCGGCCATGGTTACGTCTTTTGATGTTATTCCTCCTGAGTCATGCGAAGTCAACGACATGGTCACCTTATTGAATCGGATATTAATATCAGGATGATGATTCGCCTTCTGGGCAATAATGGACACTTTCTGGACGAAATCTATGCCATCAATAAATTCTTCGAATGAGAAAGTTCTTATAATCTTCGGTTTACGCAGGGACCACCCTGGTAATGATTCCAATTTCTTGGTTACTTCCTTGGTTGATAGCACCTTGCTCATGTCAATCCTCCGTTTCTCAATGAGAACACCCTGATGACTGTCTTGACGAATGCGCTAAAGCAGGGATCCATGCATCGACATCACATTGCCTGTGAACGTCATGGGGCCGACGTTGTTTGGGAAAGAATCATGATATTTTAAACTTTCATTAATTATCTCGATTTTGGATTTTCACGAGTCATCATTATTCCACCACATCCCACAGCTATAACTCCTGCGATGATGAGCCATACCTCCTTGTTCGAAGGAGATCCCGAAAAGATATGAGAGAATCCTGCCTTTATCGAATCGCATTCATGAAATCCAAAGATCATAAGGGCAATGCCAGTTATCATCATTATGAGACCATTCGGATTTTTCATGGACTGGATACCCCATCATCCCTTTGATGATAAATCATATTTATAAATAATAAAGTATAAATAACCATATCATGCAATTGGATTAAAATTGTGACAATTTTATGTATTCCTGAATTGATTCGTTTTGTTCGTAATCATCCACAATAGGATTTCCGGTCGATGGATATAGCATCTACATGCATTGATTCTATCGCATGATTAAACCTGATCATATGGGGAATTATCCGTATAGAACCTACTAGAGTTACCATATTTTCCCGGCGATCATTTTACCTAGCGATTTACCGTATTTTTACCGTACAAAAGGGTCCGTTCAGAGAATCTGGTTCGATTCCATCGGTGATGTCAGAACAATTAACCGCCAGAAAAAATAAAGTATATTATTTATCAAGCGACCATTCCCCGCAGTCATAGTCATATTTTGCGGAAATGTTTGTCGGCAATAGTCACTGCGGAAATATAGGTACTGATCATCATGGTCGCTCGTCTATTTAAAATATACCTACATTGCCACGCTACAAGTTGGAACGATAACTATTCCTGGTGCCTGGGCCACTTTGACTGGGTCAGGACGGATATGGAAACTCTATCAAGCGCTCTTGATTTCATTGCAGGAAGATCAGAGAAGTCCGAAATCTCCATCAGCAATGTCCTGCAAACCACGACGTTTTTTCTTGCCTGATTCGACGTGAGAGGCGAGGAATTTGGTACGACAGGCAGGGCTGCAAAAGTGGTATGTCTTCCCTTGGTATTCGATATACAGGGCTTTGTCCACATTAACGGTCATGCCGCAGACGGGATCCTTAATCGTGGGGAGCTTTGGGGCCATGATTGACTTTCCTGAGGGGGCGAGGTCACAGAGTGAGGTGGTTACGATCTGTCTGGAGTCGAGGTCGCGGAATCCACTGCCGCGGTTCCGATTCCTATGGGCTTTTATCGCCCATCGCAGTCCGGATCCATTGCGCATATGCGGTCCGAGATCAGTGGGTGCGTCGCGAACGTCCACAGCAGGTGAGCGTTGATTCGATCTACTTGGCCCTCGTTTGCAGTGCGAAAATAGCCATGTATTACCTTGCCCCGACTGTGCGATCACGACGCTTTCTGGATCTCCATCATCATGCGAATGACACCTTGGCTACTGCTCCCTGCTCCGACTTTCCGATGGTGAAGGATTCAGCAGCGGTGATATGGAAGAAGGAGGACTTCGCGCTACTTGAGAAGAACCCACGTTTGGTGTTGTAGTCCATCATCGCATCTTTGTACGATTTCCGGGACAAGGACACTTTCTTCTCGGCTGTCAGTTCCTCCGTCAATCGCAGCCTGGTCGAGTTCGCCTTGAGGTCGGGATAGGCTTCGGAGAGCGCACACAGACGCCCGAGAGACCTCGTTAACAGACTCTCTGCGTGGTTCAGTCGCTTCATTGCCGCAGGATATCCTGAATTCAATGCTGCAATCGCATTGGCGGCTGAGCCTGCATCGCGCGCTGCGATAACGGACTCGAGCGTGCCCCCTTCATCAGGGATGTATCCCTTGGCGGTCTCGACGAGAATGGGAATCAGATCATAGCGACGCTTCAGCTGGACATCGATCTGTTCATACGAATTATTGAAGCGATTGAGCAGCACCATCAGCCGATTATATGACCCGACCACGTATACGACTGCACTCAGGAGGCCTACCGACAGTCCAATGATGAACAGGTACGAGGGGATCATGGCATAATTATCCATGCGAATTCTCCTGGGAGAACGAGCCACATCCTGCTCTCTGCGATATGGTGTGGCCATGGGGTATAACCCGGTCAGCCGAACGCATGGCCCACCAGCATTCGAGGGTCCCAAGGTCGTCACTAAGACGTGCTCTGGGGAATGCAGCTGGTGGTGAGCGAATCGAATGCTCCCTCGAGGGGAACGTCCTCCTATACGACCATGTCCCTTCGTGATGCACTTATCTCCGGTAGCGCCGATCGACCAAGCACCTCACGGCGATCCGGAAATCGATCGAACTCCGCTGATGCCGACCTCCGCGAGCATCGTCTTGACACCATTCCAGGTGATGCCCACGCCGATGCAGAGCATGATGAACGCCGAGAGACGTACCACGACGATCATGCCCGTATGCCCGATCCAACTTCCGACCCGTTCGGCGAAGCGGTAGGACAAGAAGATGAGCAACGCGATGATCCCTGCGCCGGAAATGCCTGCGAGCAGCAGGATCACCTCATGCTCGATCGAATGTGCATGATTGGCGCCCACGGTGATAGCGACCGAGATCACCCCGGAATCGATGGTCAGCGGCATGGTCAACGGTGCAAAAGCCCTTTCCATCGCCTGGGCCTTGGCCTGGGCCTGGTTCACGACGACATCGGTGATTTTCGCATTGTCGGCCAGCAGCTTCCAGCCCAGCGCGATGACGACGGCGCCACCAGCGACCTGGACGACGGGAATTGAGATGTCGAAGAGGCGCAAGACGAAGGATCCCATTAGCATCGAACCCAGTAGAAGCAGAAAGGCATAGAACGCGATGCGCCGCGCCAGCTCCGATCGCGTCGATTCATCGCAGCCGGGTGTCAGCTTCAGGAATAGCGGTGCATCTCCCAGGGGATTGACGACGGGAAATAGGGCTCCGACCATCAAGAGGGTGGCCCCGAAGAATTGGACGGCATCTGACCAGATCATGCTTGCACCATAGCAGGAATTGTGCCCAGGATCGCAGAGTTCACATGAGCGATTAGATCAACGTCGAGCGGGATGATCGCTCGTTGGGTGACCTTGCCCGGATCCACCCGCATCATAAAGGAGACGTCTACCCTGGTGCTGTCCTGGATGATCGCGGCCCTGCGGAACCAGACCGTCGTGTCGTTCCGATGAGCCATCAGTGGATCATGCCGCGTGCGGTGAAATGCCAATGCCAGTGCCAGTATGGCCCCCTCCCTTCACAACCCGGAATCCTCCTCACAACCGTTGATCATCGCCAGCGAATCATTCCCCTGCTGGCACCGCTCCGGGAACCAGGTGCCCGTCACGCGATCGCCTCCTACCGGTCTCGTCCATCTGCCCAGGACTGCACCATACGACGATGACATCGACAGTTTCTTGCGCCATGCGATACGTTCGTCATGGGGGGAACACCCCATAGAGAATCCATCCGCAGTCCGTGAAATTATTGTGCGTCCTTCCGCCGACCAGAGACCGTGCGCCGACCAAAGTTCAATTGGATGTATGGGGCACCTCCGGCTACCTGCCGAATGCCCAAGAGTATCTCAGCAACGCCTTTCGGCCGCACAAGTGAGTCAGAGATCTATGCACGATGTAATGACAAAGACGCTTTCTCCCGAACTGCTCCACAAGATGGATTCCTACTGGCGGGCCGCGAATTACCTGTCGGTCGGGCAGATCTACTTATATGACAACCCCCTCCTGAAGCGTCCGCTCAAGCTCACCGACGTGAAGCCGCTCGTGGTCGGCCATTGGGGAACGACCCCGGGTCAGAATTTCATTTATGTGCATCTCAACCGGGTCATTTTGAAATACGACTTGGACATGTTCTACATTGCCGGACCTGGCCATGGTGGACCGGCAATCGTCGGGAATGTGTACCTCGAAGGCACCTGGAGCGAGATCTATCCGAATGTCACGCAGGATGAGGCCGGCCTGAAGAAACTTTTCAAGCAGTTTTCATTCCCCGGTGGGATTTCCAGCCACGTTGCGCCGACAACACCAGGGTCAATCCACGAAGGCGGAGAGCTGGGCTATTCGCTGTCACATGCCTTCGGTGCGGTGTTCGACAATCCCGGACTCATCGTCGCCTGCGTTGTCGGCGATGGTGAAGCGGAGACTGGTCCGCTGGCGACCGCTTGGCAGTCCAACAAGTTCCTTGACCCGATCACTGATGGGGCAGTCCTGCCGATCCTGCATCTCAACGGCTATAAGATTTCCAACCCAACCATCCTCGCACGCATTGAGGGGGATGAGCTGGAGCAATTCTTCCGAGGCTGCGGCTGGACTCCCTACCTGGTTGAAGGCGATGACCCGGAAGCGATGCATGAGATCATGGCTTCCGCACTCGAGAGGGCCATTGGAGATATCAGGCGGATCCAGGCGGATGCGCGAGAGAACCGGGATGCCACGCGCCCCCGCTGGCCGATGATCGTCCTCCGGTCGCCCAAGGGATGGACCGGTCCGAAGGAGGTCGATGGCCTAAAGGTGGAGGGGACATTCCGGGCGCACCAGGTTCCGCTCCTTATCGATGCCGATCATCCCCAGCACGTCAAGCAACTTGAGTTGTGGATGAAAAGCTACAGAGCCGAAGAACTGTTCGATGTAAATGGCCGACTCAATCCGGATCTGGCCGAGCTTGCACCGAAAGGCAATCGACGGATGGGCGCCAATCCCAATGCCAATGGCGGCATCCTGCTGCACGATCTGCGCATGCCGGATTTCCATGACCATGCTGTCATCGTCACCTCTCCCGGTGCGGTTGAGGCCCAGGATACGATGGTCCTGGGCAATTTCCTGCGTGATGTGACCAAGCTGAACCAAAGGAACTTCCGCATCTTCGGACCAGACGAGACGCTCTCCAACCTTCTGGGTGCGGTCTTCGAGATCACAAGCCGTCAGTGGGATGCGCGGGAGGTGAAAAGCGATGAATTTCTCGCGCCAGCAGGCCGGGTGCTCGACTCAATGCTGAGCGAGCACCAATGTGAGGGATGGCTTGAAGGATACCTGCTCACTGGTCGGCACGGCCTCTTCAACAGCTATGAAGCCTTCATCCGCATCATCGACTCGATGTTCAGCCAGCACGCCAAGTGGCTGAAGGTCACTCTGGAGCTGCCATGGCGACGGAAGATCGCTTCGCTGAATTATCTGCTCGCATCGCACGTCTGGCAGCAGGATCACAACGGCTTCACCCACCAGGACCCCGGATTCCTCGATCACGTCATCAACAAGAAGGCCGATATCGTACGCGTCTACTTGCCACCGGACGCGAACTGCCTGCTCTCGGTATTCGATCACTGCCTGCGCAGCCGCCATTACGTCAATGTCGTAGTCGCCGGGAAGCACGCCCTGCCGCAATGGCTATCGATGGACGCCGCGCTATCCCATTGCACGCAGGGCATAGGCATATGGCAATGGGCCAGCAACGATCAGGGTTCTGAACCGGACGTGGTGATGGCCTGCTGCGGCGACACGCCGACGCTTGAGATCCTTGCCGCAACATCGATCCTGCGCCAAAATCTGCCCGATCTCAAAATCCGGGTGGTGAACGTCGTTGACCTGATGAAGCTGCAATCCTCAAGCGAGCATCCGCACGGGCTGAGCGAGGTGGATTACGATTCGCTCTTTACCAGGGACAAGCACATCGTTTTCGGATTCCATGGATATCCCTGGCTGGTCCACCGGCTGACCTACCGCCGGACGAATCGCAATCTCCATGTCCGCGGCTACAAGGAGGAAGGCACCATCACCACGGCATTCGACATGCGGGTGCAGAACGACCTGGACCGCTTCCATCTTGTGCAGGACGTCATCGATCGGCTACCGCACCTGGGCTCCAAGGGATCCTACCTGAAACAGCAGATGCAGGACAAGCTGAGTGAGCACAAGCGCTATATCGACAAGCACGGGCAGGACCTTCCGGAGATCCGCAACTGGAAGTGGAGCGCACAGCCATGAATGTGCGTGTCCTCGAAGAAACGGTGAAGGCCTTGATCGCCAATTGCAAGGGCCTCCTGGCAATCGATGAAAGCAACCAGACATGCGATAACCGCTTCATCGCCGTTGGCATTCCGCATACCAAAGACACCCGTCGATCGTATCGGGAGATGATCATCACGACCCCGGATCTTGGAGATTGCATCAATGGCGTCATCCTGAGCGATGAGACCATTCGTCAAAAGTCGACCTCCGGGATGTTGTTCGTTACACACCTGGTCAATTCCGGGATCATCCCTGGAATCAAGGTCGATACGGGCGCCAAACCCATGGCTGGGCATCCTGGCGAGACGATCACCGAAGGACTGGATGGCCTGCGCGACCGATTGTCGGCATATGCCCATTTGGGTGCCAAATTCGCGAAGTGGCGGGCCGTCTTCGAACTGGACGATGTGCGTCCCACGCTTGGCTGCCTCGCCGCGAACGCCCAGGCCCTAGCGCGCTATGCCTCCCTCTGCCAGGAGGCCGGCCTGGTCCCCGTAGTCGAGCCGGAAGTGCTCATGGACGGACACCACACGTTCCAGCAATGTTCGGAGGTCACGGAAGCGGTTTTGCGCGCTGTGTTCAGCGAACTCTATATACAACGGGTCCGATGCGAAGGCATAATCCTGAAGCCGAACATGGTGCTACCAGGAGCGTCCTGTCCTCATCAAGCCAGCGCCGACGAGGTGGCAGACGCCACCGTGCAATGCCTCCTGCGGTCGGTACCTGCGGCCGTGCAGGGGATCGCGTTCCTGTCGGGCGGACAATCTCCGCAGCAGGCATCGATCCATCTCAATGCCATTCATGCCCGGCGCCATGCGCCATTGCCATGGACGGTCACATTCTCCTTTGCACGAGCCATTCAGCAGCCGGCGCTTGGCATTTGGCATGGATTGGAAGCAAATGCCGTGGCAGCTCAGCATGCCATTCAGCATCGTATCCTATGCAACCGCAATGCCCGCCAGGGGAAATATGCGGCGGCATCGGATATGGCACAGTCATGACACCATGTGGGAAGCACCATCAACAATCACCTACGGCCAATACAGGTGCGTTCCATCCACGGCAGCCTGGCTGCACAGGTGGCTGGCTGACCCTGTGATGAAAGGACGAGCTCCCAAGATCGCTGCTGAAGTCGGCGATTTTCCAGGAAATCAAGTCGCAATCTCTGATGGGGTGGATGAGGCCATGCGGCAGATCGTCCCTCGCAAGATCTGGGCTGGACGCTCCCGTCTCGACAGTCGGATCAATGACTCGTCATTGCTTGAGCTAATAGGAGAACCATGCCAGCACATGCAAGCCGAGTGGATGAATAGTCACCGCATTCCACATTCACACCTCTTATCCTAGATTCAGGACCCACATGTCGATCGATTCGCTCTTCCAACCCGTGACTCTTGGCGCCCTCACGCTGCCGAATCGCATCCTCATGGCGCCTTTGACTCGGTGTCGTGCGGATGTGAATCATGTGCCGACAGAGCTGATGACGACGTACTACTCACAGCGCTCGAGTGCCGGCGTCATCATCGCCGAAGCGACCATGGCAATGGAAGGAAACTCCGCATTCGAGGGACGAGAGCCCGGCATCTATTCAAACGCACAGGTCGCAGCCTGGAAGAACGTGACTGATGCGGTGCACCACAAGGGCGGGAAGATGATACTCCAGCTTTGGCACGGTGGCCGAGCTTGCCATCCGTTCTTCAACAAAGGAGCCCAGCCAGTCGCACCCAGCGCGCTTCCGATCACCGGCAACGAGATCCACACGTCAGAAGGAAAGAAGCCTTATGTTACGCCGCGTGAATTGCGCTATGATGAACTCCCGAACATCATAGCCGGTTTCAAGCACGCCGCGCAGAACGCCAAAGCCGCTGGATTTGATGCAGTGGAGGTGCACGGCGCGAATGGGTATCTGCTCGATGAATTTCTTCGCGATGGCTCGAATCATCGTGTCGATTCGTATGGCGGTCCGATGAGTAATCGTGCGCGTTTGCTGCTTGAAGTCACCGATGCCGTCATCGGCGTATGGGGCGCTAACCGTGTCGGCGTTCGGCTCTCGCCGCTCAACAGCTTCAATGCCATGCGCGACAGCGATCCTATGGCGCTGACCGCCTATGTGGCCGCTCAACTGAATGTCCGGAACATCGCCTACCTGCATCTAATGCGAGGCGATTTTTCCCAGGTCCAGAAAGGCGATGTAGTCTCCCCGGCGCGCACCAGCTTTACTGGCGCGCTTGTCGGCAATATGGGATACAGCGCCCAAGAAGCCGCAGCAGCTATCGACGCCGGGACGCTGCAGGCGGTCGCCTTGGGTCATCACTATGTCAGCAATCCCGACTTAGTTGAACGATTGAAAGCTGGCGTCGCGCTTGTCGAACCGGATAGCAAAACGTTCTATACGCAAGACGCAAAGGGCTACACAGACTATCCGGTTATGCACATCAGGTAGCTGCTTCCAAATAATTCGATAACCCTGATGCGACTATGCCCAGTATGATTGACAGCTGCCAATCTTTCCCCGGGATGCGTGGCAGGGACCGAACCTCGTCTTCTCGAGCATCGTCCACTTTCATGCCCTTGCCGCCATCATTCGGGAAGTGACGCAGTCGCGCATGTGGCTGCTTGGCTGGTTTTCTTCCACTGGGCATAGGTGATGCGGGGCAGCTCGAAGCGGTCGATCGTCCGGCAGTAGACCGAGGGTGATCCGAGACGTCCTATCGGGGCGAAATGTGAGACATGGAGGTTCGGTCCGAGACAATGATCGGCGATATGGAACATCACCACTTCGCCGATGATGAGGGTGGAGGTTCCGAGCGACTGCGATTGGAACAGGCGGCACTCGAGGCTTGCCTGGCACCGGGCCAGACGGGGCACGGCAACATGCATGGATGGGGCAACCTGCAAGTGCGATGCCGTTACCTCACTCTCGTCAGCCGGAAATTCTGCAGCCGTGATGTTCATCTCGCCGAGCAGGTCCTCGGTCACCATGTTGATGACGAATTCGCGGAGATCGATGATGTTCCGTGCAGTATCTTTGGGCGTCCCATCGTCGCGCCTGCCAATGCCGATCACCACATAGAGCGGATCGCCAGCAATCGCGTTGAAGAAGCTGAATGGAGCGAGATTGATGAGCCCCATACGGTTCATGCTGGAAATCCAGGCGATAGGCCGCGGTACTACCAGGTTGGTGAACAGCTTGTAGGCATCACCCTTTGCATGCGCCGATGGATCGATGTGCATAGCCCTCTCTTTCCCATACGCACGATGAAGGCCTGACGTGGCCAGACTCATGCATCGCAAATTGAAACTGCTCCCGCACTGTCATTGCGACATACCAGCATCCTGGCAGTCAAGATGATTGAGACGACTGATGATAGCACCGGCTCCCCAAGAGATGGTGGACCTGCTATGACGCCGAGCATTCGGTCCGCAACATGACGCTGACGCCGATGTCTATGATTGGCGCTCTGGATGAGGCCCGAGCCCTCACGTGCTTTCGCAGCGTTGAAGCCATGCCTCATGACCTGGTCCTTCCTCGCCAACGCTGCGCTGTCGCTTTGATATGGTTTAACCACCACGGTGCCATCAGGTGAAGTTCGTAGGCGGCCGCCTCGTCCTCTCCGAAGCGCTGACGCGTGGACCGGCGCCCCCATGTCGTGAGGGCGCCCACGGTGTTGAGATCGGCTGAGCGATGCGAGCACACCCGGTTCGGTCGCAGTCATCCCCCGACATCCCGATAGCGCGTGGTTTGGGATAGGCCGAACCCTGACTCAGGCCTTGGATTCAATGGTGACCAGCCCCGTGGGGCTGGTCGATGCATGAGCGGCGCATTCATGGCACAAGCACGGCGGCGCCATGGAAGCGGCCATGACGGAGATCGGTGAGCGCCTGATTGGCCTGCCTGAGCGGATAGCTGGTCGTCGTGGTCACAATGCCCATGCTCGCTGCGCGGCTCAGGAAATCGATGCCATCCTTGCGGGTCAGATTGGCAACGGATGAGAGCTGGCGTTCCCCCCACAGCACTTGGTAGGGGAATGCGGGAATATCGCTCATGTGGATGCCTGCGCAGACCACCCGTCCGCCTTTGCGGACAGCGGTGAGCGCACGAGGAACGAGGTCGCCGGCCGTCGCATAGATGATGGCGGCATCGAGCGGCTCAGGCGGCAGATCGTCGGATCCACCAGACCAGGCAGCGCCAAGACTGCGGGCGAAGGTCTGGGTCGTGAGGTCGCCTGGCCGCGTGAAGGCGAAGACCGATCTCCCCTGCCATCGCGCAATCTGCGCGACGATGTGGCCAGCAGCGCCAAAGCCATAGATCCCCAATCGCTTTCCATCCCCAGCGAATGTCAGTGACCGCCAGCCGATGAGTCCGGCACACAGGAGCGGAGCAAGGCTGGCATCGCTCCCCTCGTCACCGAGCGGGAAGGCGAATCGGGCATCGGCGATCACCGAAGTCGCAAAACCCCCATCGCGCGTGTAACCGGTGAACTGGGGATGATCACAGAGATTTTCCTGATGCCCTACGCAATAAGGGCAGAGGCCGCAGGTATGACCGAGCCACGGAATGCCGACTCGTTGACCCACGTGGAGGGCATCGACACCGTCTCCAAGCACGTCGACACGGCCGACGATCTCATGCCCTGGGATGATCGGCACGGTGGGCCGGGGCAGTTCGCCATCGACGACATGCAGATCCGTGCGGCAGACCCCGCACGCTGCGACCTGAACACGAACCTCCCCTGGTCCCGGCATACGGTCGGGGAATTCCTCCCAGACCAGATCACGGCCGATTGTGGTGAGTACCATGGCGTGCATGTCATGCTCCGACGATTGTCCAGACACCCGAGTGCGCATCCCCCGTATTTATTCATCATAACTATTTAATAAATAATACCTTGTGGCTAATCCCCATTCGACATTGGACGAACCTGTTGCCCCAGTACCAGCAATTGGCGTCGTCGGTAATCGTACGCCGAGACCAGGCACCCTCACCACGCCCTGATCGGGTGCGCGTCATTTTGCCGCCACTGGCCTGGACAGGCGGTCACTGACTCCAGGAACCAGATCCGGAAGATCTTCCGCCATCAGCCCGCTCCCGAATGCGGTAGCAGCAGCGCCATGCATCCAGACCCCAGCCGCGGCGGCGAGATAGGGCTCCATGCCCTGTGCCAGCAGACCCAGGATGAGACCGCTCAGCACATCGCCAGAACCTGCGGTCGCCAAGGTCGGGGGTGCATTGCTGTTGATGATCGCCCGGCCGTCAGGTGAGGCGATGACGGTGTCGCGACCCTTGAGGACGACGATGGCACCGCTCACTCGGGCCGCTGCACGTGCACGGGTGACTTTGTCCCCGGTCGCAGCAAACAGGCGCCGGAACTCGCCTTCGTGCGGCGTGATGATGCAGGGACCGGTGATCTCCCACTCCAATTCAGCGGGGTTCCCGGCGAAGGAAGTGAGCGCATCCGCGTCGAGCACGATCGGGCGGCCCGATCCGAGCATGGCCAGGACCCGTGCACGGGTCTGTTCGCTGACGCCTGATCCGGGACCGATCAGGACCGCCGAGAAGCGTGGATCATCCAGGAGATGATTGAAATCCTCATGCGCCAGCAATGGGTGGACCATGATGCTGATCAGCGCCGTTGCGTAGATCGGCAGCGCATGATCCGGGACGGCGATGGTGATGAGGCCGGCGCCAACGCGCGCCGCTGCGCGCGCAGCCAGACGAGACGCCCCCGTCTGGGGATATCCACCGGAGATCAGCGCATGGCCTCTCTGGTATTTGTTGCCGGCCGACTGGAGGAGAGGTATGGCGTCCACCCAGCAGCCAGGGTCGTTCTCGTACATCGTCGGCTGGATGCGTGCCAGTACCGCATCGGAGATCCCGATATCGGCGACTACCACGTCGCCGCATAGCGAGCGCCCTGGTTCAAGCACATGGCCTGGCTTCTTGCGGACGAAGGTGACAGTCAGGGCGGCGGCAATGGCGCCCAGGGACTCTCCCGTATCCCCGAGGACTCCGCTGGGGACGTCGATGGCGACCAGGGGAATGCCCGCCCGCGCGACGGCGATCAGGGTCTCCTCGGCGACACCCTCGACCTTACGGCTGAGGCCGGCACCATAAATTGCATCAACGACGAGCATGGCATCAGTGAGCGTGGCGGGAGTCAGCGGCTCGAGGGAGCCCGTCCACCGTTGGGCATGCACGGCGGCTGCGCCGGTCAGAGAGTCCCGCGGGCCCAGGAGTGCGACGCGCACCGTCCAGCCGGCGTCAGCCAGGCAGCGTGCCGCGACAAAGCCGTCCCCGCCATTGTTGCCAGGGCCGCAGAGGACGACGACCTCCCGGACCGTCCAGCGACGCTTGATGGCCTCTGCCACCGCCTGCCCCGCCTGCTGCATCAGATCAGCCTCGCTGGTCCCGGCGGACTGCGCCATGCGATCAGCGTCCCCCAGTTCCTTGACCGTGAGGACGGCGTTTCGGGAATTGATGCCTTTACTCACCGCTGACTCCCGTCGGCAGATCGGCCGGAGAATGGACACCGTCCCGTACCGACCGCACAACCCCCGGATGCGCTTTTCCCAGTCCGCGGTAGCATGGCCTAAGCGTGCTTCTGCTGTGCGAAATCCGCACTGCGTGATACTTGCTCCCAGGCCTTGAAAAGTCCACTCAGCTCGCCCAGCTTGGCCATCGCGCCCTGATAAGCATCGTTCCCCAATAGGAGGTGATGAGGAGGCGTCGCCGACTCGACCGCAGCAATGATCGCCTGCGCTGCACGCGCGGGATCTCCGGGCTGATGCCCTGAACTGGCCCGCACGGCAAGGCGCGACTTCCCCGCCGTCGCCGCATAGTCGTCGATGGTCCGAACGCTCTCTTTCGCCGAACGCCCGGCCCAATCCGTACGAAATCCGCTCGGCTCGACCAGCATGACGCGGATGCCCAGGGGCTCCACTTCCTGCCATAATGCCTCGGACAGGCCCTCGACGGCGAATTTGGAGGCGCTGTAATGGCCTAGGCCTGGGAACGAGCGCAATCCGCCGATCGAGGAGATGTTGACGATGAATCCGCTGCGCTGTCGGCGCATGCCGGGCAAAGCCGCCTTGATCATGCGGTTCAGTCCCCAGACGTTGATATCGAACATGCGGCGGACCTCGGCCTCTTCGGCCTCCTCCACCGCGGCGAAATAGCCGATGCCCGCGTTGTTCACCAGCACATCGATGCGACCAAACCGCTCCTCAGCCGCAGCGACGGCCGCCGTGACCTGACCTTGGTCCGTGACATCGAGCTTCAGCACCAATGCAGTGCCTGTGGCCGCGAGGTCGGCCACCCGCGCAGGATCGCGGGCCGTCACCACCGTCTGGAAACCGCGGGCGAGCGCCTGCAGAGCAAGCTCACGGCCGAAGCCAGTCGAGCATCCGGTGATGAGCCATACCGGCTTCGTGTTCGGGACGGGAACGGTGATGGAGGCGGGGTTGGGAATGGCAGTGGGCATGGTACGAGCTCCAGAGGGTAGGTGGGAATGGACTGGTCAGGCCGGGGCATCGATAGAGGCAACCCGGACCAGCTTCTTGTTCACGAACTCCTGGATACCGGCATGGGCGAGTTCACGGCCATAGCCGGACTGCTTGATGCCGCCGAATGGCAGCTCGGGGGAGGTCCAGGTCGGATGATTGACGAACACCATCCCGGTATCGATGCGGCTGGCGAGACGTCTCCCACGTGCCTCATCGGCAGTGAAGATGGATCCTCCCAGTCCGAACTCCGAGTCGTTGGCCAAGGTGACCGCTTCATCCTCGTTCTTGACCCGGAAGAAGAGCGCGACTGGACCGAAGAACTCTTCGCGATAGGCCGGATTTCCCGGAGCGATGTCGCTGAGTATCGTCGCTTGCATGTAGGAGCCTTTGCGCTCGATGCGCTTGCCTCCCATGACCAGGGTGGCGCCCCCGGACACTGCCTGCTTTACCTGCGCCAGCAGGTGGACCAATGCCGATTCCGTCGACAGCGGGCCCAAGGTGGTAGCAGCTTGCATCGGATCACCGGCTGTCAGTGCACCCATGGCCGCTGTGAATTTGGCCAGGAATCGATCGGCAATGGCATCGACCACGATCAGCCGCTTGGCCGCCACGCAGCATTGCCCAGTATTGTTCATCTTCGCCCACATCGCCCAAGCGACCGACTTGTCGAGATCGGCGTCCTCCAGGACGATGAAGGCATCGCTGCCACCCAATTCCATGGTCGATTTCTTGAGGCTCCTTCCAGCGCGGCCGGCGACGATCCTACCGGCCTCCACGCTTCCGGTGAGGGCGACGCCCATGATCCTCTCATCGTCGATGACCTGGTTCACCTGATCGTAGGAGATGAAGAGATTGGTATACGCACCCGCTGGTGCACCAGCATCCAGCCACAGCCGTTCGAATGCCAGTGCGCATTGCGGCACGCAACCGGCATGCTTGACCATCACCACGTTGCCTGCCATCAGGTTGGGGGCGGCGAAGCGTGCGAGCTGATAATATGGGAAATTCCATGGTTGCACACCAAAGAGCACGCCGAATGGGCTGCTTTCCACCTCGGCCTTCCCTGAACCAGGCGTCAAGGTCTGAGGAGCCAGGAAGCGCTCCGCATTGGCAGCATAGTAATCGAGTATATCCGCGCTGAGTACGACTTCGGCACGGGCCTGGGCGATCAGCTTGCCCATTTCCATCGTCACCGGCCGGGAGAATTCATCGATCCGCTCTCGGAGGATGTAGGCAGCCTTGGCCACTACGTCGGCGCGATGGCGGAAGGTCGTTTTGCGCCAGGAATCGAAACACGTCTTCGCCTTCTGGATGGCAGACTCAAGCTGTGAAGGAGAGAGCTCCGGATAGGTTTTTCCGACAGCACCATCGCTCGGGTTGATACTTTGATATGTCATGGAATGGCCTTCTTGAAGAGTGGTAAATGGGGATGTGATAGGTGAAAACGCCAATATGAAATGTTAATAATAGGAATAGTTGCGCGTGATCCGAATTCATCACACCCCAACGTCCCTTTCCTCATGGTGGCTACCCTCCGGTCAATCGACCGAGAACCTGCGCAAGAAGTGCACCCGCATTGGTTCTGGAGACTTGTCATGCCTAATCTGATCGGCACGGATTCGGAAATCACGGTACGTGACTGCGTGAATGGCAATATGGTCCTTTGCTGTGCGTAGCCACGATTCCCCCAGTTATCGTAAATATGCCAACTTTTCTCACGGATCGCAGATGTCGTGGAACGGGATCCGTTAACAGCCGCAGCACAAAAAACAGGGATGGTACACACCGTTTCTTCATCTTGACTTGATGGAAGTGATGGACGCCTACTGGCAGCACATCCATTTTTCTGCGCAGAACGAACAACCACATGCCTCAGCTCGGTTAAGTATTCGGATTCGATCCAGGCGTAATCGTCCTTACCGTTCTCGATCGTTGCAAGCTTGTGCACCGCAATCATATGATTACCCAATATTCACGTAATGACGATGCGCCTGAGTTGTTCATTGAAATTCGTCCTCGATTCCATCCAGAGCTTGAACTCGCCTAAGGCTATTGTCCGCGTGGAACTGATCAGCCATGTATGCTGCGCGGGCGAGCGTCCAATGATCGAGGCGACGACACCATGGGGTCTTTCCCCCAGTATCGGTCGCATGACTATGCCAACTATCGCGAAGGCCGGAAGCATCTCCAGCAGTCACGACCCCGTGACTGCTTTAGAACGTACTCACAGCATGGCTTTCCATTCCGGATAGTCATGAGTGCGGTACCTAACATCGCGTATCGCGATAGAGGAAAACTGTAAGCGTTCGGTGGCTCGGGAGCCCTCAGTTGGGTAGCCCGAGTGCCCCGTTCCGCCTGGCACCGGCGCCCGCCATCGTGGTGGCGCCCTTGTGGGCGGCCTAGACCATGTGGTTCTCGATGATGA
>Ga0302319_10011539_pt1 | contig 16757 bp, 7 predicted proteins | sample Bog_T0_2_FD_203319 | JGI IMG/M metagenome (GOLD analysis project Ga0302319, IMG submission 203319) | Peat permafrost microbial communities from Stordalen Mire near Abisko, Sweden - Bog_T0_2 | ecosystem: Environmental > Terrestrial > Soil > Wetlands > Peat | place: Sweden: Abisko, Stordalen Mire...
CCGCATGCCACTGCTCGGTGTACGGAGTTTTGTCACTTGGATTCACGGCAAAGGCGGGTGTGTTGGGTTGCAATCCACTGCCCGACGTGACAGTGGTGTGAACATATCCATACCTCGCATAGTTGAATGGAGTACCGTTGGTGGCGGCCCCAAAAGTGGCCGAATTATTGAACACCCAATAATCATCCACGGGGACATTGGCCGACAAAGTAGACGAATTGCCGACGTCAGGCGCCGCGTAGTAGATGCCAAAGCCGGCGTGAAAGACCGTCTTGTTGGAGACTTTGTAGGCTGCGCCCACGCGTGGCGCAAAATTCGCGTTGTTGCCGCTCAATCCGCTCTTCGGAACACCGCTGGATCCCACCTGCTCCAGAGTCGTCGTCGAGATGGAGGGAACGAAGGCGTACTCTTTGTTGTGCACTTCGGTCCAGGGCCAGCCAAGGAAGTTCTCATAATGCACACCCAGGTTCAAGGTCAGCCTGTTGCTGACCTTGTAATTGTCCTGCGCATAGAAGGACAGATCGCTCTGTCGCAAACCGACCTCAGAGGGGAAGGAGTAGGAGCCGCTCGTCGGGGCACCGAAGAGGAGATCGCTCCAGGCCAGACCGGTGTAACGCGTTCCAAAAGCTTCGGAGCCGTGTTCCGCGCCGGTTTGGAACATATTGTATTCGAGACGAATTAGATCAAAGCCGAGATCCAGCGAGTGCTTGCCGCGAACCAGGGTGAGATCGTCGTCCCACTGATAGTTGTTGGTTCCGATATTGGTGGGGCTGTTGCCCGCGTCGCCGATAGCCGTGGAGCCGTTGAAGGTTATCACCGGCAGCCCGTCGCTCAGGGGGTTATTCGCAAAATCTACGCCGGGAATGTTGAGGTTGGTTGGGGATGCAAGGTTCAGTCCCGCATCCCAGTTTTTGGCGTAGACAAAGAAGCGCGTCCAGCCATAGCGCGCCGTGTTGAGGATGGTTGGCGAGAAGACGTGCGTTTCGCTGAGCACAGCTTGATGCGCAGGGTCCGACGCAGGCCCGCAGATGACGTCGCCCACCAGAGGCGTCGGCAGGATGCCGGGCTGGGAGAAAATGTCATGGCCTTGACTATAGCGAAGGAAGGCGCTGTCTTTCTCAGTAAACTTGCGGTCGATCTTCACATCGAAGTCGTCTTCGTTGATGATCAACAACGGGCCGTAGAAGAAATTGTTGGCTACCGCATTCGCACTCCCGTAATTCGGCTGCGCATATTTCTGATAGAAATTCAGAATGTTGATGCCGGTCTGGTCCAAACCTGGAGTGTTTGCTGGAATGACGGGATTGTTTTTGGTATATGTGATGGTCTTGTTAAGTGGGTTCTTGATAACAAGGTTGGGGTTCTGAAGAAAATAATCCGTGAAGTCATAGCCGGCGGAGGTGATATTGACGACTGGCACACTTTCAACATTCGTCTGGCCCTGCGCGAAGCGCTTTCCAGCGTAGTCGGCGAAGAAGAAGGTCTTGGGATTTGCCTGCTTGTAAAAGACCGGTCCGCCGAAGGTTACACCAAACTCGTTTTGCCGCAGAGCAGCTTTCTGTCCTGTCGGTCCTGCTTTAGGAATATTGAAATAGTTTCTGGCGTCGAGAGCTGTGTTGCGCAGAAACTCGAAACCCTCGCCGTGGTATTGATTCGTGCCGGACTTGATAACCGCGTTGATGGTGCCGCCATTGCCCCGGCCGTAGCGCGCGTCGGCGTCGTCGGTCTCTTCGGAGAACTCCTGAATGGCGTCGATGGGCGGGAAGAGAGCCGTCATGCTGTTATGGTTCTCTTGGTCACCAATGCCATCCAAGAGCGTACGATTTTCCTGAGGCCGAGAGCCGTTGATGGCAAAGTACGAGGGGCCGCGCTGCTGCGTGTAGGGAATGCTAACGGATTGGGTTGTCGTGGGTATAACGCCCGCTCCGAGGCTAAACAGCTCATTGAAGTTGCGACCGTTCAGGGGCAGATCCCTGACGGCTTCTTCGGAGCGCAGGTTACCAACACTGGAGCTTTCTGTCTCCAGCAGTTCGCCGGCGGCCTGGACCTCGACGGTCTGCGCCGCCGCGCCTACCACCAGGGCGGCATCGGCTGATACACGTTGCCCGACTTCGAGACGCACGTGCTCGACTTCGGTTTTGAATCCAGGCGCCTCTATCTCGAGGCTGTAGTTGCCGGGATGCAGCGGCGGCGAAACGAAGATTCCCTGGGAGTCCGTCTCAGTATTGGTTGTGAGTCCGGTGCTATCGTTGCGTAGCGCAACGTGCGCCTTCAGAATGATGGCGCCGGAATTGTCGCGCACCACGCCGGTGATAACGCCGGTTTCGACAATCTGCGCGGTGAGTGTAGAAGCCAGCACGATGGAAAGAACTGCCAGCAGGAAGGTGGAGAGATTTCGCTTTACAAATGGTCGAATCGAGAAAAATGCAGCGGACATACTTGCCTCCAAAGATGCGGACGTTTCGACCGCACGAAAAATGGCCCACGACTTGCTGTCGTGGGCCATCGCAGTGCGCACATGGCGCAACCTGCTGTTTAGATGGGTACGATGCACCTGCCCACAACACAAGGCGCACCCTTCAAAGGGAATTGCGATGTGCTACGACAACAGGTTGGATTCGTCGCATTTTGCAATTTGGTGATCATGAATTCGTTCCGTTTCATAAAATTGCGTGATGGATACGGCTACGGCCCGTGATGCAAATCGGACACTGCAAGCCGAGGGATCTTTTTATCGAGAGGGCTCGCACAACTGAACGCCGGAAGGCCGACAAAAGCCACCGCAGAATGATGCTCTCATTCTGCAACTGGGGCGGTACCTACGATCGGTTGGGTGAGAGAGTGTGCGGGGTCAACAACACGAGCGACAGAGGGTCGGCTCGGAAGCGGGCACAAAGAGAGACGGGATGTGCGTTGACGCATGCATTCGTCTTTATTGAGCCACAGAGTGGACGCTGTGTCAAGAGACTGGGACTGAGCGGATGCGAATTCATCCACAAAATCCGCGCTCATTTCGCTCATCCTTCGTCCGCGGTGGTGCTTGACTCCATCGCGCAGCGATGGTACGGTCATTTCAATAGATCATTGCTATGAGCCACCAAATCTCCAATGCGACCTGTTGTCCCCAGGCTAATATGCCGTTGGAGACTCGCATTCTGTTCTAGCCTCGATCCTTCCTGAACGCGAAGCTCCAGCTCACGAGAACTACTGCGTGAGCTTTTTCATGCCCTAAGCCTGAAGGTGGAGCGTCGCAATGTTGAAACAAGCCAGCATCGGGATAGACCGCACTCCCAGGAGCCGCGCCTCCTGCACTATGCACGATGTGAAGCTGCATCGTGCGGCCGGTTGTTGTCCGCGCCCTTCATCCCAACACATTTTCGAATCGCGTTGTTGTTTCGCTTCTCGATAGGGCGGAGCGTCCTGAACGGCGAAGATGCGCAGCTCTAGCTCTGCGCTCTCAAGTTTCGATCCGCGCCTGAACCAACACATTCGACTAGCAAATAGCTGGAAAGCGGAACGTTCCGCGATCTCAAATGAAGAATCCATGTGGTTTCATTTTTGCAATACGGCCACCCGGAGAATACAAACGTCGTTCAATCTCAAAACGATTCAGGAAGCGAGTTGCACCCCGATGAAGCCGGTTCACATCATGGCCAAGCCGCATGGACCAATCTGCAATCTCAATTGCACCTATTGCTATTACCTTGAGAAGGAAAACCTCTACGCGGGCAAGGGCCGGGAATATCGCATGGCAGACGATGTGCTCGAATCCTATATTCGCCAGTACATTCAGTCACAGCCAGCGCAGCACGTCAGCTTTGCCTGGCAAGGCGGCGAGCCGACCTTGCTGGGAATTCCATTCTTCGAGCGCGTCGTCGAATTGCAGAAGAAGTATGCAAATGGAAAGACCGTCGACAATGCATTTCAAACCAACGGCACGTTGCTCGACGATGCCTGGGGCGAGTTTCTGGCGCGCCACAAGTTCCTGATCGGACTCTCGGTTGATGGTCCGGAAGACATCCACGATGCCTACAGGGTCGATAAGGGCGGCCAGCCGACCTTTGCCCGCGTAATGCGTGGCTTGGACTTTCTCAAGAAGCATGGCGTCGAGTTCAATACGCTCACCGTCATCAACCGCAAGAACTCCTATCGTCCGGTCGAGGTCTACCGGTTTCTCAAGGAGATGGGAAGCAAGTACCTGCAGTTCATTCCCATCGTGGAGCAATTGGCCAAAGAACCGGATGCCAATGGTCTGGTCCTGTTGAAGCCGTACTCCAGGCAAGAGTCCTCCGTCTCCGAGTGGTCGGTAGAACCGCTCCAATTCGGGCGATTCCTCCAGCAAGTCTTCGACGAATGGGTGATTCAGGATGTCGGGAGCATCTATGTTCAGGCGTTCGACGTTGCCCTTGAATCGTGGCACGGCGTTCCACAGAGCCTTTGCGTATTCGCTCCTACCTGCGGCAGCGCGCTGGCGGTGGAACATAATGGCGACGTCTACTCCTGCGACCACTTTGTCTATCCTGACAATCGCCTTGGCAACCTGATGCAGAAGTCATTGGACTCGCTGGTTTCGTCGCCGCAGCAGACTCGGTTCGGCAACAACAAATCGGTTGGGCTTCCTTCCGATTGCCAAACGTGCGATGTGCGCTTTGCATGCAACGGCGAGTGCCCCAAGCACCGTTTCACAAAAACGGCTGCGGGCGAATACGGGTTGAACTATCTCTGCGCCGGCTACAAGCATTTCTTTCATCACATTGATCCGTACATGCGCTTCATGGCAGAAGAGCTGAAGCAGAATCGAGCGCCGGCGCGGGTGATGGAGTGGGCCCGGTCTAACGGACCGCTCCGCGCCAGCACTGCATCGAGGAGGAGTGCCAATGCACCCGCTCTCGTGTAGCACACTTCGGTGTTGATCAGCTCTGCAACTCCTTCGTGAACGCCGCCCGTTGCGCCGCTTCATCGTTGGATCGCCGCCTACCGCCTTCTTTAAACTCGTCATTCCAACCATGTCATTCGAGGACTGCACTATGAAAGTCACGCAACAAATCGGACTGCTGCTCAGTGGGACCATGGCGTTCAGCGCGTGGACTCCCGCATGGGCGAAAGATAGCGACGCCCAACCTGTAAAGCCTACTGTCCCTGTCCATGAGGCGCCGCCGCAATCGTGGCCCGAGCCGCCCAAGGCTCCGGCGGGCGCACCCAATGTCGTGCTCATTCTCATCGACGATGTCGGCTTTGGCGCCACCAGCGCATTCGGCGGCCCCATCAACACACCCAACTTTGAGAGGCTGGCGAACGCAGGCCTGCGCTACAACAGCTTCCACATGAACGCGCTCTGCTCGCCCACGCGTGCCGCGCTGCTGACAGGCCGCAACAACCACCAGGTCGGCTTCGGCTCCATTGCCGAGTGGTCGGCGCCTTATCCGGGCTACAACACGCTGCTGCCCAAGAGTGCGGCTACCATCGCCGAGGTGCTGAAAGAGAGCGGATACAGCACGTCCGCGTATGGCAAATGGCACAACACACCGATGTGGCAGGTGAGCGCTGCCGGGCCCTTCGACCGCTGGCCCACAGGCCTCGGCTTCGAACACTTCTATGGCTTTAACCAGGCAGCAGATAACCAGTACTATCCCCGCATCTATAACGACATCACTCCGGTTGAGCCCTCCAAGTCGCCCAGGGACGGTTACCACTTCACTACCGATATTGCGAACAACGCCATCGGCTGGCTGCATCAGCACGATGCCGTGGCGCACGACAAGCCATTCTTCATCTACTTCGCCACCGGCGCAACGCATGAACCGCACCAGGTTCCCAGGCAGTGGGTCGACCACTACAGGGGCCGCTTCGACCGCGGCTGGGATGTTGTCCGCAAGGAAGCGTTCGAGAAGCAGAAGGCACAGGGCGTGATTCCCGCCAACGCTGAACTGACGCCGCGTCCCGATGGCCTGCCTGCGTGGGACTCGCTCACCGCGGAGCAGAAGAACCTACTGGCGCATCAGGCTGAAGTCTACGCCGGCTACACCGAGCAGACCGATTACGAGATTGGCCGCCTTCTCGATGCAATCCACGAGGAAGGGCAGGAGAACAACACCGTAGTCTTCTGGATCTTCGGCGACAACGGCGCCAGTGCCGAGGGCGGCCTTGAAGGCCACGACGCACGCGATGTGGATGGCAAGAACAAGACCATCGAAGCGCGCTCGGATGTCGCAGAGTTGCTCGGCAGCGAGCTTTACATGAACCACTATGCGGCTTCGTGGGCGTGGGCACTCAACTCGCCCTTCCAGGGAACCAAGCAGGACGCAGGCCATCTGGGCGGCACCACCGATCCGCTGGTCGTTTACTGGCCCGGCCACATCAAGAGCGGCGTGCGCGGCCAGTTCTCGCACGTCAACGACATTGCGCCCACCATCTACGACATCGCCGGCATCAAGCTGCCTGACGCCGTCGACGGAGTGAAGCAGATCCCACTTGAAGGCACGAGCCTCACATACAGCTTTGATCGGCCCGATGCGCCTACCCGACACACGCTGCAGTACTTCACTACCAGCGGCAATCGCGCCATCTACAAGGATGGCTGGTGGGCGGGTAACCGGTTCCACGCCACATGGGAGCCGAACTTCTATTCGGGCGCGACTGACAAGGATATCGACGCCCATCCGTGGGAGCTCTACAACCTGAACGACGACTTCAGCCAGGCGCACAACCTCGCGGACAAGGACCCGGAGAAGCTGAAGGAACTGCTCAAAGTCTTCGATCAAGAGGCGACGCGCAATCACGCGTATCCGATTCTGCCAGCTCGTTCCTCGCCGCTCGACGCAAAACTGAAGGATAAGACAGTCTTCACCTACCGTGCGGGTGTTGAGCGTCTGCCGCTGCGGTATGCCCCCGGCTTCTACGGCCACTCTTACACCATCGACGCCGATGTCATCGTTCCCTCCGATGGGGCAGAGGGCGTGATTGTTGCGGAGGGCGGCGAGCTGAGCGGGCTCAGTCTCTACGTGAAGAACAATCGCGTTTACTACGAGGTGAACGTCGCCAACGATCACTCTGATCAGCTCATCGCCAGCCGGACTCTTCGTCCTGGCCTTCAGCACATTCAGTTGAATGTGACGCCCGATCCTGAGGCGCTGGCGAAGCCGCCCGCGGCCGGTCCGCCGTCCTTCACTACGCGTGGTCCAGTTCCGGGCGAAGTGAAGTTGTCGATCAACGGCGCACCAGCCGGTGAATCGCGCTTCTCCAGTGTGTACGCCTCGGGCGAAACACTCGACGTTGGCAGCGATCTTGGTTCGCCCGTGAGCCTCGAGTACAAGTCTCCTTATCGCTTCACAGGCAAAATCGATACCGTCACGATCGAACTGAAATAGCAATCCTTCAACCAAGTCATCTCAGAATGACTGAAACAAACAGGAGAACTATGAACGAGAAAAGCGTACTTAAGGCACTGACGTCGACGCTCATACTTGCGACAAGTGCAAGACTCTCACTGCATGCGCAGACGGCACAGCCGTACCAGGGAGTCGTTGGCAGAACCCTCGCCGAGTCAAAAGAATGGTGGCCGGAACCAGTGAAGCCGCCTTCTGGCGCCCCGAACGTAGTGTGGATACTTATTGACGATGTGGGCTATGGCGCTGCCGGTACTTTCGGTGGATTGATCCAAACTCCCACCTTCGACAGCCTGGCCAACAATGGTCTGCGCTATACAAACTTCCATACTTGCGCCATCTGCGCACCGACCCGCTCGGCGCTGCTGACAGGCCGCAACAGCGCGTCTGTGCATGAATCGGGCTTTTCGCATATTGGCGCGTCCGCCGGTTTCCCCGGGTGGGATGGCCGCGTGCCTGCCACGGCCGGCACCATCGCCGAGATCCTGCGCGACAACGGCTACAACACCTTTGCAGTTGGCAAGTACGGCATAACGCCGGACGAAGAGGCGACCGACGCCGGCCCCTTCGATCACTGGCCGACCGGAAAGGGCTTCGACCACTTCTTCGGATTCCTGGGTTCGGCAACCGACCAATACAAGCCGGACCTGGTGGAAGATCAAGCGCACGCGACTCCCGATGGGCGCCACCTGAGCGACCAGATCACTGACAAGGCGATCTTCTATATCGACCGCCAGAAGAAGGCCGCTCCGGACAAGCCGTTCTTCCTTTACTACGCGCCTGCCGCCACGCACGCCCCGCACATGGTCGATAAATACTGGAGCGATCAATACAAGGGCAAGTTCGACAAGGGCTGGGACGTCTTTCGCGAAGAGGTCTTTGAGCAGCAGAAGAAACTTGGCGTGATTCCTGCCAATGCGATCCTTCCCGAGCGCAATCCGAACGTCAAGGCCTGGGATAAACTGACGCCGGATCAGCAGAAGCTCTATGCGCGCTTCTTCGAGGTCTATGCGGGCTATCTCACCTACACGGATTTTGAGGTCGGCCGCCTGATCAACCATCTGAAGGAGATCGGACAACTCGACAATACGCTGATCTTCATTTCCATCGGCGATAACGGTGCCAGCAAGGAAGGATCGGAAGAAGGCAGTATCGACCGTTCCATTCAGCGCAAGCCGATAACCGAGGAGGAGAATGTCGCCTATAACCTGGCCAAGATCGACAAGATCGGCACGCCTGAAGCCAGGAGTGGCAACTATCCGTTGGGCTGGGCGCAAGCGGCCGACACTCCGTTCAAGTACTGGAAATCGGATGCCAACAGCGAAGGCGGGACGCACAATCCTCTCATCGCCTACTGGCCAAAAGGAATCAAGGACAAGGGCGGCATTCGCACGCAGTACAGCCATGTGATCGATCTTCTTCCCACCACGCTCGATCTGGTTGGCATCAAGGCACCTGAAGAGATTCGCGGCATCAAGCAGCAGCCGATTGAAGGAACGTCTCTGGCCTACTCGATTGACGACGCCAAGGCGCCCACCCGTCACACGCTGCAGTACTACTACATCTTTGGATCGCGGTCGATCTACGACAACGGATGGAAGGCCGAACTCGCTTATCCCAACGACGTCGAAACCAAGCACGTAGTCAGTAATCCGCCTCTTGATGAAAACTCGTGGGAACTCTACAACCTGAACGACGATCCGACCGAGCGAATCGATCTAGCCAAGAAGAATCCTGAGAAGCTGGCGCAGTTGAAAGCCGAATTCGAAGAGCAGGCCCAGTCGCATCATCTCTATCCGTACATCACGTTTGACAACATCAAAGACACTCACCACACCTACCTGCCCCAGTGGTATCTTGACCGGCAAAAGGAACAGGCACAGAGCGGCAACAGTAAGTAGCATTGCCGGCATGTTTTTGGCTTTATGTCGTTGAAGATGTTCGGGGCACTGGTGCTCACAAGCCAGGTCGTCCGTCACCAACTCGATCCGCTATCCACGGCGGTCTTGAATGCAGTCAGTCCGCGCAAAGCTGCGGGCTGACTGCAGAATTCACTAAGCGTCAGGTCGCCGGAGCATCTCTGAACGACTGAATACCACAGGAGATTTATGAACGAGAAGAGCGTACTGAAGGCACTAACATCGACGTTGATACTTGCGACGAGTGCAAGGCTCTCGCTGCATGCTCAAACGGCACAGCCGTATCAGGGTGTTGTTGGCAGAACACTCGCCGAGTCAAAGGAATGGTGGCCGGAACCAGTGAAGGCGCCCGCCGGCGCTCCGAATGTTGTTTGGATTCTGTTGGACGATGTGGGGTATGGCGCGGCCGGCACATTCGGCGGGCTTATCCAGACTCCCACGTTCGACAATCTAGCCAACAATGGGTTGCGCTATACGAACTTCCATACAACCGCGATCTGCGCCCCAACGCGCTCTGCGTTATTGACGGGCCGTAACAGCGCATCTGTGCACGTTTCTGGATTCTCACACACCATCATGTCTGCCGGATTTCCCGGCTGGGACGGTCGCCTGCCGGCCACGGCAGGCACTATCGCCGAGATACTGCGCGACAATGGCTACAACACCTTTGCGGTAGGGAAGTATGGCGTGACGCCTGATGAAGAGGCGACTGACGCAGGCCCTTTCGATCACTGGCCAACCGGAAAAGGCTTTGATCATTTCTTCGGATTTCTCGGCTCGCAGACCGACCAATACAAGCCGGATCTGGTGGAGGATCAGGCCCACGTTCGTCCTGACGGACGCCATCTGAACGATCAGATCACCGATAAGGCGATCTTCTACATTGACCGCCAGAAGAAGGTGGCGCCGGATAAGCCGTTCTTCCTCTACTACGCGCCGGGCGCAACCCATGCTCCGCACCAGGTAGACAGGTACTGGAGCGATCAGTACAAGGGCAAGTTCGACAAGGGTTGGGATGTATTTCGTGAAGAGGTCTTTGAACGGCAAAAGAAGCTCGGCGTGATCCCTGCAAACGCGGTGCTTCCCGATCGCAATCCGGACATCAAGGCCTGGGATAAACTGACGCCGGAAGAACAGAAGCTCTATGCGCGGTTCTTTGAAGTCTATGCGGGTTATTTGACTTACACGGATTTTGAAGTTGGCCGTTTGATCAATCACTTGAAAGAGACCAACCAACTGGATAATACCCTTGTGTTTATTTCGATCGGTGACAACGGCGCAAGCAAAGAAGGCACTCTGAACGGCGATATCGATCGTCCTTTGTTTGGAAGGCCTCTGTCGGAGCAGGACAATATCAACTACAACCTGGGCAAGATTGGGGAGATCGGTACCTCCGCCGCAACGGAGGGGAATTATCCGCTTGGCTGGGCACAGGCCGCAAACACTCCATTCAAGTTCTGGAAGCAGGATGCGAACAGTGAAGGCGGCACTCACAATCCGCTCATTGTCTATTGGCCGAAAGGTATCAAGGACAAAGGCGGAATTCGTACACAGTACAGCCATGTCATTGACCTTCTTCCGACGACACTCGATCTAGTGGGTGTAAAGGCCCCCGACGAGATCAGGGGAATCAAGCAGCAACCCATTGAGGGGACGTCTCTGGCCTACTCGATTGACGATGCCAAGGCGCCGACCCGTCACACGCTGCAGTACTACTACATCTTTGGCTCGCGGTCGATCTACGACAACGGATGGAAAGCAGAGTTGGCATTCCCCACAGGCTTTATCAAAGGCAGTCTGGAAACCACACAGCCCTTTGATGAAAATGCCTGGGAGCTCTACAACCTGAATGACGACCCCACAGAGCGAATCGACCTGGCCAAACAATTCCCCGATAAACTGGCCGCACTCAAAGCTGAGTTTGAAGAGCAGGCCAAAGCTCACAATCTCTATCCCTACATCACGTGGGACGATGTACTGAAGGGTCGAATTCACCATACCAAAGGCTCCAAGTCATTTGCCGACGCTGTGAAGGATGTAACCAAGAGCGGCGAGAACAAGTAGCTTGGGTAGTATTAACAGCGCCCGCCCGGCATAGTACATGATGGGCGGGCGCAACCGACAACCATAGTGTTGAATATTGACCCTTGCGTATCGCTGCATGATTTGAATGGAGATGGACATGTTTTACAAGATTCCCGCAAACCTTCCTGCCGAGCTTGATGAATTGGACTCCTACATCGCCAGCTATCGGCAAGGAGGAATCGATGCCGCAACCCTGAAGGTGCGCCGGGTTCCGTTTGGCTGCTATGAGCAGCGTCAGGACGGCTCCTATATGGTGCGCATCCGAACCACCGGAGGCGCGCTGACACCTCTTCAATTGCGCGCGATTGCGGAAATCTCGACGCGCTATGGCAGCGATGCGATTCACATCACGACTCGGCAGGAGTTTCAGATTCACGACGTTGCGCTGGAGAATGTTCTTCCGGTCATGCGCGAATTGCTCCAAGCTGGTTTGGCTGCGCGCGGAGGCGGCGGCAACACGGTTCGCAACATCCTGGTTTCTCCGGATGCAGGCGTCGGTATCGACGAAGTCTTCGATCCTAGTCCGTATGCGTTTGCCCTAACCAGCAGATTGATTGCGGAGCCGGACTCGTGGCTGCTTCCACGCAAGTTCAAGATCGCGTTCTCAAATTCGCCGGCGGATAGTTCGTATGCGGAGTTCAACGATCTCGGATTCGTGGCGCAGATCCGGAATGAGCAAAAGGGATTCAGCGTCTATGTTGCCGGTGGTATGGGTGCCAGGCCTGCGGTCGGGCACCTGTTGCACGATTTTATTCCCGCCGCCGAAGTATATCTCGTGACCAGCGCCGTCAAGCGTATTTTTGACAAGCACGGCAATCGCAAGAACCGCAATGCGGCGCGCCTGCGCTTCCTGTGGAACACCCTCGGAGAGCAGCGTTTCCGTGAACTGTACCAGGACGAGTTGCAACTTGTCCGCACCGAGAAACCAGCACCGCTAACTATCGAGGAAGTGCCGCAGTTCAGCACGCTTCCTTCGTTTGCATCCGAACAGGATCACTCTGAGGAGTTCTATAGATGGAAAGATCGTTATGTCGAGTACCAGAAACAATCCAGCATGGTCTCGGTGCGTATTCCTGTCTTTCTCGGTAATCTTACGAACGCCCATGCCATTCGATTGGCGAAATTTCTTGGGCCCTTCGGAGACCACGTTCTGCGTGCTTCCTTTGGACAGAATCTCCGACTACGCAATATTCCAAAGAGCTATCTGGCAAATGTCTTCCATTTGGTGCGCGAAATATCGGAGCTTTCTTCCGGCCCGCGGATCGTAAGCGATTCCATTGTCTGTACGGGCGCGGACACTTGCAGGCTCGGAATCTGTCTTTCGAAAGGAGCCTTGACTGCAACGGCTGAGAGGCTAAAGAGTTCCAACCTCGACCTCGATCGAATTGCCGATTTCAAGCTCAATTTGTCTGGCTGCCCGAACACATGCGGGCAACACATGATCGCCGATCTAGGTTTCTACGGGAATGTCGGCCGCAACGGGCAGAATATGTTTCCTGCGTACATGGTGGTTGCGGGAGCGGAAATTGGCGCAGGCAAGGCTCGCCTGGCACGGCAGATCGATCGGGTAAGCGCGCGCGATCTGCCGGAGTTTGTTCATGAGGTGTTGAAGCTATGGATCGTGAAAAAGAATCACCATACCTCATTCGCAGCTTATGTGGATGGAGAAGGAGCGCAGGACATTCGCAGCATTGCAGGACGCTTCCGCCAGATTCCCGCATTCAGTGAGGACAAGAGCTACTACTTCGACTGGGGAGCGAAGGAACCCTTTTCACTCGTCGGAAAGGGCGCTGGCGAGTGCTCGGCAGGATTGTTCGACCTGATCGAGGTTGACCTCAACGGAGCAAGGCAGTTGCGCGAAGAGCTTCGCTCAGGCGATTGTCAAAGGGAGAATCCGCTGTATGCCATCAGCCTGCGCAGTGCTCGCGCACTACTAATCACGCGTGGCATCGAAGCGCCGACAGACGCAGCGGTGTTCGAGAGCTTCGCCCGCCATTTCATTCAGGCAGGGCTGATCGACAGGCGATTCGAGAGCGTGATCGAGAGAGCAAAGCGCAAGGACACCGAGGGCCTGAACCAACTTGAGGAAGAAGTTTTCGAGTTGCTCCATGCGGTGGAGGCCCTGTATCGAAGCATGGATAACTCGCTCAGGTTCCCGGAAGAGGCAAAATCGACTGCATAGTGAACTCTATCTGCCTCGCGTTTGCGGGTGCGGATTGCGTACTGATTCATCGGCCCAAAGAAGCATAATCCAGGCTACAACATCGTCACCTTGAACGAGGTCCCCAGCACCGGAAGGAACTGGGGCCTCACTTTTTGCGGGGAAGGTCCTTGCCGTTTCCGCTTGCTGCGCCAATCCCTGCGGAAGCAGCGGGGTTGTAACCCCGCGAGCCCCAAAAGCGCGGCAGTGTTGTCTTGCATGGACAATCTCCCGTGACTTGAGGTACATTGCAGGTCAGACATCGCTGAAAAGATTTGCGTGCGAAGCCGATTGGGTTGAAATCATGCTGACGGCCTGCCTCCTGCTGGTTCGATGTTGTCGCTGCTTTCGATGTCGTCTCACGGCTGGATGTTTAATCGTCCTGTTCACAGTTTCCCTGCCCGCAGCATTGGTTGCGCAAATTCAACAATCAAAAGGCTTAGTCAGTTTCCAACTGCGCGACAAATACCTGGTCGTGGTTGAGGCGACGGTCGATGGAAAGGGTCCTTTCAGTTTTCTGCTGGATACGGGCTCCACGCACACCGTGATCGACCCCAGCCTTGCACGGCAGTTGCAGGCTCCGGTGATTGGCGAGGCTTCACTCACTACTGTTTCGGATGTGCGGATGGACAAGCTGGCTCGTCTCAAGGAAGTCCGGGTGGGCGATTCTGCGGTCTCCGAATTGGGTGCAGTGATCGACAAGATGGATCAGGTTAAGCTCAGGGCTCCGGGAGTTCGCGGTGTGCTCGGCGAAGATTTTCTCTCCCAATTCGACATTCTTCTCGACTATAAAAAGCGCGAATTGCATTTTGACGGGGCCGTTCCCGTCGGCGAACGATGCCGAATCGAAACGATGGGCCAATACCGCGGTTTAACCACAACCAATCGTCTGTTGATCGAAGCGGAATTCATAGACGTAAACGGTGGCAAGGTGCAGTTGCAGTTGGACACCGGGGCGAAGATGCCGGAGCTGTTCCCCGTCCGTAATAATCCATTTCCGGCGCAGCCCTGGGCTGGCTCCATGGCATTCAGCAGCGGACTGAGTGGCAACTCCGTCCATTCGCACGCCACGATAAGAATTGGGACAACAATGGTCCGCGATGTGGATGTGGTTCAGTCCCGCCGTGGGGTTGCTTTTGATGCCGTAGGCCTGCTGCCGGTATGGATCTTCAAAAGTATCTACATCAGCCACACGGGCGGATTTATTGTCCTCAATCCAGTCGAATAAGCTCTGCGTGACAAGACTCCGCGTTCAATTCGGCTGCGTCGGTGCCATAAGCAGTCCCTATTTCTCGTAAATCTGATCGAAGGTTCCGCCATCGCTGAAATGCTTGGCCTGCGCGTTTTGCCATCCGCCGAATTCCTCAACCACGGTGAAGGTATTGACCTTGGGAAAGATGCTGGAGTACTTGTCTGCAACCGCTTTCAGGCTCGGACGATAGTAGTACTTTGCCGCCAATTCCTGCGCCTCTGGCGAATACAGATACTCAAGGTAGGCGTGCGCAACTTTCTCCGTGCCATGGCGGCGTGCGACCTTGTCAACAACGGCGACCGGGGGCTCGGCAAGAATCGTGGTGGACGGAACCACGATCTCAAACTTGTCGGTTCCAAACTCCTTCAGTGCCAGCATTGCTTCGTTTTCCCAGGCAATCAGAACATCACCCACTCCGCGTTGCACAAAAGTGCTGCTTGCGCCCCGCGCGCTGGAATCAAGTATCGGCACGTTGATGAATAGCTTCTTCATGAACTCTTGCGCAACTTGCGCGTTGTTGCCGGACTTGCGCAGCGCGTATCCCCATGCCGCGAGATAGTTCCAGCGAGCGCCGCCCGAGGTCTTCGGATTTGGCGTGATGACCTGGACGCCGGGACGGATCAAATCGTCCCAATCGAGGATGTGAAGAGGATTTCCCTTACGCACCAGCAGGATGATTGTCGACGTATACGGCGTGCTGTTATTGGGAAGCTTCGACTGCCAGTCCTTGTCCAGCAATCCGCCGTTCTGCGCAATGACATCAATGTCATAGGCAAGGGCAAGCGTAACCACATCTGCATCCAGCCCATCAATTACCGCGCGCGCCTGCTTGCCAGATCCGCCCTGTGATTGGTCGATGATCACTTCTTGCCCGGTAATGGCCTTCCAGTGCTGCGCAAAGAGCCGGTCGTACTCCTGATAGAACTCACGGGTGGGATCGAAGGAGACGTTAAGCAGATGAGTCTGTGCTTGCAGAACACTCGTCGAAACGATCAATAGAAGAATGGAAAGGACGGTCATATTGATCGTGCGATACAGACTTCTCATGCAGCTCACTCCGAATGTTTTCAATGACATGAATTTGAAGGCACTTCAAGCTCGGAACACCACTGGCACCATTCTAGAGAGTCTTGTCGATGCAATTCGATACAAATGGATAGTGTCGTCGGAGTAATTGCTGCACAATCGCTTATACGCAACAGTGCACCGCAGTGCATTCCTGTGCACACGGGGGTAAAACGAGACGTAGTGGTGCTGTAGAAGATGGAAGAGAAGATGGAAGAGCCGGAGGGTGTTTGAACGGACTGCCTGACTCCATCGAACTCGGAATGCGAATTCAGCGCAGCGGAGTCTGAGTGCAATAGAAGCGGTGTGCGACCCAATGCGAGCACGTGCGATTCAATGCAATACCCCAACCCGCATTTCGAGGAGACTGCATTCCTGCGGAGAATGCGTTCGTATCACTTTTGTATCACAGCAGTCTTCACGAATATCCACCCATAGTAGAGTAAGTCTTTTATTATGAGTGGTGAGCTCGCTGGGGCTCGAACCCAGGACCCACGCCTTAAAAGGGCGTTGCTCTACCAACTGAGCTACGAGCTCACATCTATTTCAACTTATTTAGATTCAATAAATTGAGGGCTATTCAGTTTTGAAGTTCTCGCGGCCTTGTTGGCGTTGGCAGCCAATTTGCAGCCACTTTGTACCGAAACTCACCCGGGACCTAAGTCCGTTGTCCCATGCGTTTCAGCACCGTTCTTAAGTCTACCTCAGCCATCACCAAACGGCCAGCGGAGCACCCTCTGCGCCAGGGCCGACGCATCTTAATTCCCGAGTAGCTGGAGCATGTAGTCATTGTCCCATCCGGCTTGGAGTCGCTTTCCCTTGATGCCGAGTTTGCATGTTTTGTCCTGTCG
>Ga0302319_10011542_pt1 | contig 16754 bp, 19 predicted proteins | sample Bog_T0_2_FD_203319 | JGI IMG/M metagenome (GOLD analysis project Ga0302319, IMG submission 203319) | Peat permafrost microbial communities from Stordalen Mire near Abisko, Sweden - Bog_T0_2 | ecosystem: Environmental > Terrestrial > Soil > Wetlands > Peat | place: Sweden: Abisko, Stordalen Mire...
AGGTGGCTCGGGTGGCGCGGAGGCTTTCGATATCGCCTAAGAAAGTCCGGCGCGTGCTGGCCAGACTTGGGCTGCACGGCGCATGAGGAATTTCCTGACCCTGGCGGTAATGGCCGCGATCGTTCTAACAATACTCACGGTGGGTGTGGTCGGAAGCGTGCGCAATGGCAACTATGTGGTGGTTGCGATCGTGTTCACGGCGCTCGGCGTCTGCGTGCTGGCGGTGATGCTGAATCATTACCGCGTGCGGATGCTGCTGCGGGATAAGACCCCGGACCGGATCATTGCGCATTACCATCGCAGCGTGCGGCGGATTCCGCATGCGAACGCAGCAGCGGCTTATCTCTCGGCGCTGGCGGCGGCGTTTTATGGGCAGTACGACCGGGCACGCGCGGAGCTTGAGGCGGTGGACTGGGACGGGACTACGCCGGTATACCGCGGGCACAGGCTGTACGTGCTGGCCGCTTTGGCGTTGCTGGAGGAGACGGATTATCCGCAGGCGTTGCTGCTGGCTCGGCAGGCGCATGAGCTGGAGCGCAGGGAAGAGGGCGGGGGTTTACAGATTCTGGACGATGTGATTCATGCTGTGGCGGAGGGTCCTTCGCCGGAGACGATTGCGCGGCTGGAGAAGGTGGCGAAGAAGCAATCGGGGTTAATGCCGGGGATGTGCGCGTGGGCTCTGGCGGTTTTTTATAAGCGGCAGGGGGAGATGGAGAAGGCGGCGGATTTTAAGGAGATGCTTCGGATGTCGGTTCCGTTTAGCGCTCCGATGCTGAAGGCGGGGTAGTAATCGAAGGTTGTGTTCGCCGTCGTCGGCATTCCACCGCGAAGTGCTCGCGAACATCCTTTTTCTCGGCGGAGTTCAAATCGCGTCCGATTGCCGCTCGCGCGCCACCGAGCATTTGCTTGTCGATATCGCGGGGAATCTGCCCCGCACGCTCAATTGCTTCTGTTAACGCCTGGATTTCTGTCTGTTGGAGCCTTGCCGCAACCTGGACCGCAACAGTATTCAGGGGGGCCTGGGGCGTTGCGACGTCAAGTTCAATTGGCGCTACATCCGCCACTGCTTCCACGCCTGCATTGTCCTGGCACTTAAGAAATTTCGAGACTACATCCGTCGACCACTCGTGCGTGGTGTCCGCTTCCTGCAGCAGAAAAAGAGACTGGCTCCCTCGACTGGGTTTTATGCCGATCAGGTGCACCCGAACGCCAAACTCCTGCGCCTGCTGCACTCCGACACGAAGGTCTTCATCCCCGGAGACGAGTACCGCGTCGCTGATGGCCCGATTCCTTGCGAGGGCGATCATATCCGTGACAATCAGAGAGTCAACAACCCTTTTGTTCACCGACGCTGTTAACGAAGCCAAGCCGAACCTTAACGTCCTGCAGATGAGCCAGTGTGAGATGCTGCGCTGTCGGTCCCGTGGAAGTCCCGTCGTACCAATAGACCCTAAGCAATGGCACTCCTGAGACCTTCGTGCCGAACCCGCCAAAAGCCTTCACTGCCTCTTCGTGCGCGAGGGTGATCTCCGCTCGCGGCAGTCTCCTTCCGGTGAGAAGGAGCGATCCCTGAGCGAACACGTAACCCGCATCGACGAATACCGCAACTCGGTCCATGATCCGAAAAAAGGAAAAGGCCCCCGAAGGAGCCCCGTAGTAACCGCCCCATTAAGTAGTAGTCGGAGCGACGCTTTGAGTATACCGCAGGCCTGGATGAGCACCAGACCCTCGTGCAGTGAAGCCCCTTTGCGAATTCCCCCAGCGTAACTACGCTCTGGAAAAGGCTCTCTTCCACGCAGCTATCGAACCATCCAATATCCCTGGTTTAATACCGCGGGCGATGGAACATCATGCGCATGGACTCGGTCGCGTGCGGCGATCCCGACATCAGGTTGTCCGGGAACTTGGCGGCGCTCAGCATCTGGTTATAAATCGTGTTCGCCAGGTTCATGTTGACGCCCAGCCCCGCCAGGTACTGCAGTCGCAGGTTGCGATCCCGGTTAATCTCGGCCCCGCGAATCCAGTCCTGGAGGTCTGAGGACTGCGCGGCGTAGGTCGAAAGCAAATCGAGCGCCTTTGGATAACCCGCGCTGAAAAGGCTCTGCCGCACTGCCGCGTAGTTGGGTTGATCGAGCCGTTTTTGAATCGCTTCGGGATCGATCTTCAGGGGCTCGAACTGTCCCATCAGCACCAGATCGTAGCCGGTGCCATCGGTGTTTACGTTACCCCAGATTGTCCCGTTTGGAAAAGCCTCAAAGAACGTTGCGATCTCGGTGCGCGCGGCTTCAAGACTACTCTCATAGAGCGGCACCCACTGGGTCACGAAGCCGCCGGGATTGAGATGGCGTTTGCAGAGATCGAAATATTCGGTCGTATAGAGCGACGCCATGCCTTTCACCCAGGGATGAATGGGATCGGAAGTAATGATGTCGTACTTTTCGTTGCTGGTGAGAACGAAATGGCGCGCGTCGTCGAAGGTCACGGTAGTGCGCGGGTCATGCAGCACGTGGTGGTTTTCCGGCCCGAAGTACTTATCCGACTGCGGTGGAATCACGGGTTCGATTTCGCAGATGTGGATGCTCTTCACTTCCGGGTGAACCACGAAAGTTCCGGCGGTAACGCCCGCGCCGAAGCCGACGATCAGCACCGATTGCGGGTTTCGATTCATGAGCGCGGGCAGATGCCCAAGCATGCGCTGCAGGCTCATGTCCTGAGGTTCGGTGGAAGCCTCAACCTTGCCGCTCACGTGAAAGTAAATCGTGCCTGCTTCATAGCGCGACCACGCAGCGGACGAGTTCATGCCCTCGGCTTCGTGCAGCAGATCCCAGCGTCCGGTGGTTGAAGGGAGTCGGCGGCCGAAGCCAATCAGCATCCAGGGAATCGGCGGGACGATCCATGCGATCAGACAGGCCGCCAGAAATGCGCCGGCCAGTTTGCCGGTGCTCTTCGGCATGGCGCTATGCAGAACCGCTACCGCGGCTAGGGCTGAAAACACGATCAGCAGCTGTTGCGAACCGCCTGTGCCGACAGCGGGAATCAGAACCATGCTGAACAGGATGGAACCGACGATGGCGCCGACCGTATTCGCGCCGTAAATGCCGCCTACCAGACGGGCGGGGTCGCCGCCGAGCGAAACACTGGCCAGCGCCAGCGGGAAACTCGCGCCCCAGAGAACGGAAGCGGGCAGCACCGCGATCAGGGTGCGGAGAATGTCGCCCTGAAAATCCTTCCACGGACCGGCCAGGGAATCGACATTGCCCTTCCAGTAAGGAAGCCAGTCGGCCAGCATGAAGGCGGCCCAGGCTACGGTGACGCAAAGCAGGATCTGACTCACGCCGAGCCAAAATCGCGGATTGCCTTTCAGCTCGGCGAGCCGCGCTCCGCCCCAGCTTCCGAGACCAAGACCTACAAGGAAAACGCCGAGGATGATTGAAAACGTATAGGTGGTCGGGCCCAGCATCAGCGAGAGAATTCGGGTCCAGACGACTTCCGCTCCCAGCGCGCACAAGCCCGACACCGCGATGGCGAAGTAGACGGAACCGGCCCCTCGCGCATTGGAGTCGGCGACCTCCTCCACGGCAGGCTGATCCTTGCCTTTAATCGCCAGCGACACGCCGGCGACCGCGATATTCAGCGCGGCGGCCACGTAACTGGCAAAGGCCATGTCATGCACGCGCAGCAGATAAAAGCCCGCCGTGAAGCATCCCACCACGCCGCCCGCGATATTCGCGCCGTAAAGATAGCCCCACCAGACGGCGGCCCCCGGCGTGGCGGCCACCCAGCGCGAGATGGCGGGCAGCGTCGCGCCCATCAACAGGGTGGGAGGCAGCAGGCAAATGCCGCAGGCGATTCCCCGCAGGATCGTGTTCGGCAAACCGCTCGATATGCCGGCGATGTAGAAGTGCTCGATCAGCGGCAGCCCAAACAGCACCAGGATGCCACAGAGCGCCGTGCCCGCTTCGAGAACCGCATAAACCTTCAGGGCGTTCCGCTTCACCGAAACCACCCGCGCGAAAAATACGCTGCCCAGGCACATTCCGCCCATCCACGTGCCTAACAGTACGGCCAGCGATACCGCCGACGATCCGATTACCAGCTGGAGCAACTGGAGCCAGACGATTTCATAGATGAGCGCCGCCGCGCCGCTCGCCGCGAAAAGCGCGAGCAAGACGGGGAAGAGGGGGTTCGAGGGCGCGGGGGGCGCCGGAGCCGTCGTCTGAGCCGATGAGGGTTCCTGAGGTTCCACGGTTGAAACCACCAAGGATAGCAACTGTGCCGAGTTCACTTCGTCACATTGGCACGCGGCTTGTACACCGATACGGCATGAGGACTTTTTTCTTAACAGGCACCTTATTGTGCGCGGGCTTTGCGGTTTTGTTGATGGCGGAAGTCAAAACCGATTACGATCATGCCGCCAATTTTGGGAATTATCACACCTATTCCTGGATCAAAGCGGACGCCGGAGATTCGCTTTGGGTGGACCGAATTAAAAGCGCCGTCGATCAGCAGCTCACGGCAAAGGGCTGGACCCAGGCCGGCGGAGGCGGCGATGTCGGCGTTGCCGCGTGGGGTTCGAGGAAGAATCAGCAGACGCTGAACACGTTTTACGATGGCCTCGGCGGCGGTTGGTTCTGGCGCGGCTTCGGCGGCGAGGGTATGGCTACCACGACTGTGGAAAATACTCCCGTCGGTACCCTGACTGTCGATCTGTTCGACAACAATACGAAAAAACTGCTCTGGCGCGGCACCGCTACAAATACGCTTTCGAGCAAGCCGGAGAAGAACGATGAGAAGCTTAACAAAGCCGTAGCGGATCTGTTTAAGAAGTTCCCGCCGGAATCGAAGAGCTACTAATCGGCGACCATCAGTTCGCCGGGAACAATCGGGCGTGTGCGCGGAAGCATGCCGCGTGCGGCGCACATGCCCAGCGCGATCAGGGCTGCCACGTATACCCCGAGCTTGACGATGTCACCGGTATGGCTGCGCGGGCTCGCCTTCCAGAGAATCATCAACAGCGTCTGCGAAAGAGTAACGGCCCATACGGAACCGTAGAAGTAGCGGCGTTCGGTGCCTTCGCCTTTAGTGGAAGGCCGAACGCGGGGAAGCACGCCTGCCGCACCCAGCGCCAGTATCACGGCATAAAGCGGGAAGTAAGCGTACTGATAGATCTGCTTTAAATACCAGGTGCCCGTGGCCACCGCAACAATCAGCCCCGCCAGGTTCAGCGTCGCGAAGGTAATCACGTCGCTCCACGCGAACGTGTAACAAATTTTCCTGTAAAGAGGATTGGGCCGGTCTTCGGTGAAGCGCAGGATGTAAGGCCGTGGCTCAACTCCGGGCAACTGTCCGCGCAGACCGGCAATGCCCGTTCCGATAAGCACTACCAGGAGCCAAGCCATGTTTCTGATGCTCGGCCCGCTGGCGAACAGATCGAATGTAAGCGGCCCGGGAGCGAGAAAAAACACCCAAATCCAGATGGGCCAGTGGGCCACCCGGTACATTTTCTTATTCTTTTCGCGGATGCGGCGCTGGTGGGCGTATTCGACTTTCAAGACTCAGCTTCCTCGGGTTCTTCGGCGGGCTCTTCGATCAGTTCAGGCCTTTTCGCGAGGCGCTTGAGCGCGGCCAGAGAGCCGGAAGAACTGAATCCTGCATGGCGCAGACGGCGCCACGCCCGAGCCAGTGCGCGATCGTCCTCCACTTTACCGCCCGCGCGCAGCGAAGGCATTTTCCGGTCTATAAAAGCCTCGATCTGATCGGTCTCGCTTCTGTCTTCGAAGACGTGTGCCACGGCCTTTTCGGCAATCTTTGCGGGCACGCGCCGCGCCCGGAGATCGCTTAGGACGCGCATGCGGCCGAAGCCGTCGTTCTCTGCGCGATTAAGAGCGAAGTTCTCCGCGAAGCGACCGTCGTCAAGATAACCAATATCTTTGAGACGAGCAATCGTGGTCTCGACATCGACGGCTCGGGCCGCTCTCAAGCGCAGCTTCGCGCCGAGTTCGTCAGCCCCGAAAGCGCGCCGTCCCAGGCATTGGACTGCATATTCGAAGAGTTCCTGCTCAGCCAGTTTTCGCGCTGTTTTGCGGGCTTGCACGTTGTACTGAAGTTTACTCGATGCACCCATGGCCTTTCACGTGCTGTCAAACAGGCGCAGTATACTGTGAATGACTTGTAAGCGAGGAGCGAGCACATGGACAAAGACGGATTGGCAAACTTTTTGCTGGGACTGGGAATCGGCGTTGGCTTAGGGATTCTGTTTGCCCCCAAGTCCGGCGAAGAAACCCGGGACATTCTGATGAGCAAAGCCGATGAAGGCAAAGAATTCCTGAAAAAGCAGACAGCGGGTCTGGCCGATACGGCCGGCGATCTGCTCGATAAGGGTAAGGACATCATCGGCAAGCAGAAGGAAAATCTGAACGACGCGATTGCGGCGGGCAAACAGGCTTATCGCGAAAAAGTGGAGCCGTCGCCTAATGGCGGTTTAGCCTAAAAGCTGAATTTCGGAAGGATTCGAAGCTATGCCGGAAGATACATTTCGCTGGGTGATCACGGGCGCGGTGGCGGTCTCAACGCTGTGCATTTTCATCATGGCCGTGGTTGCCCTCGTGATGTATCGAGTCGTAGCGAAGATGCAGGCGCGGGCTGAGGGCGTGATCGAGCGAGTCGAACCGCTGCTTGACACAGCGAAGCAACTGGCCCGTGAAAACGGTCCGAAGTTTTCGGCGATCGCGACTCGCGCCACCCAGATTGTCGACAACGCCAAAGACATTTCAGATGTGGCGCGCGATCAGGCTCACAACTTCGCGGAGGTCGGCCGCGACTATGCCGAAGTCGGGCGCGACATCGCGCATCGAGCCAAAGCACAGGTGGCGAAAGTGGATGCGGCCGTCGATGACACGGTCGATCAGGTCCACAACGCCGGTAACAATATCAAAGAAGCGGCGCTCAAACCGGTGCGCGAAGCCAATGGAGTTCTGGCGGGAATTAAAGCTGCCGTTTCCACCTACGCGCAAGGACGCCGGCCTGGGGTCGAACGGATCGCACAGGACGAAGAGATGTTCATCTGATGGCGCAACTGGCGCTGGTCTACGGTGTGCGATTGCTGCCGAGCGATGAACTCGAGAGCTTTGAAGACGCGACCATCGTGCTGAAAAACGGCAAGACCGCTTCGGTTACGATGCATCTGATCGAAGGCGGCAGCGAAGAGGAACTCAAGGGCCAGCTTACGCGTTCGCTCGATGCGTTTTTCGATTTTTACCCCGAGATTTGAGCCAGCCCTGCTTCTGCGGCACGGTTACATGAGATAGAATCGCCGCATGAAATCGGCGGCGCTTTCTCGGCGTCAACTCCTTTTATCGCTCCCTGCTTTCGCCGCGATCGCCGAAACTGAACCGCTCAAAATCGAAGCCGTCGAAGTCTGGCAGTTGCAGGGGCATCGAACGTCCGAGCCCGGCGTCGACGCGCAATATCAAATCAATCCGCTCTTCATCTACGACGAACTTCGTCCCGCCCCCTATAAGGACAAGCCCGGCGCCGCGCCCAAACAGGTTCCTGTCACCGCCTTCTACGTGAGGATCAAAGCGGAAGGCATCGAAGGCTTCTACGGGCCGATCGAGAAAGAAGCGGCCATCGTGGTCGATGAGCAGTTGAAGCCGTTCCTGATCGGCAAAGACGCGCTCGCTCAGGAAAAGCTCTGGGACCAGATGTACCGTTCCAACCGCCACGCGCGCCGGGGCCACTTCCTGATGGCCATTAGCGCCATCGACAACACGCTGTGGGATCTGCGCGGGCGCTACTTCAAAACGCCCGTTTATCGCCTGCTGGGCGGCCCTTCGCGATCGAGCGTGGAATGCTATGCAAGCTGCCTCGGCTTCTCGCTCGAACCCGATAAGATCCAGTCGCGCGCCCTCGCATTCAAGCAGGAAGGCTACCGCAATCAGAAATGGTTTCTGGCCTATGGACCGGGCGATGGCTACGAGGGACTGAAGAAGAATGTCGAAACCGTGCGCTTGCTCCGCGAAGCGGTGGGCGACGACACAGAGCTCATGTTCGATGTCTACAGCGGCTGGGATCTTACGTATACACTGGCGTGGGCCCGGCAAGTGGAGCGCTACCGCCCGCGGTGGATTGAAGAAATGACCCAGGCGGAAAAGATCGGCAGCTTCGCCGAACTGCGCCGAGGCACCACGATTCCGGTGGCTTCGGGCGAACACATCCAGGGCCGCTGGGAAGTATACGATTACCTGAAAGAAAACGCTCTCAGCGTCATCCAGTGCGACCCTGAATGGTGTGGCGGTACGAGCGAGTTGGTGAAGATCTGTTCGCTGGCGTCGATCTTCGATCTACCCGTAATCCCGCATGGCCACAGCCTGAACGCCGCAGTTCACGTAATCGCGAGCCAGTCCCCCGCGGTCTGCCCGCTGGCCGAATATCTGGCGATCAAGATGCGCTCTTATCATCACTTCGAGAAAGACCCGTTGGTGGTGAAGAACGCTCACATCGCGCTGCCGGACAAACCCGGGTACGGGATCGAGCTCGACGATGCCAGGACAGAGAATCGAACCCTGATGAACTGGAGCTGAGGCGCCGATGCCGACAGTTCCGGATCATATCTTCATCTGCACCTCCCCGGGGGCACCGGCCGCGGAGTTGCTTACACAGTTGGGCCTCACCGAAGGAGCGGCAAACCGACATCCCGGTCAGGGCACCGCATGCCGCCGGTTCTTTTTCTCCAACGGCATGCTGGAATTGCTCTGGATGGAGGACGAGACCGAAGCCCGCGGCGAGCAAACCCGAGCGACAAGGCTGGCGGATCGTTTCTCGGGCTTGCCGAAAGCGTGTCCCTTTGGCGTCGTTTTGAAGCCGGCGCCTGGCACGGATGCCGCTTGCCCGTGGCCTTCCTGGACTTATCGCCGTCCACCATGCCCGGTCTGGAACTTGAGATCGCGGAGGACACCTCGCTCGCGGAACCCATGTGGTGCTTCATGAAAGTCGCCGGACCGCGGCGCGCACAGCCGATGGAGCATCCCGCCGGCTTGCGGGAAATCACGGGGATTCGGATCACCGGCCCGTCAACTCGCACTATCGTCTCTGGTGGACTTATCGAATTGCAAACCGGCGAGGAGTACCTGCTCGAACTGGAGTTCGACCGCGCGGCACAGTGCCGGCAACGGGATTTCCGGCCCGCATTGCCGCTGATCGTGAGTTTTTGACCTGTAACGCCGGCCACCGTACAAACACATATCTACGGAGGAATGAAATTCCATGAACGAAGAAACCAAAATCCTGGCGGACGAAACTAAAAACGCCGAACAAGATCGCGACGAGTTGCAGGAATCTGAAGCCGAAACGATCGTGGGCGGGACCGAACCCCGTCCCCTGCTTCCGGCGGTCTGAACTCCGCTCAGACCGCCTCGGCGGCGCCGGCAACCCGGCCCTTGCTTTCTGCCCGGCGCGGGCCTGCTCGGCGCTGCGTATCTCAGCCTGTATCATCGAAGTAAATGCCAGTTGCAACTGCCGCAGAGCACATCGTCGACTTAGAGAAACAGTACCTTCTTCAGAACTACGCGCGTCATCCGATCGTGCTGCATCGCGGCGACGGGCCTTACATGTGGGACGTTGATGGCAAGCGCTATCTGGACTTCATCGCGGGCATCGGCGTCAACGCGCTGGGGCAGAACCATCCGCGCATTGTTGCGGCAATCCAGGAACAGGCCGCTCGCCTGATCCACACCTCGAATCTGTTTTACAACGAGTACCAGGGTCCGCTCGCCGAGCGTATAGCCAAAGTCAGCGGGCTCGATCGAACCTTCTTCACCAACAGCGGCACGGAATCCACCGAGGGATCGCTGAAGATGATGAAGGCGCACGGTCATTTCATCCACCCGGATAAGTACGAGATCGTTTCGCTGAATAATTCGTTCCATGGCCGCTCGATCGGCGCGATTTCGATCACCGGGCAGGAGAAGTACCGCAAGGACTTCGAGCCGCTGATGCCGGGGGTGAAGTTTATCGATGCGAACGATATCGCCGCCCTCGAAGCGGTGGTGAACGAGCGCACCGCGGGCATCTGCATCGAATGGATCCAGGGTGAGGGCGGGATTGTCCCGATGGATACGGCGTTCTGCCGGCGCGCCCGCGAGTTGGCCGACAAGTTCGATGCCCTGCTTTGCTTCGATGAGATTCAGTGCGGAGTAGGCCGAACCGGCAGGTACTTCAGCTATCAGTTAGTCGACCCGCCGATTCTGCCGGACATTATGACCGCTGCCAAACCCATCGCCTGCGGAATCCCGCTGGGGATCATCACTTGCAATGAACGCGCGGCGAAGGCAATTCGCCCCGGCATGCACGGCTCGACTTTCGGGGGCAACGCGCTGGCCGCGCGCGTGGCGCTGGAGTTCTTCGATATCCTCGAAGACCTGCTGCCTCGGATCGTACGTACAGGCGATTACTTCCGGGCCAGGCTGAGAGACCTGGGAGCGCGCTTCGAGATTGTCAAAGAGGTAAGAGGCTACGGTCTGATGGTGGGGGCTGAACTGACCATCCCGGGCAAAGAGATTGTGAACCAGTGCATGGCCGAAGGCTTGCTGATGAACTGCACTCACGAGACGGTGCTGCGTTTCCTGCCGCCGTATATCGTGACGGAAGACCACATCGACGAAGCTGTGGCGATCCTGGAAAGGGTCTTTGAAAGGCAGCGCGTATGAGTTCGGTTCGGGTATTAGTCGGCACGCACAAAGGCGCGTTCGTGCTTTCTTCGGACGGGAAGCGTGAGAAGTGGGATGTGAGCGGGCCGCACTTCGGCGGGTGGGAACTGTATCACGTCAAGGGGTCGCCTGCCGATCCGAATCGTTTGTATGCGTCGCAGTCGACGGGATGGTTCGGGCAGTTGATCCAGCGCTCGAACGATGGCGGGCAGACATGGGAGCCGGTGGGGAATCAGTTCACCTATGACGGCGTACCGGGGGCGCATCAGTGGTATGACGGGACCCCGCATCCGTGGGAGTTCAAGCGAGTGTGGCACCTTGAGCCTTCGGCGACCGATCCCGATGTGGTGTGGGCGGGCGTCGAGGATGCCGCTTTGTTCCGCACCGACGATGGGGGCAAGACGTGGGGCGAGTTATCGGGGTTGCGCAAGCATGGGTCGGGGCCGCAGTGGGCGCCGGGCGCGGGCGGGATGTGCCTGCATACGATCATTGTCGACCCCAGCGATCCGCAGCGTATCTATATTGCGATATCTGCGGCGGGCGCCTTTCGGACCGTGGACGGCGGGGCGACGTGGCAGGCCATCAACAAGGGGTTGAGGTCTGCGCACATTCCCGATCCCGATGCCGAGGTGGGGCATTGCGTGCATCGTATCGCCATGCATCCATCGCGACCCCAGGTGCTGTTCATGCAGAAGCACTGGGACGTGATGCGGACCGACAATGCGGGCGACTCGTGGCATGAAGTGAGCGGCAACCTGCCGACCGACTTCGGGTTCGCGATCGATGTCCATGCGCATGAGCCGGAGACGGTCTACGTGGTGCCGATCAAGAGCGACCATCTGCACTATCCTCCCGATGGCCAGCTGCGCGTGTATCGCAGCAAGTCGGGCGGCAATGAGTGGGAGGCTTTAACGGAAGGACTGCCTCAGAAGGACTGCTACGTGAACGTGCTGCGCAACGCTATGGCAGTGGACAAACTCGACGCCTGCGGCGTGTACTTCGGGACTACCGGCGGCCAGGTGTATGGGTCTTCTAACGCGGGCGACACGTGGGCTCCGATTGTCGAGAACCTGCCTTCAGTGCTTTCGGTCGAAGTGCAGACGCTGGCATGAGCGTCCGGGTGGTACTGCCGGCGCATCTGCGGAATTTGTCAGGCGCGGACGGCGAGGTGGTGCTGGAGGTCGAAGGGGCAGTTTCTGTGCGGACCGTGCTCGATGCTTTAGAGGCCCGATACCCGATGCTGCTCGGGACCTTGCGGGATCATGTAACGAAGCAGCGGCGGCCGTTTGTGCGGTTCTTCGCGTGCGAAGAGGACTTCTCGATGGAGCCGCCGGATGTGGCGCTGCCTGAGGCTGTGGCTTCAGGCAAGGAGCCGTTGCTGGTGGTCGGGGCTATTGCTGGCGGCCGCCGCCGTTCCAATAGCCTGGGCGTGTCTTCGCAATAAGCTGGGAGCGATCGATGGAGACCTCAATGGTGTGATAGCCGGGGTCCCCGAAGTTTGAGGGCCGATAGCTTACGAGGTACTGGCTGTGGATCTCTTCGCCGATCCGGGCCACGGCATCCTCCATACCCTTCTGCTTTAAGAAGTAGAAATGCTCTCCGCCGGTTTGCAGGGTGAGCTGTTTGGCGGGGTCCTTTACGAAGATGCCTTTGGCATCGGTGTAGATCTCTTTGAGCAGCGGAACGGCCTGAAGGCGATTGCCCATACCGTAATTTTGCTGCATGGAGGTGGGGGTGTTGGGCTGGCCCATGGGGTTGTTCATGGTGGTCGGGTCCATAGCAGGCACGGGGCCGGAGTCGGGCACTTTCTCAGTAAAGCGCACGGCGATCTGGGTGATATCGACGCAGTAGATGGTGACGTTCTTAAAGTTGGCGTAGACGGAAGTGGCTCGGAGGCGGGCTTCACTGCCTTCGTCGCGAGTTTCGCTCACGAGCAGGATGATCTTGCGGTTGTTCTTCGCGCGGTGGTCCAGCATGCGAACGCCCTGTTCGACGGCATCGACCATACGGCTGCCGGAACTGCCCGCGTTGATCTTGTTTATGGCGACTTTGATTTTGTCGGTGTCGCTGGTGAAATCCTGCATGGTGGTAATGCGGCCGTCGAACTTAATTACCGCGGCCTCACCCTGAGTACCGATGATTTGGTCGGTGAGAGAGCCCAGATGCTTCATTTGCGTCAGCACGGATTCGATGCGGGCGGAGCACTCCATGGCGATGACGAGCGAGATGGGCTCGAAGGTGACGTCGACGGCGATGTTCTGTTCCTTGCCGTTGTCGTAGAGATGGAACTGGTTGGGCTGGAGGCCGTCGATGATTTTGCCGGAGCGATCCGTGACGAGCACGGGTGCGACGATGGTGGTGTTGGAGGATTTGAATGTGGCGATTTCGCCTTCCTCATCGATCGGCTGTTGTGCGACGGGCTGCTGAGGCGCGGCGGGAGGAGGCGTTTGTGCGGCCAGCAATCCGCTCATCAGTAACGTCAGAGCGGCGGTGTAGAGCTTCATTTTCGAAACCTCCATGTCAGTGACCTGTCCGGCCATTGATCAGGTCCAGCACGTGCGGGACCAATTCCAAAATAGCATCGAGCGACTGGACCGCACCTTTGGGAGAACCTGGTAGATTGATGATGAGGACGCCATTGCGGGTTCCGGCAATTGCTCGGGAAAGGACGGCGAAGGGGGTGAATTCGCGGCCTTTGAGGCGCATGAGTTCGGCCAGGCCAGGGATTTCCCGGTCGATAGCGTCGCGGGTGGCTTCGGGGGTGATGTCGCGGGGGGTGATGCCGGTGCCACCTGTCGTGAGGATAACCGAGGCAGCGCGGGTGTCGGCGAGTTGACGGAGTGTGGCGGCGATTTCACTCTGTTCATCGGGGACGATGCGGGTGATGGGGACTTCGTAGCCGGCTTCTTTGAGTCGAGCGGCGACGGCGGGACCGGATGTGTCTGCCCGCAGGCCGCTATGGGCGCTGTCGCTAATAGTGATGACGGCGGCGGTGGTCATCTGCGGAAGTCCCCGCTCTTGCCGCCGGTCTTTTCGAGGAGGAACAGGTCCTGGATTTCGATGCGTTTGTCGAGGGCTTTGGTCATGTCGTAGATGGTGAGGGCTGCGACACTGGCGGCGACGAGGGCTTCCATTTCGACGCCGGTTTTGGCATCGGTGGCGGCGGTGGCGTACACGCGGATGCCTTCGGGTTCGACGAGGGTTTCGATCTCGACGTGCGAGAGCGGGAGCGAGTGGCACATCGGGATGAGGTCCGATGTTCTCTTAGCGGCGAGGATGCCGGCTACCTTGGCGACGGCGAGCGGGTCGCCTTTGGGGTTTTCGGGGAGCGCGGCGAGAACTTCGGCGCTCATCTTTACGAAGGCGTGGGCGCGGGCGGTGCGGCGGGTCTCGGGTTTGCCTCCGACGTCGACCATGGAGGCTTCACCGGCGGCATTATAGTGCGAGAGTTTCATTGGCGCAGTGTCATTGTCTAAGGAAGCGGGCTGTGTGGGAGTTCTCGACCATGGCTATGTCTTCGGGAGTCCCTTCCGATACGATACGCCCTCCGGCATCGCCGCCTTCGGGACCCATGTCGATGATCCAGTCGGCGGCTCGGATCACGTCGAGGTTGTGCTCGATGACGAGCAGCGAGCCTCCGTTATCGATGAGGCGTTCGAAGGCGGTGAGGAGTTTGGTGATGTCGTCGAAATGGAGGCCGGTGGTGGGTTCGTCGCAGATGAAAAGAGTGCCTTCATTGCTGGCCTGTGCGAGATGGGCAGCGAGTTTGACGCGCTGCGCTTCCCCCCCGGACAGCGTTGTGGCCGATTGTCCGAGGCGCAGATAGCCGAGGCCGACTTCGTCGAGCAGTTTGAGTTTCGTGACGAGGCGAGGTGTGTCGTGGAAGAAGCCGATGGCTTCGTGGACGGTGAGCTTGAGGACCTCATTGACATTGAGGCCTTTGTATTTGATGTCGAGGATGGAGCTTTTGAAGCGAGTGCCTTTGCATTCGTCGCAGATGAGCTCGACGTCGGCGAGGAACTGCATTTCGACGGTGACGGTGCCATCGCCCTGGCAGACTTCGCAGCGTCCTCCGGGGACGTTGAAGGAGAAGTGGCCGGCAGTGTAGCCGCGTTTTTCGGATTCGCGGGTGGAGGCGAAGAGGCTGCGGACGATGTCGAAAGCTTTGATGTAGGTGACGGGATTGGAGCGCGGGGTGCGGCCGATGGGGGTTTGATCGATCATGACGACGTCATGGATGGACTGGGCGCCTTCCATGCGGGTGCAGGTCATGCGCAGGCTGTCGGCGTCTTCACTATTGGCGTCTTTCGCTTCTCCGGTCCCTCCCTGAAGTTTGGCCTGGAGGGACTTGTATACGACGTCATGCACGAGGGTCGACTTGCCCGATCCGGAGACGCCGGTGACTACGGTGAGGACGCCGAGCGGGATTTTGACATCGACTCCCTTGAGGTTATGAAGCCAGGCGCCGAAGAACTTCAGGGTCTTACGTTCGTTGATTTCGCGGCGGTGCTTGCGGCGGGCCACGTGCAGCTCGTCTCGCAGATACTTCGCGGTGAGCGAGTTCTTGTCCTTCATCAGCTTCTTGAAGTTGCCTTCGAAGATGATGTTGCCTCCGTGTTCACCGGCGCCGGGGCCGAGGTCGATGATGTGGTCGGCCGCGCGCATGACATCGGGATCGTGCTCAACGACGATGATGGTGTTGCCGATGTCGCGGAGTTCGCCGAGGATTTTGAGGAGTCGTTCGGTATCGCGGCTGTGGAGGCCGATGGAGGGTTCGTCGAGGACGTAGCAGGCGCCGACGAGCCGCGACCCGAGGCAGGTGGCGAGCTGGATGCGCTGGGCTTCGCCGCCCGAGAGCGTTGCGGATTGCCGGTCGAGCGTGAGGTATTCGAGGCCGACGTCATTGAGGAACTTGAGACGCTGCTGGATCTCGATCAGGATCTTGCCCGCGATGCCGGTTTCTTCGGGGGTGAGTTGCAGGGTGTCGAAGAAGGTCCACGCTTCGGCGATGTTCATGCGGACCGCGTTGGCGATGGTTTTTTCGCCGACCTTGATGTAAAGCGCTTCTTTGCGGAGGCGCGATCCGGCGCATTCGGGGCACCGCGCGTAGCCACGATAACGGCTGAGGAAGACGCGGACGTGGAGTTTGTATTTTTTGGTTTCGAGGTAATCGAAGAACTGGCGGACGCCGTCAATTTTTTTATCGCCTTCGAGGACGAGGCGCTGCTCATCTTCGGTGAGGTCGCAGAAGGGGACGTTGAAGCGGACGCGGCTGCCCACTTTGCGGCGGAAGTCGGCGAGCCATTCGGCGCCTTTGGGTTTGGTCCATGGCTCGATGGCTCCGGCGTCGAGGGAGAGGCCGCGGTTGGGGACGATGAGGTCCTGGGAATAATCGATAGTGTTGCCGAAGCCCTGGCAGCGGGGGCAGGCTCCGGCGGGGCTGTTGAAGCTGAAGAGGATGGGTTCGGGTTCGCGGAATTCGATGTTGTCGTATTTGCAGATGAAGCGCTCGCTGAAGACTAAGCGTTCGTGCGTGCGAGCGTCTTCAAACACGGCTTCGCCGGATTCTCGGTAGCAGGCTTCGACGGTATCGACGATGCGCTGGTGGGCGTCGGGCGCGATGGAGATGCGGTCGGCGAGGATGGAGACGGGCTGGTTCCAGTCGATATCGAGGAGCGATTCGGGGGTGGAGAATTCGAAGACAGTGCCGTTTTGCCAGAGTCGATTGAAGCCGCGGGTGCGGAGTTCGGTGAGGCGTTCGCGGGGCGGCTGGCCAGGTTCGTGAGCCACGGGATAAAGGACGAAATAGCGCGTGCCTGCGGGCTGCGCGAGCATGGTTTGCGCGACGAGGTCGACGGTGTCTTTCACGACGCGGCGTTCGCAAATGGGGCAGAAGGTGCGGCCGGCGCGCGCCCAGAGGAGGCGCATGAAGTCGTAGATTTCGGTGGAGGTGGCGACGGTGGAACGGGGGTTGCGGGTGGTGTTTTTCTGGCGGATGGCGATGCCGGGGGCGATGCCGTCGATCTCATCGACATCGGGCTTTTCCAT
>Ga0302319_10011544_pt1 | contig 16750 bp, 17 predicted proteins | sample Bog_T0_2_FD_203319 | JGI IMG/M metagenome (GOLD analysis project Ga0302319, IMG submission 203319) | Peat permafrost microbial communities from Stordalen Mire near Abisko, Sweden - Bog_T0_2 | ecosystem: Environmental > Terrestrial > Soil > Wetlands > Peat | place: Sweden: Abisko, Stordalen Mire...
ACAATCTGCTCGATGGCTGGATTTTCCGACCTCCCCGCCAGCCGCACCAGCAGCTCGACCGCCGTCGGTGGCGATCCCGCACGGGCATCGAGCATCGAGATCTGAATCTCCCGCCGCGAAAACGAAGCGTACACCACCGGGAGGTAGCCGATCACCACTCCGAGGAACGCGAAGCCCATTCCCGCTTCGAGCACGGAGAGAGCGCGCGCCAGGGTTGACGTTGGCAGAATGTCGCCGTAACCCAGCGTGAAGAACGTCTGGCCGCTGTGGTAAACGATCCTGCCAAAGGTGAGCGGCTCGTGGCTGAGCTGTTCGTGCCCTCCAATGCCATATTGCACAAGCGCAAAGCCCAGAATCAGGCTCGCGGCCCAAAACTCCAGCAGGAGAATCAGCGACAGCGGCCCAAAGTATCCCAGAAAATTTTGCTGCCGGGAAGGTGTCCGGAGATGCCCCGCAATGTTCCTCCACGGAATCCAAGTCCTTCGGTAAAACCATGCCGTCAGCTTGAAAGTCCGCGTTACCCGCCGCGGCAAGACCACGGTTTCAAAAGCATCCAACAGCACCACGCCGATAATGACGCAGCCGAAGATAATCGCGGGAATGTTGATGTGAAAGCTCATGCCCGATTCTCAGGTTCAATCTTGATGCGGAAGGAAGGGTAACAGATTCGACCGGGCTTCGGGCGGAGCCTGCCCTGAGCGAAGTCGAAGGGGCTATCGGGCTCCGGCAGAATCCTCCACTGAACTTGCCAACTCTTGGATCCTCGGGAAGCTTTGGCCTAGCCGAAGCACAATAGCTGAAGCCTGAAGCCGGGTCGACTACTGCTTGGGCTGTGCTGGCGGAGTCTGCGCCGGAGCAGCGGTCGCCGGTGTCGTGCCCGCTGGCGTCGCCGGCTTCTTTACCACCGGCTTCTTCTTCACCACCGGCTTCTTCACCGGCTCATTATCGTCCACCACAATTTTCTTCGGAGGCGCGGCCGGAATCGCCGCCTGTGCCGTCTTCAGGTCGGTTCGCAGACGCACAATCTCCTGCTCCTTCGCCGCAGCCAGGTTCTCTATACGCTCCGCCAACTGCTTCCGCGTCCCCTCGAAGCTGGTCAGATCGTTCGACAGCGCCTGGAAATCGTCTTTCGACCCGAACGCTCCCGTCGATTCCACCACGCTTCCCACCACGTCGTAGAGCGCATCCAGATTCCGGTAAAGCTTGAAGGTTGCGGGCAGATCTTCCGGCGCATTGCGCAGCTGCGCAAGCATCTCCGGCAACGCATTCTGCAGATTGCGCTGAATGGAATCCACGTTGCCCAGCGCCTGTTTTTTTGAGGAAGCGTCCGTCTTCCAGCGCTCAATGCGCAGCTTCGTCAGGTCCGCCTGCGTCGTCTTCGAGGTCGCTTCCAGCTGCCCCAGCAACCCGTTCAACTGGGTCACCGAGGCATAAGAAACCGGCCCGCCTTGCGGCGCTCCAGCCGGCGTCCCTTGTGCCGAATACTGCGGGCTCGCGTGAGCCGCTGGTGCCGGTGCAACCGACTGACCGAAGGCTGTCGCACTCCACAGCAGCGAACACAGCCCAATAGAAAAGGAACTGGAGATAAGTTTAAGGTTCATGGATTGTGGAGTCGGTGGCGCGCGAATCAGAATATCGACAAGCCGAGCATACTACAAGCCCCACACCCTTCGGCATTTCCTCCTACGACCCATCACCACCTACAATCTCTCTATGGAAAGGAAAATCTTCTGGATAACCTTCACCGTCCTCGGCCTGCTGGCGGACTTTCTCCTGCCCCTTTGGTGGGGCCTGGCCGCGACCATTCCCCTCCTCTTCATCTCGTGGTGGGTCGCCTACCGCAGCGATTGGTTCTGAATTTAGATGTTGGAGGCCGACTGCGTCATGGTAAACGAGCCACCCGTTCCGGTGCAGCCCGTCCCGCCGGCCAGGACCCATGTGCCCGTGACCACGCCGTCGCTGAGTACGTTGGTATTCGTGTTAATCGTTCCTGTTACCGTTTGACTCGTCAGGGTGAGCGTGTTGCTTCCCGATGTCACCGTAATCGTGACCGTGCTGTTGGTCAGCTGATCGGCCGAATTGTATTGCAGGTCCGCAGTCCCGGAATCCCCCGATAATGCTGGACTAAGCGGGAAACAGGCTCCTGGGTCGTTGTTAAGAAATTGCAGGGTCGAAAAGCTCAGCGTGCTGCCGCTCACTGTGAACTGCGTATTGAAGCTGAGCCCGGACGCCTGGCCCTCTCCTCCAACCAACACCGCTTGCCAGATTCCGCCAACCCCGGCTTGCACGGGATTCTTAGTACCGCAACCGCTAAGCATGACCGTCAGCAACAGCAGAATTGCAACTTCTTTCATGAATTTCCCTTGAGCCTGGAATCAAATCCAAGATTCTAACCCGAGATTTATCCCTGTAAGACTACAGAGATGCGGCCTCACGGGTCAATGGATGCAAGCCCTGAGAGACTTTCTCAAGGCCCCGCTGTCTTGATCGCAGCAGCCACTTCGCGAGCGAAGGCTGCGAACTCACAGGACTCGCCCTGACAGAAGCGGAACCGATCCCTCTCATCTCAGCGTCTCACGCTCCCCGCTTCGTCTTCAACTCCGCCAGCAACTGCTCAATGCGATCCTCTTTCTCCAGCGCCGCCAGCCGGTCTTCCATATTGTCTCCGGCAATTTCCGCCTTGGCCTGTCCCAACGCCTCCGAATGCGCCACCTTGCGCTTCATGCGGTCGAAAGCCGCCGTCTTCGAGCCATCGCCCATGGCCAGACGCGCGTCGCTGGCCTTGCCCACCGCGCGGGCCCGGCGATGCTGCGCAATCAGCACATCGGCCTTGGCCTGCGCCTCGGTCAGCTTCTGCTCCAGTTGCCGCAGTGCCGATTTCAGATTCTCCACCTGCGCCTTCTGGTCCGCCGCCTGCTGCGTAAAGCTCTCGCTCATATCGCGATAGCTCTCCACCCGCTGCAGCGAAGCGCGTGCCAGGTCGTCTTGCTTCTTATCGACCGAGATCTCGGCCTTCCGCATCCACTCGCCCACTTTTTCTTCATTCTCTTTCTGTTTCTTCTCGAGCAGGTGCTGGTCGGCAATGGCGATCGCCACCTGCGTCTTCACCTGCAGCAACTGGTTCTGCATGTCGAGAATTACCTGCTTGATCATCTTCTCCGGCTCCTCGGCCTTATCGATCAGGTCGTTGAGGTTGGCCCGGACTAATGTGGATACACGCTCGAGTAGTGACATGGTGGACTCCTTATTTAGTTTCTAATTCTGTAACTGCTTCGCATTCACTTCATGTGCCCGATCTTCGTTTGCACGATTTTCGCTTAAGCGACCTTCGTTTGGACGATCTTCATGTGCCCGACGCAGAGCGGCGCACTCCGGGCATTCTGTTTCCGCGCGGCGGATCGTGCCACCGAGCGCCATACCAATCACAATTCCCAATCCCAGCCAGATCGCGATATGTCCCGCCATCACTCCCAGGACCGCACCCAGCGCCGCGCCCAGCGCAATTCCTAATCCTGTATGTTTCGATTTGCTCGCCATCTCGTTGCTCCTGAAATCTGCTGCCAAGAAAACTCATGGATGAAGAGTCACGGGAAAAACAGGGACGAGCCGAGACCCGTCCCTCCCCGCATTACTTCGCGTCCACCATTGGTGCCGCCGGCGGCGTCGGCGTCTTGTCGCCGATCTGCCGTACCTTCCCCAGCAACTCCGAGAGCGGCATGCCGGAAAGCGTCTCAAACAGCGCCGGCACCTGCGCCGCCATCTTGGCCATGTCGCCTGTGATCTTGTTCATCCCGGAAGCATCTCCGTTCCCCGTGGAAACGATGGTGATCTTATCGACGTTCGCCAGCGGCGCGGCCAGCGCCTTCACGATCTCCGGCATGGCGGCGAACAGCCGGTCGAGCACCGCCGCCTGGTTGTATTCCTGATAGGCCTCGGCTTTCACGTTCATGGCTTTGGCTTCGGCTTCGCCCTTCTTGAAGATGATTTCGGATTCAGCCTCGCCCTGCGCCCGTATCGACGAAGCCTGCCCTTCCGCTTCCGCGATCAGACGCTGCTTCTCGGCCGCCGCCAAAGTTTCAATCCGTTGACGATCGATTTCCGCCGGCTTCAGCACGGTTGCAATCAGTTCCTTCTCGCGGCGGTTGATTTCCGCTTCCTGCACCTTGACCTGCTGCTCTTTCTCGATCTGCTGCACCTTCACCTGCTCGGCAATGACTTGCTGCTGCATGATGTTGGTCTGGATGTCGTACGCCTTGTCGGCCTGCGCCTGCTGCCGTTTCGTAACTTCGACATACTGCGCCTTCTTCACTTCCAGGTCGCGCTGCGATTCGGCCTGTTTGGCCAACGACAACGTCTCCGCCAGCACGCGCTCCTGATCGGCCTGCGCCTTGGCCACTGCCGATTCCCGCTGCGCCAGCGCCCGCTTGATCGCCGTATCGCGGTCGGCTTCCGCCGTGGCCACGTCCGCATCGCGCTTGATCCGCGCCACATCCGGCTTGCCCATGTTGGTGATGTATTCGTTCTTATCGCGCACTTCCTTGATGGTGAACGAGATCACCTCCAGCCCCATCTTGTTCATATCTTCGGCACAAGTTCCGCGCATGCGGTCGGAAACCATTTCCGGCTGCTTGACGATTTCTTCCACCGTCAGCTGCCCGATGATGCCGCGCAGGTGGCCCTCCATCACCAGACGGATCAGTCCTTCCCTCTCCTGATCGCTCTTGGTAAGGAATTGCTCGGCCGCCGTCAACACGGACTCCCGATCAGACTTCACCTTGATTTGCGCCACCGCCTCCACCGTCACTGCCACGCCTTGCTTGGTATAAAGATCCTGCTGCGGTGCCACGTCGAACGACATCAACTCCAGCGACAGGTCCTTGCACACCTGCACCATGGGAAGCACCAGCGTGCCATGCCCCTGCACTACGCGTGTTCCGCCCAGGCCGTACACGATGAGTGCTTCGTGCGGCCCCGCTTTGCGATATAGCCTGGCCATTCCGCTCATCAGGAACAGAAGGACCATCACTCCCAGCCCGGCAAAAATCCAAATCTCCACCATCCGAGACATCTCTGGCATAACGCCTCCTCTTACGAATGCAGTTTTAAGAACTCAATGGGACTTTCTGCTTGACTAGATCCAGGTCGTGCACAATGCGCTGCGGATCGCCGTGTCCCAGATAAACTTCTCCGTCGTACATCTCGACCCGAACCCCGGTCTTACCCCAAACGTAAGCTTTTCGATTCCCCAGGCCGCGAATACCGAATCCGCCCACAGGATTCCAGCTTTGAATTTCGTAGTTCTTGATCTGCAATGCCGGGATCGACTTCAGGCGAAATCCCAGCGTACGAATCTCGACTCCATGCCGGGTGAAGTAGTAGTGAAACCCATCCCAGGCCATGCCGTAAGCGGCCGCCGTAATCGCGGCGGACAAGCCAAAGGCCAGCCGTGCGGTCGAGTTCGGAATCGTCAGTGCCATCGCCGTCAGCGCGGCCACGATCAGAAGAAAGGACACTCCTAATCTCCTGCCGGAATGAACTTCCTCCGCCAGCACGTCCGAGGCTAAGAGCTTCGTCCCGCGCTTTTCGCCCAGCGCAAAGGCCACAATCACGGCTCCGCCCAACCCGCTCACAATCAGCAGCGGCAAAATCGCAATGGGAGATCCGTTGAGGTTGTACTCCAGCGTGGAATTCAGCAGCCAGGCCAGCGTCCAGATCTCCGCATGGAAAAAAGCGAGCAGCGCCCACCAGAGTTTCGCCAGCGCATACTTCCTCTCGACGAAGTGGAGCGCCGCGAAAAAAATGCCAGCCAGGAACGCCAGGAAGATCACGTCGAAGGACAGCATTGCCCCACGCGTCATCCACCCGTTGGCACGGCCGGCCGCGTTAAAGTGACTGGCCACGCGCATGGGCAGGCGATCCCACACCTGCCAATAACGAACCGCAATCGCTATGGGCGCAAGCCACAACAGCGCTGTCAGAGTTTTGTAGCTGCGGTTCATAGCTTTTGTTCCTCGTCAGGGATCGTTCTCGCAGTCTCAGGCGGATCTGTCTCTTCCCCCGACATCTCGCTCCACAAGCGCACGTAAGCAATTCCCTTTTCGTAGCGCGTGACCACCACTTCGGTCCCTTTAGCAATGGCGCTCGCGTCGTCGCTGCGCGCGCCGCACACCCGGCGCGTTCCCATTTGCGTGTAAATCATCTCTCCCGTTCCCCCGGCGCGGATCGGACTGCAAACTCGGCCGAGCACTCCCACCATTTCGTAGTCCGCCGCGTCCATGTTCTCGTCGTTCGAGATCAACACTCTGCTGAGGAAGACGAACACGATGCCTGCTCCGACCAGCCCGCTGGTGACCGACGCCAACAATCCAAAGCCAACCCACAGTCCCGAGTAGCGCGTCAGCAAATACCCAGTACCGCCAAACCAGGCCAGGAACGCCGTTAGCGTGACGAAGTTGAACGGCGAAACTCCGCCGTCCTGCTGGCTATTCGTGCTTCCTGCCCCGCCATGCGCCCCACCAGTGACCGGCGCATGACCAGCCGTAACCGGCCCATGCGCCGGAACGCTAGCAGGCAGGTGTCCTCCCCCAACGTGCCCGTGGAAATGCGGCAGATGCAATCTCCCCGTGCGCGCGCCGCCAAACACGAACGAAAAGAAACTAAAGCAGAAGCCCACCGCGAAACAGATCAAGTAGAAGTCCGCCCAGGTCATGGAATGATTCATCGGATTCCCCTCCGTTCCGCATTCACAGCCGCTCGTGGCTGCCACGACGATTCTCGCGACGGCCCTTCGCGCCTGCCATCAACTCCGGTCTCAACGCTTCTAGTAGCCGCTCACCCAACCCCGGCGTGTCCAGAATCGCCCCCAACAGCAACAGGCAGCGCCGCGTATCTTTCTCGCGCGCAGCCTTGATCAGCACGTCGCTCACTTCCGGGTCGCTGACAAAGCGCTCCGAACCTTGCAACAGCCAGACGTCAAGCTGGCCTTCGGTCGTGCGCAGGTCTGAGGTCAGTTCCGTGTGATAGCCCTCAGGGTCATCCACCAGAAACCCGGGATGCACCTTGAAGAACTTCGCCAGCAGCGCCCGCGACGACTGCGTCATATGCGGCCGCGCGCCATTTTCGATCTGCGACAAGTAGGACTGGCTAATGCTCTTGCGCAGTTCCTGGCGAATCGCCTTCACCAGCTCTTGCTGGGTCATGGGACGGTTCAAGCCGCGCAACGATCCTTCCACCTCGCGCAGGTAACGGATTTTCTCTCCCAGTTTCATATATCAGATCGCAATAGTTATATTGCAATATGCGATTCGTGTCAAGAGATCGATTTATCCTGTTTTGAAGGGGTTACAACCAGGTTTATAGCCCAGCTTCGATGCGGGAGCGCGGATCGAGGTAGTCGCGCAGTGCGTCCCCGATGAAGTTGAACGACAGCACCGCCAGCATCACTGCCAGCGCAGGAAAGAGCACGAGATGGGGCGCGTCAAACAGGTGGGCGCGGCCATCGTTCAGCATCGTCCCCCAGCTGGCCGTCGGTGGCGGCACACCCAGCCCCAGAAAGCTCATGGTAGCTTCGGCAAGGATGGCTCCCGCCATGCCGATCGCCGCCTGCACGATCACAGGCTGAATAATATTCGGCAGGATGTGGCGGACAATGATGCGCAGGTCACTTGCGCCCAGCGCTCGCGCCGCTTCCACGAACTCGCGCTCGCGCGCCGCGAGCACCTGCCCGCGAACCAGGCGCGCATACCCTACCCATCCCCCAAGCGAGAGCGCGAGAATCAGGTTGAAGATGCCAGGTCCGCGGAAGGCAACGAACGCAATCGCCAAGAGGATTCCAGGAAACGAAAGGAACGCGTTCATCAGAACGACGTTGACGAAGCGGTCGATGCCTCCGCCGTAGTAGCCAGCGATGGAGCCGATGATGAGCCCGAGCGCGAGTGAGGCAACGACGACGCAGCTTCCTACCAGCATCGAGATGCGCGCGCCGTAGATGATGCGCGAGAGAATGTCGCGCCCGAGTTCGTCGGTGCCAAACCAGTGCGCGTGAGATGGAGGGTCAAGGCGCGCGGGAAGATTGATCGCCGCGGGATCTTGCGGCGCGATCCAGGGCGCGAACAGGGCGAAGAGCACGAAGAGGATGACCAGCACCACACCTGTCGCCGCCAGCGGATGGTGGCGCGCATTTCCGGCAACCCAGTGACGGAACGAGATGGCGGCGCTGGACATGATTAACGTGTAACGCAATCTTAGATGCTGCCGCCCAGCCTGCGCAAAGGTGCGATGGATAGGCGCGCGGCACCTGCCTGGCAAATCGCTCTAATGTTCCAACCGGAACATTTCAAAATCACAAAATTCCGAGGCGTAAGTGGTTGATTTATCGGCTGCGGGTTAAGGCGCAGCAATGGATCCAAGGGGTTAGACGGGGAGGAAATGTCCACTTTCGAGGACGTCGCATGACCACGAAAGTAGACTTGACTTTCTCGTACCGTACTTTATATGGTACGCGGCGGGGAGCGTCGCTTCCGCAAAGATGTCTCAAGTGCAGGGGGAAGGACGGGGACAATGAGCCGGAAGAGTGTGGGATCGAGGGTTGCCGACTTCTTGAGGAAGGAAAACAGTTTGGAGAAAGTACCGGGGCGCCCGGTCAAGGAGGTCGTGGCCTTGCAGTTGTCCGCGGCCATGAAGAAGAGAAAGATCTCCAAGGCGCGCATGGCTGAGTTGCTGAAGACAAGCCGGTCGCAGGTGGACCGGATTCTGGATCCGAAATGCGACATCACGCTGTCGAGTTTGCAGCGGGCGGCGGCCTTGGTGGGGCAGCGGGTGGTGATTGAGTTGGTTTGATGGCGCCGCGCCCATACTTCCTCCCTGTTTGCCTGATCCTCGGGTTCGCCACTGAGTACTACAGCACGTCCGTCAGAAAATTCACGCCGACATACGTCAATCCGATCGCGAGGATGCAACCTTGGGCCAGGTAGTAATCGAGGTTCGGGATGGCTTGGATGGTTAGGCGGTCCATGCCGGGCCAGGAGAAAATTGTTTCCTTCACGATGGCGCCGGCGAGCAGGGCGCCGAATTGCAAGCCCAGGGACGGTGATTATGGGATGGTGGCGTTGCCCAGGGCGTGGCGATAGACTACCGTGCGCTTGGGAAGTGTGTCGACAAAATACATAGGTCCTTCGCGTGGTGGTTCCCGGCGGCGCTGGAGCACCCAGGGCTCAGGATGACAAATCTGGAGTGGCTCATCGGTGACGAACGAACGCATTCTGGATCCGAAATGCGACATCACGCGGTCGAGTTTGCAGCAGGCGGCGATTGTGCTTGGGCAGCAGGCAGTGATTGAGTTGGCCGGCCCCTACTGATGTACTATTAAGAACCTCACGTTGAAGCGACTCGGCGTCGGTCTCTGTGCCCGGGATGTTCACTGTGACAATCTTAACAATCAGTTTTTTGCGTTGGACCAGATCCTAGTGGTCTGGCATGCTAGCCGCCGGGTTCCATGAAGCACCTGATGAAGAATGCGAACCGGGCTGTTCAAACCCAACCTAAGCTTGGATAGGATTTCAAGCAAAACCCATCATCAACCATCAGGGGGACAAATTGGAACTGCGAAATCGTCTAGGGAGAGTATTGTGCGTCCTGCTTCTGTGCGCGGCAGGGCGAGCGTCTGCACAAACATTCACCGTATTGACCAGCCTGAGCACAGTGGCCCCGCCCGGGGGCGGCGGCAATCTCGTTTGGTCTCTGGTTCAGGGCCTCGATGGCAACTTCTATGGAACTACCAATGGCGGTGGCGGGGTATGTGCCAACAATCCCTTCGCCACCTGCGGCACGGTCTTCAAGGTCACACCGGCCGGCAAACTGACCGTGATTCATGAGTTTTGCCAGAATAGCTGCACCGATGGTGGCGCGCCCTTCTCGGGCCTATTCCTGAGCCCAAGCGGAAATTTCTATGGAACCACAACGCAGGACTTAGTGAATCATGGCGGCACGGTCTACTCGATCACGCCTTCGGGCACCGTGACCTCGCTTGTCAGTTTCACCGGCGGAGGCGGCCAAGGTACTCCGTACGGACCGGTGACCGAGGTCAACGGCAACTTTTATGGAATTACCGCGCTGGGCGGATCGGCTCAGGACGGCACCACGTATAAGCTGACCCCAAGCGGCACTCTCACCACCTTGCATACGTTCAACGGCACCAACGGCGAGCAGGTCGGTCTTGTCGGAGAAGGGCTGCTGCAAGCGCCAAACGGGGACTTTTACGGGCTCACACCGTTTGGAACTCAGAATTCCAACACCTGCGGCACCATCTTCAGAATGACTCCCGCGGGCAAAACCGCCACGCTGTACAGCTTTGCCAACACCAGTGCGCAAGGCTGCGAGCCCGCCACCGGCCTGGTGCTAGGCCCTGACGGAGACTTTTATGGCACAGCGTTGACCGGCGGGCCGGCAAGCGAGGGCACCATCTACAAGGCGACCCCAAACGGTACGCTGACAGTGCTGTACAACTTCTGCAGCCAGTCCAATTGTGCCGATGGCAGCACGCCCAACGCTGGAATGATTCTGGGCACCGACGGAAATTTCTATGGAACCACGGTTTTCGGTGGCGCCACCAATCATGGCGCGATTTTCCAAATCACTCCCGGCGGCACTTTCAAGGTGCTCTACAGCTTTTGCAGCCAGGCTGGCTGCGCCGACGGCGAATCTTCGTATAGCACCCTGATTCAGGCGACCGACGGTAATTTTTACGGGACCACGTCGAATGGAGGCGGTGGCAATAACGGTGGTACCGCCTTCAAACTCTCGATGGGTCTGGCTCCGTTCGTCCAGTCTCTGCCCGGTTATGGGAAGGTCGGGGCTCAAATCAAAATCCTCGGAACCGATCTGACCGGAACCACCGCCGTGACCTTTGACGGCATCACGGCCACGTTTAAAGTGGAGTCACCGACAGCCATCCTCGCCACCGTGCCGGCTGGAGCCACTTCAGGCAAAATTCAGGTGGAGACTCCTGGAGGCACGCTCGTCAGCAACGTCGCTTTCCGCGTGCTGCAGTAATGCGGTTATATAGAACGATCACAGAAGGTTCGCTGCAAACTCGACATCGCACTGTCGAGTTTGCAGCGGTCGGTGGCTTTGGTGGGGCGGGTGGTGATTGAGTTGGCTTGATGGCATTCGTATCCCGGCAACCGGGCTGACTACGCGGAGGCGCTGGCAGGCTCCGCGATACGACGGACGCGGATTTGCCCCTCACGCAGGCGTGTTCGCGCGATGTCGTAGGCAGACTGCATTCGCATGAGCGTGTCCATTTTGACTCCGAAGGCCTTTTCGATGCGCAGCGCCATGTCGCCGGAAAGGGATGCTTTGCCATTCAGCAGACTGGACAACGCCGGTCGGGAAACCCTTAGCGCCGCCGCGGCTGCCGTTACCGAAAGTCCTGCGGGTTGGATGATCTCGGTGCGAATGAAATCTCCGGGGTGGGGCGGGTTCTTCATGGGCATGGCTCCATTCCTTCTGTGCTAATGATATCTTCGGCAGAACACACGGCGCTCGTGAAGTAAATTAGCATAGAGGTGGAGGAGAATCCTGTGAGACGAAGGCTGACCGATAAGGCTTCCGCCCTGCGGACGGAGGAATATTTTGCGGCGAGGGCGCGGCGGGCCAATCCAGCTAAGATAGCTCGGATTCTGAAGCGCGTGGGCAAGGGGAATGCGGCGGTTGCGGGGGATGAACTGCCCGCGGAGCTTGTGGTCAAGCGGAGGAAGAGGAGCGGGTAAGCCGCGGCATCACGCCGTCGAGTTTGCAGCGCGCGGCGGCTTTGGTGGGGCGGCGGGTGGCTATTGAGTTGGTTTGAAACTCCTGCTCCAGCGCCACTCACTCTAGGCTCTGGCGTTTGCCGCGATTGCAATCGAAGCAGAGCGTTTGTAGATTGTCTAATCTGTCCGTCCCGCCCTGCGCAACCGCAAGTACATGGTCGACTTCAAGTTCGACTCCGGAACGACCGCAGATGCGGCATCTATATCGATCTCGTTTGAAAACAAGAAACCGTTTCCGCACGGAAAGAGCTTTGCGTCCTTCTTTCTTTGTTTGCCCTTCGGGGATCACTGGCGCGTCCGATCGATCTTCGTCGCCTAACGCGCTAGACTCAGCGGCCGCGAGTAGCGCCTTCCTCCAACTGCCGAATCGGCGGGTAAAAGTGTCCGGTGAAATCCGGTATCCGAATGCTGCAAGCTCCGCCTTGTACGGACTGCGCCCGTATTTTTCGAGAGTTTGCGTCCAAAGCTCGACCAGAATTAAGCAGAGTTCCTCATCCGTCGCTTTGTTAAACCGAAATGGTGTCAAACTGGCTTCCTGGAGCGCCTTCCGGAGAGAGCCAAATCGCTTCAATACGACTGAAGAGCTCAGACGACCATGAGCATCAATGTCCTTTCGAGACAAGGTTGATTTGCCAAGCAGACCAGCAATCCGTCGCAACTCAGCGATAATTATCTCCTTGTCGAATGATTCAACGAAGTCGATGTTGAATGGCATCATTGCCTGATCCTGGGGTTCGCCACCGAGTACAACACATCCGTCAGGAAGTTCACTGCGACGTACGTCAATCCGATCGCCAGGATGCAGCCTTGGACTAGATAGTAATCGCGGTTGGAGATGGCTTGGATCGTCAGGCGGCCTATGCCGGGCCAGCTGAAGATCGTCTCGGTCACGATTGCGCCGGCTAGCAATGCGCCGAATTGCAGGCCTAGCACTGTGATGATGGGGATCATGGCGTTGCGCAGGGCGTGGCGGTAGACTACCGTGCGCTCGGGCAGGCCTTTGGCGCGGGCGGTTCGGATGTAGTCCTGGCTGAGCTCTTCGAGCATGGAGGTGCGGACCATGCGGGTGAGGATGGCCGCGAGCGCGCTGCCCATGGTGATGGCGGGCAGAATGATGTTGGCGAAGGAGCCGGCGCCGGAGACGGGGAGCCATCCCAGCTTGATGGCGAATAGAAGAATGAGGATTGGGCCCAGCGCGAAGTTGGGGAACGAGAGGCCGAAGAGGCTGACTACGCTGAGCAGGCGGTCGTCCCAGCGGTTGCGGCGCTGGGCGGAGCGCACGCCGGCGGGGATCGAAAGGATGATGGCTACGAACAGCGAGGCCAGCGTTAATTGCAGCGTGTAGGGATAGCGCTGGGTCAGAAGACGCGTCACGCTCTGGTTGTAGCGGAACGAGGGGCCGAGGTCGCCGTGGAGGACGCCGCGCCAGTAGTGGATGTATTGCTCGCCGAGTGGCGCGTCGAGGCCGTAGGCGTGGCGGGTGGCTGCGATATCGGCGGGCGGGGCGCCTTCGCCGAGCATTTGCTGGATGGGGTCTCCGGGGACGAGGTGAATTAGGAGGAAGACGAGGCTTACTACCAGCCAGATTACTGGGAGGGTGTAGAGGACGCGTTGGAGGAGAAGTTTCAGTTGCTAGTACCCAGTTGCCAGTTGCCATCCCAGCCTGAGCAGAGAAGGAAACTCCTTGCGAAGCCGGTGGCAGCACGCGCCGCCATGGGGTCCTTCGCTTCGCTCAGGATGACAGGTGGTTGAGATTGGTATTCAATCATCACTTTCAGTCTCCTGCCTGCTTCGCAGACTCCGCCTTGCCCTCGATATTTTCCACCTTCTCGATCTTTACTTTCGCGATGCGGTGACCTTCCATTTCTTCGACGGTATAGCGGTGGCCTTCGTATTCGAAGGATTCGCCTAGGTACGGGATGCGTTGCAGGCGGGCGAGGACGAATCCGGCGAGCGTTTCGAATCCGGCATCGCGGGGCAGGAGCAGGCCGTGCAGGGTCTCGAGATCGAGGATGTTGACCGCGCCTTCGAGCACCAGGACGGACTCGTCGGCTAAGGTGGGTTCGGGCGGGGACACGTCGAATTCGTCTTCGATGTCGCCGACTAGTTGCTCGAGAATGTCCTCGACCGTGATTACACCGGCGGTGGAACCGAACTCGTCGACTACGACGGCGAGATGACGGCGGCGTTGTTTGAATTCGTCGAGGAGTTCGGCGAGAACTTTGGTTTCGGGAACGACCAGGACGTCGTGCATGATCTGGCCGATCTGGGTGCGGGAGATGCGAGTTGCGAGGGGTTGGCCGAGATTGATCAGCCGGAGGCGCACCCAGCGGACGAGCTCCTTGTAATAGAGGACGCCGACGATGTGCTCGGGGCCGCGCTGCGGGTCGTAGACGGGGATGCGCGAGTGCTGGCCTTCGACCACGCGGTTGAGGGCGTCGTCGAGGGTGAGATCCGAGGGCAAGGAAAAGATGTCCGGACGCGCCACCATGACTTCGCGGACGGTGATGCTATCGAGTTCGATGGCGTTGTGGATCATTTCTTCCTGCGAGGCCGGGATCTGCCCGACCTGGCGGCTGGCGGTGACGATGAGTTTGAGTTCGTCGGGAGAATGGACGGGGCCACCGCGGCGGGCGTCGCGCGCGCCGAAGAGCCGCAGGACGAGGCCGCCGGAGCGGCGCATGAAAAAGAGTACGGGGCGGGTGAGGGTAAGGAAGCCTTCCATGGGAGCGGCCACGGCAAGGGCGATCTGCTCGGAACGCTGCAGGGCAAGAGTCTTGGGAACGAGTTCGCCGAGTAGGACGTGGAGGTAGGTGATGAGGCTGAAGGCGATGACGATGGCAATGCCGTGGGCGTAGACGGCCGCGTGCGGGACTTGGTGAACGAACTGGAGGCCTTCGACCAGGCGGGCGACCATGGGTTCGCCGATCCAGCCTAAGGTGAGGCTGACAATGGTGATGCCAAGTTGCACCCCGTTGACCACTTCGTCGAGGTGTTGGTGGAGGCGCTGGACGGTGCGGGCGCCGATGCGGCCGGATTCGATGAGCTGCTGGATGCGGGTATCGCGGACGCTGACCAGGGAGAACTCCGCGGCGGCGAAGAACGCATTCGCTGCCACCAGGAGAAGAATCAGGAGAACGCGGAGCAGCACAAAGGCGATCATTGAGCGGCGATTCTGATGGGTAATTCTAGCATTTCAAAGGTACTGGGAGGACCACGGGGTCTGCGGAGACTGCGACAAAATTCTTTACCACAGAGGACACGGGGGAACACAGAGTAAAACTTTGTTGGTTTGCCGGGCTAACCTTTTTTCTATGAGGACGGTCTAACTTGCAGGTGGCAGGTCGTTTACGCCGCCCAAGTCATTCTGATTCGATTCAAAATCTCGGGAACTAAGACAACTCAGGCTGCGTACAACATAGTGAGAGCCCGGAACGGCTCTCTTCCCGGCAAGCATTTCAGCAAGCATTCAGGAGGCGGTTGTGAACGGAAACGGAAATAATAAGAAGAAGCGTCGGAAACTGATTATTTGGGGCGTGGTAGTAGGAGTGCTCGTCCTGGTGATTGTGGGTGGTGTGTTCGCCGCGACGCGCGGCGGCACAAAGATTGATCCGACAAAGCTAGCGAAGGTGGAAAAGGGCGACCTGGCCAAGAGCGTGGTGGCGACCGGCAAGGTGACGCCTATCACCAAGGTTGAGGTGAAGTCGAAGGCCAGCGGCATTGTGAAAAAGTTGCTGGTGGACTACGGCGACCGGGTGAAGAAAGGCCAACTGCTGGCGCAACTCGACAAGGTGGAGATCGAGGCGCAGGTGGCGCAGTCGCGCGCGGCCCTGGATGCGGCTGAGGCAAACCTCACCAGTTCGCAGGCCGACTTCGAACGCGCCAAGGTGGATGCGGAAGGTCCGGATGTACCACTGCTAAAGCGCGCTTATGACCGGGCGGAGGGCATGGCGAAGGACGGCGTGGTTTCCGCTTCCGCGCTCGACGATGCCGAGAAGAATTATGAAATGTCGCTGAATAAGCAGAACGTAGCCAAGGCGCAGGTGACCGTGCTGAAGGCGAAGATTGCGCAGTCGCGGGCGCAGGTGGCGCAAGATCGAGCCAACCTCACGCAGTTGGAGGAACAGCTCAGTTACACCGACATTGTTTCTCCGATCGATGGCATTGTGCTCTCACGCGATGTGGAGATGGGCGATGCGGTGAGCTCGATTCTGGTGCTGGGTTCTTCAGCCACGCTGGTGATGACGCTGGGCGATACCAGCGAAGTCTATGTGAAGGGCAAAGTGGACGAGAGCGACATCGGCAAGGTATATCTGGGCCAACCGGCGCGGATCAAGGTGGAATCGTTCAAGGACAAAACCTTTACCGGGAAGGTGACGAAGATTTCTCCGATGGGCGTGGAGAAGGACAACGTCACCACATTTGAAGTGCGGGTTTCGATTCAGAATCCGGGCGGCGAACTCAAGGCTGAGATGACCGCGAATGCGGAAATCATCCTGGAAGAACATAAGAACGTGCTGCAGATTCCGGAAGGGGCAATCCTTTACGACAAGGACAAGAAGGCCTCGGTGGAGATCCCAAATCCGAAGGGCAAAGAAGGCAAGGATAAGATCGCAGTCAACATTGGGATTTCGAACGGCGCGAAGACGGAAGTGCTCAGCGGGTTGAAGGAAGGCGATCAGGTGGTGCTGCAGTAGCGGGCTTCGGCCGACGGGCTTCGGCCTTCAAACTTGTGTGGAGTCACTACTACATGAATAACAAACGCAACTCCGGCATTTCAGTTTCTACGGTGCGATCCACGTTCCTCGCGATTGCGCTGGTTGTGCTGCTGGCTTCGACTTTGGCGGTGGCTTCCACGCCGCAGGGAACATTTGAGAAAACGTTCCAGGTCAGCGGGCCGGTGGATCTGGAGGTGCAAACCCACTCCGGCGACATTATTGTGC
>Ga0302319_10011545_pt1 | contig 16750 bp, 13 predicted proteins | sample Bog_T0_2_FD_203319 | JGI IMG/M metagenome (GOLD analysis project Ga0302319, IMG submission 203319) | Peat permafrost microbial communities from Stordalen Mire near Abisko, Sweden - Bog_T0_2 | ecosystem: Environmental > Terrestrial > Soil > Wetlands > Peat | place: Sweden: Abisko, Stordalen Mire...
TGAGCGATTGCGGCCGCACCACCAACTGCTTGAACTCAACCTTGTGTATGCCCAGCAGCGTCAACAGGGATGCGAAATTCGTCAGCGTGCGATCGATATCCTGCTTGTACGCCTCAACTACCGGGTCGCGATCAGCGGCCCCTTCGTCGTTCATACTTTCTAGTCTAAAGCCCTCCGCCACTTTCCGCCCCCGATTCCAAGACTCTCGCCCTGGCGGGCCAAATTACCGAGCGGAGGCGAAGAGAAAGCGAGCGTTGCCTTCCGATAGGGGCGTTATTACGCTTCGAACCCAGTGAAGTTTTGTCCGCAGCGCGGAGGCCCAAATTACGCTTCGAACCCACCGTCTTGCAGTACGAGGCAAAGACACGCCTTCTTTCTCTTTGAGTGTCACCCGGAGTCAAGTGCCGAATTTGGGGTCAGCCCTGCAAGCTATTGAGGAGACGGAGAAAATGAATATCCCCGTGCCGTGACCGCTTCAGGCCGAGGCAACATTCGTCTGTGGACTGGCGGCGGCGACGAGGTCAAGTTCTTGCTGAATCATGCTGACGGAAAGACCCAACTGATCGGCTATTTCGGCAACGGTCATGCCTTCCTGTTTCCAGAATTTGGCTTTGGCGGTAGAGGAAAGGGTTGCCTGATCTTCCCGTGTTCCGGCGGAGCTGTCGTTGGAAACTTGGGACACAGGATGCAGGGTTATATATTGTTCGCTTGAGGAGTCGCTCGTGGCGTCGATTGCGAATGAATCTGACATTTGGAATTACCTCCTATTTTCCTTATCGAGCGTTGCGGGCAATTTTTCGCCAAACTTAGACAGGGAGCTTTACGGGTGCTAAAGGCTACTCATCATCCGGCCCGGTGCCTATGGTAGACGTGGCTTCGTTGGGCGGTTTCATTTCGTACTCCATGGGTGGCACCCCACCAGCCAGGTAGCGGACGAAATAATCCCAACGGCGGCGCGTCATATACCCGGATGCCGAACCGTAACCGTGATGGGCGTTGGGGATGATCAGGAGGTCAAAATCTTTATTCGCCTTGATCAGCGCATCAACAACGAGCAGAGTGTTATTGGGCGGAACATTGTCGTCCATGGTTCCGTGAGCGAGCAGCAGGTGGCCCTTGAGATTTTTCGCCGTCGCTTGGTTGGCTTGCGAATCGTAGTTGCTGCTGCCATCGGCATTTTTCACAAGAAGGCCGGCCCACTTTTCAGCCCAATCGTCTTCGTAATCGCGGTTGTCGTGGTTACCGCTTTCGCTGATGCCGACCTTGAAGAAATCGGGGAAATGAAAGAGTGCCGCAGCGGTGGCATTGCCGCCGCCCGAGTGGCCATACATACCAGCGCGATCGATATCGATCCAGGGATAACGCACAGCGAGCTCTTTCATGCCGGCGACTTGGTCGGGAATCGTGTTGTCGCCAAGATCGGCGTAATAGGCTTCGTGAAAACTCTTTGATCGCCAGGGCGTACCCATTCCGTCGATGCAGACGACGATGAAACCAAGTTCGGCTAAGGGTTGCAAATCGCCGTGTGCTGGATTGAAGCTACGACCACCGCAGGACCCGGTCTGCGGACCAGGATAAACGTGGTTGACGATCGGATATTTTTGAGATGGGTCAAAATTCGAAGGCTTAAACAAGAGGCCATACAGATCCGTTTTGCCGTCACGGGCTTTGACGGTGATGGGCGTGGGCGGTGTCCAACCGGTAGCAATGAGTTTCGAAATGTCCTGCTTCGCGACCTCCATGGCGAGCGTCCCACGGTTATCGCGCACAACCGTAATTTGCGGTTGAGTGGGCGTCGAATAAGAATCGACAAAATAGTGGCCGTCTTCGGAAAGATTCACAGCGTGGTCGGCGTTCTCCGGAGTCAGCAGGAGCATTTGTGCGCCATCAAAACCGATTCGATACAGGTGTGAGAAATACGGATCGCGCGCGGGATCTTTGCCGACAGCGAGGAAGTAGATGACGCGTTCTTTCTGATCGATATTCAGAACTTGCGTCACATTGCCATCACCGTGGGTGACCTGATTTTTCAATTTTCCTGTGGTGAGGTCGTAGAGGTAGAGTTGGCCCCAGTTGTCGCGTTCGCTGAACCAGAGCACTTCGTTCGATTGCGGAAGGTATTTCCAGTTCACTTTGCCGTTACCGCTTTCAAAGAACTTGGCAGCAGTTTCGTTCATGACTTCGCGGACCGCGCCGGTCTCAGGATCAGCAACGCGCAGCCATTCCTGCTTGTGGTCGCGCGATGTGGAAACAAACGCCAGAGTTTTGCTGTCTTCACTCCATTGAACGTCTTCCCAAGTATTGCCGCGGCAAACCAGATCGTCACAGAGAGTGGAGCGGTGTTGGTCAGGCGGCATCTTGAGGCGGACCACGGCGCCCGTCTTGGCGTCAACGATCACGCGCTCAATCATAGTTACGTTCGCATCGCCGACGAGCGGATATTTCCAAGCCTTCAGAGTCGGGTGACCGTTGGTGGTGGGCACGAGATACATCTCGCCAACTTTGCGCTGATCCTGTTGGAAGGTGGCAATCTTTTGGGAATCGGGGGACCAGACGAGAATGGGACTGTCAGACTGCTTCCAACCGGCGTTGTCAGTAGCGTAGCCGTAATCTTTGACGCCGTCGGTGGTGAGGGCTTTCTCGGCGCCAGTGGCAAGGTCGCGCAGCCACAAGTTCCAATCCTTGATAAATGCGGCTTTGGTTTTATCGGGGGAGACAGCGGAGTTCGCGGCCGCAGCCTTGACAGAAGTGCAGACACCCGAGCCGCTGAGATCGCAGCGGAATTGGCGGGAGCCGAGACTGAGCAGCAGTTCGCTGTCTTGCTTAGAAAGGGCAAGATCCGTGATGCCGAGATGGTGCGGGTCATTCTTGATCTTACCTTCGGACGCGGAACTCAAGGCGGCAGCCACTTTCACGTGATCGAACGCGGCGATTTTCGTTTTGGTTCCGGGGTCAACCAGGACGAAATCCCAACCATTCGCAGCGGCGTTGCGATACCAGAAACGGCCGTCTTCCAGCCACTTCGCTCGAACGACACCGGTTGACGATAAAGGCTGCACGTTATACGCCATGAAACGTTCGGCACGCGCGTAGTCTTCCTTGGTGTACTGGCGGGCTCTCTGTTGCGCGAGGGCGACGGTCGCGAAAGCGCAGGCGAGTGACACAGTTCGTTTGGTAAACATTCTTGTCCCTTAGCTTTTGATGATAGACGGTTTGTCGGCGAAAAGCACTTGTTGCATAATACGTTTCGTATTATTATGAATCGTATGATTAAGAAATCGTCTTCAACGCTACTGGGCTATGCGCTGCTGGGAGTTCTTCATCAGAAGCCGGCGTCGGGCTACGACGTCCGCAAGATCTTCCTAGAAACGGCAATGGGGAATTTCAGCGACAGCCCTGGATCGATCTACCCTGCCCTGCGCCGGCTCCAGGAGCGAAAACTTGTGACGGCGCACATTGAGCAAGGAGCGGGCCTGCGGCGGCGGCGAATTTTGCGCATTACGCCAGCGGGTTTGGTCGAACTAAAGACTTGGTTGAAGACGCCGATGGACGCACGCGCAGTCGCCCGGAAGCTGGACGAATGGATGCTACGCTTCTCGTTCTTTGACGGGGTGCTGGGTGAATGGGAAACCCTGGGCTTCCTGGAGTCGTTCGAAACTGCGCTGAAGGCTTACGTACCCTCGCTCCAGGAATTCCTGCTGACGAGCGGATCGAAAATGTCGATCTCCGGAAGGCTGGCGCTGGAGAACGGCCTTTTGGGTTACGAAACCCAATTGAGGTGGGCGGCGCACGCTATCAAAACTTATAAACGAAAGGTGAAATCATCATGAAATTAGCAATTCTTCTCGGACTCGGACTACTGCAAAGTCAGGCTGACGAAACGGCGCTTTTGGCAAGACATTATCACGATGGCGAACACATTACGTACCAGATGCACGGCGTGAATGAGGGGCACCAACGAACATTCAAATACGACGCGCGCGCCGATGGATTGGTGAAGCAGGGATCGAACCAGACATATTTCGAAGAATTTGCCTGGTCAGACTTCCGGGTAAATGGGGCGCCGTTTGATCTATCGCCTGCGAGCGCGGCCTTTCGCGAGGATCTGTCTTTGGACACTCGCTATCAGCTTTCCATTCCCGACTTGAGCAAAGTGCAACCAATTTTAATAGGGCCGATCACGGACTTGCTGGCATTCTATTCGGACGTGCAACTGGCGATGAAACAGAAGAATATACAGCACGCCGGAGATCATGCGTTCTTTAAGCACGGAGTACCGAATTCCTGGGCCGATGGAAGCTATGTTGTGAACGGGCAAGATGCTGTTGATTTTGACATTACGCTGGAATCGATAGATAAGGCTACCCAGACTGCTAAAGTTACGGTTCGCCATTTGCCGCCGTCGCAGAGCCAACTCAAACTGCCCGTCGCGTGGATGGAGAGCCCGGTGGGCGGCACACCGAACAATTGGATTGAAGTCGAAAAAGACGGGAACGGGAAGTTTATCGCGCAAGTGGGCATGGAGACGTTTCGGGCCGAGCTGAGACTTTCTTTGACCACCGGCGCTATCCTCGGCGCAACAATGGACAACCCCGTTGAAGTTTTGGAACGGGACTGTGACGAGACAGCCCTGACGACTTGTGGTACACCGCAGCGTTACTCGATCAGGCGTCAGATTCAGTTGGAGGCCATAACGCCTGCCGCGAAATGAGCTACATCGCTACACTGTGATGGATGCTCGTTTGCCCAGTGCGCGATTGCCGCTTGCCGTTGCTCCGCAAAGAGCGGCGACTCGTTTGCCCTAACGGACATTCGTTTGATGTGGCGCGCAGCGGATACGTCAATTTGTTGCAACCTCAGGAGCGGCGATCGAAGCAGCCGGGCGATACGACGATGGCGATCGCGGCACGAAGGCGATTGCATGACCGAGGTGTGACAGCGCCGCTGTTGCAGGGGATTTCGGAATTTCTGGGTGCCGGGCCGGGCGATGAAGTTTTGGATGCCGGCTGTGGGGAAGGGTTTTATTTAGGGAGCCTGGCGCGACAGATCGGAGTTGCTGGGCACGGAGTGGATATTTCGACAACGGCCATTGATGCGGCGGCGACGCGTTACCGTGAGTGTGAGTGGGTTGTGGGAAATGCCGACCGGTTCCTGCCTTACGCGGATCAATCGTTCTCGATTGTCATGTCGATCACGGGAAGGATGAATGCGGCGGAGTTCGGTCGGGTGCTAAAGCCGAATGGGAAATTGCTGGTGGCGCTTGCTTCTCCGGAAGATCTAATTGAGTTGCGTGGCGTGGGAACTGATCGCACGGCCCGAACGGTAGAGACGTTCGCCAACAGCTTTACCCTTTTGAAAACGGAGCGTGTGACAACATCGGCCGATTTGGATGCACGCGCGGTAGAAGATATTCTGCATTCCATTTACCGGCCGATGACAGCAAAGCAGAGCGAGGCGATGCGGGTGACTTTTAGCCTGGACCTGCTCCTATTTGAAGCGCGTTAAGAAGAGGACTTGTTCCCTTCCAGGAATTTCGATAAGCTACCTGCGATATGCACAAATTCGGCGGGCATCATGATCACCGTAGTGCTATTGTTCTCTGCGCCGACTTCGGACACCATCTGCATGCGCCGCAATTCAAGGGCTGCTGGATTGCCCACCATCAGCTGTGCCGCCTCTGCTAGCTTCTGCGATGCTTCCAGTTCGGCTTCCGCTTTGATTATGCGGGCACGCTTTTCGCGCATAGCTTCAGCCTCCATAGCCATGACGCGCTGCATGTCTTGGGGAATCTCAACATCTTTCATCTCGAGTAGCTCGACAGTGACGCCCCAGGCAGTAATATTTTCCACCACGTTCCGTTTGAGTATGGCGTTGATCTGGTCACGCGCTTTCAGAACCTCATCCAGATCGTGCTGGCCGATAACGTTGCGCAAGCTGGTGAGAGACACTTGCTGAACAGCGGCACGAAAGTTTTCCACATTGAGAACAGCCTTTTGCGGATCGGTGACGCGATACCAGAGCACGGCGTTCACTTTTACAGTGACGCTGTCACGCGTGATGGTCTCTTGCTGCTCGATGGGCGCCGTGATCACGCGCAGATCAATGCGCGTTTCGTTTTCGACGCCGAGCGGAATGAGCCAGAAGAGACCGGGTCCGCGCAGGCCCGTATAGCGACCAAGACGGAAAACGACGGCGCGCTGGTATTCCCTGGCAACACGCAGGCCCGATAAGAAAACAAAAATAACAAGGAGAACTAGGATACTCACAAAAGGCATAAGGCAAGCGTACTACTTATCGTCTTTGCGTAGTTCATCGAGATCGAGCCCGAGAGCCGCGCATTTTTTATAAAGGTGGCTGCGTTCAAGCCCCAATGCCTTGGCTGCCGCCGTCATGTTGAGCTGATGCCGCAGCAGCTCTTCGCGGATGGTAGCGCGTTCGAAATCTTCTACGCGCGACACAAGGGTGCCAGTTGAAGCAGACTTGCGCTCCTGGACGTGAAGATTCGGCAACGCCGTTTGGACAGTGCGTTCGTCCACAACGTTGTCGGCCATTAGTAACAAGCGTTCGACCGCATTGCGCAGTTCACGCACGTTACCGGGCCATTGATACTGCTCCAAGGCTGCAAGGGCCTGCGGAGTGAATGTGCGCGGTTTCCAATTGTTCTCGGCGTTGATGCGGCGCGCGAAGTAATCGACCAGGAGCGGTACATCACCTTTGCGTTCGCGGAGAGCCGGCAGCAAAATTGGAAAAACGTAGATGCGGTGAAACAGATCTTCGCGGAACGAACCCTTGCTCACGAGCTCTTCCAGGTGGCGATGGGTGGCAACCACCACGCGGACATCCACCCGAACAGCGCTGCCTCCGCCAACGCGTTCGACTTCGCCTTCCTCCAAAACGCGCAGCAGTTTTGCCTGCATGGCGGCGGGCATATCGCCAATTTCGTCTAAGAAGAGTGTGCCTTTGGTGGCCTGTTCGAACTTACCTAAATGACGGTTGGCGGCGCCGGTGAACGATCCTTTCTCATGCCCGAAGAGTTCGCTTTCAATGAGCTCGGCCGGAACGGCGGCGCAGTTTAAAGTAACAAAGGGCCCATTTTTCCGGGTGCTCTTTTCATGCAGGGCGCGCGCGATGACTTCTTTACCCGTGCCGGTTTCGCCCAGAATGCACACACGTGATAGGCTGGGCGCCACACGTTCCACCAGCGCCAGAATCCGGCGCATGCCTTCGCTTTCGCCGATAATCTCGTGCCTGCCATAGCGCGCGCGGAGATCGCGATTCTCACTTTCTAATTGCGACACGCGCAGAGCGTTCTCCACGGTAAGAAGCAATCGCTCGGTGGATATTGGCTTCTCCAGAAAGTCTATAGCGCCGAGTTTCGTGGCTCGTACAGCCATTTCAAGAGTTCCCTGCCCCGACATCATCACTACCGGCGTATTCAGGCCCAGGGAACGAATCTCCGCCAGCAAAGCCAAGCCATCCTTTCCGGGCATCACGACATCGGAAAAAATCAAATCGAAAGCGCGTGTCTGCAACAGTTCCAAGGCGCGGGTGGCCGATTCCGCTACAGTTACTTCATAGTCCGCGAGACGAAACGCCCGGCTCAACGAGGCGAGGGTGTTGTGATCGTCATCCACAATCAGCAGATGGCTCATACTTGCGCTGCCGCCATTTGCTTAATCGGCAATTCGATTACGAAGGTGGCGCCTTTTCCTTCTGCGCTCTCGACGGTAATTTTTCCGTGATGGTCGCTGACTACGCCCTGCACAATAGCCAAGCCCAAACCAGTACCGTGCTGTTTGGTTGTGTAATAAGGCGTAAATAGGCGGGAACTCTCTTCTTGAGTGAGCCCCTGGCCTGTATCACTCACTCTAATCTGCACGGCATTCTCCATTTGCTCTGTAGTAAATGTTAAAGCGCCACCGTTCGGCATGGCATCTATGGCGTTTAATGTGAGATTGCTAAGAGCGCGGCGCAATTGGTCCGGATCGGCGTCTATGCGTAAGGATGTGTCTGCCATACGTGCGTGCAACGTTATGTTATTCGTTTTGAGTTGCGCTTCGTACAGGCGCAGAACATCCGTAATCACCTCAGTGATGTTGACTGGCTCAAAGTGCGGCGCAGGCATTTTGGCAAAATCGCTGAAGCGGCCGATGATGGTCTTGAAGTTGCGAACTTCGTCAAGCAGTGTGCGAGTACCTTCCTGAAAAACTTCGTCAAACTCTTGAGCGCTCAAGGAACGAGCACGCTGCATATTCTCAACGGTGATTTGCAGCGGGAAAAGTGGATTCTTCAATTCGTGAGCTAAGCGGCGCGCTAGTTCGCGCCAAGCCGCTACACGCTCGGCTTGCAAGGCGCGATTTTGCTGCTCCATCAGTTCGCCCGTCATCTTGTTGAACGCCACGGCAAGTTCGCCCATCTCGTCACCCGGTGGCACGTTCACTTTTGCCGTCCAGTTCCCGGCTGCCACGGCACGTGCGCCGCGCGCCAATTCATTGACCGGTCGGGTGATACGCTCGGTGGTCCACCAACCAAGAAGAATGCCAAGAACGATTCCACACAGAGCGACCCACAATCCAATTGTAAGGATGGACGATTCGAGCTTGCTCTGTTGCTCCAATGAAGACGCGACGAGCAGAACACCCAAGGACACATCGCTTTCGCGCAGGAGCGCGGCCTGAAAAGCTTCGTCTCCGACGCGTTCTGAAACGTTATTGTTATGCGCCGCCTTCGCAATGAGACTTTGCAACTGTGGGCTCAAAGCAACTGGGCCGCGTGAATCAAAGCACTCCTGCGGACCGACGCAGAGAACTGCGCGAACACCAGGAGCCTCACCTAACGCTTTCATAAAGCCGGCATCCAGACGCTGGCCTCCAATAAGGATGACGTCATTCTGTTGCGCGACCGCAGCAAGAGCCACCGCTGCGGAACCATCCGGCATGGGAATTCGGGTGAGAAAGGCCTGACCTATACGGCACGTGCCGCATGACCCCCAGTCATTTTTGTAACCGAAACGGACCGGCCAATGAGCCGAAGACAAAATCGTCAAGTCTTTTCTGGTTACGTCGAAAAAGGCGAGGCCGCTACTTTGCGCAAGCAGTTGCGCATCCGAATAGAAAGATGCGAAATCGGGATCAGGACGGTCGGCCTCCGCCGCCATGCGAGTGATCAGAACGGAAGATCCGGCGCGCTGGAGGGCGGCGTTCACTTCGCTTCCCTGGGCCTTGATTTGTTTTTCAAACTGCTGCAGCAAGGCGCCGCGGCGTTCCGCATCTACCCGTTCGAACGCTCGGCGAGCGGCGACCGACACCGCGCCCGTGACTAAGGCCACAGCACCAGCAACGGTGAGCGATGAAACAACCAGCAATTTGGTTCGAAACGTCAAGGTGTCGCCTCGAGCCAAACGTCCGCCAAATTCCAATCGGCAGACCAGTTGCGCACGTTCGGCGTAAGGACGTGAACCAGCGGGAAGTGAAATAACGGAACCACGTGGTAATCTTTCAGAAGCTCCCGCTCCATCCGGTACGGCTGCGCCCAAGCAGGCGCTGACTCATGCAATGCAGAAGCCATACTGAGCAAAGCCTGTTGCGGGTTCACTGAGCGGATAGGCAAACGAAAGAGTCGGGCGTCGCAACTCCCTGTCGATTGATGCACAACGATACCCACTTGGCTGGCATCGACTGCAATGCGGTCGGCCACAGGTTGTAGAACTCTGTCGTTCGGATCACTACACAACATCAGATTTACTTTGCCGTGTACCAACTCCTTGGCGCGGGCGACATCGTGCGGTGTGAGGAACAAAAACGCATAGCCGCTAATCCACTGCGGCAACAACGCAGCGGATACTTCGGCCTGTTTATCGAGTAAGACCCGCTGAATAGTCGCGCGGTCGATACTGAGAGCGAGCGCCTGTCTGACATCAATCGAAATGGCGGCGTTTTCAAATACTAATGCCACCGTTTCCAACGGTTTTGACATTTGGACAACGGCGGAACGCTGCTTCAGCGATTTGATATCAGTTACTTCAGCTTCTACAACGTCCGCCTTGCCGAGTTCAAAATCAAGCAGTTGATCGCGACGCGTGCGACCGAGCTGAATCTCAACGGCATCGAGGAAAGGGCGGCCGCCCCAATATTTCTCAGATGCTTCGAGCCGCGCGAATTGGCCGGGCTTCAGATTAGAAACGTGAAAAGGACCCGTTTCGGCTAGCGATTTTTCGGCTTGGCCAGACTCAACTAAGATCTCTTCTATAGGCTTACTGTCGGCAATGCTGAGCGCGCTTTCACTGGGAGCCCACGGAACGCCATTCTGTAGCAGCACGTTCTTGCGGGCGGTGAAGATCCACCTCGCATTGGCGAAGTCGTGCGTCCAATCAGTAGCGAGCCAAGGCTCGATCTCTCCATGGCGATTGCTGCGTACTAATGTCTCACTGATTTGAGCAGCGAAGTGGGCATCGCCGGTGTCACTGGTTTCGACACGCAAGACTCCGCCATAATGTGAACGCGCCGTTTGGGCGGACGCTGACCACGCTATGCCGCCGCTAACGACTGCTGCAATCCACCGATAGCGCATAAGCCGCATATTGCTCCGTATTCAGATTGTGAACTACGACTCTTGCGCCATCGTTGGCGGGCCAAAGCGCGGTGACAGTTCCAGCCAAATCAACTTCATCTAGATGGGCGCGGTTCTTGCCCAAAAGTTCTACTTTGTTTTCTTTGAGCGCGGTCAAGCTCAAGCCAGAGCAGACAGACACATTTTCGTCGCTTGGACGAATTCCGTCAAGCGTGTTACGGCCGGGTGTGAAGTGAACCTTTGTACCATTCAAAGAAAAATCACTAGGCTTGTTTTCGCAAACGAGCTGCAAAGGTTTAAAAGTGCCGCTGCAGGTGGCGTCCGGGAAATAGGCTGTCACGCGATTACCCTCGACATCTATGTGTCCACGCGGATCACGCACGCGGGGTACTTCAATCGCGATCTCGGAACGTTGCCCCGCTTCCATAATCGCTAAGTTAGTTGGGCTCAGCAGCAGTATTGTGTCATCCTGCTGCCAGACATCGAGTAACGGCTCGCTTTGCTGCCAAAGCAAACGCTTAGTGAGTAACTGGCGGTCCGGCAGAGACGGCGCACGCTTAGGGCGAACGGCTACCATCTCCACTTCGCCTTTGTGAATCTCTGCCACCCAAAGATAGCCAGCGGCATTTTCGGAAAAGGTGAGTGTAATCTCGACCACACTTTTCGCGCGGGGGTGCTTGGGCAGCGCTGCTTCTATCATTCGCCGGGCGCGGGATGCATCAACGGCAGGAAGTGATGAAATATTGTGGGTGATGAACTGGGCCCTTTCCTGCGCGCCTAGATGGCCAGCGATCTGAGCCGCTAGCTCTTGCGCGGCGTCTTCCAATGCATCAGCGTAAGCAAGCGTAGCTGCCAACCAGACTAAAACCAAAACGATTCGCATGAACGTGAAGCGGGGCATAGCTTAAGCCGGAACGATATACCCCGCAAACTATAGTAATCGGTTAACGCCCGCTGACCTCTTGCATCTGCGATCCTTTAAGCACATCGTTAGCGAAGAAAAACTTGCCATCGTTGGGTACCATCATGATCTGAACTTTATCGGAAAGCTTTTCGGCAATGATTTTCTGGATCAACAGCGGATTATCTTTCAACACACTGGCTTCGAGGCGCAGGCGCTCCGCATCGGCCACAGCCACTTTGTGAATATGATCCTGGTCGCCGTCGCTCATCATTTTGCGTTTTTCCAATTCGGCTTTGCTGTCAATGACTTTGGCCTGGGCCTGCGCCTCGGCATTCATCACGGTGGCCTCTTTACGGGCTTCCGCTTCCAGGCGTGATTGCTGGATCTGCTTTTCCTTTAACGGCAGAGTGTGTTGCATCGCATCCGCTTGCGCTTTAGCTTGCACTACAGTGATTTGCGCCTGCGCTTCGGCTTCTCTTACCTCACGCGCTTTTTGAGCGTCGGCTTCCAGTTCGGCCGCTCGAACCGCTTTTTGTTTGAGCTCGAGTTCCACGTTCATACTTTCGTTTTCCTGCTCTTTCAAAAGCAAACCTTCCAGACCGTGCGCGTATTCTGCCGGCAGTAGAATGTCGCGCAGAGTCACTTCTTTCACTTGGATGCCATCGCGCGCTAGTTTATCGGTGATGATGCGCGCTGCTTCCTGCGTCAACACTTCCCGTTTCGTAGAGAAAATCTCACGCACCATGTAATGTGGCGCAATCTCACGAAACACACTGCCGACAATGGGATTTACCATTTCGCGCTCGACCGGTTGCGGCAAATTCGCGAAAACATAAGGCAGCCTGTTCGCCTTAATACGGTAGCGCACGGCAACGGCCACAGCCGCGGTCAGACCTTCTTGAGTCTGGACGGTTAGGCCATCTTTGTTTTTAGAATCGTCAATAACACTGGTGAAAATCTGGTCACGGACGTTGAACAGTTCCACATTCTCAATCAACGGCCACACGAGGTGCACACCCGGATACAGCGTTTCATTGCGCACGCCTACCAATTGATTCACGGCAACGCCCGCCATGCCGCTCGGCACCAGCGTGATGGACGAAGCCACAAACAAAATAGGCAGCGTCCATAAAACAAGTACTCGAATGGCACCCCACTGGACACGCATCACACGCGGCAGGGGAACAATGCCGTCCTCGCCAGGCGCCACTTTACGCGCCTTGATGATCTTTGTCAGGTCCCAAATGAGGATACCGGCGGCCACACTGAGCAGACCGAATCCTGAAACAAGCAGTAACGTTTTCAAGAACAACATTTTTATCTCCTTTGAATTTGTAAACGTCAGAACGAACTAAAAATCGATCAGCTCAACGGTCAAGCCGGGTTCAACAAGGGAGAACAGTTCTTCCACATCCTGGTTGCGCATCCGAATACAGCCGTGCGAAGCGGCCTTGCCAATCGAATCTGGCTGATTCGTACCGTGAATGCCGTAGCCGCTTTTGGACAAACCGATCCAGCGGGTACCCAGCGGATTATGCGGACCAGGCGCAACCGGCTTGCCGTGTCCGTACCAAATGGGATGGTCAATTTGGTTGACGATGGCGTAGCTGCCGAAGGGACTGGGGGTGGAAGGCTTGCCGACGGCGACATCGTAAATCTTGACTATGGAATCGCCTTCAAAGAGCGTGAGCTGCTTTTGCGGAATCGAGATAACGATGTGGCGGTTTTTGCTGGGCGCGTCGGCACCGAACATCACTTTGTTAGTGGCGGCGATCAGCCAGAAGGCGATCCAGAGAGTTTGTGTCAGTTTGCTGTTCTTCATGCACTGCTAAAGTGCATGAGAGGCGCCAAAGCGCAAAGCCTTGAAAACACTGAAGGATGGAGCGCCGGTGTTGTGTACCCGGCAACACGCGTGTGTCACCGGGAACACAGGGGATCTATTCTTGCCGCAGTGCGATCAGAGGATCTAAGCCCATGGCGCGGCGCGCTGGCAGATAGATGGAGACAAGCGCGACGGCAGTCAGCGTCACCGCGACTGCGATGAAACTGAGCGGATCATTCGGCTCGATTCCAAAAAGCAGCGCCTTCATGACGCGGGTGGCGAGCAAGGCCAAGCCTAAACCGGCGGCGACACCAATCAGCGCTGGCGTCATGCCCTGCTTAACCACCAAGCGGAACAGATCCGCCTTCCCCGCCCCGAGCGCCATCCGTACACCGAGTTCGGCGGTTTGTTGCTCAACCGAATATGACATCAAACCGTAGATCCCGATGGCGGCCAGCACCAGAGCGACGCCTCCGAATATGCTGAACAGCAGCATGTTGAATGTCTGCTGCGCGCTTTTCTCCACTAAGACTTGTTCCATGGAGCGGACTTTGGAAGTTGACATTTGCCCATCCACACTTTGCATTTCTTTGAGAACGGCGGCACTCAAAGTTTTGGCATCAAGGTTGGAACGAATTGCCCACGAAAGAGGGAGCGCCGAATTCGCCAACGCCGTGAGACCTTGCGGTTGCTGACTGGCAGGGACGTACATCACACAGACATCCTTGTCCGCAGCTCCAGTCTCGCGCACGTCGCCAACGATTCCGATAATTTCGCGCGGCTGATCTTCAAGCGGCCCGAGACCTTTGCCAATCGTGACAACCTGACCGATCGGATTTTCGTTCTTCCAATATTTGTTCGCCATGGCGCGATTGATCAGTAACACCTTGGCGGAGTTGAAAGTGTCGCGCTCCGTAAACAGGCGACCCGCCTGCGCAGGTATTTTAAAGGTGGCAAAGTAATGCGGCGAAACTGAACGCCATTGCTCGTCGCCGTTATATTGGTCACCGGTTTTGGGAGGCTTGCCTGCAATATTAATGGGGAGATCAATCTCAGTTGTCAAAGGCAAAGCAATAGCGATACTGGCGTTTTCCACACCGGGGAGTCCTTCTACACGACGCAGAACTTGAGTGGTAAACGCATCCACTTTTTCGGTTGTTCCATAACGCTCGCCTGCCAGCGAGGTCTGCATCGTCAAAACGTGGTGTGGATCGATACCGGTGCTTACGTTGCTCAAACCTACGAAACTGCGAATGAGCAGCATGGCTGACGCCAAGAGTACAACGGCTAAGCCCATCTCAGAGGCAACCAGCACTTTGCGCATGAAGCCGTGACGCCGAGCGCCCGTTGATGAACGGCCGGCAGAGTCTTTTAGCGTCGAAGCGATATCGGGCTTAGAGATTTGCAACGCGGGTACCAGACCGAAAACAATACCGGTCATCACCGATAACGCGAGCGTGAACAGCGCGATCCGCCAGTCGAGCATCGCGAAGACAGACGTGAGCTTGGTGACATCGCCCAGGCGCGGGATATCCACCGGCTCAAGTAACAGCAAGGCGCGCACACCAATGCCGCCTAGAAAGAGGCCGAGAACACCGCCGATGCCAGCGAGAATTACGCTCTCGGTGAGCAGTTGGCGGATGACGCGTATGCGGCTGGCTCCTAAAGCAGCGCGGATAGAGAGTTCACGTTGACGAGCCGCAGCGCGAGCCAACAGTAAATTCGCTACGTTGGCGCAAGCAATAAGGAGAACCACCACAACGGCGCCCAGCAGGATTAGCAAAGCGAGCCGGACATCACGCACTTGCGATTCAGCCATAGGAACAACGGCAACGGTTTCTGTTTTATCCATCCACTTCGGATTGGCGCGGCGAAAGACTTCTCCCGCCAGTTTCATCTGAGCGCGCGCTTGTTCAATCGTTACGCCATCTTTCAGGCGCGCGGCGATCTGCAAATAGTGGCCTTCGTTATCGCTGTTTGGGTCGGCTTGCAACGGAATCCAAACTTCCGCGGAAGGATTGGCCACAAAGGACGCTGGCATAATGCCAATCACCGGGTGTGGTTCGCCATTCAAGGTAATGACGCGATTCAGCATATTTGGATCGCGCGCGAAATGCGACTCCCAGAGACGGTCACTGATGATCACGGCTTTAGGACCCTTGGGAAGATCTTCTTCTTTCGAAAACGTGCGGCCGTGCGCTGGGCCGATGCCAAACACTTTAAAGAAATCAGCGGAGACGTGGACGCCTTTAACTTGTTCCGGACGCTCGCCACTGCTGATATTGAGGCCGGGCCCTTCGATGTCATAAAGCGCCATCGCGGAGAAAACGGTTTGATTGTTACGCCAAGTGTTGTACTTAGGAACGGAGTTAGAAAAGCCTTCGCCCTGTGGATATTTGCGGCCGAGTTGGACAATCTTCTCCGGTTGCGGATAGGGTAGCGGCTGGAGGAGAACTTTATCGACAACGCTGAAAATGCCGGTATTCGCGCCAATTCCGAGCGCAAGGGCGGCTATGGCCACTAAGCTGAAGCCTGGATTCTTAACAAGCAGGCGCAATGCCTGGCGCACGTCGGCAAAAAAAGTCTCCATGGAGCGGAATACGGTCCATGGAGGCGAAAAGTTCCAAAGATTTGGCGCGACTTGCTGCTACCAACTCCAGTAAACAGTGGCCATTGGGCCGTAGAAGCGAAGGTTCAGGCCGTTGGGATTGACGCCCGTTTCATGAAAATCGATCAGCATTTCGCGGTAGCCGAGTTGCACGCCGATCGGACCAATCCAAGTACCGACGCCGGCGCTGCCTTCCACCCAATGGCCATAAGCGCCTGCTGGCAGGCCGCGAACGGCACCTTCTAGAGCGATCCAACGCCGGTTAGGAATGGGATAGAGACGAAAATCAACACCGGCAAAAGGAAGGCCAAAAGGCGTGCTGCCTTTCTTGTTTACTCCCGATTGCTCGGCTTGCATATTCCCGGCCAAGCCCAGATAGGCGGCGCCGATCGACGTGCCGAAGCGCCCCATACGTCCACTGTAGAAATCTTTATGCAGGCCCGCGTAGACGTAGTTGATGTGCGCGGACGATTTCAAAGTGTCACTCACCGAATATTGCTGCCCAAAATAGGTGACTGTTCGGTTCACGGTGTTCAAGCCTTGGATGGCAATGGGCGTGCCTTCCAAAACGAAGCGCAGCTTCCGCTTGAACTTAAACGTCAGCCGGCCATCATAAATACGTTGCCGCTGGCCTACGCCAAGATCCGTCAGAAAGTTAATGGGCGAACCGTCGGCATTAAGCGTGCCGTTTGAGTTCATGCGCCAGAGGGTGGCACTCAGTTCCAGGCGATAATCCTCTGGCCCTTCCTTGCCGCTGGCGGCGGACAGAAGTTGACCAGTCAGAAAGAGGATACCGGTAAGGGCGCAAATGTTTTTCATAAGCCGACACAAACCGTATCGGCAAGGA
>Ga0302319_10011546_pt1 | contig 16750 bp, 18 predicted proteins | sample Bog_T0_2_FD_203319 | JGI IMG/M metagenome (GOLD analysis project Ga0302319, IMG submission 203319) | Peat permafrost microbial communities from Stordalen Mire near Abisko, Sweden - Bog_T0_2 | ecosystem: Environmental > Terrestrial > Soil > Wetlands > Peat | place: Sweden: Abisko, Stordalen Mire...
TTGGATCACAGCTTGGCTTGAACCTGATCGAACTGTAAATCTTCCCAGCCTTCAGCGGGCTTGCATGCGGGCGACAGGCTCCAACGCAAGCGAAGCCAGGCGGTCGGCGATGCGCTCAGCCGCCGCAGGATGAGCCTGCGTTCGCGCCGCAGCCGACATTGCAGCTAGCCGCTCCGGACTGTTCAACAGGCTGGTCAGCCCGGCAAGCAGCATTCCAGGCACATCCAGATCCCATTCCTGCAGCATCACTGCGGCGCCGGCATCGACCATGGCTTCAGCATTTCGTTTTTGGTGCTCGTCGGCGGCGGCCGCAAAGGGAACCAGCAGGCTGGGCTTCCCGGCGGCAGCCAACTCGGCTACGGTCGACGCGCCTGATCGAGCCATCACCAGGTGGGCAGCGGCAAAGCGCGCTGGCATATCGTCAAAGAAGGGGCGAACCTGCCAACGTGCGGCGTCCGCTCCGCTGGCAACATAGGCTGCCTGTGTTGCATCCACATGGCGGACGCCGCTCTGGTGCAGAACGGTAAGGCCAGGCACCCCGTCGAGCAGTGCACAGATGATTTCGGGCACATGATTGTTGAAGATGCGCGCTCCCTGCGAACCGCCAAAGACCAGAAGGTGGGGCGGTGCTTCGACCGGCGGCTGAAGGTGGAAGAACTCCGGGCGCACGGGAATGCCGGTGACCTCGCAGTTTTGGAACCATTTCACAGCCGAAGGAAAGTTAACCGCAGCAGCCTGCACTTTTTTGCCCACCAGGCGGTTGGCCAGCCCCGGCATTGCATTGGGCTCGAAAGCCATCGCCGGCACATGGAGTTGCAAGGCCGCAGCCATGCCAGGGCCGGATGCGTATCCACCCACGCCAAGAACCACATTGGGCTGGAACTCGCGGATCAGCGCTTTGCAGTCGGATATGCTACGCGGCAGTCGCAGAAGTGTTCGCAGCCTGGTTGCCAGCGACACATTTTTGAGCGGGCCTACATCGATGAGTCGCAGGCAGAAACCTGCCTCGGGCACGAGCCGAATTTCCATTCCGCGCGCGGTGCCGACAAAGAGCACCTCGGCCCCGTGACGGTCGACGAGTTCGTGGGCCACGGCGAGTGCTGGAATAATGTGGCCGCCGGTGCCGCCACCGGCAATGAGAACACGCAGTTCCGCCAACCTGATACCTTTCACAGAACGACGCAGTAGGAATCGAAGGGGAATTTGCCGGCTTGATAAGGGGGCTACCGGTCTGAACCAATATTACCAAGGATGGCCGACGCCAGGCCCACAATTCATGTTCATCTTCGACATTGCTGAACGTGGCTATCCCTCAACGAAAAACGTCCAAGATCAAGACTTACTTCAGTTCCTCACTCTCCCCACGCTTGAGTCCGCTTCCCGGGTAATGTTGAGCAAAATGCCAAGGCTGGCCAGCGTACAGAACAGCGACGTGCCGCCAGAGGAGATAAGCGGCAGCGGAATCCCCTTTGTGGGCACAAGAGACAACACGACGCTGATATTGAAAAAAGCCTGCAGTACGATGGTTGCGGTGATGCCGAAAGCAACCAGGCGGGCAAACGGATCCTGCGAACGGAAGGCAGCGCGCAGTCCGCGCCAGCCCAGCATCGCAAAAAGCAGCACGATCGAAATGGCTCCAATGAATCCGAGCTCCTCGGCGATGTTGGCGAAGATGAAGTCCGTGGAGGCCTCGGGAAGGAAGAAGAGCTTCTGCATGCCTTCCATGTAGCCCACGCCGGTAAACCCTCCGGTTCCCACGGCGATAAGCGATTGATTGATGTGGAACCCCGCGCCCTGCGGATCGGCTTCTGGGTTGAGGAAGACCAACATGCGCTGGCGACGCCACGCCACCATGAGCAGCAGCGCTGCCAGGCCGGGCAAAGTGGCGCATACACCGCCGAGCAGGTACCTCCACTCCATTCCCGCCAGAACCAACATCATTGCCGTTACGCCCAATAGAACCAGCGCCGTACCCAGGTCAGGCTGCTTGACAATAAGAAGGACAAAAGCCACAGGCATGATCATGGCCGGCACCAGGGTATGTTTCCAGTCGCGCATCTCATCGAGGCGGGTGTGCAAAAACCAGGCAAGGAACAGAACCAGCACCGGTTTGGCCAACTCTGAGGGCTGAAATGTGAAGTGGCTGCCGAAGCGAATCCAGCGATGGACGTTGTGCGAGCCGGGAATAAAGAAGACGAGCACCAGCAGCAGCGTGGTCACGCAGAGGGCGCTGTAGATGAAGCGGGTTGATTTATAGATGTTGTAATCCACCTGCATCAGCACCAGCATGGCAATGACGCCGCCGAGCGCCCAGCCGGCCTGCCTGCCGACGTCGGCAAACTCAGAGTGAAAGCGCTCCTGCGCCACCACGGCTGAAGCGGAAAACACCATTGCCAGCCCCACCACAATGAGCAGCAGCGTGGTACAGAACATCCACTTGTCGATGCCTACGCGTTTTGCCATGGCCTCACGTCTTCCATCCACGCCGTTCGGCGACAAGTTGTTTGAAGACGCGGCCACGATGCTCATAGCTCTCAAATTGGTCGAAGCTTGAGCAGGCCGGAGCCAGCAGCACCACCTCGCCGGGACGCGCGGCAGAAACCGCTGCGCTCACTGCATTGTCCAACGTCTGACAGGAATGAATGGAAACAACTCCGCGCAGTTGCGACTCGATTTTGGCCGCCGCGGAGCCAATGGTGTAGACCGCGCGCACCCGCGCCCGCAGCAGTGCCGCGAGTTGCAAATAGTCTGAGCCTTTGTCTTTGCCGCCGAGGATGAGATGAACGCCCGAATCGAATGCGGCAACGGCCTTGGCAGTGGCGTCAACGTTAGTGGCTTTGGAATCGTTGTAAAAGTCGACTCCGTTGACCCGCGCGACAAATTCAAGCCGGTGCTCAACTGCCTGAAATTTCTCGATCGCGCTGCGGATCGCCTCCGCCGACGCGCCGGCCAGCCTTGCCGCGCACACGGCGGCCAGCACATTTTCAACGTTGTGGGTGCCTTTGAGCGGGATTCCGCTGAGCAGCATCACGTCTTCTGCCGGCATGTCCGGGGCACGCCGATAGACCAGGTGCCCGCCTTCAAGCCAGGCTCCACGCGAAACGGAATGCTCGACAGAAAACCAGCAGACCTTGGCTCTGGAGCGGGTTGCGGCCTCCGCGGCGCGCTCATTGTCGGCATTCAGAACCACAAAATCATCCTCATCCTGTGCCGCAAAGATGCGCTCCTTGGCGCGCGCGTAGTTCTCGAAGCTGCCATGCCGGTCAAGGTGGTCGGGAGTGATGTTGAGGATGACTGCAATGTTGGGGTGAAACTGGTCAGTGCTTTCAAGCTGGAAACTCGATACCTCAAGCACCGACCAGGTCTCGTCAGTGCTTTGCTCAATCAGGGATATAACCGGTACGCCGATGTTGCCGCCAACCAGGGTAGGAAAGTCCGCTTCCTTGAGAATCTCGCCTAGCAAAGCGGTGGTCGTGGTCTTGCCGTTCGAACCCGTAATGGCCAGGATGCGCCCCTTGATGAAGCGCGCGGCGAGTTCGAGTTCGCCAATCACCGGCAAGCCGAAGCTCTTCACCTGCAACAGTTCCGGTGTATTCAACGGTACGCCGGGACTGACCACAATCAAGTCCTGACGCCGAAAGGTAAGCAGGCCATGACCACCCGCCTCGACCATGATGCCCTCATCGAGCAGGGCAGGAATATCCTTGGCCAGGGCCTCGGCGCTGCGCACATCGGAGACCGTTACCTGTGCGCCGCGATGACGCAGAAACAAAGCCGCCGCCAGGCCGGATTTTCCCAGTCCCACAACCAGAACTTTCTTGCCTTTGAGTTCCATCACAGGGAGTTTCCTCAGGCCGTCGCGACTTCTCTTATTGTGCACCTCGGGGTGCGCCGCGCGGACCTTGTCTAGCGTAGTTTCAGAGTGGTGAGTGCAAACAATGCAAACACCAATGCGAGAATCCAAAATCGCACGATAACTTTGGATTCACTCCAACCCAGTTGTTCGAAGTGGTGGTGCAGTGGCGCCATCCGGAAGATGCGCTTCTTACGCAGCTTGTAACTGCCCACTTGCAGGATGACCGAGACCGCCTCAAGAATGAAGATGCCGCCTATGAAGGGCAGAAGCAGCTCCTGGCGAATGATGATGACGACCGTGCCAATGGCTCCGCCAAGGGCCAGCGAACCGACGTCGCCCATGAAGATTTCAGCTGGATGTGCGTTATACCAGAGAAAGCCGATGGATGCGCCGACCATGGATCCGCAGAAGACGGTCAGTTCGCCCACCATGGGCATGTGCTGGAGTTCGAGGTAGTCCGCAAAGACGACGTTGCCGCTGACGTATGTAAGTACGGCAAGCGCCCCGGCGGCGATGATGGTGCAACCGATAGCCAGGCCGTCGAGACCGTCGGTCAGGTTGACGGCGTTCGAAGAACCCATCAGTACGAAGATGACAAATGCCACGAACGGTACAAAAACAAGGAGCCCCAGATGTGGAACGGTGCTGGGCCACCAATGCCAGAGAAGGTCGGGATGCCAGCTTTTGACGAACGGAACTGTCAACTGGGTTGAAAACAGCCGGAACTGTTGCAGGACCACGAGCGATGCCGCAACCGCAGCCCCCGCGATGCCCTGCCATAGGAGCTTTGCCCTTGCCGTCAGGCCCAGGTTTCGCCGCTTGACCACCTTGATGTAATCGTCGGCAAAACCGATGGCCCCAAATGCCAAGGTTGCAAACACCGCGATCCAGACGAACGGATTCGATGGATCGGACCACAACACAGTAGGCAGCAGAATCGCAATGACGATGAGCACTCCGCCCATGGTCGGTGTGCCTGATTTTTTCAGATGCGACTGCGGGCCGTCTTCGCGGATGAACTGGCCAATCTGAAACTCGCGCAGCTTTTCGATGACCCACGGACCGATGAACAACGCGATCAGAAGCGCCGTCCCCGAGGCGAACGCAGTGCGAAATGTCAGGTAGCGGAAGATCCGGAACGGGTGAAAGAACGGGAAGAGCTTTTCGTAGAGCAGCCAGTAGAGCAAGTGAACTCCAGAGCCGAAATGAGGCGGGTTTCAGGATGATTCTACAAGGTGGAGGCCAGCTGCGAGTGAATGCGCTGTTTACTGCTTCGCAGCCAACTGGCGCGCCAGTTCCGCTTCGAAGGCTTGTTGACGATCGGCTATGTAGCCCTCGTAGCCGTCCGGATCGATGAAGACGTTGGCCTCGCCTTTCTTCATACGGGCGTACTTCTGTGTCATGTCGTAGTAACCGCCGTGAGCACCGAGAAAGATATCGCAGGGCAAGCTCTTCAGCACTTCAAAACCATGCTTGTAGTCTTCTGAGATTTGCGGATATCTTTCGTTCCCAACCAGCTTGTATCCGGGGTTCACATTCGGACTACCCACGATGACGACGTGGAGCATCTTGCCATGCATAGGCAGGTCCATGGTCCATGTCGTCGTCCCTCTCGTGTGGCCGGCGGTCTTGTGCGCGGTCAAAACCACGCCGCCCAGCCGCACCGTATCGCCGTCGTGGAGCACGCGATCTACCTTCGCCGCCGGATAATGCTCGATCGGGTCCGCGCCGTATTGAAAGTCCATCTTGCCGCCTGACTCCACCACGGGCACGTCCGCATCCATGACAAAATATCGTGCGCCAGTCAGCTTCTTGATTGTTTCGCTGCCCGCGCAATGGTCATAATGCGCGTGGCTGATGAGCAGAATCTTCGTATCGCTGAACTTGAATCCGAGAGCCCTGATGCTTCTCCGGATCAGCGGGACTGAGTTCTCAAGACTGCTGTTGATGAGGATGTTTCCCTCGGGCGTAACAATCAGGTATGAAGCAAGATCTTCGCTGCCGACGTAATAAAGATTGCCCGCGATGCGATGAGGCGGAAATGGCTTGGTCCATTCAGGATTGAGCGCAATAAGGCGCGGCGCAACAGCAAACAGCAATGCGAAAAGCAGCACTCTGCCGGGCAGGTTTCTCAGCGTCATTCTCCTTCCCCGGCTGCGATTCGTCTCGTGACGGCTTCGATTGCGCGCTCCAGACGCACTCCGCGCGAGCCCTTCACCAGCACCACGTCGCCGGGCTGCATTGTCTGCTTGAGCCAGCGGCCAGCCGCATCGGCGTCGTGCAGAAATAGAGACGCCACGCCGCCGGAGCAGGCGGCGGTGGCAAGATGCTCCGCGTTGCCTTGAACGCCGGCAACAAGATCGAGGCCGGCCTCGGCAGCGGCCCGGCCGCATTCCCTGTGGAGCGCAGGCCCATGCTCGCCCAACTCAAGCATCTCTCCGGCAACCAGAATGCGGCGGCCAGCCGGGCGCGAAGCCAGCGTGCCAATCATGGAGCGCAGTGCTTCAGGGTTTGAGTTGTAGCTGTCATTCACAATCGTTGCTCCATCAACCTCGATCACCTGGCCGCGTTTGTCCCCGGCAGTGAGGGTTGAGAGCGCCGTAATTGCATCGCCCAACGCGACGCCCGCTTCAAGTGCGACAGCGAGGCCGGCGAGCGCGTTCGACGCGTTGTGCGCACCCAGCAGGTGAAGCGTCAGGTCGGCATCGATTTTGCCCGCACGAAACTTGAGGTGCAGGCCTTCAAGGTCTTCCTTGCTTTCAAGAAACTGCGGGTCGGCGCATGGACCGGCGCCAAAGTAAACTACGCGGCCATGAAAGTCGCGGCCAAACTGCGAAACGTATGCGTCATCGCAGTTGAGGAATGCGACGCCGTTGCTCGGCAGGGCCGCGACCAGTTCAAATTTAGCTCGCGCAATTCCCGCCTGCCCGTCGGCAAAATTCTCAATGTGCGCCGTTCCCACGTTGGTCACGACGCCCCAATCCGGCGCCGCAATGCGCGCCAGCACGGCGATCTCCCCCGAATGGTTCATACCCATCTCAACGACGGCAATATCGTGGCTCGGTTCGAGGCGCAGCAGTTGCAGCGGTAAGCCGAAGCCATTATTAAGATTGCCCTGCGATTTGAGCACGTTGAACTTTGCTCCCAGGGCCGCAGCCACAGCTTCCTTGGTTGTCGTTTTTCCAGCCGAGCCGGTGACGGCAACCACGAGCCTTCCCCACTGGCGGCGCACATGCGCGGCCAGAGCTTGCAAGGCAATCAACGGGTCTTCAGTGATCAACAACGGCACGGCCAACACTGCATCAGGCAGAGTGGCCACAAGCGCACGGGAGACAACTGCCGCAACGGCCCCACGCTCCAGAGCGGTGGTTACGAAATCATGCCCGTCCAGCCGTTCCCCGCGCACTGCAAAGAACAACTCGCCGGCGCCGACGGTCCGTGAATCGATCGAGTACCCACACACCACCAGAGCACCCGCGTTCGCAATGCTCGCCGGAGCCTCAAGCACCGCGCCTGCGCCAATTGCTGCTTCTGCCAATGTGAGGTTCATTGCTGCCTACGATACTCCAAATTGGATGCAGATTCGAAGCCCAATTCTGCCAGAGCTGCGAGGGCGACTTGCGCATCGTCGAAAGCAATAGTGCGATCGGCCAGAATCTGTTCTTTCTCGTGGCCTTTGCCTGCGATCAAGACCACGTCGCCAGCTTTGGCCTCACCCAGCGCGATAGCAATGGCCTTCGCCCTGTCCGGTTCGATGGTATAGCGCGCGCCGGCGGCCTTCAGGCCCGGCTCGATCTCGGCCAGAATCGCGGCCGGATCCTCGCTGCGCGGGTTGTCGCTTGTGGCCACCACAAAGTCGCTGCCCTGACCTGCTGCATGGCCCATCTTGGGGCGCTTGGTGCGGTCGCGGTCGCCGCCGCAGCCAAAGACCGTAATGACCCGTGTGCCTGACTGCGTGGCCATCTGCCGCGCCAGCGTAGTCAAATTGCGTAAGGCATCGTCGGTGTGCGCGTAGTCCACAATCACCGTGAACGGCTGGCCCGCATCGACGGATTGGAAGCGGCCCGGAACTGGGTTGAGCAGCGGGATGGATTCAACCAAATCGGAAAAAGAAACACCGCGTGCATGAGCAGCCGTAAAGGCGGCCAGCAGGTTCAGAATGTTGACCTCGCCGGCCAGCCACGACGTTACTTTTGCCGAGCCCGCTGGCGTTTCAATCTCGAGCTCCGCGCCGCTAGGCAGAAGCGAGTGCCGAGCAACGCGCCAATCGCACTTGGAAATCTCGCCCATGCCGTACATGCGGACCTCGGCCCCTGCCTTGCGCGCGGCTGCGGCCAACTCTCTTGCGCGTGGGTCGTGCGCGTTGATCACCGCGACGCGCGGGGCTGGATAGATCTTGCCATCGAAGAGCAGGCGTTTGGCCGCGAAGTACTCGTCCATGGTTCCGTGATAATCGAGATGATCCTGCGTAAGGTTGGTGAAGACGGCAACGTCGAAGTTCACTCCAGCCGCCCGCCCCTGATCGAGGGCGTGGCTTGAAACCTCGGTCACCAGTTCGGTGGCTCCGCGGCTTACGCCCTCGGCCATCAGTTCAAACAAGTCACGCGATTCAGGCGTGGTATGCACAGAAGGCCGCACTTCGCCGGCCAGGTGGTATTCAATCGTTCCCACCAGCACGGTTTTGCGCTCGGCCGCATTGAGCAGGGCCTCAATCAGGAACGCCGTGGTCGTCTTGCCGTTCGTGCCGGTGATGCCTGTCGCCGACAGCTTGCGCTCGGGATGGCCGAAGAATACCGCCGATGCCTCAGCCAGTGCGCGGCGGCCATGTTCGACCTCGAGAATGGGAAGCCCGGCTTCAAAGACCAGCAGGTGATCGAACTTCTGTGCGGAGTCTGTGATGATGCCCAGCGCGCCTGCGGCAATCGCCTTCTCCACGTAGCGATTGCCGTCCGTCGACCCGCCCTTCATGGCGACAAAAACAGAGCCCGCCCGCACCTTGCGCGAATCGTATTCAATTCCAGTTACGTCTTCGCTGGAGGCACCGCCTGCGCCTACAGCCGTCACTTCTTCAGCTAATTCTTTCCAATTCATCTTGTGTCTCATTGTAGTTTGCGAGGGCGGGCCACTCTCAACGCCTACTGCACGCGTGCAACAAGCGAGCGCTCATCTGCTCAGCCAATCGTGAGTCGCCGCAAAACGAACGCCATGGAAGCACAACTCTACGGGTAGGTTTCCACAAACGCAGAAACCCCGCCGGTGAGCACCTCAAGCCCGCCGTCGCTGCTCATGCTCGCCTTTTCGAGAAGCTCGGCGATTGCATTCCTCATCAGGTCGTACTGCGAAGACGCCTCGGTCTCCAACCTGAAGAAGCGCGTATGCATCATCCAGCCATAGATCCCGCAGGTAATCGCGAAAGGCGCAATGGCGCCGTCGCGTTCGAGGGTGATGCGCGCCCCCAACGAATGCTCCTCGTCGCGAATCGTAACCCCATCTTCAGACCCGCGCTGGCCAAGCGTCGCACCGTTGTCGAACGCGTTCCATTCAGTGTCCGCCATGGTCTGAGCTTAGCGCGGCAAAGCAAAGTCTCAACTGACCGACCTTCATAATTCGCCCTGGAATTCCACTTGACATGCAACCAAATGGTTGCCTATTATCCTTGCAATGAGCGCTGACGTTGACAAGTTATTCAAGGCGCTCGCTGCTGCGGAGCGCCGGCTGCTGCTCGATCGGCTCCACGCAGACAACGGGCAGACACTGGGTCACCTCTGCGTACAAATGAACATGACCCGTCAGGCGGTAACCAAGCACCTCAGGCTTTTGGAAGAGGCAACGCTGGTGACGACCGTACGGCGAGGCCGCGAGAAACTGCATTACTTGAATCCGATGCCCATCCACGAAATTGCCGACCGCTGGATTGGCAAATACGAGCGTGGCCGCTTGCGCGTCCTTGCCGAACTCAAAGTGAAACTTGAAGGAGAGAACAATGGCTGAATCTCAATTTGTCTATGTGACCTTTATCCGCACCACGCAGGAAAGGTTGTGGCGCGCGTTGACCGAACCCGAGTTCACCCGCCAATTCTGGATGGGGACAACACAGGAATGCGAGTGGACGGTGGGCGCTTCCTGGCGCCTCAAGTTTTCTGACGGAAGATTGGCCGACAGCGGCGAGGTAATGGAGATCGATCCTCCGCGCAGACTGGTTCTCAAATGGCGCAACGAACTGTATCCGGAGCTGACAGCGGAGGGATACACACAGATGACCTACACACTGGAACCGACGGAAGAAGCCGTGAAACTGACCATCACTCATACGATGGAGAAGAGCGATTCGGAGTTCATCAAGAAAGTGTCCGGTGGCTGGCCGATTATTCTCTCCAGCTTGAAGAGCCTGCTCGAAACCGGCGAGGCCATCGAATTTACCCGGATCTCGCCAAAAAGGATGTAATCAGGCATTCCCGGCGTCTTCGCATCCGATAATCCGGTCGAAGATCAGAGTGGCGCAGGCGCAGCAAGCTGACTGAACCGCGCTCCAATCCCGCCACTCCCAAGACAATTGCTTATACTCGGCAAGGTTGACATCATCAAGGTCATAGGGCAATGGGGCTGCCAGTTGAATCTGAAGTTGCTGCAGAGCCGACTCTCCGTTCGGCTGCGGGTAAATGTTATCGAAGGAACGTAAAGCCGAGATTGCTCCATCTTCCCCTATGCGATCGGCGAGCGCGACAAAATCAAGATAATCACGAGTCGCGTTGCGCTTGAGTATCAAGACAGCTTTGATTCGCAGCATTTCAGCCAGGGTTGGAACCGTAACCTGCTGACCGAATTGTTCAATTTGTGTTGTATCCATCGGCTGCTCGCGAATCAGTTGGCGAACACCTGTCTCGATCCCATCAGGGCTACCCAGAATCTACACGGGCGAGCGAACCCGTGCAGTCTTCCAGCCCGCCACCGATTCCAACTCGGCCAGTACTTGATCGAAACGCCGCCTGAGATCGGTGAGAACATGATCGGCATCTGTGGACAGCCAATGCTCCGCATAAATTGCCGCCGCCGTACCCCCAACAAGTACCGCATCCGGCAACGGGCGTTGCAGAGGGGCCGCCGAGGAGAGAACCTGTTCCCATTCAGGCAGCTCTGAGGTGCTGTTCGGCATAGTGCCTCCAGAAGTGGTACCGCTGCGCATAGGGCTCCTGCGCATGCGCCAGAGCGACACGGAGGATTTTCTCCATGATCATGCGGTCATTCAGGGCAACGGAGCGCAACTGTGCCCAATCCTCGCGCTTGCCCCGGTCGATTACGTCGTCGAGGGCAGCCAAGGTGTATTGCCGATGATTCAGATGCCGGTGCAACATGGTTTACCCATCTCGAATGCGCCCGTTGTGCGAGGCGCGTTTATTCCAAGGTAAATCTGTTTCATCGGCCGCAGCGCACAACAATCTGCGTACCCGGCGCGACCATCGTGCCCGGAGCGGGAGCTTGTTCGCGCACCGAGCCGTTGCCGATGATCTTCACTTCGAGGCCGGCGGCCGCAGCCACTTCAATCACCTTGCGCACCGGCAAGCCGATCAGCGAAGGCACTTGCAGCTTCTTGTTCTCGCTGACCACTACGCTTGTTGTAGATGGTTGGCCTGAAGGGGATTGCAGCGGTTTGGAGGATTGTCGTCCCCCAGATTGCGATGCCGGCAATGCGCCCCTGGCGCCCGCATCACTTGCCTTGCCGTCAGCGGCTGAAGTCCCAGGTGCCGATGCGGGCTGAGCCGAATTCTCGGCTTGATCTAGCCCGCCGCGCAGTGGATCGTCGCTCGGCAAATCGTTCACAGCGGCATACAGCGCGTTGATGTCGCCCGTGTGCTCGGGGGAATCGTCTTCCGCAATGACTGCGTCCTTTGCCGTTGGTGCTTTGGACGGACGCAGGTCAATGTCGTGCGGCACTCCCAGGTATTCGAGCACCTGCTGCGCCACCTCGGCAAAAACCGGTGCCGAGACAGCCGTGCCGTAGTACGACCCGCCCTTGGTTGGCGTATCCATCACCACGGCCACTGCAATCACCGGATTGTTGACAGGCGCGATCCCCACAAACGAGGCGATGTGCATCGTCTTTGAATAGAGATGCGTCACCGGATCCACTTTTTGCGCTGTGCCAGTTTTACCGCCGGAGGAGTAGCCATTGAGCTGCGCCGGTTTGCCGGTGCCGAAGAGAACCACGCCCTCCATCATCTTGCGCATTTGGGCCGCGGTGAGTGTGGACAGCACGCGGTGCGCACCGGAGGGAAGAGGATTGGGCAGGTCGCCACCTGCCTTGAAAGGCGACGCTTGCAAAGCAGATGCGGACGGGGCTTGAGCGTTGCCCTTGAGATCCACCTGGCCCGGCATCAGCACATGCGGCGGCAGGTAGACGCCGCCATTCGCAATCGTAGAAACCATCGAAACAAGTTGGATCGGCGTGACGCCCACTTCCTGTCCTATTGCGATGGAACCGATCGACGACGGGCCCCATTTGCTCACTTGACGCAGCAAGCCACGCGTCTCGCCGGGCAGTTCAGTACCGGTGCGCGAGCCAAAACCAAACTCGCGGATGTATTGGCTGAAGTGGTCCGGGCCAACCTTGAGCGCCAGCTTGACGGCCGCCACGTCGCTCGACACCTCCAGGGCCTTATGAACAGGTATGACTCCGTAGTGTTCTCCCTGGTTATCGTGAATCACGCGGCCTGCCAGCGTAATCTGGCCGCCCTGGCAATCGATCGTATCGTCGGGAGTGGTCACGTGCTGATCCAGTGCCGCCGCATACGTCACCAGCTTGAAGACCGATCCCGGCTCATAGACGTCGCTGACCGCATGGTTCTTCAAGAGCGCCGGTGTCGTATGGCGAAACTGGTTCGGATTGAAGGTGGGCCGAATGGCAAGCGCCAGAATCTGGCCCGTATGCACATCTTGAATCACGACCGTTCCGTTGGCTGCACCGGTCCGGTCCATGGCGTGATCGAGTGCCCGCTCAGCCATGAACTGGATGTTCTCATCAATGGTGAGCACCAGGTTCTGGCCCGGCGCGGGTTCACGTTCTGTCGATCCCAGCCTGCGCGCATGCGCATCGACGGCGGTGAACATCTGCCCCGGTACGCCGTGCAACTGGCCTTCAAACTTCTTCTCCAGGCCGCCCAGCCCGTTATCGTCCACGCCCACATAGCCCAGCACCTGCGCGGCGATCTCGTTGTCCGGATAAAAGCGCTGAAACTCTTTCTGGAAGTAGATTCCCTTCAAGTTCTGCGCTGCGATGAGCTGCTTTACGCTCGCTGCCACATCCGGAGTCACGCGCCGAGCAATCCACGCAAAGCTGTTTCCCTTTGCCAGGCGCTGCGCAATCTGATCCTCTGTGGTCAGCGATTCCGCCGGGTCAATATGGACCAACGCAGCCAAGGCGTGTGCGGCTGCGTTGGGGTCGTCAATCTCAGTGGGCACCGCGTAGATTGAATCCGCCTGCACGGTCATGGCCAGTTCGCGGAGGTTACGGTCGTAGAGAACACCGCGGCGCGGCGCAACCTCAAACGTGCGCTGCTGCTGCTTCTGCGCGCGCTCGACAAACTCCTTGTGACGCACAATCTGCAACCAGAAAAGCCGGCCGCAGATCGCCAGTGCCCAAATTAAAAAGAAAAGGCAGATCAGCCAGAATCGCGTCCGCTTGAGTGGAATGGCCCGCGTCGCCTTGGTGCGGGGTCGGTTGGCTACTGGGGCTGGCGGCATGGGAACTTGAACTCCTCAGCTTCTAGCGTAAAGCCAGGTCCTTCCACCGCGCCTGGCCCGCCAACCGCCTTCTATCTTCCGACTTATAAAACAGCGCCTATAAGTCAAACAAATTTCGTCGGACGCAATGCAAAGCTACAAGGTGGAGGCTGGAAGCTGTTCTACTGACCCGGAGGATTTGCCTGGGCCATCGTCGGAGTCCCGGAATCCGGGTGCCCATCGGCATGAACTACCTGCCCCGGCTGCGGGTCTGACAATCCCAATTGACGAGCCATCTGGTCGATGCGTCCGGGCTGCGAAAGCTGAGCCTCTGACAACCGCAACTGGCGGTTCTCTTCGCGCAACTGGTCGCGCATCTGCTTCTCCGATTCCACTTGATACCCACCCTCAATGGCGTAGAAGTGTTGCAGTCCGTAGACCATTACTAGCGAGAAGAGAAATGCCACAGCGATTGAGAACACGCGCATCTCGCGCACCCGCACCGGGTCCGCAGCCTTCACAAGACGAGAATTGTCGAGGTGCTTGGGGAAGTAGAACTCCGGCGTGCGAGCGCCCCGCCGGCGACGAGCCTGCTGCGCCATCAGTTCGGCGTTCCGCTCGGCAACCTGTACATTCCAGCCGCGGCCTACTTCAAAATAAGTTGTCGTGCATGCCGCCATTTTTCCTCCCGAGCGAAACAGTGGTCAGTGGTCAGTTCGGGGGCTCTTTCGACTGATCCCTGTTCACTGCCCACTGATCACTTTCTCTCCCCCGCCCTCATCTTCGCGCTCCGCGAACGCGGGTTCCGCTCAATCTCTTCTTCGCTTGCCGTGACCGGCTTTCTGGTCAAAATCTCCCAGATTCCGTTATGCGCCCCTTCGCGGAAACTGTCTTTCGCGATGCGATCTTCCAACGAGTGAAAGCTGATGACCACCAGCCTCGCAGAGGGCTTAAGCAACCTGGGTGCGGCCTCAAACAACGCCTTGATCTCGTCCAACTCACGATTGACCACGATACGAAGAGCCTGAAAGGTTCTGGTCGCCGGATGAATGCGCTCTTGTTTCATTGGCGGGGCTGCTGAGGCTACAATCCGGGCTAACTGCCCCGTAGTGGTAACCGGCCGCCCCCGCACAATGGCTCTGGCGATTCTCCGCGACCTCCTTTCCTCTCCGTACTCGTAAATGAGGTTTGCGAGCTCTCGCTCGTCCTCCTCATTTACCACTTGTTCGGCTGTCAGCCCCCGGCGCGTGTCCATGCGCATATCCAAGGGGCCGTCCGCCTGAAAACTGAATCCTCTGTACGCCTCGTCAAACTGCAGGCTGCTCACACCAAAGTCGGCCAGCAAACCATCCACCGAGCCCGGCTTCACATGCTCGGCAATCGAACTGAAGGCCTCGCCCAGCAACGTCACTTGCGGCGCCTCGCCGCCCAACTCGTTCATCACCCGGGCCAGCCGCATCTTGGCAAGGTCCAGCGCCTCGGGGTCCCGGTCAAACCCGATCAGGTGCCCGTCGCCTCCCAGTTGCCTTGCAATGCCTTCGGCGTGCCCTGCCAATCCCAGCGTGCAGTCAACATAGGTGCCGCCTGCGCGTACATTGAGAAAATCGATCGCTTCTTGAAAAAGAACGCTCGCATGCCGCTCACCCGTTTTCGTCATGCGTCCCCCTGGGGGGTTCTGCTGTTCAACCCAGCCGGCGCGTCTTCGCCGCCACCGACTGCCGTTCCTCTGCCGTCAAGCCGTACTCCGGCAGGCTCTGTTCAAAGATCTCCCGGTTACGAACTTCCAGGTAGATCAGCTTCCCGAATACCGTCACTTCCGCATCCAGCTTGGCCGAGCCCCGCAAGATCTGCGGCAGCAACACCCGCGCCTGGTTGTCGATCTCCACCTGCTGGCCGTAATAGCTGGTCAGGTTCAGGTACTTGTCCACGGCGTCATCCATGCTTCCCGATGCAGCCAGCATTGCTTCCTGCTTTTCCCACTCCGGCAGGGGCCAAATCTGTGCGCTCTTGCCATCGACACTGGTGATGTAGAACTGGGTGACGTTGGCAGCATCCACCAGCTGCTTGAACGCAGCCGGGAGCTTGAGTCTCCCCTTCTCATCGACCTTTGTCGGATGGTTTCCCCTGAACATTCATTTCCCCGCTTGCCTGCTCGGCTCCCAGCCATTCCCGGCGGCTGGTTCTCTTTTGCAACTTCCCGTTAGCTGTGCTGGTTCCCCAACTGCTTTTGCGCCCCGATTCTGCGCAGTTGGAAGGAAATTCGAGTAGACTTTGCTTGCACGTGAATCCCAGGTCTGTCGTAATCGAGCTCAAACGGTCCAAAATGCTCTACTCCGGGCCACTTTTGACCACCGTGGTTGAATAGTACCGCCGTTCATGGCTCTCGCCAAGCGGAAAATGGCTTGAAAGCGGTGGTTAAGTACACTTAATGTGGAAATTTCCTCTAATAGATTGGAGAACTTTAATTACCACAAGATGTAGTGTTTACTGCTTTGGTTCCCGCACTAGACAGGGCCGCAACGGCATGGTAGGGGAATAAAAAGCGAAGATGCAGTGCTCGGGCTTCGCGATCTCGGTTCGAAGCGACCAACCGGCCAGATTTTCTAGACCACTTCCGATGTCCCGCGCCGGTGCTTGGCCCGCTCGATGACGATCTTCAACAGATAGAGGAAGACCAGCGCATTCACCACCAGCAGGCTCGCCCTGATCCATGTCAGCCTGCGAATCACTTCGAAGATCTCCCAAGGCAAAAATGAGGCCGTTATGATCAGCGTCATGTATTCGCCCCAGATCTTTTCCAGATACAGGCCTGTTCCCTCAATAATATCGAGGCCGGCATAGATAAAGACCCCGGCGCCAATCCGCCTCAAAATGTGATCGTCGATCAGCGAGGACTTGTCCAGCAGAAACTCGACCAGCCGCGATTCTGGATTGATGAAGCGCAGGTGATCTACCAGTTGGGAGACCAGATCGCCGACATCCTTGTGCAGCAGCCGCAGCGCGCCCACGCCAACGGCAATAAACAACACCGCCTGGCCGAGCTTGAATGCCGCAATCAGCGTTAGCCAGCGATTACGGCGCGGCTTCGATAAGGACTTGACATCGGAATCGGTCATGAGTTCGGGGAAACCTGAAGAAAAGTGTGCTTTCTCTTACGTTAACCGATGAGCGGCGGTT